>Ga0308168_1002293_pt1 | contig 15952 bp, 11 predicted proteins | sample PhyCR2_FD_202133 | JGI IMG/M metagenome (GOLD analysis project Ga0308168, IMG submission 202133) | Phyllosphere microbial communities from UC Gill Tract Community Farm, Albany, California, United States - DLSLRC.R2 | ecosystem: Host-associated > Plants > Phyllosphere > Unclassified | place: USA... | reverse complement strand
TTCGGCATCGCGTGTGCTAATATGCGCGCCTGCGCTTGCAGCCTCTGTGGCGGAATTGGTAGACGCACTTGACTCAAAATCAAGCGCCGAAAGGCGTGCCGGTTCGATTCCGGCCGGAGGCACCAACTACTCATCCGTAGTAGTCCCGCAAAGTCCATGAAACCGCGTATCTCGCTTTGGGAACGCGGTTTTTTTGTACGCCGACGTTTTAGCTCGTCCATCACCAGCCTGCGTTTTTGGATCCATATTTCTACTTATGGAGAAAAACGCCTTACGTCAAGGATCCAAAATGCCCAAGATCTGCACACCTCTGACGGACACCGCTGTTCGGAACGCCAAGTCTAGGGAGAAGACCTACACCCTTGGTGACGGTGAAGGCATGTACTTCGAGGTCATGCCGAACGGGACAAAATTCTGGCGCATGGCCTACCGGCAACCGAACGGCAGGAAAAACCGGCTGACCTTTGGCAAATATCCTGTCGTGACCCTCGCCGAGGCGCGCAACAGGCGGCTATCGGCCCGCAGGCTGCTGGACCAAGGCATCGATCCCGGCAGAGCCAAGCGCGAAGAGAAGGAAGACCATGCAACCGCAGCGCAACATACCTTCGAAGCGGTCGCTCGCGCATGGCTGGCCAAGACAGCAGCAAGCCGCGCCGCCAGCACGCAGGAGAAGAACACGGCTTGGCTCGAAGCGAACATCTTCCCCGTCATCGGCTCCCTCCCTATCTCCACCATCAAACCCAAGGACGTGCTTTCCGCGCTTCGACGGATTGAAGCACGAGGCGCAATCGAGTCCGCCCACAAGATCAAGCAGCTGTGCGGCCAGGTATTCCGGTTTGCGGTCGCCAGCGGACTTGCCGACCGCGACGTCACTGTGGACCTGCGCGGCGCACTATCAGCGGTCCCGGAAGCGCACTACGCCGCGATCACCGAGCCGGAACAGGCGGCCAAACTCCTGCGCTCCATCGACGCATACGACGGCCACGCCTATGCCGTTGCAGCGCTCAAGCTGGCGCCGCTAGTATTTGTTCGTCCTGGGGAGCTGCGTACCGCCGAGTGGTCCGAGATCGACCTCGACGCGGCCGAATGGCGTATCCCTGGCGCCAAGATGAAGATGGGGCAGGATCACATCGTGCCGCTGGCAACGCAAGCCGTCGCGCTGCTACGCGATCTCTATGCGATGACAGGGCACGGCAAGTTTGTGTTCCCCAGCGTCCACACGAGCACACGCTGCATGAGCGAGAACACGGTCACCGCGGCCTTGCGCGGCATGGGCTATGGCAAGGACGTGATGACCGGCCACGGCTTCCGCGCGATGGCGCGCACGATCATGGATGAAGTGCTGGGCGAACGGGTTGATTTGATCGAACACCAGCTTGCTCACGCCGTTAAAGACCCTAACGGACGCGCATACAATCGAACTGCGCACCTACCGGCACGGCGATTGATGATGCAGCGCTGGGCGAACTACCTTGATGCAATCAAACAGGACGACGCAAGGACTTTTCGCGCCTAACAAAGACCAAGTGTTATCAAGATGGTGTGCATTCCGCGGCATAACCACTTTTAGTCACGGGAACCTTGTTCAGTCCGACCTCCCGTGCAGTACGGCTGCGGCAGGATCGGCAAGACCCGGTCCGTCGAACCGCTCGCTCATCGGCAACATGTGAACGTGCTTGGAGCCTTGCGTCATGACGGCAGCTGAGTGGACTACTCAGCAGCGGCCGACGACACGCGGCGACGTGATAGACAATGCCTGCATTCACAAGGGCGACCCGATAGGGAAGAAGCGCCGCCAATTGGCCAAACACGGGCTGTCTCTATACTACTTGCGGTCCTAAAGTCCACTCAATCGGATTGGAATCCTGTAGAAGCATGCTAAGCATTTCTGGCGCCACTTCGTTGCCAAGAACGGCGCAGATTTGCTCGACGAGATAATCCCTGATGAGAGGTTTCGGCGGCACGTTCACGATAAATTTTGCGTGGCTATTTAGTGCCGAAAAAACAACTTGATCCCATCAAACAACTTGTTATACGCTTCCCCTTAAATTCCTTTATTCTGTACTTTCAAGTACTCGAACTAACGGATAGATATTCTCATCAATTGAAAGACCATGATGGAGAAAGCTAAAACATTTTTTCGGCAGTGATTGAAATCGTGCCACCATGTTAGTCCTATCAATAATTTCGTCGGATTTAAACTTCACGGCAAATTTTCCACGTTTTAGATTTGCTGTGAGCAGTGCCATCTGGCTGCGATCTCTCAAAAGCTTCCGGATTTGCTCTTTATCCTCTCCGCCAATTAACCGAGTCGTCCCAAAGAAGGCATCGGGGCCAATGTCAGCACCAGCAACTACAGTAATTTTTATATTTGGGTCTAAAAACTGTCGACATGAATTGGTAATACTCTGAATACTCTCAGCTGTGTACAGAACAGTACATATCTTAAGTTCCTTTAAGTTTGCAAAAACCGTCTTCAACTTTAAAGCATCATTAGGAGAAAGCTCAAAAAAATTCGCTGTCTCCCTCCAATCCGTGCCGGTAGCGTAAAATTTCAAAGCTTCAATTAATTGAGATCCCGTGATAATGTTATCAACAATTACTGTCGCCACCGTCGCATTTTTATCGATATTTAGTGGAGATAAAGATTGAACGGTCCGCCCCATTTTATTGTCGCGATACAACAACCTATGAGTACCATTATAATCAGAAATACGCTTTATTAAAAACGGGTTCGCATCAGCACTATTCATCAACTCCGATACTTTTATTAAGAACCGACTAATGTCTGATTCGGTCATAACGCGATGTCCGGCAATAAGCGTCAATAGTAAGGAGTGATGTGTTATCGGAAGATATCTAAGCCAATTAATAAGCATCTCTTCCGCTTGAGCTAATGGCCAATCCCGATGGACTCGAACCACATGCGCAGCTTGGGCAAACTTCGGTTGTTGCCGGATGTCATTGCCACTTTGAGTAACGATTGGATACGAAGATTGATATTTTTCTTCTTTAATATATTTTATATAACGACTACGTAAGGACAAAAATATTTTACTGATAGACGGATCGATCGACAGTATAAATAGTCTACCTTCACTTTCAGTTGTATACACATGACTCATCGACAACTTGGACCGATGCAATGTCGTGAAAGGGCGAAGTGCACCTTCTGCCATGACGAAAATATATACGACCGAAAAATTAAACTGTTTTTTATTCAAACGTATCGTCTTTCCGTCGCCCAAAACCTGTGGTTGAGATAATTCAAAGTTCGATACCGCTAAAGGTACAGATAAAACTGAATTAGTCTGTGCGAGACTCTCAAATTGTAAACGATAATTTTCTATGTCTTCGTGAAGATTAAAACTTAGGCCTGGCACCGATTCCGCTAAAACAAGTTGCAAACCGATTACGACAGCTTTAAGCAACTCGTTTGGCTTTGACTCATCTAGCACCATCCCAGCTTTCACTCCGTAGATATGTCGATCCTTATCTTCAGTGTGAAATTTATGATATATCTCTACAAAACGATCAATCCGCCGAATATAGGAAAGGTTTTCAAGAGAAATATGTAAAGCACTCGCAAACGCAAAATCGTAAAATATAAAAGAAGACCCGCTCTCGCGAATCTGCTGAAGCTGGACAACGAAATTTTGGACGAACTCAACGAGGTCCGAGCGCTCCCACATATTGTCCAAATATTTTTCTTTGAATAATTTAAAATCGTCAGAAGATCCGAATGCATTAAAGAAACACTTAACGAAGTTATTCCTATTGTTGTCCATAGCTACAACAGAACCGTCAAAATCTTCAAAAATAATATATGGAAGATTTTTTAACTCAACACAGAAAGGCTGAAGAGTATCCTTCTCAAGAATGGGTTCGTTGCAATATACGTTAGGAAATAGCTCATCTTGTGATAAAGACACAATTCGAAGAAATGCATTAAGACGACTTGGAATATCTAGGTCAGAAACAAAGTCGCGCAATGACACATATTTTCCAGGCTCATAATCGAACACAGCTTCGCTGTAACCGTTATGTTCGCGCTCTGGTCGTGTACTCGATGAGAATGTGCCCGTTTCTCTGCGAACGAGAATTTTATCTCCTCTTCGCAACATAACAACTCCATTATCGGCCAAGTTCTTTTCAAACCATGTACGGTTGACATCGGGAAAAAGACGGACTTGGTTACGATCTATCAGCCATTCATAAAATATCCCATACTGCTTTAGCTTCTGGAGGCCCTCTTGCACGCGCTCCAAATATAATGGTGAATCCTGGAATGCCATATACAGTAAAAATATGTTATGAAACCCTTCGAACACATTTTTTTTGTCTTTTACGGTGCGCTCAATGCCTCCATCCACCACGGCAGAAATCAGTAACAATGCCTTTTCTTGATCTAATGTTATATCAGCGATCTTGGCATACCACTTATGTGTTAGGACATCAGCAGAACCTTCAAGCGCGTTAGCTGAGACTATACAGCAGTGCCATAAGGCCTTCATTAATTCTATGGACGGGTTGTTCGCAGCCGCACAGAATAATGACACCAAGTAAGTGAATTTTGCTACGCTCGCCGGACATGACAATAAAGGTTGGGCACAAATCAGCACAGAGGCATCATAGTCCGCACTAACCTTTGCATAAAATACGCTTGCAAATTCATTAAGATCAAATTTGCTAGTACTGCGGCTAGCGCATAACGGATACAACACTTCAACAAACTCTTTTAAAGCCTTAATATCATTAAGTGCAGTATTAAGATATCTAGCCAATTCACTAGTTACATTTATTGAATCGACGTCACTGATAGCGCGAATACAATTGAGGTAAGCACCGGGCGGAACTTCTTGCAAATCGATTTCTACTTTATTTGTCAAAACAAGAAACGCGAGATTCTCTTGAACCAGACCAGTTTTTTCAAGTTTCGGAATTAAAATACTAGCCAGCTCCGCTAGACCGCTACGCTTTTGCTTTTCGCTTTCCATTATTTCAATCAACGCAGCCGTCAACGTTTCAGACTGGAGTTCATCGTACTTTACGATATTAATGAGCACTCCCCAGTTTGTCTCGTCTTCCAATGCAAAATTGAACATATTTTTAAATAAGCTTCCGCGACCAATGCGTTTATTTATAATCTCTTCGAAATTTTCGCGCTTCCATGCGTCCAAGTCTGGAACTCCTCCTAAATGCGAATAAACGAACGAAAGGTCATCATCGCAGTTTTCAGACGTCAGTAGACCAACAAATTCATTGATAGCCAAGTTTTTTTGCGCGTCTGTCGCATCCTGAAACTCATGCGAAGCATGATCAACGGCATACTTTGCTTGTGATCTATATTCGTCGAAATCATCTACAAAATTTGAAACACGAGCGATCTTAGTTTTGCGTTCGTTTACACGAAGCCCTAAAGTTTTCAAATCTACACTCATTTCTGAAAGTGTGCTTTTTGCCGCTGCCTCGCTTTTGCATATGATGAAAATATCGTCGACGTAGCGTTGATAAAATACGATTTCGCCACCATCTACCCGCCGGCTAAATTTCTGATCTAAGTTATCAAGATATAATTCTGCAAAATATCGAGCATAAGCTGGGCCTTGCGGTAAACCCACATTGGATTGAACTATCAACCTTGTGATATGGAAAACCGCATCAATTAACTCATTGTACGTTCCGCGATTACCGTCAGATAGGCGAGCCAACTTTTCGTCAATTCTTCCATTACCCCCGCCTAAAAGAAGGCGCTTAAGGTTGTCATGAGGTATCGAATCATAAAAACCGGCGACATCGGTTTTTATTATATAAAAATTCTTGAAATCAGGATCTGCTAGCATCGAACTTATGTTCGATAAAAATTGTATCCAAAGATATAGCCAAGGCTGAAAAATAAATCCACGCTTAAAACCTGTATTTACGCGATATCCATAAGAATTATCACTGGGCGCCAAGTCTAGAAAATAGACGATCTGCTTCAAAACAAAAGACGTGAAAACGCGAGTATCGGCGTCTAGAGAAATCAAGGTCCTCTGCTTATCGGGCTCAACACGAGTATGTCGATAAAAGTTGGCAGATTGCCACCTTGATGCTATCCAATGGCTTAATATTTTCGGCTGCTGGTAATCATCTAAAGAAAGATTTTTTATAACGACTTGCGACCTTGCTTCGTCGTTCATAAAAAGATAGTTGAGTTCAGCGGCCCGTACAATATCAAGGTCGCGCTTGGACGGTATAAAGGTCGCGTCATCATAGCCCTCATACATCGGCACTACGATACGCAGTAATTCCTCAAGCGTCAGAACTGAGGTAAATTTTTCCGCAAGGACATTCTCAATTTGCTCCTGTGACGGAAAAGCGAACGAAGACAATCTGGAAATAGCCCGGCTTGTTGTAAAATTATTATAATTCGGAAGTTGACTAAATATTTCCAACAAAATATTTTGTCCAAACCGCACTCCGCCAACGGCCAGATTTGACAACATTCCGACGAGTAATTTACGAACATCGTGACTCAATGGTTCACGCGATGAAATCCTTTTAGCTAAGAAAGCTAGTGGAACTACTTGCGACCAATGTTCTACCAATGTGTCGACGGAAAATTCGCGCTGAGCTCTAACATGCTTCACCCGAACATGAGCTGCCTGCTCGTCTACGCTAATATCAAAAAATACGTCTAAGGCAGCTTCTACTTCTCTACGACTTGTACCGCCATTTGCCGTCAAAATCGTGCACTGTTCGGCCAATAACGTTTCACTCAAGCTTTCTACTGAAAGATTTCTATCAATGTCGTTAACGCACTTGAGAAGAAAAGAATAACGTTTAGATTTGGCATGCTTTGATAGCGGAATTTTCACTCCGACACCTACACCATCGGTGGCAGTGGGTGAAGAAGGGAATAAATCGATAGCAATTACCTCGCTATCATACTTCGGATCGATATGCGACAGTATTGCCTGCTGAATTTCATATGCCGCGCGATATGGAATATTTTCTTTAAATGTAATCCAAACGTGATAACCACGATTCCCAGAAAATTCCACAAGGTAAGGAATGCGTAATTCCTCTAAACCATAACAAAAATTTTTTACTGTACTAATAAGTCTCGGAGCGCCCTCGTGGTAACCTTTGTTTTCCAAGTAACCTTTTCGGATATCAAAGTCAAAACAGATCCACCGGACAGAATGATCTGTGTTTTTCTGATAAACCGCGATCGCTCCGCCACTCTTGAGCATTTCAGTAAGTAGTTTTAACGAGGCGACACCTTGCCGTTTCCTGTACGTTCCGTCTGCCTGCTGTTCTGCATGCCAACGTACATCAGTTGCAAAGGTTTGGCATAAAAGACTAGCTATTAATTCAGTTTTCATTTGGCAAAATAATTGCAATATTGCAAAAGATAGATTGTCGGTCTTTGGTTTGTAAATTACAAGCGTTTTTTCGTAGGCTGGAAAATCTTTCCACAACCAAATGTAGTAGTGGATTAGTCATTGCATATTTTACAAATTCTATCAAATAGCAGATTTGAAACGTTGACTCGCGTTTCGCTCTATTAGGCAATTCGACAGCGAAAAATCGACGTTTGACCGAACCCACACTTACTGCCCGGATGCGAAGTTTTTCGGCTGCCGGAGGTAGACCTGTATCAGCCTATGATTGCTTTCCCTAGATAGTTGCCCTAGCAACAAGTTAAGAAGAATCGAACTGTGGGCACCCTTACCTCTGTTGTGGATTGCGAGCTTAAGCATTTAAGACAATAGTCTATCCTGCCTCCAAAAACCAAACCAAAAACCCTGCTTTCAACACGTTCGAAACCGAGTCTGATGGTGCTTGCATAGGTACCAGCGCAATGTTCAGGTCGCCACCTGACGGCACACTTCTACCTGCGTCGCAACGCCGCTAATAGCCCGATGCAGTCACCGCACCGACGACGCGGCTACACCTGCGCGATCGGACTATGCAGAAGCGATGCTTCTTTTCACGCTCACTTTGGAGGCGTACATGGATCAGCAAGCGGTCGATGTGGCGGTTGAACGCCGTGCGTCGAGCAATCATGCCGACGTTCGGTTCCTCAGACTTAAAGAAGTGCTCGCCATCTGCGGCAAGTCGCGGAGTAGCGTCTACGACGCGATAAAGAAGGGCGACTTCCCAAAACCGGTGAAGCTTAGCGGTAGGTCGTCTGCGTGGATCAAAAGTGAAGTCGAACAGTGGGCGGTCGAATGCATTCGCGCCAGCCGACAGAATCAAAGGCCTTGAGATACGGGCCGGCGACTACTAACGGATGCCGAGCACGACGGTCAAGGCAAGCGGTATAGGCTGCGCCAATATCGGCTTAGCGTCTGCGGGCGAGTCCATCTTAGTCATCAATTGCAAGCATGCGTCGCAGCGCCGCTATCACCTCGTCTAGGTCCGGAGCCTCAAGCTTGCTTTTGGAGAGAAACGCGCGCCACTGCTGCTGCTTGACCTGACTCGCAAAAAAAGCGCCGCTTAGCCCCATCGGGACGGTCGCAGGCACTTCGGTTCGTCGGCGCGCGAACGTCGCCTGAACAGCTTGTCGTAGGACAGCGGCATCGATCTCGGCATGGGTCGCAAGGAACCAAAGATCAAAGTAATCTTTCATGCGCGTATTCGCCATGCCGAGGCTGACGATCGCTTCGTACTTCTCTGCGATCACGGTGTACACCGGATAGGCACGCAGCGACGGTGCCTCGACATCGTCCAGAAGAACCGGGAACTGCACGAGTTGCAGCGCCGGCGTGACGGCATCACCGTAGCCAACATCGATCTGCACCGAGCAGCGTCCGTTTTCCAGAGCTCCAATTAGAGTAACGCGCACGCCCTCGTAATTTGCCTCTTTGCGGATCGGTACTGCCCGCACGCTTATGTGGTCGAAGGAGATGCCATCATCGGACGGCATCGAGCAGACCTGCTGGAAGACCTCGATCAAGTAGTCGATCTCCGAGGGACCAAACCCAAGGAGGTCGATGTCCCGGGTTGGCCGATGCGGCTGATCGAACCACAGGTCGAAGAGCAGCGCCCCCTTCAACAGGAACTGGTCGGCCCACGGCGATACGCTCAATCGGTACAGCAGGCGTTTAAGCGAATACCGCGGCAGCATCAGGTTGAAGTCCGCCCTCTCCGCACGCGCGCGGTTCAGCAGGCGTGCCCGAATGGACGCGGCGCGATTCGTCGCCTTCATGCTACCCCTACGGCTTCCAGGTACGGACGCATGACATTCGCCACCCTGCAGATCTTGGCGTAGCGCCACAGTTCATCCATCGTTGCGCGCTTACCGTTCCAGGCTTCGTGCAGCGCTTCCAGGGCGACGTCGAGACCGATCTTGTTGCGGAATTTAAAGCAGTCGGCAACCGTCTTCGCCACGCCGAATACGCGTACCTGCCTACCGGCGACGTCGACCGTCTCCACGCCTTCGGTCATCGCCGGTCCGGACATGCGAATCACGCGCAGCGGCGGATAGTCGAAGCGCGGCGCATGGGCCTTGTGCGGGATGGCGAGCCACACGTCGGAGGACTGCTGCGTCGTCAGGTCGTGGAAGCGCAGCGCGGACAGCAGACATAGCACACCGTTTTCGCTGCGTGCGGCCACTTCGGCGAAGCTGTCGTAGGCGGATGCTGCGCGGTCGGGCAAAGCATACAGGCCGCGACCAAGCTTGAGCAGCCTGCCTTCGTCGGTCAGTGATGCGAGGACCGCGCGCGATGCACCGGCGCTGTCCACGTCACGTGTACGCAGTACACCCTTCGATCGCGCCAGTTCAAGAATTCGGTCGGCTTGGTGGTTCATCTCACCAGTCTATAAAAATCTAGGCAATTATCCATATTTGCCGAGGTTTTGTTCTTAATCTCATCTGTTGTTGGACAAACAGACTGCGATTTCGTCATGACGAAATTTGTCCTTCCAAACCAGCCAAAAGTTACCTAATCGAAACAAAAATATTGATATTGAACAGTCCCACATTACAATAGCAAGTAGCTCAACAGCAACGACAACAGCCGATGTCCGCTATCACTTATTACGAACAGCACGCAACTCGGCTAGTTACTCAGTACGAGTCGCTGTCATTTGAGGCCGTCCATGCGGACCTGATCGCCATACTGCCGGCGCCCGGCGGCACGGTCCTCGATGTCGGCGCAGGTTCCGGCCGCGATGCGGCATGGCTCGCGGCAAAGGGATACGACGTCGTGGCCATCGAGCCGTCCGAAGCCATGCTCGCCCACGCGCGGGCGAAACACACGTCGGGCCGGATCCAATGGCTGTCCGACAGCCTGCCCGACCTTGCGAAGGTCCGCCGCCTCGGCTTGAGCTTCGACCTCATCCTGCTGTCAGCCGTCTGGATGCACATTCCTCCATCCGATCGCCAGCGTGCGTTGCGCAAGCTGGCGACGCTGCTGGCGCCGAAAGGACGCATCGCGATCAGCCTCCGGCTCGGAGCGCCCGACACCGAACGCGCGATGCACGAGGTCTCCATGCCGGAACTGGCCGGCCTTGCCCAGCAATTCGGCCTGCGCATCGTCCACACCAGCGACAGCCAGGACAAGCTGGGACGGAGTGAAGTGTCGTGGACGAACGTTGTGCTGGGGCTTCCCGACGACGGCCTGGGTGCCCTGCCCCTGCTACGGCATCTGATCCTCGTGGACGAGAAGGCGTCGACGTACAAGATCGCGCTGCTGCGCGTTTTGGCACGCATCGCGGATACCGCTGCGGGACTGGCCCGCTACGACGCGGAATCCGTGGTCGTGCCGCTGGGCCTCGTATCGCTATTCTGGCTGCGCATGTACAAGCCGCTGATCGAACACGCCCTGCCCCAGATGCCACGCACGCGGCTCGGGACTGGCCTGGGCTTCGTCACCAACAGCTTTACCTCGCTGCGGTCCGTAACGGCGGTCGAACTGCGGATCGGCTCCGTGTTCAGAGACCAGACGGCAAAGCACCTGCACCAAAGTCTTTCCGAGATTTCGCAGGTGATCCGCAACATGCCCGCGAACTACCTGCGCTGGCCCGCGAGCGACAAGCCGATCTTGGAGGTCACGCGGCGCCGCATGGTGCCTACGCCATCCCCGCTGCAGATCGACGAAGCCTTTCTATGGAGCCTCGGCGACTTCCGCATCCCGCTCGAGATCTGGCAGGCACTCACGCACTACAACGTGTGGATCGAGCCCGTGCTCGTGTCGGAGTGGATCAGGCTGATCGAGTCCTATTGCAACGACGGGCGCCCGGACGTTCGCACCCTCGCTCACTCGCTACTCGCATGGGTGGATCCGGCGCGCGACACCAGCTTCGCCCGCGCGGCGGTCGATCGCATGCGTGCGGCGGGCAAGCCTGTGTATTGCGTCTGGTCCGGTGCGCGCCTACGCGACGAATACGACGTCGACCACTGTTTCCCGTTCGCCGCCTGGCCGTGCGGAGACGCGTGGAACCTGATGCCGGCGTCACGGCAGGTCAACATCCAGAAATCGAACCGGCTCGTCACCCAGGCCGCGCTGGAGCGCGCCAGCGACACCATCAGCAACTGGTGGAACGACGCCTTCCTGAGTCAGGGTGACGGCCTGCGGCGCCAGTTCTTCCTCGAAGCGTCGCAGACGCTGCCGATTCTAGTAGCCACTCCGGAGCAGGCCGATGTCATCGACGCGATGAAAGTCCATCGCATCAGGTTAAGCAAGGATCAGGGACTGCGCCCTTGGGAGCCTGCCAATACTGCCGGTCGCAGCCGGGCTGCGGCAGCAAGCCTTCCGTCAATGCATCAACCGACTATCGAATGAGTTCGCACACATGAAAATCATCTTCGTCATCGTCGTCCTTGCCGTTCTGCTAGCGGGACTCTTCGCAGTGCAGTTGAAGACGGCGAAGGGAAAAGGCCGCACGGGTGCGTACCGCCGCCGCAAGTTCATGACCGATAACGAGGAAGAGTTCTTTGGCCGGCTCGTCGTAGCGCTTCCCGACCACTACATTTTTCCACAGGTGGCAATGTCGGCCCTGCTCGACCCGGCCAGTAGCGACAAGAGAACAGCTTATGGCGACAGATTGAGGATCGCCCAGCAGCGCGTCGATTATGTCGTCTGCACCCGACGCTGCGAGGTCGTCGCGGTCGTCGAACTGGACGACAAAACGCACTCGCGCGCAAAGGATGAACTGCGGGACGCGCGACTCGAACAGGCGGGCATTCGGACGGTCCGATTCCAAGCCCGCAACAAGCCAAAGGTTGACGCCATCCGTAGCATGATTCTTGGCCCCACGGTGACCGAGGCCGGGAAGACGACAATCGCAAACCCAGGTCAGGGTACCGTGTCTGCGACACCGTTCACACAGCAATAGTCCAGTCCTGCGCCAGATTTCGTCATGACGAAATTTTTGGTCTGAGCAGCGGCGATACCGATCGTCCCGTCACTTCAAACAACGGTGACCTTTAGGCTGCAGGGGGGTCATAGATGGCGCTCGGATATGCCTACTGCAGCAATGATTAGAGTCAGGCCACCATCATTTAAGCACAAATCCCCGAAAAACTTTAATGTGGACTTTTTGACTTCAATGTGCAATCATAGCTCATGACCTTTCGATGGGCTAGGGCTCTTCGGGAATGGCGTTCACTAGGAGTGCTGATGGAAAACGTAAAAATATGGCTGGCCGCCATGTCGGGCGTGCTGCCCGAAACTCTCGCGGCCATAGACGCCCATCCTTTCGCCGCTGTCATTATCGCGGTGTGCGTGGTGGGGTCGCGCTGGAACAACAAAAAAACCTGACTTTGCCGCGCGTACGTTCGCCCGGGGTCGATAACGCACCGTTTCGTTCAACACTTTTTGGGTTGCAGGGACTTTTATGAAAAATAAAGAAGAAGGTTCACCACTGAGTACGGTTAGTCTACGGATTGACCGCCATGAACTGACGAAATTCGAAACCATCATGGACGCCGCCGGCCTGTTCACTGCCGAAGCGATACGTCACCTCATTGTTCAGGCGATTTCCAACTACGAGGGCGTCGAAATGAATGGTTTCCACATCGCTGCCGAGTTCAAGCCGAAGCCTGCCAGCAATAACAGGTTCCCCGACCTTATCGGTAATCTTAGCCTCACCGTCACCCCGCCCGATAGCTTGAAAGCGGAGCAATTACATCGCCTCGTCTTTATTCTGCCTGAATTCATCGACGAAGAAACCGGAGTGGAACGCTATCGGGTCGACAACGCCCATTTCCACCGCGTCGTGGAAAACAACAAACACGTCGCGAGCAAAAAGCGCTCGCGCGCCGTACTAAGCTTTAGACTCATCAAGGGACGTTGGTCTGGCAGCCTGTTCGATTACAGTGGCGCCGCCGACTACAGCGAGATTATGGAAGTGGTTGTCCGCAAGATGGAGGAATGCATCGGCGCGACTATCAGGTGCGAATTGGCTGGGCAGTTGCCGGCGTCCCGCCGTCTTAGCGTTGAGGAGGTAGCAGAACGCGACGAATTACTGATGCCATACCTGGTGACCGACTAATGTATAACCCTGCTCACTTCGCTTGCCTTAGCGAGAGACGGAGCAGCGAGATGCAGAACCGATCAGCCCGATAAATTGCTCTCCTAAAAAATTGTTGCTCGAACATGCTTGTTGCGATCTAGCATTCCTCTTAAATCAACTAAACTTGAGTTTTACGATCGTTCGGGTGGATTATTCAGGATCCCGTCTCGCTGAGCATCTTTACCAGCAAGCTTCCGTCTCCCTTCCTCAAATGGTGCATGATACGATCGTACACGGACCTCCGAGGATCGAAGACCTCTTTGGCGCCTGCATTGCCCAAGCAATGAAAGGACTGTAAGAATGTGTCCAGCAAGGTTTTGAGATACGACTTTAGATTTGCACAGAGAAGAGCGGCTTGGTCAACTCGCCTAGAAGTATGGACAATGTCGCAGTAAGAAAGCGCCAGCTCAGCTACATAGCTCGGTGAAGGGCGACAGCTAGGCGCAGTGTTCTTATCGCTAAATCGCCGGGCTCTGCCAACCATGACTTGGCTTGGGTGAGCTCCATAGCGCACGCCTTGGTCCCAGATCTCTAAACCTCAGGGCGGGGTTCTCAAGAGATAACCGTTTTGACTGGCTCTGCAGCGCGTCGTTACCACTTGGTTCAGCGCATCGTCAACCATCTCTCACTCGGAAACGACAGTGAACTAAGATCTTTGACAGAGGTCAAAGTGGTTAGCGGGATTCCGCATTAAAAAACGCACTCATACCCTAAACGGCTTTGTACCCACGTGTGTATCCATGCCACAGCTGAGCCCGCAACGAAAACCCAGCAGCTATGCAGTTTCCAACGAACTAATCGATTCCGGCCGGAAACCCAACTTGCAGCAAGCCGTCGTACCGGATACCGAAACCCGCGTTTCTCATTGAAAGCGCGGGTTTTTTATCGCCTCCGTCAGCCCAGCAACCCCTGCTGCCGCGCCAGCTTGACCCAGCCGGGATACTCCGTCATCAAGAGGTCGTACAGCGCCGCATCGGCGTGCTCGTCAGGACTGGCGACCGAAAAGAAGTCGGCGTTGTCGATCAGGCGGCCATCGATCGCATCCAGCTTTTCGAGGAACGCGAAATCCGAGTCGAACAAGCCGGACAGGAAGCCGCCCTTGCCCTTGCGGCTTTTGCCGATCCCCATGAATTGCCAGAAGATGGGCTCGTGGCTGGATGCGCGCAGCTGGCGTTCGGCGGCGGCCTCGTCGTGCGTCGCGCCATCGGTCACGAACATGACGTAGACCGGGAGGTCCTGCCGGGAGGACGCCGTGCGCTTGCCGCGGCGTGCCTCGGCAAAATAGAAGCCGCGGACGGCTTCCATGGCCGCGCCGTAGTGCGTGCCGCCCTCCAGCGGATAGCGTCTGGTCATCTGCGCGACGTAGTCGGACCAGTTGCCCAGTCCCATCGGTGCGGGCTGGTGCACATTGTTCCCGAACAGGAAGACGTCGATCTCGCCATCGTCGTCGAAACGGCAGCCGAGCGCGAGGATGCGTTCGGCGAAGCGTTGCACGAGTCCCTTCCGGTACAGGCTGCCCATCGAGGCGGAGATGTCGAGTACCAGGCAGACTTTGGCGCGATGCTTGTCCAGGCCGACCTTGGCGAGCGACACGCCGGCCGACTTGACCAGGTCGACCAGCTGCGGCGCGGCCTGGCGGATGCGCTTTTCGAGATTGACCGATGCGGCGGCAGGGGGCGGTGCAGCCGGCGCAACCGGTGGCGGTGGCGGTGGCGGCGCGGCCGGCGGTGCCGCTGCCGCTGCCGTCTCGTCGACAGTGGCGCCAAAGTGCCGCACCAGCGCCGCAAGCCCGCCATTGAAGCCCTGGGCGACCGCCATGAAGCGCCATTGACCTTCGCGACGGTAGAACTCGCCCAGCATCACCGCCTGCTCGGCGGCGAAGTCCTGGCCGGTGACGTCGAAGCGCGCGAATTCGCCGTCGTGGCCGACCAGGCGCAGGTGGCCGGCCGCCAGTTGCGCCATCGTGCCGCCCTCGATGGCAGCTGTGAACACGATGCGCTCCACCGCGGCCGGGAGGCGGCCGAGCCGGACGGCGAAGCCATCCCGGTCCGGGCCAACCGCGCCTAACGCGATGCCGCCGCAGGGCGTGGCCGGCTGGTTGAAGAAGGTCATGTAGCGGTCGTCGATCAGCTTGCCCTGGGCGTCGAGCGCGAAACACGCGAAGTCTGCGTCGAGACCGCGCATCGTCAGTCCGACCTGCAGCTCGCCGTCCGGCGCATGGGGTGCGAGGGGCAGGCGACCACCTCTGGAAACATGCTTCATTCTGTCCTTTCGAAGTAGCACGATATTGTAAAGACTTCATGACACAGACGCGAACTCGACCATAATGTTGTCTTTTGAATAAATTTGTTCTTCATAAAATCATGTCGTGTTACCATCGCCCGATTGGCAACGGTAGACGGTAGATAGCGACATGAACGTGAGCAGTTACAGTGCAAGGACG
>Ga0308168_1002287_pt1 | contig 15984 bp, 16 predicted proteins | sample PhyCR2_FD_202133 | JGI IMG/M metagenome (GOLD analysis project Ga0308168, IMG submission 202133) | Phyllosphere microbial communities from UC Gill Tract Community Farm, Albany, California, United States - DLSLRC.R2 | ecosystem: Host-associated > Plants > Phyllosphere > Unclassified | place: USA... | reverse complement strand
GCCCTGGTGCGGCCCGGAGCGCCGGTGCAGACCGGCGACGCCAGCATCGCCGGTTTGCACCAGGGCGCCGGCGTCGTCTGCGCCATCCTCACCGCCGATTGCCTGCCGGTGCTGTTTGCCGACCTCGACGGCAAGGTGGTGGGCGCCGCCCACGCCGGCTGGCGCGGCCTCGCCGGCGGCGTGCTGGCGGCGACGGCGGCGGCCATGCGCGCCGCCGGGGCAGGGGAGATCACCGCCTGGCTGGGGCCGGCCATCGGCCCGCGGGCCTTCGAAGTCGGCGCCGACGTCGTCGCCGCTTTCGAAGCCGCGCTGCCGGGCGTCGCCCTGGTGGGCGCAGAGGCCGCATTCCGCCCTTCCGCCGGGCACGAAGGCAAGTATCTTGCGGATATCTACAGCCTGGCGCGGCGCATGCTGGCACGCGACGGCATCTTGCGCGTGCATGGCGGCGAGCGCTGTACCTTCGGCGAGGCGGCGCAGTTCTACTCCTACCGGCGCGACCGCGTCAGCGGCCGCCAAGCCAGCTTGATCTGGATCAAATAACTGGGCGCCGGCACGCGTCAGCCTTCGGGTGGGCGCGTGGCGCCGGGGTCTGGCGCGCGCCCGTGCCCCGGTCCTTGCCCGGGTCCTTGCCCGTGCTCCGGTCCTCGCCCAGCCGCCTGCCCGCCACGCCGGCGCAAGCGCACTCCTCCGAGATATAAAACGAGCGATAATGGCAGCACGCCATAACCGAAAAACGTCATCATGCCCCCAACCACGCTGGGTTCGGTCGCCGCCATCAAGACAACGACATACAACCATCCTATGGCCACGATCCACATGTGCGTCTCCCGCGTTGGTCAAGTCACCGATGCTAACTGCAGCAATTCTAAACAATGGACCCAGATATGAATACGCCTGATGCCGCTCCGCAGATGTCTGCCGCTTCCTGGATGTCGCAGTTTGCCGATCCGAACGCTTGGCAAGCCTGGATGAAAATGCCCGAGGGCGGCTTGCCTGGCATGCCCGGCATGGGGGCGCTGGGCGCCGCCGGCACCCCGGCCGGCCTGGCCACCAGCCTGCTGGGCGAGGTCGGCGCCGGCCTTGCGCCGGCCAAGCTGGAGGCGCTGCGCGACGATTACCTGCAAAAGGCGGGGCGCTTGTGGCAAGACATGATGAGCGGCAAGGCGCTGGAGTTCCACGACAAGCGCTTCGCGGCCCAGGAATGGCGCGCCAATCCACTCTCGGCCTTCAGCGTGGCGTCCTATCTGTTGAATTCGGAATTCCTGATGGCGCTGGCCGAAGCCGTGGAGGTGGCGCCGCGCGAAAAGCAGAAGATCCGCTTCGCGGTGCAGCAGATGGTCGATGCCCTGTCGCCGGCCAATTTCCTGGCGACCAATCCGGAAGCCCAGCAAAAGATCATCGAGACCAAGGGCGAAAGCCTGAGCAAGGGCTTGCAGAACATGCTGGCCGACATGCAGAAGGGCCGCATCTCGCAATCCGACGAGTCGGCCTTCGAGGTCGGCCGCAACGTCGGCGTCACGGCCGGCACGGTGGTCTTCGAAAACAATCTGTTCCAGCTGCTCCAGTACACGCCGGTAACGCCGACGGTGCACGCGGTACCGCTGCTGATGGTGCCTCCCTGCATCAACAAGTACTACATCCTCGACCTGCAGCCGGAGAATTCGCTGGTGCGCTATATGGTGGAGCAGGGCAATACGGTGTTCATGGTGTCCTGGCGCAATGCGGACCAGGGCATGGCCCAGGTCACCTGGGACGATTACGTGGAGCAGGGCGCGATCGAGGCGATCAATGTGGTGCGCGCCATTTCCGGCCAGGACAAGGTGAATGTGTTCGGCTTCTGTGTCGGCGGCACCATTGCCGCCACCGCGCTGGCGGTGGAGGCGGCGCGCGGGCGCCAGCCAGCGGCCAGCCTGAGCCTGTTCACGACCCTGCTCGACTTTGCCGATACCGGCGTGCTCGACGTCTTCGTCGACGAAACCCAGGTCGCCATGCGCGAACAGAAAATCGGACGCGGCGGCCTGCTTCCGGGACGCGACCTGGCCACCACCTTTTCCTCGCTGCGGCCGAACGACCTGGTCTGGAATTACGTGCAGCAGAACTACCTGAAGGGCAAGACACCGCCGGCCTTCGACCTGCTGTTTTGGAACGCCGACAGCACGAACCTGCCGGGGCCGATGTATTGCTGGTACATGCGCAATACCTACCTGGAAAACAAACTCAAGGTGCCTGGCGCGCTGACGGTGGCCGGGGTGCCGGTCGACCTGCGCCTGATCGACTGCCCGACCTTCATCTACGGTTCGCGCGAAGACCACATCGTGCCCTGGGATGCGGCCTTCGCCTCGATGAACTTGCTGAACCCGAAGAAGCCGAAGGCCAACCGCTTCGTGCTGGGTGCCTCCGGCCATATCGCCGGGGTGATCAATCCGGCCGCCAAGAACAAGCGCAGCCATTGGGTGTGGGAGGGCGGCGCCAACGCCAAGGCCGCGGGCCCGAAAACCGCGGACGAGTGGCTGGCCGGCGCCAGCGAGAAGAAGGGCAGCTGGTGGCCGGAATGGGCGAAGTTCCTTGCCGAGAACGGCGGCGGCGAGGTCGCGCCACCGGCCGCGCCGGGCAACGAGAGCTACCGCCCGATCGAGGCGGCGCCGGGACGCTACGTCAAGGCGCGCGGCGATTGAAGCTTGCCCGGCAAGATTTGCTGGCAAGGAGCAACTGCTTGACGGGAGAATTTAGTTGCTCGATGAATAATTGCTGCACCTGCGTTCGCAACGTGGTATTTTTAGACTGTATCCTTTTGGAATTGGAGACACCACGGGCCCAGCCCGTGGCTGCCGCATAAGAAAGCGCAAGGCCCGACCTCCTGGGCGCAACGCACAAGCGACACTAATAGGCGTATTACATGGAACATGAAATGAGCAGTGCAAAGAAAAGCAGCGAACGCCTGATCAAGAAATACCCGAACCGCCGGCTGTACGACACCCAGACCAGCTCGTACATTACGTTGTCCGACGTAAAGCAACTGGTGCTGGACGCCGACGAATTCACGGTGGTCGATGCGAAGAGCAACGAAGACCTGACCCGCAGCATCCTGCTGCAGATCATTCTGGAAGAGGAATCGCACGGGGTGCCGATGTTCTCGAGCAGCGTGCTGTCCCAGATCATCCGTTACTACGGTCACGCGATGCAGGGCATGATGGGCTCCTACCTGGAAAAGAACGTGCAAGCCTTCACCGACATCCAGACCAAGTTCGTCGGCTCGACCGCCGGCGCGCTCGAAGGCAAGCCCCTCAGCACCGAGATGTGGACCCAGTTCATGAACATCCAGGGCCCGATGATGCAGGGCATGATGAACAACTACATCGATCAGAGCAAGAACCTGTTCATCCAGATGCAGGAGCAGATGCAGAGCCAGAGCAAGGCGATGTTCGGGGTGTTTCCTTTTGTGCCGCCGGTGCCGCCGGTGCCGCCGGAGAAGAAATAAGGTATCGACACCAGCGATCAGCTGTCCGTTGCGTTCGACCTGCTACTGGTAAACGTCGCCCCCCGCTAAGGCGGGGGGGCCAAGTTGCAGGCGCATCGTTGGTGCACGTACAACTTGGGCCCCTGCCTTCGCAGGGGCGACGGGTTAGCGCAGCGTGCCAAACGGACAAGGCCATAGATTGCCACTGTCACCCCGACGCCGCATTTCCAACCCCACCGGTGTCCCTCTCTCCCCACTTGCTGTAAAATCGCGGATTGCCCAAAATTTTTGACGCACTCCCACATGCCCGAACTCCGCCGCAATCCGCTTCCCGCTTCCGATGAATCCGCCGATGTCGCCGTGGCCGTTGCCCCGACGCCGGCTCCGGTCGCGATTCCGCCGGCCGTCCTGACGCCGGGTGCACCCGCGCCCAAGGTTGGCTTCGTGTCGCTCGGCTGCCCCAAGGCGCTGGTCGATTCCGAGCAGATCCTGACCCAGTTGCGCGCCGAGGGCTACCAGACCGCCAAGTCGTATGCCGGCGCCGACCTGGTGATCGTCAACACCTGCGGCTTCATCGATGCCGCGGTGCAGGAATCGCTGGATGCGATCGGCGAAGCGCTGGCCGAGAACGGTAAAGTGATCGTCACCGGCTGCCTCGGCGCAAAGAAGGATGCGGACGGCGCGGACATCATCACCAAGGTCCACCCCAAGGTGCTGGCCGTGACCGGTCCGCATGCGGTGACCGAGGTCATGGCATCGGTGCACCAGCACTTGCCGAAGCCCTACGAGCCCTTCGTCGACCTGGTGCCGGACCATGGCGTCAAGCTGACGCCCAAGCACTACGCCTACCTGAAGATCTCGGAAGGCTGCAACCACCGCTGCAGCTTCTGCATCATCCCGTCGATGCGCGGCGATCTGGTGTCGCGCCCGATCCACGAGGTGCTGCAGGAAGCCGAGAACCTGTTCAAGGCCGGCGTCAAGGAATTGCTGGTGATCTCGCAGGACACCAGCGCCTACGGCGTCGACGTCAAGTTCCGTACCGGTTTCTGGAACGGCCGCCCGGTCAAGACCCATTTGACCCAGCTGACCGAAGAACTCGGCCGCCTGGCCCAGCAGCATGGCGCCTGGGTGCGCATGCACTACGTGTATCCGTATCCGCACGTCGACCACGTCATCCCGCTGATGGGCGAGAACGTGGTGCCCTACCTGGACATCCCGCTGCAGCACGCCCACCCGGACGTCCTCAAGCGCATGAAGCGTCCGGCCAGCGGCGAAAAGAACCTCGACCGCATCCTGCAATGGCGCAAGATGAACCCGGACCTGGTGATCCGCTCGACCTTCATCGCCGGCTTCCCCGGCGAGACCGAGGAAGAGTTCGAATACCTGCTGGACTTCCTGCGCGAAGCGCAAATCGACCGCCTCGGCTGCTTCGCCTATTCGCCGGTGGAAGGCGCCACCGCCAACGAACTGGACAATCCAGTGCCGGAAGCCGTGCGCGAAGAACGCCGCGCGCGCGTGATGCTGCTGCAGGAAGAGATTTCGCTGAAGCGCATGCAGGCCAAGGTCGGCAAGACGATCAGCGTGCTGGTCGATGAAGTCGGCGCGCGCGAGGCGATCGGTCGTTCGGCGGCAGATGCGCCGGAAATCGACGGCGTGGTGCACATCAAGCGCGCGCTGGCGCCGGGCAAGGCCAAGCCGGCGGTGGGCGAGTTCATCGATGTGGTGGTGACCAAGGCCGATGCGCATGATTTGTGGGCTGTTGTTGCCTGATTGATTAGTTATATGCAAGCCGTCGTTCCCGCGCAGGCGGGAACCCAAGTACGCCGCGGGCCGTCAGCGCATGCTTTGCGCCACTCGTACAACTTGGGTTCCCGCCTTCGCGGGAACGACGTTTTTAAGTTAGCGGTAAATTGACATGGCGGGGTAGGCTTCATGACCAAAAAATCCATCCAGACCCAACTGGTCCGCAGCGACTACGTCCCCCCCGCCGGCTTCGACGCCTATCCCACCGCCATCCACCACGCCTCCACCGTCCTGTTCAAGGACGTCGCCAGCATGCGTTCGGGCGACTGGAAGAACAAGACCGCCTACACCTACGGCCTGCACGGCACGCCGACCACTTTCACGCTGGAAGCGCGCCTGGCGGCGATCGAAGGCGGCAGCCATTGCCTGCTGGCGCCGTCCGGGCTGGCGGCGATCGCGATGGTCGACCTGGCCCTGCTGAAAACCGGCGACGACGTGCTGCTGCCGGAGAACGTCTACAACCCCAACCGCGAACTGGGGCGCTGGCTGGCCGGCGACTTCGGCATCACGGCGCGTTTCTACGATCCGATGATCGGCGCCGGCATCGCCGACTTGATCCAGCCGAACACCAGGTTGATCTGGGCCGAGGCGCCGGGCTCGGTGTCGATGGAGGTGCCGGACCTGCCGGCGATCTGTGCCGCCGCCCACGCGCGCGGCGTGCTGGTGGCGCTGGACAATACCTGGGCCGCCGGCCTGGCGCTGCGCGGCTTCGACGTCGGTGCCGACATCGTGATACAGGCGCTCACCAAATACCAGTCGGGCGGCTCGGATGTGCTGATGGGGGCCGTGATCACGCGCGACCAGGCCCTCAACGACCGCATCGCCGCGTCGCACATGCGGCTCGGCATGGGCGTGGGCGCCGACGATGCCTACCTGGTGCTGCGCGGACTGGAAACCATGAAGCTGCGCTTCGACGCGCATGACGCGGCGGCGCGCAAGGTGGCAAGCTGGCTGAAGGGGCGGCCGGAAATCACGAAGGTCTTGCACCCGATGTTCGAGGAGTGCCCGGGCCACGCCAACTGGCTGCGCGACTTCGATGGCGCAGGCGGCTTGTTCTCGGTGCTGTTCGACGCCCGCTACGGCGAAGCCCAGACCGACCGCTTCGTCGACGCCTTGACGCTGTTCGGCATCGGCTACAGCTGGGGCGGCACCCACAGCCTGGCGGTGCCTTACCGCGTCCAGGCGATGCGGCGCGACTGGCCGGACGCGGGTACCCTGGTGCGTTTCAACATCGGCCTGGAAGATGCCGACGACCTGATCGCCGACCTCGCCCAGGCCCTGGCCAAGCTCTGATCAGACCGGCATCGCGCGGTTGTTGTTCAGGTCCATGAAGCCGCGGATGATGCGGTAGGCCATCCACAGCCAGGCAATGCCGTAGATCGCCCAGGCGATCGGCAGGCCGATCAGGATCAGGCCCAGCGTGAACATGATGACGGTGGCGATGGCGAACCAGATCGCATACCACCAGAACGAGCGGATCATCCAGGTATGGTGGCTGTAGACCATAGTGCCGGCGGTATCCGGACGCTTGATGTAGTTGACAATCAGTACCAGGATCGACAGCAGGCCGGCCGAAAAGAAGAAGGTCAGCGCGTGGGCGATATACAGGATGCGCGCAAACTGCTTCGCATCCTCGACGCCGCGTTCAACAACAAGTTCCTGGGACATCACAAGCTCCTTGTAAATATTCGAGTTGTCCGAATGATAACCGATCCGGGGCGCCAGGGCGTGCTATTTGGCTGTCATGCCGTGCGGGCACGTGACTTGACCCAGGCCACGATGCTGCCGGCATCCATGGCGCCGGCCTGGCGCGCGATTTCGCGGCCGCCCTGGAACAGGGCCAGCGTCGGGATGCTGCGGATGTTGAAGCGCGCCGCCAGGTCTTGCGACGCTTCGGTATCCACCTTCAGCAAGCGCACCTCGGGTTCCAGCCGGCCGGCCGCTTGCTGGTAGGCAGGCGCCATCATCTTGCAGGGCCCGCACCAGGCGGCCCAGAAGTCGACCAGCACCGGAATGTCGTTGCGGCCCACGTGCTTGTCGAAGCGGGCGCTCGACGCGTCCAGCGGCTGTCCGGTGAACAGTGCTTTGGCGCATTTGCCGCAAACCGGCCCGTCGGCCAGGCGCGCGGTGGCGACGCGGTTGACGGCGTCGCAATGCGGACAGACGATGTGATGCGATTCGGTCATGCTGCACTCCTTGGTAGCGATATTGCGGCTATTGTAAGACCATGCGTAAGAGCTTGCGCCCAGTGTGCGGCTGTGCGGGTGTGCGACAGGCCGGGCGTCTTTCGGCTTAGAATCCCTCACCGGGCGCTTGCCCCTGTAGATAAGTCCAGATGAGCGATTTGCAATCCACCGGCCCCGGCGCCTGCCTGATCGGCTGCGCCGGCTGGAGCCTCCATAAAGACGTGGCGCCGGCCTTTCCCGAGGACGGCAGCCACCTCGAACGTTACGCCCAGGTGTTTCCCGCCGTTGAAATCAATTCCTCCTTCTACCGCCCGCACAAGCCCGAGACCTATGCGCGCTGGGCCGCCGGCGTGCCGGATGCCTTCCGCTTCTCGGTCAAGCTGCCGCGCGCGATCACCCATGAGGCACGCCTGCGCGACGCCGACGACTTGCTCGACCGCTTCACACTCGAGACCGGCGCCCTCGGGGCCAAGCTCGGCTGCGTGCTGGTGCAACTGCCGCCGCGCGGTGTGTTCGATGAAGACACCGCGCGCGACTTCCTGCCGCGCCTGCGCAGCCGCTTCGGCTGCATGCTGGCGCTGGAGGCGCGCCATCCGACCTGGTTCGGCGACGCTGCCAGCGCGCTGCTGGAAGAACACGGCGTCACGCGCGTGATCGCCGACCCGCCGGCCGGCCAGCCCGGGCCCCACGTCCCGACCACGGCCGCCACCTACATCCGCCTGCACGGCGCGCCCAAGATCTATTACTCGAGCTATCCGCCCGAGTTCCTGGACAAGGTGGTGCGCCAGATCGAGAAGCGGCGCGCCGGCGGTGCCGACGTCTGGTGCATCTTCGATAACACGGCCGCGTTTGCCGCGGTGCCGAATGCGCTCGATGTGCTGCGCGGCCTGGGCTTGCCGCATGGCAGGGACATGGGCACGGGCACGGGCGTGCCTGGCAGCGACCCGGCCGCCGCGTCGCCAGGTGTGGCAAAGGATAGCCCCGTTCATGGCCAGCGCGACCTTCCGCTTTTATGATGGCCTGAACGATTTCCTGGCGCGCGCGCGCCGTGGGGCCGAGTTCACGGTCCCGTGCGCGCAGAACGCCACCGTCAAGCACATGATCGAGGCGCTCGGCGTGCCCCACACCGAGGTCGCGCTGGTGCTGGTGAACGGTGTATCGGGCGCGCTGGAACGGCTGCTGGAAGAGGGCGACCGGGTCGCCGTCTACCCGCGCTTTTCCAGCCTCGACCCGGGGGCGCTGCAGTGTTTGCCAGCCCAGCTGCCGCTGCAACCGCCGGGGCGCCTGCGCTTCGTCGCCGACGCCCACCTCGGCGCGCTCGCCCGGCTGTTGAGAATGGCGGGCTTCGACACCATCTACGCCAACACCATCCATGACGACGAGATCGAGGAACGGGCGATGGAAGAAGGCCGGATCGTGCTGACCCGCGACCGCGAGCTGCTCAAGCGCCGCGGCGTGGCCTACGGCTGCTATGTGCGCGCCCTGCGGCCGCCAGCCCAGCTGCGCGAAGTGGCCGAACGCTATGACCTGGCGGAACGTGCGCGGCCGTTCACCCTGTGCCTGCACTGCAACCTGCCGTTGCGCGCGGTGTCCCTCGTCGCGCTGTCGCCGGCGGCGCAAGAGGGCCTGCCGCCGGCGGTGCGCGCATCGCAGACGACGTTCTCGCTCTGCGATGGCTGTCATGGCGTATTCTGGAAAGGCTCGCACTGGCGGCGCATGGCGGGTATGCTCGAGTCTGCGCTGCCGCATCATGGTGACCCTGATGACCTTGGCCTACGCCGGGAGGACTGACTTGCAACAAGCGACCGTACCGATCGTACCGATACTGCGCACCGAATGCCCGCCCGGCCTGTGCGTCTGCGAGCGCGAGATCCTGCTGGCCGATCCCGAAGCCGACCTGCGCCCGCTGCGTTTGACGCGGATGGAAGAGGAGCGCCTGCTCGACCGCATCGACCGTGTGAGCAGCTATGAAGAATTGACGGCCCTGCAGGCGCGCATCCGCGCCAATCTCGGCGTCGAGCTGAAGATCGTGCCAGGCCCGAACGAGGTGCGCACCCTGCGCGGCATCCTGATCGTGCTCGAAGACCGTCCGGGCCTGTGCAAGAAAGTGCGGCAGTCGGTGCCGGCGGCGCTGCGCCGCGTGCTCGACCGCCATCCCGAGATCACCTGGGCGATTCTCGACGCCCACGACTTGTTCGGGCGCTGAGCGGGCCGCGATCAGGCCGAAGCTGGTCCCTGGCGCAAGCCGTTCACCATCAATGCCACCATCTTGCTGGCGAAGGTCGGGTCGTCATTGGGCGAACCGTAGCACAGCGTCGCCACCGCCTTCAACAACTCGTCGGGCGAGAATCCGGGGCGGATCGCCTTACTCTCGACCGCCGCATCCAGCAGGGAAGCCAGCGCCGGTCGCAGGCGGCTGTAGAAATAATCGGGCAGGGACGCATACGCGGCATGGTCCGACTGCAGGGCGCCCGCCAGGCCGCGCTTGGTGGCGATGAATTCCACGTAGCGCTGCATCCAGCGGCTCAGGGCCTCGCCCGGTTCGTGCGCGTCTGCAAAGGCCTGCGCGGCATCGGCGCAGGCGTCGATCTGGGTTTTCATGACCGCCACGATCAGGTCGGCGCGTTGCGGAAAATGCCGATAGAGCGTGCCGAGCCCGACGCCGGCGCGCTCGGCGATCTCGCGCACCGGCGCATCCACACCCGACTGCGCAAACACTTCCAGCGCCGCCTGCAGCAGCGCCTGCATCTTGCGCCGGGCGTCCGCGCGCATCTGCCGTGCCGGCTGCGCTTCGGTGGAATCGGATTCTTTTTTCATTTCGCGTGCAAACGGAACCAAGTTCCACTTATAATATGGAACATGGTTCCGATTTCGCGAGTATAGCATCGGAGCGTTCATTTGCACGGAGGATGTATGGCCAAGATCGACGAATGCATGTTTTGTTACTACTTGCGCAAGTACCTGGATACGCATGGCCGCTGCGCCTGCCGTGGCGGCGCCGATGCCGATGGAGCAAGGCGGACGACGGCAGCAACAGCCGGCATTCCCCCGCATCACGCAACGTTGAATCGTCATCCGCGACCTGCGCGGCGTGCGCACGCGCGGGGCGGCAGCTAGACGGGGCTCACGGTCGGGGAGGCAGCCCGCAGCGCATCGAAGTCGATGACGGCTGCGCCGATCGCCTGCGCAAATGCTTGGTCGTGGGTCGAGACCAGCACGGTGGCCTCCCTGGCCTTGTTCGCGAGCAGGTCGATCAGTACCGCGCGCGCATCGGCATCCAGTCCGTTCGAGGGCTCGTCGAACAGCAGCACCGCCGGCGCGCCGATCCAGGCCGCCGCCAGCATCAATTTCTTTTGCGTGCCGAGCGACATGGCGCCGCAGCGCGTGTCCAGGTGGCGGCCCAGGCCGAAGCGCTCGACGATGTCGTGCACGGCTGGGCCGACGGCGCAGCGCTTGGCATAGGCGACGAAATCCAGCAGCGCGCGCCCGCTCATGAAGGGATACACCGGGCATTCGTCGGGTGCATACGCCAGCCTTTGCCTGGCGGCGGTCGCGGCCGCATCCATGGCGACGCCGTCGATCCAGATGGCGCCGCTGTCGGCGTCGGCCGCGCCTGCCAGCACCCGCAGCAGGGTGGATTTGCCGATGCCGTTGGGACCGCGCAGCGCGTACGCGCCGGGCCCGAAGTCGTGCCCCAGCCCATCCAGGATGCGGCGGCCGCCATACGATTTGCAGAGTCGTTCGAAACGCAGCATGCGGGTCTCCTAATAAACACAGGCGATGGTGGCCGCCATCCAGCAGCCGGCCAGGATGGTGCTGAGCACCACCGCATGGCGTTCGCTCGCCAGTTGCGGTGCGCGCAGGGCGCACAGCAGGCCCGCATACGACACCAGGCCGGCCAGCGCCCGCCCCGGCGTGGCGCCTTCCAGCCAGGCGAACAGGGACAGCGGCGCCAGGAAGGGCAGGCCGACGCAGAACAGCGCCGCCAGGTCGAAGCGGCGCCACCAGCGGCGCGGCAAGGGCAGGGCGGCGGTGTAGGCGGCGCCGGCCAGGTGCGCCATCTGCAGGCCGCGGAACAGGCCGCTCAGCTGCAGTGCCACCAGGCCCTGGGCAACGAGTGCCACCGCGCGGGCGCGCGCATCGTGCTCGAACACGGCGCACAGGCCAAGCGCGGCGGCGATCAGTGCGCCGGCGCCGAGGGCCTTGGCCAGCGCTTCGTCGCGCCGCTCGCGCAGCAGGATGGCGAAGCAAATCCGCAGTGGGGGCGCGTGGCGTCCGGCCACGCCGTGCAGGGAGAACCTCCACCACGCTGGCGCCGCAAAGCGCGGGCGCCAGCTTGCCGCCGCGCGCGGCCAGGGTGCGCGCCGCAGCGCGATGCAGGCCAGTACCGCCACGCTCACGCTGAGCGCGGGCCCGAAGCGGGTAGCGAAGCCGGCGGCCAGCAGCAGGCAGGCCGCCGCGACCGGGAGGATGGCGGCCGGGCGCCGCTCCAGCGCTGCCAGTTGCGCCGCCAGCGCCAGCGGCACCAGGGCGGCCAGCAAGAGCACATGGCCCGGGCCGCCGCCGCGCGCGACCGTCGTCGCCAATGCTGCCAACATCATGAGGAGCAGCGGTGTATCGGCCAGCAGCAGCACCATGAGGTCGACCCGGCGCCGCTGGCGCGGTGTGAACGGCAGTGACGCGGTGAAGGCCATGAAGCCGCCGCCGCCGATCTGCCCGCGCTGCATGTGCGCCCACAGCGCGCACGCCGCCATGAGAAGGGCAATGCAGGCGCTGCGCCAGCCCGCATCATGCCCGGGCGCCAGCACCAGCAGCAGCGGGCGGGCGAAGGTGTCCATGTTGCTGAACACCGAGGCATTGGCGGAACCCAGCACGCCCACCAGCAAGACCAGCGCCTGCCAGCGCCGCAACAGCAGGCGCGCCGTGCTCACGGCATACCAGCGCAGGCGGTAATGGAGCAGGGGATTGGCGATGTCAGTCTCCGGGAAATTGTCGAAGTATTATGAACGTTTGCTGTCTTGTGGGCAACATACATACTCGCTTCACCCGTATCTGTTCGCCTGCAAGGCTACGCAGTGTGGAAATGTGCGCATTATTCGGCGCGCCGGGCAGGTAAGCTGCAGGATCGACGTCGGGTTCGTCGGTTTTATTCGAAAGGGCAAACATGCCGGGTTTATCGGTACAAGTGAATGGCGAACGAATGGCCACGATCGACCTGTCGGGGCTGAACCTCGTCAACGTGTCCGTGCATGGAGCACTGGACAGCGAACAGTATGCGATGCTGCACGCGGACGGCGGACAGCATGGAGACGGCGGAAGCGGCTATCTGACCTGGATCGCGGAACATGCTTTGACGCCCGGTGATGTCCTTACCCTGACCTATATGGAAGCATGTGAGGGCGGCGACGATGGCAAGACCATCGCGCAGTTATGGCCGGACGAACCCCCTTCGACGCGGACCGATTGGTCGATCGACAGCCAAATGGAAGCCGAAATCCGCGCCCGCCCCCGCCTGCGCGAGGGCTTCCTGGTACAGGCCGGGACGTCTGCTGGCGCACGCGTGGCGGCGGCGAGCGACGCGCGCAATACCGACTTCCGTTTCAGTGTGGTGTGGACCGGCTTCGGGGAAGAACGGGCACGCGTGCGGCTGGCGACCTATTGCCTCGACGATGTGCTGCAGCGGACCGGCGGCGCCGAACACCTGGCAACGGTCTTGTCTTTCGGCGACAGCGTCATGTTCTCGCTGCTGGCATGAGGCGGGCGCGACCTTAGGAGCCAGCCCCGGGCGCCAGCAGCACCGCCACGTACAGCCGCAACTTGTCCTCGCTGCGACCGAGGTCGAGCCCGGTCAAGCCCGCGATACGGCGCAGGCGATAATCCAGGGTGTTGCGGTGGATCCGGAGTGCTGCGGCGGTGGCGGCCGAGCTTTCATCGCAGGCGAACCAGGCTTGCAGGGTGCGCAGCAGGGCGGCGCCGCTGCGGTCCCGTCCCAGGCTGGCGAGCGGGCGGCGCAGTTCGGCGGCTTGCCAGCCGGCGTCCAGGCCGGACAGCAGCACCGGCAGCGTCAGCGCGTAATAACTCAGCTGGCGCACATCGCCCCCGCTGCCCCCATCGCCAGCCGGACTGCGCTGGCGCCCGATGCGCGCCGCCGCCTGGGCGCTCTGGGAAGACACGGCCGCCGCGCCGATCCCGTTCGCCGCCATGCCCATGGTCAGTGTCATCGGCAGCGGCGAGAGCTGCCGCAGCAGCGCCGCCAGTGCGGCCTGGCGCCTTGCCAGGTTCGCGGGGGCATCGGCTTCCCTCGCATCCGGCTCGAGGGCATCCAGTATCACCAGCTCGTGCGGGCCGGTAGTGGCGCTGAGCAGCGCCGGCTGGCGCGCCAGCAGGGCCAGTTGCAGCGCCTGCAGCGCGGCCATGGCATCATCGTCGGCCTGGGCGGCGGGCGCCAGATCGAGCAAAAACACCACCTGGGTGCGCCCGAACTCCAGCCCCAGGCGCCGCCCCCAGGCTGCCAGTTCGGGACGTTCGGCGGCATCCGGGCGGATCAGGTTCAGCACCAGGGCTTCGCGGTAGCGGCTGTCGCGCTGCAGTTCGCCGGCCAGGCTGGCCTGTTCCAGGATCATTTCCGCCGTCAGGCGCACCAGCTCGCCGAACTGGCGCAACTCGTCGGGCGCCCCGCTCAGGCCGACCGCCCCGCATAGCCGGCCGCCGACCACCAGCGGCAGGTTGATGCCCGGCCTGGCCCCATGCATCAGGCGCACCGAGGCGGCATCGACCTCGACCGTCGCGCGCCTGGCCAGGGCCAGCAGGGCGCCGTCGTGCAGTTCGCCGACCCGGGCGGGGTCGCCACTGGCCAGGATCACCCCCCGCGCATCCATCACGTTGACGTTGAAGGGAATGATGCGCATGGTGCGCGTGACGATGTCCTGGGCCAGGGCGGTGCTGAGTTCGATCATTGAGGCACTCTAGACGATCGCGGCCCTTGTGCCAAGCACCGAAGCGCGGCGCTCCGCCGCCACGTAGGCGCTGGCTGAGTTGTGCAAATGCCCAAAAGCATGGCTAAAAATCATGCGCCGGCTCGTGCCGTGCGCCGACGCGCCGCGCCCGCGCTTTGGTCATAATGCAGTCTGCCGCATAGCCTGAGCGCGGACATCACGGAGACTACTATGAGCAATAACATGCGCGCCGCCGATCCGGCAGGCGGCTTTGCCGATCCCGGCATCCTCGAACGCGGCTACCGCAAGGCCACCTGGCGCCTGATTCCCTTCATCTTCATCTGCTACCTGTTCAACTACCTGGACCGCGTCAACGTCGGCTTCGCCAAGCTGGAGATGCTGGATGCCCTCAAGCTGAGCGAAACCGTGTATGGCCTGGGCGCCGGCATCTTCTTCATCGGCTATGTCACCAGCGGCATCCCGAGCAACCTGATCCTGCACCGCCTGGGTGCGCGGCGCTGGATTGCCGTCATGATGATCCTGTGGGGCGGCCTGTCGGCGGCCATGCTGTTCGTCCACAGCGCCGCCTCTTTCTATGTGCTGCGCTTCCTCACCGGCGTGGCCGAAGCCGGCTTCTTCCCCGGCATGGTGTTCTACTTCACCCACTGGTTCCCCTCGCAGAAGCGCGGCCAGGTGATGGCCCTGTTCATGTCGGCGATTCCGGTGTCCGGCCTGATCGGCGGCCCGCTGTCGGGCTGGATGCTGAGCCATTTCCAGGCCGGGCAGGGCGGCCTGGCCGGCTGGCAGTGGCTGTTCCTGCTGCAGGGCCTGCCCACGGTGCTGCTCGGCGTTGCGGTGTTGTTCTACCTGTCGGACGGCCTGAAACAGGCAAAATTCCTCAGTGCCGAGGAAAAAGCGGCGATGCAGGCGGCGCTCGACGCCGACGAACAAAGCCGCAGCGCCGGCGGCCATGCCGTCCATTCCTTTGGCGCCGTGCTGCGCAATGGCCATGTGTGGATGCTCGGCCTGGTGTATTTCAGTATCCAGATGGGCGTGTACGCCATTAACTTCTGGCTGCCCTCGATCATCAAGGCGCTCGGTTTCAACAGCGCCACCACCATCGGCTGGCTGAGCGCCTTGCCTTATCTGTTCGCCGGCATCTTCATGGTGGCCGTGGGCCGCTCGGCCGACGCCCGCCGCGAACGGCGCTGGCATTTGTCGGTGCCGATGCTGATGGCCCTGGTCGGCCTGATGCTGGCCGCCCACTTCTCCAGTAACGTCGTGATCGTGATGATCGGCCTGACCCTGGCCACCATGGGCGCGCTGACCGGCCTGCCGATGTTCTGGCCGCTGCCGGCGGCCTTCCTCGGCAGCGCCGCCGCGGCCGGCGGCCTGGCCCTGATCAATTCGCTGGGCCAGGTGGCCGGCTTCGTCAGTCCCTTCCTGGTCGGCTGGATCAAGGACGCCACCGGCAGCACCGACGTCGCCCTCTACATCCTGTCGAGCGTGCTGCTGGTCGGCGCGCTGCTGGTGCTGCTGGTGCCGGCGCGCCTGGTAAATCGTTAATCCACTGTCGAGGAGCCGCCTGTGAAAATCGTGATCG
>Ga0308168_1002283_pt1 | contig 16010 bp, 12 predicted proteins | sample PhyCR2_FD_202133 | JGI IMG/M metagenome (GOLD analysis project Ga0308168, IMG submission 202133) | Phyllosphere microbial communities from UC Gill Tract Community Farm, Albany, California, United States - DLSLRC.R2 | ecosystem: Host-associated > Plants > Phyllosphere > Unclassified | place: USA... | reverse complement strand
TGGCCGGCGTGGCCGATCCTTCGGCGATCGAGGCGGTCACCGGCGTGCGCCAGGAACGTCCGGCCGGCATGCCCGGATGGATCGCGATCCACGACCGGCATACAGGACGGGCGCCGGCCCGGCCTTACCCGTCGAACAACTGGGATGCGCGCATGGGCGGAGATCGCAGCCTGGCCAATCCGCTGGAGCACCCGGTGCACTGAACGAAGCTCAGCCAGGCGTGCGTGTGCCCGAAGCCGCCATCCCGGCCAGGATCAGGTCGATCCCGGCCAGGAAATCGGCGCGGTCGTCGTGGTCCCGCAACTGGCCGGCGATGCTGCGCGTGAACGGGTAAGCATCGGGGTCGAGTGCCGCCCATTGCGCCGCGACCGCGGCGAGGAAATCGTCGCGCACCAGCGCCTGTTCGTGCGCGAGCTGGCGGTTCGCCGCGTTTTGCCCGGCCACACCCAGGATGTAATTCAACAGTGCGCTGCCGCCGCTCCACTCCAGCGCTCTTGGCACGCCGAGTGCACGCACCTGACATCCGATGGCTTCCAGGATGCGCACCATCGGCATGCGCGAGGGCGCGCGCGCGAGTTGCGCACCCACCCACGGGTGCGCATCGATGGCGTCGAACAGGCCCAGGCCGATGGCGCGGATGGCCGCCTGCGGGCTGGTGTTCCCTGGCGCCGCAGCTGCCGACCTAGCCAGGGTGTGCGCCACGACCGCATCGCAGGCGGCATCCAGCAGCTCGCCCTTGCTGGCGACATGCCAGTAGATGGCGCCGGCACCGGTGGCCAGCGTTTGCGACAGGGCGCGAAAGGTCAGGCCGCCTTCGCCGCTGCTGTCCAGCAGGCTGATGGCGGCATCGATGATGCGTTCGCGCGACAGGGCGTCATCGCCACCTTGGCCGCGGCGCGTGTTCTTGGTCATATTCGGCTTGACAGGAATGGAACGGTGTTCCAATAATACTATGGAACGCCGTTCCACTAACTTTTACGAGAGAGAGCATGAGCACATCCATCGGCATCATTGGCGCAGGACTCGGCGGGCTGGTGCTCGCACGCGTGCTTCACCTGCACGGCATCGCCGCCACAATCTACGAGGCGGACGCGTCGCCGGATGCGCGCCCCCAGGGCGGCATGCTCGACATCCACGATTACAACGGGCAGCTGGCGCTGAAGGCTGCCGGCCTGTTCGAAGAATTCTCCGCCATCATCCAACCCGGCGGCCAGCAGCTGCGCGTGTTCGACAAGGACGGCCGCGTCTTGTTCGACATGGCTGACGACGGCACTGGCGGCCGGCCTGAAGTGCTGCGCGGCGCCTTGCGCGACATCCTGCTGGCATCGCTGCCGGCCGGCACCGTGCAATGGGGACGCAAGCTGGCGCGGGTCACGCCGCTCGGCGCGGGACGCCATGGGCTGGACTTTGCCGATGGCACGACGGCGACGACGGACTTGCTGGTGGGGGCGGACGGCGCCTGGTCGAAGGTGCGGCCGCTGCTCACGCAGGCGAAGCCGGCTTACTTTGGCACCACTTTCATCGAAACCTGGCTGACCGAGGCCGACCTGCGCCACGGGGCCAGCGCGGCCGCAGTCGGCGGCGGCATGTTGATGGCAATGGCCCCGGGCAAGGGCATCTTCGCCCACCGCGAGCCGGACGGCTTGCTGCATGCCTACCTGGCCTTGAACAAGCCACAGGGCTGGAGTGCCGGCATCGACTTTTCCGACCGCGCCGCAGCGGTGGCCCAGGTGGCGGCGGAATTCGCGGATTGGGCGCCGGCGCTGAGGGCGTTCATCCTCGACACCGACCGCGATCCCGTGCCGCGCGTGCTGCACGCGCTGCCGGCGCCTTACGGATGGCAGCGCGGGTCGCAGCCGAACGATGGCGCTGCACGCGGCGTCACCCTGCTGGGCGATGCCGCCCACCTGATGGCGCCGAACGGCGAAGGCGCCAACCTGGCGCTGATGGATGGCGCCGAACTGGGCAAGGCGATCGCTGCCCATCCCGGCGATGTCGACGCCGCCCTGCGCGATTACGAAGCCGCCATGTTCGCGCGCAGCGCACCGGTGGCCGCCGAGACCGATGCGCTGTTCCAGACCTGCTTTGGTGCGCAGTCGCCGCATAGCCTGGTCGAGATGTTCACCCAGGTACACGCGGCTTAGAACCTATCCCAGTAGGGAATGAGTCGTTGCTGACGCGCCTGACAAGCGGGGGCGGCGTTGCTCGTCCTTGCATGGCTCGCCATGCGGCGTCCTCGCGCCTTGCCCGCGCTTGCCATGCATCGCCATCAACTTCCTCCTCCCTACTGGGATAGGTTCTTAGAGTCCACGGGTCTGAGGCTTACTGGTAGCGGATGGTCCAGCTCACCGTCAGCGGCTTCTGCATGCTGAAAGCGCCCGTGCGGCAGCTCACCAGCGTGCGCATCGGCCCATACGGCGCACGCCAGGCGGCATTGTCCTCCAGCGCCTGCGCAGAGCAGGCCTGCAAGCCGCTCACTTCGTAGGTCTGCACGGCGCCGTCGGTGAAGCGGACCCTGGTGCCGTCGACGCTGGCGCCGGCCGAGAAGGCGCCGAAGTCCAGCGTCAGGCTGGCCACTTCCAGGGGCGCCGCCGGCGTATAGGTATCGGTGCGCGTGATCGCGCCATTGCGCAGGCTGTAAACGGTGTCGACCTTGATGCGGGTATCCTTCACCGGCGCGTTCTTGCCCAGCAGGGTCAGCGCGTCCTGGCGGTAGCTGACCTGATGGCCGCCGTCGAGCGCCCTGGTCTGGATGTCGCGCATCCAGGCGGTGGCGATCAACTCGCTGCCGTCGGCCAGTTTGAATTTGGGCAGCAGCTGCGGCTGGGCGGCGCCACTATCTGCGATGCCGGAGACGATGCCGTTCGAGAACGGCAGCGGATAGTACGGGCTGTTGGCGTGCTGGCTCGGGCCGCCGTTGATCATCGACAGGCTGAAGACATGCCCCTTGTCGCGCCAGGTCGCGAGGGCACGGTCGTAGTCGCCGCCGGCGAAGCGGGTCAGCACGAAGCGCGGGCGGGTGCGCTGCAGCCAGTCGGCCAGGTCGTCGCGCGGGACGGCGTTCTTCATGCCGGCCTTGTTCCACATGTCTTCGGTGCTGATCAACTGGTGCAGCAGCGAGAAGTTCTCGCCCAGGATGCGGTGCTTGCCGCGATAGGTGTCGGTGCGCCGGCCCTTGCCCCACATGTCGATCGAGTGCAGCGCGGGGTCGTACCAGAAGCGCATATAGCGCTCGGCGATGCGCACCGAATACGCGTAGGCGTACTCTTTTTCTTCCGGCGTCAGCACGCCCAGGTAGGCGGCGGTCGACAGGATTTCCAGCATCGCCGTTTCGCCGTACGGCCCGAGGCTGCGGCCCATGGTGAAGCCGCTGCCGTCGGCATTGGCGCTGTTCAGGGCGACATCGGCCGACTTGCGCAGCAGGGCCTTGAGTTCCGGCGTGACCGTCAGGCCGGTTTCGATGAAGCGCTCGCAGATCTCGGCGGCCAGCAGGATGCTGTAGCGGTCGAAGCGGCCCTGGCCATCGGTCTCGTCGGAAAAACCGTAACTGCCGGAATAGGCGGCGTAATGCTTGAGCATCTTGTCGAGCAGGACCTGGCCGGCCGCCTCGTCTTCCCAACCCATCAGCATGCGCAGGCGCGCGATGCTGAAGGCGACGCCGTAATAATTGGTGGGCAGGTTGATCAGCTCGAAGCCGGGCTGGCGCACGAAGGTCCGCCAGTCGAGCTTCTTGCGCAGGGCTTCCAGCGTGGCCGGGCGCACCGCTTTCTCGAGCAGGCCCGCCTGTTTCAGGCGATACAGCGCGCCGATGTAGTAATAGATGCCCCAGGTGTCGTTCTCCATGTTCACCGTCAGGTCGGCGATGTCGGCATAGTCCCGCAGCAGGCCGGGGAGTTTGGCGTCCTGCGCCGGCGTGTGCAGCAGCACGTCGGCCAGGCCGGTGGCCACTTTCCCGGGCAGGAATTTGTCATGGCTCTGGAAGGGTGCACGGCTGTCGATTTCCAGCTTGTCCTTTTCGCGCACGAGCTTCTGGAAGAAATAGTCGAGCTGGGGATAGGCTTGTTCGACGCTCTGGTGCAGGGTGGGTGTGCCGGGCGTGCCGGGCGTCGTCGCGGCGCGGGCGGCAGACGCCGTTGCGGCCAGCAGGACTGCGGCCGCGACGACGGTAAGAGTATGACGCATGGGGTGTCTCCGATGTTGTTAAACGTTTTCCTAAGAATAGGTCAACTCATCGGGAAAGTAAAGCAGGCACGGGTAAGATCGTAGCGGTTCCCACGTCGTTCCGGCGAAGGCGAAATGGTGCCCCCGGCACCATTCCCCCAAGTTTGCGTGCGCAACTGTTCAACAAACTTGGGCTCCTGCCAAGGGGGCCGCCAAGGCCAGGAGCGAGGGTTTTTACTGCTCGTAAAATAAATTAGTCGGGTGGACGCTAGTCCCGCCGCGCCAGCGTCGAAGCCCGCAGGATCAGCTGCGGCGCCACCTTGGTCAGCCGTTCCACCTCTTCGCCGCGGATCACGGCCAGCAGCTTTTCCATTGCCGTGGCGCCCATGCGCTCGCTCTGCAGGTCGACGGTGGTCAGGGCCGGCGTCACGTATTTGCCGTAGGGGATATTGTCGAAGCCGACCACCGACAGATCGCGCGGGATCGACACGCCCAGATTGGCCGTTTCCTTCATGAAGCCGAGCGCCATCAGGTCGTTGTAGCAGATCACGGCGTCCGGCCGCCGCGCGCCAAGGACGATGCTGGAGCACAGGCGTTCGCCCTCGGCCAGCGAGGGCGCGTCGGCATCGAACACAATCAGTTCGAGCCCGGCCGCGTCCAGGCATTCATGGATGCCGCCGAGGCGCTCCTCGTCGCGGCGCGACTTGGAAAAGCCGAGGTAGGCGATGCGTTCGTGGCCCAGCATGCGCAGGTGCTGGGTCAGCATGAAGGCGCCGCCGTGGTCGTCGCTGGCGACGGTCGGCAAGGGCAGTTCGGCCAGCGAGCCGAAGAACACCAGCGGCTTGTCGATCTCCGCCATCCAGCCCATCTCGCGCTCGCGCATGCGCGAGAACACGATCATGCCGTCGACCCGGCGGCTCAGCTCTTCCAGCGTGCGCCGTTCGCGCGACGGGGTTTCCTCGGTGTCGACCAGCAGCACCGAGAAGCCCTGGTCGTTGGCGACCCGGTTGGCGCCTTTCAGGATGCTGCTGAAGTGGGGGTTGGTGATGTCCAGCACCGACAGGCCGATGGTATTGGTCTTCCCGGTGATCATCGACTTGGCCAGCGGATTCGACTTGTAGCCGAGCGTGGCGATGGCGGCGTCGAGGGCCGCTTCGACCTTGGGCGAGAAGCGCTGCGCGCCGTTGATGTACTTGGAAACGGTGGCGGTGGATACCTGGGCGGCTGCGGCGACGTCGCGGATGGTCGAGGCGGTCTTTTTCATGAATGGCGTTTGGTTGGCTGGACGTTACCTGAATGACCATCTTAACAGCAGACCTGTCGTCCGTGCGAGGGGCTCGAGAGGGCGCGGAGGGCCGCTAAGCATTTGACGCAAGGCATAATTCGGATATACTTTGGTTAAACGTTTACCATAACTGGAGCAGAATCCATGACAGAAGCGACAGCGCGCAAGCCCTTCCAACGTCTCCTGCTGACGGGCGCCGGCGGCGGCCTCGGCACCATGCTGCGCGAGCGCATCAAACCCTGGGCCGAGGTGGTCCGCCTGAGCGACGTGCGTGAGATCGCAGCGGCCGGCCCCGGCGAAGAAGTGGTCCAATGCGACCTGGCCGACCGCGCCGCGGTGATGGCCCTGACCGAAGGCGTCGACGCCGTGCTGCACTTCGGCGGCTGTTCGGTGGAAGACACCTTCGAGACCATCATGGCCGCCAACATCCTCGGCCTGCAGCACCTGTACGAAGCGGTGCACAAGCGCGGCATCCGGCGCGTGATCTATGCCAGCTCCAGCCACGTGGTCGGCTATTACCCTACCACCCAGGTGGTTGACGCCACCGCGCCGCTGCGGCCGGACGGCATGTACGGCGTGTCGAAGTGCTTCGGCGAAGCGCTGTCGCGCTACTACTTCGACCGCTTCGGCATCGAAACCGTCTGCCTGCGCATAGGCTCCTCCTTCGACGCACCGCGCAACGCCCGCATGATGGCCACCTTCCTGCACTACGACGACCTGGTGGAGCTGGTGCGCTGCGCACTGTTCACGCCACGGGTGGGGCATACCATTACCTTTGGTGTCTCGGACAATCCGGTGCGCTGGTGGGACAATCGCTGCGCTTCCCACCTGGGCTTCGTGCCGAAGCACAGTTCGAGGCAGTGGGCCGAGCGTTTTCCACAGAGCGGGGCGTGGCCGCCGGCGGATGATATCGCCGCGACCTACCAGGGCGGGCCGTTCTTGACGGCGGGGCCGATTTACGAGGATTGATATAGTGAGTGAGCGGTCGATCCGTCGTCGCCGCGAAAGTACCCGTCATTCCCGCGAAAGCGGGAATCCATACTGAATATCAGAAGTCGGTACGTCGAACCTGCCTGAGGCAGCTTGGATTTACCGACTTTGGACGCTCAGCATGGATTCCCGCTTTCGCGGGAATGACGTTTTCGTTTGTCTGCGACTATTTCGTTTGTGGACGTCCACTCGGATCCACGGCGACCAGCACAAAACAAAAAAGCGGCACCCCCAGCCAGCGCCGGGTGTGCCGCTCAAACCCGGAGACCCACCCCGGGGAGACGCGTGATCGTCAGAATTTCACATCCAGCCGCGCGCTGTAGAACCGGAACACATCGCGTGGCGGCACCCAGCTGTTGACCGTGATGCCCGGCGAGGTCGCGGTCGGGCCGGCGCGGTAGGATGGCCCGCTGGCGTTGGCGTTGCCGATGTAGAAGCGGTCGAACAGGTTGTTGACGCGGAAGCTGAGGCGCCATGTGTCCTTGTTGTCGCGCAGGCCGAAGCCGAGGTCGGCGATCGTGTAGGGCGCGTTCACCGAGCGCGGATCGTTGTTGATGTTGGTCTGGTACTCGCTCTGGTAGCGCACATTGCCGTTTACGAAAGCACCGAAGGGCAGGCTCGCGAACCGGTAATCGTAGTTGCTGCCGACATTGACCTTGACCTTGGGCGTGCCCGGGAAGATGCCGCCGGACAGGTCCTGGATGCCGGTGGTGGCGCCCGTGCGGATCGGCCGGCATTCGCGGTTCCAGCCGCCCAGCGAGCCGCCTTCGCCCAGGCCGGTGGTGCCGATCGCCGGGTTGGTGTTGTCCTGGTAGCAGGGGCCGTTCTTCCAGTCGACGATGCTCGGCCGCGTGTAGGCCATGGAAGCGTTCATCGACCAGTTCGAGGTGATCAGCAAGTGCGTATCGAGCTCGAAGCCGCGGGTGCGGATCTTGGGGATCGAATTCAGCTGGGTGTAGATGGTCGGGTCGTTCGGCAGCACGAAGGAGACGTTCTGCTGGTAGTTCTTGAAGTCGGTGCTGTAGATCGTGGCCGCCAGCGACATGCGGTTGTGGAACAGATTGGCCTTGGTGCCCAGTTCCAGCGTACGGCTGGTCTCCGGTTCGATCGGGAAGGCGGCGCTGGCGCGCAGGCCGCTGGTCACGTCATAGGCCAGGCCCTTGTAGCCGGTGGCGGTCATGGCGTACACCATCCAGTCCGGATTCAGCTGCTTCTGGATGCTGACCTTGCCGGTGGTGGCGTAGTCCTTGTTGCCGCTGCTGGAGAACTGGTCGACGCCGACCGGGCCGGGCTTGAAGGTGGCGCGGTCCAGCTGGTCGGTGTAGAAGTTGCGGATGTAATTGAAGCCCGAAACCTCGACGTTGCGGCGCGCGCCGGCGACCAGGGTCCAGGTCGGCGCGAAGTCCCAGGTGGCCTGGCCGAACACCGAGCGGTTGATGTTGTAGATGTCGGTGTAGTAGTTGGTCGGGCTCGACGGCGAGTTGGCGCCGCACACTGCCGGGGCCACGCAGAAGCCGCGGATGAAGTGGCGGTCGATCTCGTTCTGGGCCCACCACAGGCCGGCCAGGTAGCGCAGGCTGCCGCCGTCCGGCGACACCAGGCGGATCTCCTGGGTCTTGGAACGGATGTCGTAAGTGCCGAACTGGTTGTTGCCGACGCTGAAGGCGGTCTGGCCCGGCCGCGCGATGGTCGGCACGTCGACGAAGTCCTGGTCGCGGTAGTCGTTGGCCTTGTAGCGTTCATAGGACGTGATCGACATGATGGTCGCGTCGTTCGGCAGCGTGTACGAGAACTTCAGGCCGGCGCCGCTGGTCCTGGAATTGATCCCGGTCGGGAAATCGCGCCGCACGTTGCGGTTGTTCGGGTCGAAGGGGTTGATGCCGGCCAGCGTGAGCGATGCCGGCAGCTGCGGGTTGCCGTTCATGTAGGCGGTCGACAAATCGGCCGGGGTGCGCACCAGGTTGCCGGCGGCGGCCGAACCCGTGGTGCGATAGAAGCCGTTCACGGCGGTCACGCCGCGGCTGTTGATCTGGTCGTTGTAGTGCGGCGAGAAGTCGATGTCGAGGTTGCGGATCGGCGCCCAGGACAGCTTGGCCATGATGGTCTTGCCGGAGGAGCCGTTGACCTTTTCGCCGTTGGTCAGATTGGTGAAGTTGCCCGGCATGTCGCTCTTGTTGACGGCGATGCGCATGCCGAAGTCCTCGGTCAGGCGCCCGCCCACCGAGGCGCCGACGCGCCATTCGCCGTCGTTGGTGCGGTAGGCGTTGGCGCGGTACACCATCGGGCCGGTGATCGGCTTGGTGACGATGTTGATGGCGCCGGCCACCGCCGACTTGCCGAACAGGGTGCTCTGCGGGCCTTTCAGCACTTCCACGCGCTGGACGTCGGCCAGGTCGCGGAAGGCCTGGAACTGCACCGCGATCGGGATGTCGTCGATGATCACCGAGACGTCGGACTCGACGCCGATGCCGACCGAGACGGTGCCGATACCGCGCATGAAGATGGCATTGTTGGCGGCGGTGGTGCCGGAGGCCTGGGTCAGCGAGGGCGTCAGCGCGATCACGTCTTCGATTTCGCGCACGTTGTTGCGCTGGAGTTCGGCCTCGGACAGCACCGAAATCGCCATCGGCACGTTCTCCAGCTTTTCCACGCGCTTGTTGGCGGTGACCGTCACGGTCTGCAGCTGGTTGGGATCGGCCGGCTTGTCTTCGGATGCCTGCGCGGTCTGGGCCGCAGTCTGCGCATAAGCCGGCACGGCCCAATTGGCCAGCGCAAGCGCAATCACGGCCGCCAGCGGTTTGACTGCGATATTGAAGCGTTCTTTTGTCGTCGTGTCCAACTTTGTCTCCATCGTTTTTATAGGTCAATCGTAAAACCGGTCAGCCTTCGGGCCGGGTGGCCTTCAGGCGCAGCAATGCCTCCAGAAAGTAGTAGTCCGCGTAGTTGAGCGGCACGTCGATTTCCTTGCCGGCCGGTTTATGGCCGGTCGCGTGCTTGAGCAGGAAGCCGCCGTTCTCACCGGATGTCGCCAGGTACGCCTTCGAAGACAGGCTGCGCAGCTGGGCGGTGGCAAACTCGCGGTAGCGCCTGGCGTCGTCCTTGTCGACGAAGCCGGCCAGTTCCAGCAGGGCGGAACTGGTGATGGCGGCGGCGGCCACGTCGCGCGGCACGTTCGGGATGGCGGCGTCGTCGAAGTCCCAGTAGGGCACCTTGTCGGCGGGCAGGCGTGGATGCTGCATGATGAAGGCGGCGATCTTGCGGGCCTGGCGCAGGTAGTCTTCCTTGCGCGTTTCGCGGTACATCATGGTGTAGCCGTACAGGCCCCAGGCCTGGCCACGCGCCCAGCTCGAGCCGTCGGCATAGCCCTGCACCGTGACGCGGGCGCGTACCTGGCCGCTCTGCGGGTCGTAGTCGACCAGGTGGTAGCTGGAGCCGTCCGGGCGGAAGTGGTTCTTGAGGGTGGTGTCGGCGTGGGCGATCGCCACCTCGCGGTAGCGCGGCTCGTTGGCGGCGCGCGCCGCCCACATCAAGAGCTCCAGGTTCATCATGTTGTCGATGATGACCGGGAAGGTCCAGCTGCTGTTCTTCCACAGGTCCCAGGACTGGATGCTGCCGACCTTGGGGTTGTAGCGGGTGAGCAGGGTGGTGGCGCCGGCCAGCAGGGCGTCGCGGTAGGCCACGCGCTTCGGCGACTTGTCAGCGCTCAGGCGCAGGGCGTTGCCGTAGCCGCTGTACAGCATGAAGCCGAGGTCGTGCTGGCTCTTGTCGAACTTGGCGGGTGCCGTGCGTGCGGTGTAATCCACGGCGGCGCTGCGCCATTTGGCGTCGCCGCTGGCTTCGTACAGGTACCACAGCGAGCCGGGGAAGAAGCCGGCGGTCCAGTCGCCCGGCCCCACCAGCTTGAGCTGGCCGCCTTCGACGGTGCGCGGAAAGCCCGGCTGCGCGCGCACCTTGTCCAGCAGGCCGCCGTACTGGGCGGCGGCAGTCTGGAAGTCGCGCGCGATCATGGCCGGCACGGATTCGGTGGCGCGCGCGGGCAGTGTCGCGGTCGCCAGCAAGGCTGCGCAGAAAATCGTTTTCGCCGTGAGGACCGGGGATGGTGAGCCTTGTTCAATCATGGTGCTGTCTCCTGATAGTTCTTCTTGTTGATGAAATCCTAATGACAAGCAGAAAGCATGTCAACAGAATTAGGAAAACGCTTAACTGACCTTTCTCGCGTGTTGTTTTTGATGCTCACGCAGGCGTTCAAGCGTTTTCGCCGATTAGCGTGGAACGGTAAATAAGATTTGGAGAAAACGTTTTGCTTCCATGGAAACGTTGCCAAATCTGCGCATGATGCTAGCGTTGCGTGTGGTTCAAGTAAAGTGGCTGGCGCCCGGGCGTCGCGAGAGGCGGCGCCAGAGCCGGCGCGCTCCATCCATGCCCAAGCGGTGTCTTGATGATGTCGGGGAGATCGCGCCGGCGCCTGATTCAGGCTGGACGATACGGGGGACGGGGGCGTCGTTGCTGGCAACGCCCGCAGCGGGATGAAAAGGAAGGACGCGTACCCGCCAGGAGTTCGCGCTGGCGAACGTCAGCCGCGACGCGCGAACGGCATGGTGTCGCGCGTGTAAGAACTGGCGCCGCCGAAAATGGCGCAATCCGGACGCTAATTCTGCATCGGGGCGAACAGGGCGGGCAGGCCGACGGTGGGGCAGGGTTGGCTAGCCTGGGCTTCGGTGGGCGCCGCGTCGCCGCCGACCGGGATGGTGAGAAGTCCGACGCCTGCGACGACGGTGGCAACAAGGGCTTTTGCAGTGATAATCATATCCGCCTCCAGCTTGTTTGTTCGCTACACTCTTCGGAAAGAGCTTTCTTACAACTCAGTCTAGTCCTTATGCATACAAATACAACCGGATTCGATTGCGCGCTGCAACACATCACACGGAAGTTCGATCCACATGCGTGATGTCGTCGAGCGGCGGGCGGCACTCGCCACGGCCTTGCTGACCACGCTGGCGATGCTGGCCTTCGCCGCCAACTCCCTGCTGTGCCGCATTGCCTTGCGCGCGGGCGGCATCGATCCGGCCAGCTTCGCGGCGATCCGGCTGGCTGCCGGCGCCGCCACCCTGCTGGCGGTGATGCATTGGGCATCCAATCGCAAGCCGGCGCAATCCGGCGTCATTGGCAGATTCGGCGACTGGCCGTCCGCCGCCATGCTGTTCCTGTACGTGGCCTGTTTTTCCTTCGCCTACCTGCGCCTGCCGGCCGGCAGCGGCGCCCTGATCCTGTTTGGTGCGGTGCAGCTGAGCATGCTCGCAGCCGGGCTGCGCGCCGGCGAGCGTCTGCAGTCTGCGGGGTGGCTCGGCCTGGCCCTGGCGGCGGGTGGGCTGGTATTCCTTCTGCTGCCGGGCGTGGCCGCACCCGCGCCGGCCGGCGCCGCGCTGATGGCGGTGGCGGGCGTGGCCTGGGGCATCTACTCCCTGCGCGGCCGCGGCGCCCCCGATCCGCTGGCGGCAACCGGCGGCAACTTCGTGCGCGCTACCCCGCTAGGCATCTTCCTGTGGCTGGGGTGGATGGCGTGGACAGCAAGCGCGCATGCGAACGCCCATGGCGTGGCGCTGGCACTGGCGTCCGGCGCACTCACATCGGGACTCGGCTATGTGGTGTGGTATGCGGCCCTGCCGCGCCTGGCAGCGCTGCAGGCGGCTTCGGTCCAGCTGTCGGTGCCGCTGATCGCGGCGCTCGGCGGGGTGCTGTTGCTGGACGAGGCCTTTACGGCGCGGCTGGCCGCGGCCAGCGTCGCGATCCTGGGCGGGATCGCGCTGGTATTGCTGAAAGGGCGGCGCCGGGCGCGCGCCGCTTGAGATTTACTCCTTGATGCTTACTCGACCCAGCTGAAACCGTCGCGCGCCAGCAGCGCGAACGCTTCGGCCGGCCCCCAGGAGCCGGCCGCATACGGATGCGGCTTCTCGGCCAGGGTCTGCCAGCCTTCGATGATCGGGTCGGCCCACTGCCACGCTGCTTCCAGCTCGTCGCGGCGCATGAAGTGGGTCAGGCGGCCGCGCACCACGTCGATCAGCAGGCGCTCGTAGGCTTCGGCGCGGCGCTGCGGCATCGCCGACTGCAGGTCCAGGTTGAGCGATACCTGCTGGGTCTCCATGCCGCTGCCGGGCTGCTTGGCCATCAGCTGCAGCTTGATCGCTTCTTCCGGCTGCAGCTCGATGACGAGGCGGTTCGCCACCGCGCCGGCGTTCTGGTGGAACAGCGGGAAAGGCGGGTTGGCGAATTCGATCACGATCTTCGACGAGCGGCTGCGCATGCGCTTGCCGGTGCGCAGGTAGAAGGGCACCTTGGACCAGCGCCAGGTGTCGACGAAGGCGCGCAGGGCAACGAAGGTTTCCGTGCCGCTGTCGGCCGGCACGTTCTTTTCTTCGAGGTAGCCGGCGGCTTCCTGGTTGCCGCTGACCCCATGGATGTACTGGCCGCGCACGGTGTCGCGCGCGATGTCGGCCAGCTTGAAGCGGCGCAGCGAACGCAACACCTTCAGCTTTTCGTCGCGCACCGCGTCCGCGTCGAGCGAGGTGGGCGGCTCCATGGCCACGATGCAGAGCAGCTGCAGCAGGTGGTTCTGCACCATGTCGCGCATGGCGCCAGCGCCGTCGTAGAAGCCGGCACGGCTGCCCACGCCGACTTCCTCGGCCACCGTGATCTGCACGCTCGCGATGTTCGGCGCGCGCCACAGCGGTTCCAGGATGGAGTTACCGAAGCGCAGCACCATCAGGTTCTGCACGGTTTCCTTGCCCAGGTAATGGTCGATGCGGTAGATCTGCGACTCGCTGAAATACTTGCCGACGTCTTCGTTGATGGCGATCGCCGACGCCAGGTCGGTACCGAGCGGCTTTTCCAGCACCACGCGCGCGTTCTCGTCGACCAGGCCGGATGCCGCCAGCTTGTCGCAGATGGTGGTGAACAGCGACGGCGCAGTCGACAGGTAGAACACGCGCTGGGCACCCTTGCGCGAGGCTTGCTCCAGGGTGTCGAAGCGCGGCGCCGCCTGCACATCCAGCTTGACGTACTCGAGCAGCTTGAGGAAGCCATCCCAGGTCTTGTCGTTGAAGTTTTCCCGGGCGATGAAGGAACGCGAATGTTCTTCGACATGGGCCAGGTAGGCGGCGCGGTCGAACTCCTGGCGGCCGGTGGACAGGATGCGGGTCGAGCCCGGCAGGTTGCCGTGCAGGTAAGCCATGTACAGCGCGGGCAGCAGCTTGCGCATGGCCAGGTCGCCCATGCCGCCGAAAATCACCATGTCGAGGGGAAGGGCGCTGTCTTGTTCTTTCGCTTGCTCTTTCGAAGATGTCATCGTTGTCTGGCCAGGTAGTGAGGTGTTGGTGAAGGTGATGTCGATACGGTAGCAGAAGGATACTGCTTGGCGCCAGCTTTTGCAGCGCCAGGGACGATTTCCATCCCTCTACAAGCCTTCCAGGCCGAGTTCGCGCGCGTGCGTGCGCAGGAAGGCGAGGTGGGCGGCGCGCGTGGCCGGGCCGGTGTAGGGCAGCAGGGTCCAGTGCTCAAGCGCGTCCATGCGCTGGCCGGGGTCAAGTTGGCGCAGGGGTGCGTGGACTTCCATCTCGAGCAAGCCCCGGTCGGGCTGGCCCGGGTGGATTTCGTTGTACAGCTCGATCTGGCCCTGGTCCGGGTGGATCGTGCTGCGCGGCTGCAGGGGAAACTGGACGACGAAGGCCTGGTTCCCGTAAAAGCCGGCCATCCAGCCCGCCGCCGGCTGCAGGAAGACCTTGCCGCGGCGGGCTTGTTCACCGTCGCCCGGCAATCCGAGCGAGAAGACGCGTTCGCCGACACTGGAACGCAGCGGCGCGAAGCCCTCCGTCGGCATCTGCGGTTCGATGCGCGCGTCGCTGGCGGAGGCCACCGGCACATACACATGGGTGCCGGCGTGGACGCGGGTGTTGAACCAGATGTCCCATGCCACCTGGCTGTCGCGTCGATTTGTGGCGCTGACGTCCAGCCGCAGCGAATTCGGCTTGCCCGGCACCAGCGCATAGCGCTTGGTCAGCTGCAGGCCATTCACCGGGCTGGCCGGGCCGGTCAGGCTGATGGCCGTGGCGCTGGCGGCGTCGAGCGTGTACCTGGCCAGGCTGAGGTAGGGATCGGGCGGCCAGTTGGCCTTTGCTGCCTTGCGCGCCGGGTTGGCGTCCTGGTGGGTCCACCACTGCTTTTGCGGGCCGGCCCAGATTTCGTGGCCGAGGTAGCCGACGTTGTCCGAAGTGGCATCCACCCGGGCCCTGGGATCGCCGGCGGATTCGTCGACGCGCAGGAAGTTGGGCTGGCCGGTCAGCGAGAAGGAAAGCAGGCGGCCGCCGATCGATTCGGTGATGACGGCGCGCACGGTGCCGTTGTCGAGGGTGTGCGTGGGCAGTGGTGCGGCAGCCAGCGCCGGGAGGGCCATCGCCGCCGGCGCCAACAGAGGAAAGAGTTTGGCAAGACGTTGCATGTTTTTCTTTCAAACTGAACATCGGCTTGTAAGGATAGCAAACTCTTCGGATAAGATTGACGGTTGGATCCGCCAATTTCCATCATCTGGTCCGTTTCTACCCACAAGCAAGGAAAAAACACGTGAAGCAACGCATTGCCAGCCTGCTGCGCTCGATCGGTCTCGTACTCAACGTTTTCACGCTGCTGGCGGCGTCCTTATATGTTGTCAGCGTGGTCATGTGGATTCACGCGCCGGTACTACAAGCACTTTGGGTGACCTTCAAGATGGCACTGATTCCCTTGGTGCTGGCCTGGTTGTGCAAGAGCCTCGGCAAACATCTTCAGCGCCAGCACGCAGGGACGCCTTCATCGCCCACGCGGCAACGCGTGCTTGCTGCGGTCGGCATCGTGACGGTCCTCGGCTGTGCCTATGTCGGCTACCGCGTTGCCGATATGGTCCAATGCAGCGAGGACCATGCGCGCAACGCCGCCGCGCGCGAGGCGCTATCGCAGCAAAATGGTTACCGCATGATGTGCAGGGGCGATCTGTCCCGTTACGATATCTCGCTGCGCTCGCTCGAGAAGGCGACCCGGAAGCTGGCGTTCACACCGGTCGACCTGACGCATACACCCTTCGCACAACTCGAAAGTATTGGCGCGCTGGCCGAGCATATGTGGGATGTGCCGTCCGTGCTTTACCGCGGTTTCCGTCTTCCAGATGGGCACACGATGATCCTGTATGAGCATGATTTGTCCGCGGACGGTACCAGCACCTCACGTAATCCGAAGGATGAACCCGAACGTATCAAGGGCATGCCGGCCAGACTGGTTGTCATGGAAGAACCATCGGGAAAGGCGGTGTCAATTTTGAACTGGGTGGAGGGACGGCGCGATATCCAACTCTGGATCGATGCGAACGTCGTGCGTCAGCCTTTACGCGAACAGTTGTTTGCGCTGGCTGCTTCCTTGCCAAAGTCCGTGCCCGCTTGCCCGAACGAGCCGCCGCCGGCCGTGATGACGCAAGAGCAGTTTGATGCCGTTGCCGATCGTGGCAAACGGCCTTGCAAGTGAATTTGCAAAGTGACAGTTGGTGATTGAGCGA
>Ga0308168_1002275_pt1 | contig 16027 bp, 14 predicted proteins | sample PhyCR2_FD_202133 | JGI IMG/M metagenome (GOLD analysis project Ga0308168, IMG submission 202133) | Phyllosphere microbial communities from UC Gill Tract Community Farm, Albany, California, United States - DLSLRC.R2 | ecosystem: Host-associated > Plants > Phyllosphere > Unclassified | place: USA... | reverse complement strand
CTTCTTTTTGAGAAGTTTTTTCCGGCGGTTCAGATGCTTCCTGAACCTCCTGAGCCGCTGGCCGTAAGCCGTTGTGCCGTCTCAGTGGTTGCGCATTATAGGCAGTTTCCGACGAGTGACAAGTGTTTATTGCAATAAAATGACTGAGCGCGTTATTTTTCATCAGAAGCGTTAAAAGCATACGCTTTCGGGGCAATAAATCAGCATTTGCTGACAGAAAACTGCGAAAGACCACGGAGGAAAGCAAAAATGAGATGCTATTCTTTCTGCTTCACAGAGGATTTTTCTGCCGCACTCACAAAAGAAAGGGATACCAATGATTAAATCCGCGCGCAGTATGGCCGGACTTCCATGGATTGCCGCTATGGCTTTCTTTATGCAGGCGCTGGATGCCACCATTCTGAACACGGCCCTTCCGGCCATCGCCCACAGCCTGGGGCGTTCTCCGCTGGCGATGCAGTCCGCCGTTATCAGCTATACCTTAACTGTCGCGATGCTGATCCCGGTCAGTGGCTGGCTTGCCGATCGCTTTGGTACCCGTAAAGTCTTTATCGCCGCGGTATTTCTGTTTTCCCTGGGTTCGCTGGCCTGCGCGCTTTCGGGTTCGTTGTCGATGCTGGTCACATCTCGAGTGGTGCAAGGTGTGGGTGGGGCAATGATGATGCCGGTGGCACGTCTTGCTCTGCTCCGGGCCTATCCGCGCAGCGAGCTGCTACCGGTACTCAATTTTGTCACGATGCCGGGACTGGTTGGCCCGGTGTTAGGCCCTTTACTGGGGGGCGTATTAGTCACCTGGGCCACCTGGCACTGGATTTTCCTCATTAATATCCCTATCGGTATTCTCGGCATTTTCTATGCACGCAAATATATGCCGGACTTTACCACTCCGAAACGCCGTTTTGACCTGCTCGGTTTCCTGCTGTTTGGTTTGGGCCTGGTGGGCATCTCCAGCGGCATCGAATTATTCGGCGAACAGGTTGTATCAAGCGTGATGGCTCTGGGTGTGTTGCTGGCGGGTATCGCATTATTGCTTCTCTATATAGTGCATGCGCGGCGCCACCCTGCCCCGCTGCTGCCATTACCCATGTTTAAGACGCGCACCTTCTCCGTCGGCATCGTGGGCAATATTGCCTCAAGACTGGGTACAGGCTGTATTCCCTTCCTGATGCCATTAATGTTACAGGTCGGCTTTGGCTATACGGCTCTGCTGGCTGGCTGCATGGTCGCGCCCACCGCCCTCGGCTCCATTCTGGCGAAATCGACGGTCACTCAGGTACTGCGCTGGTTTGGTTATCGCAAAACCCTGGTCGGGATCAGTATGATTATCGGTGTACTGATTGCCACCTTTGCTTTGCAGGTTCCAGGCTGGAGTATGCTGGCGCTGCTCATCCCACTCTTTATTCTGGGTATGGCGATGTCCACACAGTTTACCGCGATGAACACCATCACCCTCGCAGACCTGACGGATGCCAATGCCAGCAGCGGTAACAGCATGCTGGCCGTCACACAACAGTTAGCGATTGGGTTTGGTGTCGCAGTGAGTGCAGCGGTGTTACGCTTTTATGAAAACTTTGATGGCACCACGCTCCAGCACTTCCATGCCACCTTCCTGACGATGGGGGGCATTACCGTGCTGTCAGCGCTGGTCTTCCTGCTGCTGAAACCAGGCGACGGTCGCAATCTGATTAGCGACCGTGATAAGAAGAAAGCCTAGGCTCTTATGCCTTGCGGAGATCGCCCACGGAGGCACGTTCCATCAGTTCCGGCGTCAGCACCAGTAACTGAGGGCTGGCCGTCGGATCGGCCAGGCGATGAAGCAGGGCATCGATCGCCAGCTCCCCCAGTTCGTCTTTGGGCTGGTGAACGGTGCTGAGGGGTGGCGTCATATAGCGTGCGAGTTCGATATCATCGTAACCCACCACGGCCATATCCTGCGGGATACGCATTTCCGCCAGATAGAGCGCGTGATACACGCCAACAGCCATCGCATCATTACAGGTAAAGACAGCCTGAGGTGGAGGATCGAGGGCCAAAAGCGTATTCATGGCATTGAATCCGCCCTGGAATTCAAAATCGCTACTGACAATGTAGTCAGGCGGTATCGCTAACCCGGCGCTGTCCATTGCCTGCTGATATCCTTCAAGACGCAGACGCGCAGGTGTCTTGTCCTGTGGCCCGGCAATACAGGCAATCCGTGTATAACCACGCGAAATAAGATGTCGTGTCGCCATCTCCCCACCCAGCAGGGAGTTATCCTGAATAATGTCACTGCCGCCTTCAAACGGCGCCCAGTCCATCATGACTGACGGAATCGTGGGATAACGATGAAGTAATTCAGCGGAAGGCAGGTGACTTTCGGTACACATAATCAGCAAACCATCGACACGCTTTTGCAGCAGTGTTTCAAGGCTTCGATTCATACGGTCTTCATCGCCTTCGGTATTGCACAATACCAGGCTATAACCACGCTCATAGCAGCTACGCTCAACACCCCGTACCACCTCGGAATAGAACGGGTTACTGCTGGCCGTCAGCAACATGCCAATAGTACGGGTCTGATTGAGCTTCAGACTACGCGCCAGCGCAGAGGGTGCGTAATTCAGCTGGCTTACCGCCGAGGTCACTTTTTCACGAACCGCTTCACTCACGAAGCGGTTGTTATTGATAACGTGAGACACGGTGGAGGTTGAGACGCCCGCGAGGCGGGCGACATCTTTCATAGTCGCCACATCTACCCCTGCTGTTGCAAGAAGCTGTCAATCTCATCACGCCAGGGAACGGAAGGTTGAGCACCGCGGCGTGTCACGGCAATGGCTGCTGCCGCATGGGCAAAGCGTACGGCTTCAGCCATCGGACGCTGCTCAATCAGTGCCGTGATCAGCGCACCATTAAAGGTGTCGCCCGCGGCAATGGTATCCACCGCTTCCACACGGAAACCAGGAATACGCTGACCATTCCCCTGCTCACTCAACCACACGCCCCGGCTGCCGAGGGTAATCAATACGGTACGGATACCTTTTTGATGCAGCACTGCCGCTGCTCGTGCAGCGTCTTCATCGCTATTGACCGCAACGCCGGTGAGGATCTGCGCTTCGGTTTCATTCGGGGTAATCATATCCACCAGCGACAATAGCTCGTCAGAGAGTTCTGTCGCCGGGGCCGGATTCAAAATCACCTGCGTCTGATGCTGATGCGCGATCTTCGCAGCCGCCAGCACGCTTTCCAGCGGTGACTCCAGTTGCATCAACAGTGCTGCGGCATCCGCAATCACCTGCTGGTGCTGCTCAACGCGCTCGGGCGTCAGGGCAGCGTTGGCGCCGGCATGAATACCGATCGTATTCTCACCTTCACCGTTAACAAATATCAGTGCCACACCCGTCGAGTCGCCGGCAACGGCTTCCACCGGGCTGACATCAATACGGTCATCAACCAGCTGCTGGCGGATACGTTCGCCAATGTCGTCTTCACCCACGCAGGCGATAAAGGCAATGTCTGCGCCACTGCGCCCGGCGGCAACGGCCTGGTTTGCACCTTTCCCACCGAATGCGACCTGATACTGCTTCCCGATCACCGTTTCACCCGGACGCGGGAAATGCGCCAGATTCAGAATGTGATCTGCATTAATGCTGCCGAGGACAGCCAGTTTGCCAGTTTTCATCATAAGGGGATTGTCCAGATAAGTGCGCCACCCGAAGGTGGCGCGTGCCATGCTTTTCTTTGATTTATTGGGTGACCAGCTTCAGGTCAACCGGATTGATAGCCTGTACTTTCTGGCCTTTCAGCACTTTATCAGCCGTCTGTACGCCGATAACGCCGATTTGCTCCGGTAACTGAGCCACGGTCGCAGCCAGTTTGCCGCCTTCAACCGCTTTAATACCATCTGGGGTGCCGTCGAAGCCCACCACTACGACATCAGATTTGCCTGCCGTTTGCAATGCACGCAGGGCACCCAGTGCCATTTCGTCGTTCTGAGCAAACACCGCCTGTACGTCCGGGTGAGCGGTCAGCAGGTTCTGCATCACGTTCAGGCCTTTGGTACGGTCGAAGTCAGCCGGCTGGCTGGCGAGAATATTGAATTTGTGTGCATCGGCAGCCTGCTTGAAGCCTTCACCACGCTCACGCGCAGCAGACGTTCCGGCAATGCCCTGCAGTTCAATGATTTTTGCATTGTCGCCGACTTTTTTGGCGATGAAGTTACCGGCCATTTTGCCGCCGAAACGGTTATCAGACGCCACGTGGCTGACCACGGTACCCTGAGAGGCTACTCGGTCCAGGGTGATCACCGGAATGTTCGCCTGGTTTGCCATTTTCACTGCGTTACCCACCGCATCAGAATCGGTCGGGTTAATCAGCACCAGCTTGGTGCCACGAACGGTCAGATCCTGCACGTTAGCCAGTTCTTTCGCCGGGTTGTTCTGAGAATCCAGCACCACCAGGTTATAACCCAGTTTATCCGCTTCTTTCTGCGCGCCATCTTTGAGCGATACGAAGAACGGGTTATTCAGGGTAGAAACCACCAGCGCAATGGTGTCCTTTGCCAGCGCGTTAGCGCTCAGCGTGGCGCCTAACAGTACAGCCAGTGCAGTCAGTTTATTCATCTTCATTTTCATATCCTGTAAAGGTAAAGAGTGTTATTTACTGCTTTTGTTGTCTACCAGCACCGCCAGCAAAATCACCACAGCTTTGACGATCATTTGGTAGTAAGAAGAAACACCGAGCAAGTTCAGCCCGTTATTCAGGAAGCCTAAGATCAGCGCACCTATCAGCGTGCCCATAATCCGGCCTTTACCGCCTGCGAGGCTGGTTCCACCCAGCACCACAGCTGCAATCGCATCCAGCTCATAGCCCGTACCGGCCGTCGGCTGCGCCGAAGAGAGGCGTGCCACTTCAATGGTGCCCGCCAGCGCAGCCAACATGCCGCACAGCGCATAAACGATAATTTTGACGCGGTTAACACTGATGCCAGACAGACGCGTTGCCGCTTCGTTACCGCCCAGCGCATAAATGTAACGGCCAAGGCGCGTGTGATGTAGCATGTACCAGGCGGCGAGGAACACCACACCCATTAACCAGACCGGTGTCGGGATACCCAGAGGGCGACCGATACCAAACCAGCCAAACAGGTCTGCATTGTCGTTAAAGCCGGTATTCACCGGGCTGCCGTTGGTGTACACCATCGTCACACCACGCAGCAGCAGCATCATGACCAGCGTGGCAATAAACGCCTGCACTTTACCTTTCGCGACAATTGAGCCGGTAATCGCACCAATAAAGGCACCCAGTGCCAGCGATGCCGCCACCGCCACCAGAGCATTCACTTCCAGCCCGACAATCGAGGCAGCGACTGCCCCGGTCAGCGCCAGCAGTGAACCCACGGAAAGATCGATACCGGAGGTGAGGATCACCAGCGTCATACCCACCGCCATAATGGCGTTGACCGACGTCTGTTGCAGAATGTTAAACAGGTTAGCCACGGTGAAGAAATTCGGGCTCAGACTGGAAACGATGGCAATCAGCACCACCAGCGCAATCAGGGATTTCTGCTCAAGCAGCCATGCCTTACTGATCAGGCGGCGTGAAGGGATTGTTTGCGTACTCATAGTTATGCCAGCTCCGCGCTGTAATGTTTACCAACTGCCGCCGCCATCAAAATTTCCTGCGAGGCTTGTTCAATCGGGAAGTCACCGCTCAGGCGACCTTCGTGCATCACCAGCACGCGATCACTCATGCCCAGGACTTCCGGCATTTCGGAGGAGACGAGAATGATGCTCAACCCTTCCTGTTTAAACTGATTAATCAGCTGATAAATCTCTTTTTTCGCGCCAACATCGACGCCACGCGTTGGCTCATCCAGGATCAGCACTTTTGGCCGCGTCATCAGCCCGCGGGCAATGGCCACCTTTTGCTGATTACCCCCGGAGAGCAAACCAATCGGCTGATTCATTGATGGCGTTTTAACGTTGAACAACTTGATAAAGTCACCGACCGCCTGCTGCTCTTCCGCATGTTTCAGGCGGCCCGCGCCATAGCTAAAATAGTTGAGTGCGGTCAGTGACATGTTCTCTTTCACCGACATGCCCAGCACAAGGCCATCACGCTTACGATCTTCAGAAATATAGACGATACCGTTGGCCAGCCCCTCTTCCGGGGAACGCGCGAAGACGGTTTTTCCGTCCAGTGTCACGCTGCCACTGCTGCGTGACAAGGCGCCATACAGCACTTTCATCAGTTCAGTACGCCCCGCGCCCATCAGCCCGGACACACCCAAAATTTCGCCTTTACGCAGCGTAAAGCTGACATCCTCAACGCCGGAACCACTCAGATGCTCCACCTTCAGGCGAACCTCACCCGGTGCTTTATCCAGGCGTGGATACTGCTCTTCCAGCTTGCGGCCGACCATCATTTCAATCAGCGACTCTTCCGTCAGCTGAGCCACTTCACGTTCGGCAATAAACTGCCCGTCACGGAAGATGGTCACATCGTCGCAGATCTCAAAAATTTCTTTCATTCGGTGAGAGATATAAACAATGCCGCAGCCCTGCGCTTTCAGCTCGTTGATCACCCGGAACAGCGAAGCGGTCTCGGTATCCGTTAGCGCGTCCGTCGGTTCGTCCATGATGATCACTTTTGACTCGAAGCTCAGGACCTTGGCAATCTCCACCATCTGCTGGTCACCGATCGACAGATCACCCACCAGCTTATGGCTGCTGAAGCGCAGATTAAGTCGCTTCAGTAAGGCATCCGCCTCGGCGTACATCTTTTTCCACTGGATGCGGCCAAAACGGTTAACAAATTCGCGACCCAGAAAGATGTTTTCCGCAATGCTCAGTTGGGGGATCAGGTTCAGTTCCTGATGGATAATACCGATCCCAGCTTCCTGCGACTCTTTCGGCCCGTTAAAGGTGGTTTCCTGACCGAGCCATTCAAACGTGCCCGCATCACGGGCGTAGATCCCGGTAAGCACCTTCATCATGGTCGACTTACCCGCACCGTTTTCGCCCACCAGCGCCATCACGCGGCCAGGATAAACAGAGAGAGCGGCTCCCGACAGCGCTTTGACGCCCGGGAAGGCTTTATCAATGCCTTTTAATTGCAGTAAAGGTTGCATAACAGCCTCTAAAAGGTCACGCCAGCGATCAGGATGACATTCGCATACGGAGAGCACTCTCCGCTGCGAATGACGGCCTGACTACGCTGAGTTTGGTGTTTGAACTGTTCGTGACTGACATAACTGATACTGATTGAATTACCCTGGTGTTGTTGCAGTAAGTCGAGCAGGGCGATTAATTCACTATGAAGCTGCGGATTATGCTGCTTAATTTCTTCCGCAATGATGGCACTCTCGACCTGCATCTCGCTGGTGACCGCCTGGGTTACCTGTAAAAATGTCGGAATTCCATGCGTTAACGCCAGGTCAATACGCTGCGGACCTTGTGGGATCGGCAGGCCGGCATCGCCAATCACGATGCTGTCAGTATGACCGAGACGTGAAATCACGGACGAGATATCAGAATTCAGTAAGGTGCCTTTTTTCATTATTCACTCCAGAGCGAAACGTTTCGCTGATTGGCAGTGTAAGAAATGGTCAGGGGAAAACAATCATCAAATGTTGAAAATGTGATCGCCATCGAAACGTTTCGCTGACGCAGAGAAGGGATTTGTTTTAAGGCAAAAAATGGCCCTTTATGTTACCGGTAAAGGGCCGATGGTGAATATATTGAACATCGGGAAGGTATGGCAACTCACAAAATCTGGCTGAGATGCATCTGCCCCATCAGCAGGTGGTTGTCGGCATAATCTACCGGGATTGCCACCACCGCCGGTCCCTGCACATCCATCGCTTTACGCAACGTCGGTTCCAGCATTTCTGCACTTTCCACCGCAAACCCCGCGGCACCAAACGACTCGGCGTAAGCTTTAAAATCGATCGGACCGAATTTTACCCCGGAAACCCGCTGATATTTCTTCTCTTCCTGCATCGCCACCATGTTGTAGCACTCATCCACCCAGATGATATGCAGCAAATTAGCCCCCAGTCGTACCGCTGTTTCCAGCTCCATACTCGATTGCAGGAACCCGCCATCGCCGGAGACCGACACCACTTTGCGCGACGGGTCCACCAGCCAGGCACCAATCGCCCAGGGCAGGGCAACGCCCATGGTTTGCTGACCGTTGGAGATCATGATCTGACGGGCACGGAAGCTGTAAAGATAACGCGCGATCCAGATATGAAAGCTGCCCATATCCACCGTCAGGGTGACGTCACTGTTGATGATGTCCTGCATAGCACGCACGATGCGCAAAGGATGCAGGGCAAACTGATTCAGTTGATGTCCGCGCAGCGCCAGCAGCTCACGCTGTTGCTGGCGGTCACTGAGGATCGCCGCCGCCTGTGGGCTGAGGGTTAACGGCCCGTGAATCCGCGCCGACAGTTTATCCAGCGTGGCAGCAATATCCCCGACCAGTTCAGCATCAGGCTGATAGCAGTTGTCGGTATCGGCGGGCAACACATCGATATGCACCAGGGTGGCTTTGCCACTGTTCCACATCGCGGGTTCATACTCCACGGGGCTGTAGCCGATGGTAATAATCAGGTCGGCCTCACGCAGCAACCGATCGCCCGCCTGATTATTAAAGAGCCCGACACGCCCGGCAAAACGGGAAAAATGTTCCTGACGCACGGCACCTGCCGCCTGGTAGGTACTGGTGACCGGAATATGGCTACGCTCCAGCAGCTGATGCAGCGCATCGCTGTTGGCGGGCTGGCTGGCCATCAGGCCCAGCAATAGCACCGGATTTTTCGCCTGCGCGATTTGTTGTGCCACTGCGTCGATTGCCACATCCGGCGCCGCCCCCAGCAGCAGCTGGCCACTGGTATTCAGCAGATGCCCGCGCGCGGGTTCATTAATAATATCCTGTGGCAGGCTGACAAAAGCGCCGCCGGGGCGCCCCTGCTCCGCACTGCGAAACGCATTCGATAACACTTCGGCAATGGCATCTGAGGAACCGACTTCTACCGCATATTTACTCACAGGGCGGAACATCGCGACGGTATCCATGCTCTGATGCACCTGTTTGGCACTGTCGGCACGTTTGACCGCCCCACCCAGTGCCACTACCGGATCGCCCTCGGTGGTCGCCGTTGCCATACCGGTGATCAGATTAGAACAACCTGGCCCGGAGGTGACCAGCGCAACGCCGGCTTTGCCGGTCAGCCGGCCCACGGCCGCTGCCATAAATGCGGCATTGGCTTCATGACGTACGGCAATCGTCTGGATGGAGGTGTCCAGCAGCGAATCAAAAACTTTATCGATTTTGGCACCGGGGATGCCGAAGACCTGCTTCACTCCCTGTGCTTCCAGTTGAGCCACGACCAGATCGGCACCGTGTGCCCACTGTTGAACCTCAGTGACGTTTTTCATCTTTTGTTCTCTCTCTTTTTCAGCTTTCAACAGAACGAATGGCGGAATCCAGATTTTCCGGGCTGAGATCCGCCCGCAGGAAATCGCTGTCGCCAGGCAGGTCAATCACCAGCTTGCTGATCTCACCAAAGGTCAGCGTGCCGTGATCAAGCTGATAGTCCAGAAGATGACCGCCACCCTGGCGATCGTCAGTAATGAAATGTTCGTGATAGCCCGCTACGTTGATGCCCTGCATATACTGCGGCGTGCGAAAACCGATCAACACGCCATTGCGCTGCTCAAAATGAAAGGTGGGCTGCTTGCCGAGCACTTCCGGCATCGATTTGTACGGGCGGTGCTGACAGGGAACCGTGCGGGTTTCTGCGCGGCTGAACAAGCCGTCGAGACGCAATGCGCAGAACTGATTATCGGAACTGACCTGCTGGTCGATGACCTGATGTACCCCGGCCCGATCAACCGGGCCGGTAAAGCGATGCTGATACTGAGGGTGGAAGAAGGTCATCACTGCGAACGGCGATTTCTGATCGGGACTGGCAGCACGGGCACTGCCATCTGAACGCAACTGGTACACTTCGCGGTTAAAAGCGATCAGCTCGCCATCCAGCTGATTAAACGTCCCGAGGCCAAAGTCGCCTTTCTTCAGCAGGTCTGCCACCGTGGTGGTACCGTCATAAACACCGCTCAGTAACGCGCTCATCAGAGAGGTCTGATAGATTACACTTTCTGGCCTTTCCTTCTGCATCCCCCTGACCGTTTCGGTCAGTTGTTCCGAACATGAACAATCAGTTACAGAATGTGTCATTGCCTTTTCCCCCGATAAACTATTAAGAAGTATTGAATCAATGTTGACTCGATTCAGTTCGGGATTCCAATATAGAACACCCCCCACTTTGAGACGTTTTCGATATGGAACTGCGGTATCTGCGTTACTTCGTTGCGGTCGCTGAGACGAAGCACTTCACCCGGGCGGCGGAAAGGCTGGGTATTTCCCAGCCCCCGCTGAGTCAGCAAATCAAAAAACTGGAAGAAGAGATTGGTACACCGCTGCTGAAAAGGCTGACGCGTGGCGTGGAACTGACGGATGCCGGGGAAGCGTTTTATCATGATGCCTGCCAGATCCTGGCACTGACCGGCCATGCGCTGGAGAAAGCCAAAGGGATTGCCCGCGGGATCAGTGGAAAGCTGTCGATTGGTTTTGCCAGCTCCACCGCGTTTCATCCGCAGATTTTCCGGCTGCTGCACTGTTTTCAGGATCGTTTTCCGGCCATCACCTTACTGCCCCAGGAAGAGAGTATGGCGACGCTGATGCATAATCTGGAGGAGGGATTACTGGATGCCGCCTTTGTACGTCTGCCCTGTGAGAGCAGTAAGGCGTTTAATCTGAAGGTGATTGCTTCTGAGAAAATGGCTGTGGTGCTACCGACGGGTCATCCGCTTGGCAGCGCCCCCTCTTTGTCGCTGGCACAGTTACGTCAAGAATCACTGATTTTGTTTCCGCGTGAGGTTGCCCCCAGCCTGTACGAAGTGATTATCAGTGCCTGTCTGCGTGCCGGTTTTCAGCCAGATGGCGTGCAGCAGTCACCGCAAATTTCGTCGGGCGTGAGCATGGTCGCCGCAGGCTTCGGCATCACCATCGTGCCTGATTCACTGCGCTGCATCAGCCTGCCCGGCGTCAGCTTCCATCAGATTGAGGATGCTGCGCTGGGCAGTGATATCGCCCTGGCCTGGCGGCGTTGGGATCGCTCCCCCGCCGTCCACCACCTGGTCACGATGCTTGCCGGCGATTAGCCACCGATTTTGCGCACCTGTTTGACGTCCAGCTCCAGTGAGTTGAAGTCTTTATCCAGCTTGCCCTGGAGTTCAACATTGTCTTTCGGACCAATGGTCTGTCCGTCCCAGCGCTTATCGTCAATTTCGACGGTCATGGTGCCGGTGGCATCACGGAACAGATAGTCTTCATCACCAATGCGTTTTTCAATATGACCACGCATTGTTACCCAGGCATCATCACTCATATCCTGAGCCTGCTTGACGGTAGCCACCGTACCGTTCGGGCCGCTAAACCCGCCCTTCTGTACCTGGGCTGTCGGAGCACTCGGGTCAACAAAACCGCCGCCCTGAACGGCCAGTACGGGCATGGACATCAGGGCGGTGATCGCCAGTAATGCAGCTGTCTTCTTCATCATGTTCACTTTTCCTTATGCAATAGAGCAGTCAATTCTGCCCGGTAACGTCGGTTCAGTCAGTATTACAGCAAAAGGTTCTTAACAGGATCTTAAGGACGCTTTCATCACGAGTTTATTGTTCTAAATTGACGAAAAGTGGCGAATTTCGTCGATCGTTGCTGTACAAGCCGCATCATGATTCCGTATAACTCGGTGAGCAGAGAGGAATAACACCATGCGAATTCTGTTAATCGAAGATGACCGCCTGATTGGCGACGGCATCAAAGCCGGATTAAGTAAACTGGGGTTCAGTGTTGACTGGTTTACCCAGGGCAACGAAGGACTAAGGGCGCTGAGTGCCGCGCCCTATGATGCGGTAGTACTGGATCTCAGCCTGCCAGAAATCGACGGACTCACCATTCTCCGTCAGTGGCGACAGCAGGGACGTGATGAACCGGTGTTGATCCTAACGGCCCGCGATGCCCTGGAACAACGCGTCAGCGGGTTGCAGCAGGGAGCCGATGACTATTTATGTAAACCCTTTGCTCTCAGCGAAGTGGCCGCGCGTTTACAGGCACTGATCCGCCGCCGTCACGGCCAGCTACAACCGACACTGCAACATGGCAGCCTGATCATGGAACCGGGTTCTCATACCGTTACGCTAAAGGGTGCACCGCTGGAACTGAAAGCGCGTGAACTGGCGCTGCTGGAACTGTTTCTGCTCAACAACGGGCGCGTGCTCACCCGCCCACAGCTGGAAGACAAACTCTACGGCTGGGATGACGATGTTTCCAGCAATGCCGTGGAAGTGCACATCCACCACCTGCGTAAAAAACTGGGCAGTGAGTTTATTCGCACCATTCACGGCGTGGGTTACACGCTGGGAGCGGCCCCCTGATGCGCCAAAGTCTGCGCCTGCGTCTGATGCTCGGTTTTTTGTTACTCAGCCTGCTGTGCTGGGGAGTGGCCGCTGTGGGGGCCTGGTGGCAGACCCGTCACAATATCAATGCGTTGTTTGATACACAGCAAATGCTGTTTGCGAAACGGCTCACCACCCTGGATATTGCATCAGGCGATGAGAAAACGATGACGCTGCCGAAAACAAAAAAAATCCTGCGCCATCACCGTGGCGATCAGGACGATGATGCGCTGGCCTTTGCCGTGTTTCGCCGCGACGGCCAGATGCTGCTTAATGATGGTGATAATGGCCGGAATTTCATCTTTGATTATCAGCGTGAGGGTTTTGTTGATGGCCGCCTGCGCGGTGATGATGACCGCTGGCGGATGGTATGGCTGCGTACACCGGACGATCGCTATGTGGTGGTGGTCGGCCAGGAGTGGGAATATCGCGATGATATGACCCGCGATCTGGTGCAAACCAACCTGATGCCGTGGCTGGTGGCATTGCCGGTGATGCTGATGTTGATGTTGTGGCTGATCACCCGGGAGCTGGCGCCGCTGAAACAGATCGCTGACCAGCTGCGCCAACGCGCCCCGGATGACATTACACCCCTCACCCCACAGCGTGTGCCACAGGAAGTCCGCCCGTTGCTGACTGAACTGAACCAACTGTTTGGGCGCATCGGTGACATGCTGCTGCGCGAACGCCGTTTTACCTCGGATGCCGCCCACGAACTGCGCAGCCCGCTGGCCGCATTAAAGGTGCAGACGGAAGTTGCTCAGCTGGCTCATGACGATGTCGCCGTACGCCACCATGCGCTGACCAGTCTGGATGCAGGGATAGACCGCGCCACCCGGCTGGTTGATCAACTGCTGACGCTGTCGCGTCTGGATGCCGGCGAGGATCTGGAAAAACACAGTGTGCAGTGGCAGGCGATCGTGCAGAAAGCCGTGGTGGATCAGTATGCGGCCGCACAGGCAGCAGGCGTGGAACTGGCGCTGGATGCCCCCGATGCGCCCGTTATCAGTCTGGGTCAGACGCTGCTGCTGGCGCTGTTGGTGCGTAATCTGCTGGATAATGCCATTCGCTACAGTCCGGCGGGCAGTGCAGTGTGGCTGAAACTGACCGCCGGCACGTTGCAGGTGCTGGACAATGGACCGGGCGTCAGCCCGGAAGCGCTGGCGCGTATTGGTGAACGATTTTATCGCCCGCCTGGCCAGCAACAGTCCGGCAGCGGCTTAGGCTTGTCGATCGTTCATCATATTGCCCGCCTGCACGGCATGACGGTCACCCTGGAAAATCGGGCAGAAGGCGGATTTGCGGTGACGGTAAATATTAACGGATAACTACGGCGAGGCGTGCCTCGCCCCAGCGACAGACAGGTTTGTAGGGGACGGGCATGCCCGTCCCGAACCGTGCTAAATCTCGACCTGGGTCCCCAGCTCAATCACCCGGTTAGGCGGAATTTTAAACTGATCGGGTGCCCGAAGCGCATTACGTTGCAGCGCAAGGAACAGCTTGCCGCGCAGGCGCAGGTACCACGGACGCTTACCGATAATCAGTGACTCATGTGACATAAAGAATGAGGTCTCCATCATCCGGCAGCTCAACCCTTCCAGACCGCAGCGATGGAAAATCTCCTCCACGTTTGGCGTTTCACGCCAGCCGTAACTGGCCACCACACGCCAGAAGGTCGGCGACAGTTGCTCGATGGTCACACGCTTCACGTTATGGACATAAGGCGCATCTTCGGTACGCAGCGTAAGCAGCACCACGCGCTCATGCAGCACCTTGTTGTGTTTCAGGTTATGCAGCATGGCAAACGGGATCACATTCAGGGCGCGGGACATATACACCGCGGTGCCCGGCACGCGCACCGGTGGCGATTTCTCCAGCGAAGCAATCATCGCCTCCAGTGAATTACCGTGTTCGTGCATCCGGCGCAGCAGACGGAAACGTTCGCTCTTCCAGGTGGTCATCACCACAAACATCACCAGCGCCAGCGAAAGTGGTAACCAGCCTCCGGCAAACACTTTCACCAGGTTTGCGGAGAACAGTGACACGTCAATGCACAACATGCCCACCAGCAGCGTTATGACCAGATAACGATTCCAGTGCCAGTTTTTAATCGCCACCACGCTGCACAGGATCGCGGTGAGAACCATCGTTCCGGTAACAGCAATCCCGTAAGCCGCAGCCAGGTTACTCGAATGCTCAAAGCCCACAATCACAATCACCACCGAGACAAACAGCAACCAGTTGATCACCGGAATGTAAATCTGGCCCGACTCCTCTTCCGAGGTGTAAACAATACGCATCGGCGGCAGATAGCCGAGACGAACCGCCTGACGCGTCAGGGAGAAGACACCGGAAATCACCGCCTGAGAAGCGATCACTGTCGCCAGCGTGGCCAGAATCAGCATCGGGATCAACGCCCAATCCGGGGCCAACAGGAAGAAGGGGTTCTTAATCGCTTCCGGATTTTTCAGCAGCAGCGCGCCCTGGCCGAAATAGTTCAGCACCAGCGACGGCAGCACCACAATAAACCACGCAAGACGGATCGGGTACTTACCAAAATGGCCCATATCGGCGTACAGCGCCTCAACGCCCGTGATGGCCAACACCACGGCCCCAAGCGCAAAGAAGGACACCATTTTGTATTCAACAAAGAAATGAATCGCCCAGTAAGGATTCATGGCGTGCAGCACTTCGGGGTTGCTGATGATGCCACGCGCACCCAATACCGCCAGCACCAGAAACCACAGCAGCATCACGGGTGCGAACAGCTTACCGACCAGGCCGGTACCGTGTTTTTGGATCACGAAGAGCAATGTCAGCACGCCAATCGCCAGCGGGACGATATAGCGATCAAGGGAGGGCGCGGCGATCTCCAGACCTTCAATGGCCGAAAGTACCGATACCGCCGGGGTGATCACCACCTCGCCGTAGAAGAAACTGCCACCAATCAGGCCCATGATCACCAGCACGGCAGTTGACCGCGCACCGGTATTGCGTCCCGCCAGTGACATCAGTGTCAATATCCCGCCTTCCCCGGCATTATCGGCACGCATCACGTAACTGATATATTTCAGGGAAACGGTGAGTAATAACAGCCAAAAAATCAGCGACAGGAAGCCGAAAACGGCATCGCGCTCAACACCAAAACCAAACTGCCCGGAAAGACACTCACGCAGTGTATACAGCGGGCTGGTGCCGATATCACCATACACCACACCTATCGCTGCCAGGGTAACGGCACCAAGGGATTGCTTCTTCTCAGAACTCATAGACTTGTCTTTTGTTGCGGTGGACTGACGCGGGATTGCGTACGGCTCAACTGCCCGTCAAAACGCGCACAGTATGCATGATTAAACATGAATGCCTATCCTTAATTGCCTGTTAAATGACAACTTCAATGGTCAGTGTCACCCTTTGATAATAAAAAAGCTGACTGCAATCAACTCTTTCAAGCATCATAGCCAGTAGTGTTTGCGCTCGCCAGACAGCAATCTGGCCTGACCGTAGAAAAAGGATGAATG
>Ga0308168_1002270_pt1 | contig 16035 bp, 9 predicted proteins | sample PhyCR2_FD_202133 | JGI IMG/M metagenome (GOLD analysis project Ga0308168, IMG submission 202133) | Phyllosphere microbial communities from UC Gill Tract Community Farm, Albany, California, United States - DLSLRC.R2 | ecosystem: Host-associated > Plants > Phyllosphere > Unclassified | place: USA... | reverse complement strand
CTGAGGATTTACAATGTTTAGGTTACTTGGATATACCGTATTCATAAATGGCTGCTTGCTGTAGTAACCAACATTTGCAAATACGTTATGGTTTTCGTTGATATTATAGTTAGCACCCCCTTTGATGTTGTATCCAAATATATTTTTGAATCCTGTTTTAGTATTCAAAGTTTGACCTTTTACTGTAGTACCATCAAGAAGGAAGTTGTCAATTCTCTGATAGCCTTGGTTAGAAACTGATCCTTGAACGAATGCAGAAAGGTTGTCTTTTGTATATTCAACCTGACCGAATCCACTGTACCAAAGTACTTCTCCGTCATTGCTAAATCCAATTTGCTCATTTAATGGAACTTGGCTTCCTCCAAAAGGGTTCCAGTTTAGTTTTTTATAATCAGAAGTTGCTGATACTACATTGGGTGCAATATTTTTATTATTATCATCTTTATATCCCGAAGCCCCATATAAATCTGAAATTACCTGGTAATGGTATCCGTAGTAATATCTATCATCTGTCCCGATTGAGAAGTTCCAGTTATCATTGATTTTATGTTGGAAATTCATTAATATACCATACCAGTTATGAGAATTGATACTTGCTCTACGAATAAGTGTTGATCTACTCGCTGCAGTATTTGGATTTACAGCAGCATTTTCAGTAAAAAGTTTGTCATAATCATAAAGTCCTTGTGCATCTCTGAAGTAAGGGTCTCCATTTGGTTTTGTTGCTGTAAGTGATCTTCCGTTTACTCTACCAAGATCAGCAGTTCCACCACCTCTACCGTTAGACATGTAAGCTACAGTACTTAACTTAGATTTTTCATTGATGTTATAATCCCAGTTAAGCATGATAACTGGTTTGTTATAATAATTTGATCTGTTAGATAGAGCTACTCTTTTACCTTCTCCGTTTGTGTAATATCCCCAGTCACTGTTGTAAGTTCTGTCAGGAGAACCATCGTTATCAGGATTGTATCTGATATAATCTGCAATAGCAGGCGCATAAGATCTCTGGTCGTGCCATTGTGGAGCTCCAGTGATTGTAAATTGGAAGTTATGCTTCTTGTTAGCCTCCCAACCTAATGCAAAGTAATATGCGTATGCTTCGTAGTCTGTATTTTGAACGTAAGTAGAACCAGACTGTCTGCTCATTAAGAATGAAGAAGACCAACCTTTATCAGACTTACCTGTATTATAAGCGAATGAAGTTTTTAAATAATCATTGTTACCAACTCCTAATCTTACGATACCACCTTTTTTCATATCAGCAGATCTCGTAATAAAGTTCATCGTACCTCCTACAGAAGCAATTGCTAATTTTGAAGATCCAAGACCTCTTTGTACCTGCATAAAGCTTGTTACGTCAGATAATCCAGTCCAGTTGGAGAAATAAACAGTACCACCTTCCATATCATTTACAGGCATACCGTTTACCATTACTGCAATGTTTCTCGATTCGAAACCACGCATCACAATCTGAGAGTCTCCGAAACCACCACCACCTTTTGTAGCATATACAGAAGGCGTTGTATTTAGCAATTCAACTAGCTCTTGGTTTCCTTGTCTTTCAAGAATCTGTGCAGCTTTAATTGTAGATACTGCAACCGGTGTTTTTCTATCTTTTGCGATATCGGTTACACCTCTTAAGATAACCTCTTCGATGTCCTTGGACTTGGAAACTGTATCCTGAACCTCTTGAGCGTAATAGACACTAGCTGTTGATAAAGTAATTACCGCAGTTAGAATCGATTTGTTGATTAATTTCATAATCGTTAGTAATAGTTAGATTTAAATTTTCAGCAAAATTCGTGAAATAAATTTTAACTAATATTAACTGTATGTTAATTTTTACTTAATATCAATAAGTGTTAATTGTTTGATTTGCAATGCATTGAATAATAATTGATATTTAGTATGAAAAAAATCATATTATTGAATTTTTAACAATAATGGGGTATTTTTATTAAAAACTCAACGCTATTTCACAGCTTTGAGACTCAGATCAATATTTTGTGCAGAATGGGTGAGCGCACCTACGGATATGAAATTAACACCTGTGGTGGCAATTTCCTTTAACATATCTCTGGTAATTCCGCCTGATGCTTCAGATTGGCAGGCTCCATTAATCATCTCTACTGCCTGCTTCATTGTTTTTACGTCCATATTATCCAGCATAATTCGGTCTACTTTTGCTTTAATGGCTTCTTTTACTTCCTCAAGATTTCTGGTCTCAACCTCAATTTTAAGCTTTTTCTTGTTTTTTTTAACGTAGTCTTTAGCCATTTTTACTGCATTGGTAATGCTTCCGTTATAATCTATATGATTGTCTTTTAACATAATCATATCATAAAGACCATATCTGTGATTGGTTCCGCCGCCGATTGCTACCGCCCATTTTTCGCAAACTCTGAAATTGGGTGTTGTTTTTCTGGTGTCTAATAATTTCGTCTTTGTGCCGACCAGTCTTGAGTCCCATTCATGAGTTAAAGTGGCAATTCCGCTCATTCGCTGCATACAGTTTAAAACCAGTCTTTCTGTAGAAAGGATCGATCTTGCGCTTCCGGTAACGATCATGGCAATGTCTCCTACCTTTGCGGGAGCCCCGTCTTTAATGAAAATTTCAGTTTTCAGATCCTGATCGAAAGTTTTAAATATAATTTCAGCCAGTTCTACGCCTGCCAGAATACAGTCTTCTTTGACCAGCAGTTTGGCACTTTGCCGCAAATCCTTCGGAATCGTAGAAAGCGTGGAGTGATCTCCATCCTGAATATCTTCTTCTAAAGCATTTTTAATGAATTGTTTTAAAACTTTATCGGTAACGTATGCCGGTCTTTTCATTTTTATTTGATTTTAAGCTAGGTCCTTATTATAAAATGCCCCTTTGTTCTCCTTCATTTCCATCGATTGGGTAATGATAAGGTAGGCGACAGTCGTTAGGTTTCTCAATTCCGAAAGCTGCGGCGAAAGAATAGAGTAGTGGTAGATCTCATTCACGGCAGCGGCGATTTCCTGATGTTTTTGGAGTGCCATGGCTAAACGTCGGTTACTTCTCACGATTCCTACCAAATCGCTCATCATTTCCTGAAGCTGTTTTCTCAGGTAAGAAATAATAACCATTTCGTCCATAATTTTCATTCCTTCCTCATTCCATTCCGGAACGGCTTTAAGGTCTTCGAAGTTGAAATTGTTTTCATTTAAAAGATCAACCGTTGTCATTGCGGCTCGGTGTCCGAAAACCAGACCTTCCAATAATGAATTAGAAGCCAGCCTGTTGGCGCCATGAAGTCCAGAATTGGTACATTCGCCCACAGCAAAAAGATTTTTGATGGATGATTGTCCGTCTTTATCAATTTCAATACCGCCCATCAGATAATGGCATGCCGGAACAACAGGAATCAATTGCGTAAAAGGATCAATTCCTTCGTCTTTGCATTTTTTATAAATATTAGGGAAATGTTCCAGGAATTTTTCATGATCCATTTCTTTACAGTCAAGACCTACAAATTCATCTCCCGTGATTTTCATTTCGGCATCAATAGCTCTTGCTACAATGTCTCTGGAGGCCAATTCTTCACGCTCATCATATTTATGCATGAATTTTTCGCCTCTTTTGGTTCTTAATTTTGCTCCGTCTCCGCGTACGGCTTCAGAAATTAAAAACAACATCCCGTCCATTTTGCTATATAAAGCGGTGGGATGAAACTGGTAATACTGCATATTGGAAACCTTGCCTTTTGCTCTTGCGACAAAAGCAATTCCGTCTCCTGTTGCAATTCTTGGGTTGGTGGTATTTTTGTAAACATGGCCAGCACCTCCCGTAGCAACTAATGTGATTTTTGAAGTGATTTTTTTAATAGATTTAGATTTTTCATCTAAAATATAAGCTCCATAACAGTGGATATCTCCTTCGTTTAATTCTTTTCCAAGAACATGGTGCTGAGTAATGATATCAATAACGTAATGGTGATCCAGAATTTCAATGTTCGGGCTGGTTTTTGCAGTTTGCAGTAAAGCTCTTTCAATCTCGAAACCTGTGATGTCCTTATGGTGAACAATCCTGTTTTCTGTATGCCCGCCCTCTCTTCCTAAAGCAAATTCGCCATTTTTCATATCGAAATTAGCGCCCCATTCTACAATTTCGTTAAATCTTGCCGGGGCTTCTTTTACGACCATTTCCACAACATCGCGTTTGTTTTCGCCATCTCCGGCGCGCATGGTGTCTTCAATATGTTTATCAAAATTATCATTCTTAGAGTCGGTAACCACCGCCAGGCCGCCTTGCGCATACTTGGTGTTGCTTTCGTCTTCATCAGATTTTGTAACAATGATTATTTTGGCATCAGGGAGCTGCTCAGAAACTTTTATGGCATAAGAAAGTCCCGAAATACCGGAACCAATTACTAATACATCCGCTTTTATCATATGCTTGCTTTAGGTACAATCGTCTAAATAACTAAATAAATTTAAACAATTTTTCGTTTGGTTTTCTTACTTTTTTCATGTGCTGGAAATGATCTTCCTCCGAACGGTAACCTAATGCGAGGGTAACGGTTACTTTTTCGGTTTCAGGATCGATGCCGAGAACTTCTTCAATCACATCCTGTCGGAAGCCTTCCATCGGGCAGGTGTCTATATTCTCAATCGCTGCGGCGTACATAAGATTCGCCAAAACAATATAAGACTGTTTTTCTGCCCAATTGAAAATTTCATCATTGGTTTTCTGATTAATATGTTGTTTGATGCTGTTTTTGAAAAGATCCAGATTTTCAATCGGGGTCTCCCGAACATCTGAAAGGTGTCTGAAATATCCGTTGATATAGCTTTCGTCTACTGTTTTCTTCGATACAATAATAATTAAATGAGAGCATGTGGAGATTTGAGATGGATTATAGAAAGCCGGAATCAGTTTCTGTTTCATTTCTTCACTTTCGGCCACAAAAATTTTATACGGCTGAAGTCCCAGAGAACTCGCCGATAATTTTCCTGACTCAAGAATATTATAAAGAATATCCTGAGGAATAATTTTGCTGTTGAATTTTTTTACAGAATATCTTCTGCTTAGCGCTTCCAAATAATTCATATGACAAATTTAAGAATTGGATATGAATAAAGTGGATTTAAAATAAAAAAGAATCACTTCTGCAGGAGAAGTAATTCTTTCTTTTTTATAATGAATGGTTATTTGGTTTTAATCTCTGTTTTTCACGATGATCCATCCTGAAAACTTATAGGGCGTATTGTGTTTGTTGTTCTCATTCCACGTTACGGAATACCAGTAATTTCCTGTCGGAACTTTTCTTCCTCCCACAGTTCCGTCCCATTTGTATCCGTTGGATCTGTCTCCCTGATGGATTTTGGCTCCGTATCTGTCGAAAATATTGAATGTCAGACTTTGTTTACCTGCCAGTGAAGAATAATCGATCATATCATTCACGCCATCACCATTAGGAGTGATCACGTTAATAAGGTTCGGAACCACTATAGGAATAATAATAGGATCGCAGTCATACGCATCTTTTACATAAACGGTATGGTCTCCTCGTGAAATATTATTAAATATATTAGAGTCCTGCCAGTTTACATTATCTAATGAATATTTGTAAGGTGCTGTTCCTCCCATTACATTTACGGTAACCGTCTTTGCGGTAATGTCTACATTGGTAACTACAGGTTGTTCTGCCGGGATTACTTTAACCTGCTGGATCGCAATACAGTCTCCGGTTTTTAATTCAACCGTATAAATTCCTACCCCAATATTGGTGATGGTTTGGGTTGTTGCTCCCGTGCTCCAGCTGTAGCCATTGAATCCGGGTCCTGCATCCAGGGTTGTGGTATCTTCAATACAGATAATTTTATCTTTTAATGTCGTAGAATAGACAGGCGGAATTACTTCCAGGGTTACTTTTGCGATCGCATAACATCCTTGTCCGTTTACCACTCTTACATAGATAACCCCATTGGGTGCCGTATAATTGCCTGGGTTGGGGATTGCATTGGTCATATTGATGGCATCCGTTAAAGAAGGGTAATATGTTTTTGTAATACCTGTTTGCGAACTTACAGCGGCAGCCGTCAGGTTAAAAGTAGCCATTGAAGGGTTGGTCTGAAGAAAACAAGATCTTAAAATAGCATTATTATTCACAATTACTTCCGGATGGTGGTTTAGAGTTACTTCTGCAACGTCGGTACATCCTTGTGGAGTCGTTACTCTGACGTAGATTTTTCCGGGAGCTGAAGAATAGGCTGCAGGATTTTGAATAGGGTTGATGTTATTCGTTAAATCATACATGGTATTGAAGAATTCAAGGGTAGAACCCGGAACACTGGATACGGCGGCTGCCGTTAAATCAAAAACAGCAACGCCGGCATTGTTATTATTACAGCCTGTTAACGTTACGTCATCTGCGGCAAATGGGGATGGATTTAGTATAATCTGGCCGTCACCATTATCACATAAAGTAGCCGTAGGATCTTTTACCACAACATTAATCGTTATCGGTCCGGAATACTGAAAAGCGGCAGGATTGGTGATGATGGCTCCGTTAGCAGAATAGGTAAAGGTATAGTTTGCCGGATTGGCAACAAACTGATTCTGATACGTGGTTAAATCTACTGTTCCGTTTCCTGTTGCCGGATTAACACATACAAAAGGACTGATAGTATTGGTTAAAATAGGAACTTTATCAATGAAAATTTTAGCGTTTTTAATAGAGTGTCTCGCAGAGGCGCCTCCGGTAGCCGCAGAGAATCCAAAATAACCGATCGTCATGCCTGCTGCACCTCCTGAAGGAGCAAAGGTATCAGAAACAATCGTAACTCCATCAATTTTAATGATGATATCCCAGTTGTCGGGATTGGTCATATTGGTTTGTCCGTTTACTTCAACATGTCTGAATGTTGCTCCTACGAAAGGTTGTGTTGGATTAAGATCCGGAGAATGAAAGGTACTTCCGGGAGTATTGTTATATTCAATATTATTGTTGCCTGCCGGAAGGTTGTTGGTTCCGTATAATACATGAACCTTACTCATCTGGCCTTCCGTACTGTTGTTGAAGATGTCGAATCCTACCATTAAACCATTGGCATTGGCGGGAATTCCTAAGCCTCCTCCCGAGGTAAATCCTGTCGGGGGATTATTCAGGTACCAGAATGTAAAGCCGTCGCCACGACCAAAGGCCGTTGTTCCGTTTCCGTCAATTCTGAAATCGAATTCTACTTTCCATTTGTCGCAGTATTTCAGGTTAATGGGTGTCGATAGTTTGATGGCTCCGTATTGTCCTCCGGTATCCGGAGTCAATTGAATGAAGTCTCCGTTTATCTGGGCGCTGGAAACCATATCCCAGCCGGTTATATCCACAGGATTTCCTGTTAATTGGTAGGTTTGTGAAGATAGTGTAGCAGATAAACTCAATAAAAATATACAGAAAAAAGAAGAGAGAGTTTTTTTCATGTGAAACGTGTTGGTTATTTAATTTAAGTTACAAATATATTGATTTTTGATTGTTTAATGTTAATCTATTGTTTATTTTGTAATATAAATGCGTTATTTCGTTGTTAAAGTTTAATAAATGTGATGAAAATGTGTTTTTAGTTTAATTTGTATATTGTTTTTGGCAAAAAGAAATAAAAAATCACTCTCCAAAAGGAGAGTGATGATGATAAAGATATTATTCTCTATTTTTAACCAGAATCCAGCCAGAATATTTGGTTGGCGTACTGTTTTTGTTATTTTCATTCCATGTGATGGTGTACCAGTAAGTTCCTGTTAAGATCTTTTTGCCGGATGCCGTACCGTCCCATGTAAAATTTCTCATTTTATCTGCCATATACAGCTTGTTTCCGTATCGGTCGTATACCGTGAATACCAGATTTTTCTTGTAAGACAGGGCAGAGTAATCAATCACATCATTAATATTATCGCCATTTGGGGTAATAGCATTGATGAGGTTTGGAACTGTGATCTGAACATGAACCGGGTTACAGTTGTAAGCGTCTTTTACATAGACTACAACCTCTCCCCGCGCCAGTCCGCTGAACACATTAGAGTCCTGCCATGTCGTACCGTCTAGAGAATATTTATACGGAGGCGTTCCTCCATTTACATTCACGGAGATTGTGTTGTTGCTGATATCGATGGTAGAAATTACCGGTTCCGGAGCGGGAACCACTCTTACGCTCTGGATGGTATAGCAGTTTCCGGTTTGAAGCTTTACCCAGTACAGGCCTACCGGCACTCCGTCAAGAGTCTGGGTTGTGGCTCCTGTATTCCATTCGTAGCTTGTGAAACCTGGTCCTGCATCAAGATTTGTTCTGCTGTCGATACAGATTACTTTGTCTTTGAGAAGAGAAGAATAGATGGGCGGATTAACAATAAGATTGATCTTTGCGATCATATAACATCCGTTTTCGTCTGTTATCTTCGTATAAATAATTGCCGGTGTTGAAATATAAGCCTGAGGATTTAAAATTTCGTTGGTTCCGTTTACTGCATTATTTACTGTTGTATAATATTTTTTTGTAGCAGTCGTTAAGGTGGTGACCATTGCTTTGGTTAAATCGAACGAGCCTGAAGTGATATTGCTGTCGATATAGCAGGATTCTAATGTGGCATCCTGTGTTGGGATCGGTGTATAAAAAGCCAGTGTTACTTCTGCGGTATCCACACAACCCTGAGGCGTGGTTACTTTTACGTAAACTTTCCCAGGTGCAGAAACGTAATTGTTTACATTTAAAATCTCATTCGTTCCCGCTGTAAGATCCGTCATGGTTTTATAAAACTTTTTCGTAGCCCCTATCACATCAGTTACGGGAGCGGCAGCGAGATTAAAGCTTCCGGTTCCTGCATTATTGTTATTACATGCCTGAATTGTAACGTCGTCGGCCTTTAAGGGAGCCAGTGTCAGGATGATTTTTCCGTCAGGATTGTCACAAAGTACTCCGGCATTGTCCTTTACCACCACCGAAACCGTTGTGCTTGCTCCAAACTGGTAAGCGGTAGGATTGGTGATTGCCACGCCTCCAGGCGTAAAATACGTAAATGTAAAATTAGAAGGATTGGTCACGAACTGGTTTTGGTAAGTCGTGAGGTTTACAGTCCCTTGATTCGTATTCGGATTCGGACAGAAGCTCGCTGTAACCGATGGTTGATTTATCGTAACCTTATCGGTATAAATCTTTACATTTTTAATTGAATGTCTGGACCTGTTGCCTCCTGTAGATGCCGAGAATCCAAAATAACCTACCGTCATGCCTGCAGCGGCTCCGGAAGGAGTGAAATCCTGATTACAGATTACATTTCCGTCGATTGTAATTTTCAGAGTCCAGTTTTGAGTTCCCGGTACTGTTTCTGCAGTTACTTCCACATGCTTGTAGGTAGCGCCCTGAAAAGGTAGGGTGGTATTCATATCAGGAGAGTGAAAAGAACTTCCTGCAACATTGAAAAACTCAACATTGTTGTTGTCTGTGGTATTGGCCACCTGCCCATATGCTACGTGTACTTTGCTCATTACGGCAGTAGTGGTGTTGTTGTACGTGTCAAAACCCACAATAAGACCTACCGCATTCTGAGAAACGCCGAGGCCGGAACCCAGAACACTGGCGATGGGCGGGTTTTGAAGATACCAGAACGCAAGCCCGTCTCCGTTTGCTGTTTGATTAGAATCCATTCTAAAATCAAATTCCACTCTCCATTTGTCGCAATATTTAAGATTAATCGGGTCATTCAGTCTAATAGATCCGGATTGGTTGTTGGTATCCGGTGTAAGCTGAATAAAATCGTTTCCTGCGCCCACTACGGTAGGGGCAACCATTGTCCAGCCCGTTGTACTAATAGGATTACCTGTTAGTTGATAAGTCTGGGAATAGAATTTGCCTGAAAAGAAGCATGCAAGGAAAGATAAAAAAAGTAGTAATTTTTTATTCATTTATTATATCACATTTATTAGAGATGTAAAGATATTAATTTCCTCTTAATAATTGCATATTTAATATTAATTTAATAAGATAATAAGGTTTTATGATGAAGGAATTTAGATAAGCGTCTTAAAATTTAAATACTATTTAACGAGAATCCGATATTTACTTTGGCAACCGGTATAGAATTGAAAGTTCTGAGCATTTTCTGGTCTTGATTTCTCATATAAAACACTGATTTTTGAATTTTTACCCTAAATAAAAGTGGTTTTCGGTAACTGTCGGTTGTTTATTTTGATTTTTAATGAGCTTAATATGATCATCAATTTTTAAAGCCTAATTTTGATTTAAGTTTTATCGTAGAGTTCTTGAAGATGATCTGATAAGATAGTCAGTGGAGGGATTAAAATAAGGTGTTATTTTCAAGATTTTCAAAAAAAGTATCTGTTTCAAGATCATTGGAAGCGGCGGCGGCAACCGCAAGTTTATCGCAGAGTTCATTTTCGAAATGTCCCGCATGCCCTTTAATCCAGTGTATTTTCGGAGTGTGAACCGTATAAAGTTCCACAAATCTCTTCCACAAGTCTGGGTTTTTTACATTTTTCCAGCCTCTTTTTATCCAGCCGGCTATCCAGTTTTGATTAATGGCATCCGAGACGTACTTGCTGTCTGTAAAAATATGGATGTCATTTTCCGGAGATTTTAATTTTTCCAGAGCGGTAATAACAGCCAGTAATTCCATTCTGTTATTGGTTGTTTTTCGGAAGCCTTTTGAAAATGTTTTCTGATAGTTTTTTTCAGGAACGCGCATAAGGATTCCGTATCCTCCTTTTCCGGGATTTCCGCTGCAAGCTCCGTCGGTGTATATCTCAATTCGCATTTAGTCTGAGGCTCTAGGTTGGTGGTTAATGGCTGGGCGATTTAGTATTAATTCTGATAGTTAGAAAGGAAAATCGTCATCATCATCCAGATCATTCATGGAAGATCCCGAAAGTTTTGAGCTGTCCGGCAGATCGAAGGCGGCACCCGGCTGAATCGTGGTCTTAATTTTATCAAATCCGCTGGGCTCTCCTAATAATCCTGCATTAGAATTGTATCCTATTCCTCCGTTGAAGGCTTCTTCGATATCTGCAAATTTTGCAAAATGCTTTAAGAAGGACAATCTTACATCTGCTGTGGCTCCGTTTCTGTGTTTTGCAATAATTAATTCGGCCTGATTTTCCGTTGAGGTTTCCTGACCTTCATCATCATTATCCCAGACCGTAATTTTATAGTATTCGGGTCGGAAGATGAAAGATACAATATCGGCATCCTGCTCAATGGCTCCGGATTCCCTCAAATCAGAAAGCTGAGGTCTTTTTCCCGGACGCGTTTCCACACTACGGGAAAGCTGGGACAGGGCAATTACCGGAACATTTAATTCTTTGGCAATGGCCTTTAGTGAACGTGAGATCATGGAAATTTCCTGTTCACGGTTTCCGGCACCTTTTCCGCCGCTTCCGGCAGTCATCAGCTGAAGGTAATCGACCATTATAATTCTTACGCCATGTTGCATAACCAGTCTCCGGCATTTCGCACGAAAGTCGAAAATGGAAAGAGAAGGTGTTTCGTCTATGTATAAAGGTGCATTTTCTAATTCTGATACATTGGAAAAAAGCCTTTGCCATTCTTCATCGTCCAAAGTTCCTTTTCTTAATTTTTCTGATGAAATTTTTGTTTCGGAAGCAATCATTCTCGTGATTAGCTGTACCGAAGCCATCTCGAGTGAAAACAGGGCCATCGGAATTTTATGCCCCACAGCAATATTTCTTGCCATCGAAAGAAGAAAGGCTGTTTTTCCCATCGCGGGACGAGCGGCAATAATAATTAAATCAGAATTCTGCCAGCCTCCGGTTTCTTTATCAATATCTCGGAATCCTGAAGGTACACCGGAAAGTCCTTCTTTATCTTTTAATGATTTTATAGTGTCAATGGCTTGTTTTACCAATGAATTGGCCGTGTCGAATCCTTTTTTTATCGTTCCGTTGGTGATTTCAAAAAATGACTGCTCGGCTTTGTCCAACAGTTCAAAAACATCGGTAGATTCTTTGTATGAGGAATCGATAACATTGGCAGAAACATTAATTAAGCTTCTTAAAATGTATTTTTCAAGAATAACACGAACGTGATATTCTATATGAGCAGATGAGCTTACCCCCATGGTAAGATCTATAATATAATGATCTCCTCCGGACGAGGCCAGCTTGTCATCCTTTTTCAAGTCCTGAATAATCGTCATAAGATCCACAGGATGATTTCCCTCATAAAGTTTTAGGATAGAAGCAAAAATAACCTGATGTCTGGGGTCATAAAAAACTTCAGGGGTCAGCAGGTCTATCGAGTAGTCGAGCCCTTTTTTATCAATTAAAAAAGTACCAATGATCAACCGTTCAAAATCTACTGCATTAGGAGGCATTTTTCCATCAGCAATCGACAGCTCTTTCGCGAAGTTTCCGTGGGTAAGAGATGATAATGTTTCTTTCTGCGCCATAGTGCAAAGATAGTTTATTTGCGAAGGAATTAAAAAATACTAACTAATATTTATTGTGGATAAGTTTTAAAATCTTTGTAGTAAAGGCGTTTCATTTAGTGCATAAAAAAAATCACCTCAATGCATTGAGGTGATCTGAATTAAATATAAAAAATGAAATTTATTCTTTATTTTTTACCAATATCCATCCACTGTATTTTGTAGCGGTATTGTTTTTATCATTTTCATTCCATGTGATGGTGTACCAGTATGTTCCTGTAAGGATCTTTTTACCGGAAGCTGTTCCGTCCCATTTATAGTTTCTTATTTTATCTGCCTGATACATTTTGTTGCCATATCGGTCATACACTGTAAATACCAGATTGTTTTTATAGGCAAGAGCGGTGTAGTCTACCTCGTCATTTACATTGTCGCCGTTCGGAGTAATGGCATTAACAAGGTTTGGAACTGTTACCTGAATATTCACAGGCTCGCAATCGTAGGCATCTTTAACAAAAATTTTATTCTCGCCTCTCGGAAGTCCGCTGAATACATTTGAATCTTGCCAGTTGATACCGTCTAATGAGTACTGATAAGGTGCTTTTCCTCCGTTAGCGTACACCGTGATCGTGTTATTGGTAATATCTAAGCTCGAAATAACCGGCTGCATAGAAGCATAAACGTTAACTTGTTGAAGAGTGAAACACTTTCCGGTCTGCAGTTTTACCCAATATGTTCCTACAGGAACATTTGTGATAGACTGTGTGGTGGCTCCTGTGCTCCATTCGTATCCGTCAAAACCGGGTCCTGCATCCAGGGTTGTGGTATCTTCCAGACAAATCGTCTGATCTTTCAGCACACTGGATTTTACCGGAGGCAATACCTTTAAGTTAATTTTCGCAATAGAATAACATCCGTCTGCGCTATACACTCTTACGTAAACAAATCCGCTGATGGATATATAATTCGTAGGGTTGGCAATCGGGTTCGTCCCGTTGGTTGCATTGGCTAATGTTGTATAGAATCTTTTGGTAGGATTTACCAGTGACGAAACGTTAGCCGTTGTTAAGTCAAAAGAAGCTGTCGTAATATTGGTAACAATATAACAAGACTCTAAAGTTGCCTCTCTTACTTCAACAAGAGGATAAAATGTTAAAGTTATTTCAGCATTGTCAAAACATCCGTCCGTTGTTGTTACTTTTACATACACCTTTTTTGGTGCCGCCGAAACATAGTTGGTAGGATTGGTGATTTCATTCGTTCCTGCAGTCATGTCTGCTTCGGTAGGATAGTATTTTTTTGTTACATTGGTTCCTGAGAAAACATTGGCCGTAGTAAGATCAAATGTTCCCGAACCTACATTATTGTTGTTACAGCTGAAGATGGTGGCATCAAGCGCCGTAATATTACCTTCGATAAATTTGAATTCTCCGGTCTGGAAGCATCCGTTGGCCGGGTTGCCGGTATTATTCGGGTCGTTATATTCGAGTCTGTAATAATAGATCGTAGAATCATCTACCGTAGTCATCCCTATAATCGGGTTATCTCCTGTCACGGCATCATTGCCATTATCATGATAAGTAACCGTGAAATTGGCATTACCGTTTAAGATACCATTTGTTAAAGTGCTGAAATCAAAAGACGAAGGCAGGGAACATCTCGAGATTTCGTTTGGTGAATCCGGAGTTGGCCCGGGAACTCCAGGTGTAATGAACGGAAAAGGGGTTAATGCCGGATCTGTAAAGGCAGAGGTTAAAGTGGCTGTTCCGTTCCATGTTAAAGAGAAGCCATTCACGGTACCCGACCAGTTGTCAACGATCAGATAGTATGTTTCTCCCGCTACTACATCCAGATAAGCGCTCCATGTATCATCGGTTGCGGTGCCGCTAAGATCCAGGGTAAGACCCGTTGGTCCATCGGACCCACTGTAATTACATCTTATGGGTGGCCCTAGGGCTGAACAGTCTTTATTCGGTCCATATACCCCAAAGTCGTAATCATCTGCATAAACATTTGGATTGATTGTGAACGTTAAAGTACCGGAGGTTGCAATCGTGAAGGAGTACCAAACCGAATGGTTTTCGTCACTGTAAAGACAGCCTCCAAGATCTTCTTCCACATTCCCGTGACCTAAAGATGTGTAGGATAAATCTGAATTTCCACAAACCGGAATCGCTGTAATACAATCCGACTGTGAGAAAGCAAGTTGTGTTGTAAATAAGATAAAAAGCAGTAATAATTTCTTCATTTTAAATGAATTTATAATATTATAACGAAAATACTAATAAAATGAACATAAAGTTCTTTTTATGATCAGTAAAAAAACCGCTCTCTGGAGAGCGGTTTTTATGCAGGGTGTTAAACTAGTCTCTATTTTTAACCATTACCCATCCTGAAAACTTGAATGCTGTGTTCTTTTTATTGTTTTCAGTCCAGGTTACAGAATACCAATAGGTTCCTGTCGGTACTTTTTTACCTCCGATGGTTCCGTCCCATTTAAAGCCATTGCTTTTGTCGGCCTGGTGCATTTTAGTTCCGTATCTGTCGAAGATGCTCAGAACAAGACCATTTTTCCCGGATAGTGCAGAATAGTCTATCACATCATTTATTCCGTCCCCGTTTGGTGTAATAACATTTACCAGATTAGGAAGAAGAAAGGCTACCTCTACAGAATGACAGTTGTAGGCGTCTTTCACGTAAACGGTGTGGTCTCCTCTGGATATATTATCAAATATATTTGAATCTTGCCAGTTTACATTATCAATTGAGTATTTATAAGGAGGGGTTCCTCCGATAACATTTACCGTAACCGTTGTTGTAGCAATGTCGATATTCGTGATAACAGGCTCTTCAGCAGGATAAACTTTTACCGTTTGTAAGGCGATACAATCTCCTGTTTTCAGTTTTACCCAATAGGTTCCGACCCCAACATTGGTGATGGATTGAGTGGTGGCTCCGGTGCTCCATTCATAACCGTTAAATCCGGGACCTGCATCAAGGGTTGTTGTGTTTTCAATACAGATTACTTTTTCAGCCAAAACAGTTGAATAAACCGGAGGAATTACCTCTAAGGTAACTTTGGCAACAGCATAACATCCCTGTGCGTTTGAAACCTTTACATAGGCTACTCCGTTTGGAGCGGTGTAATTCTGAGGATCCGGAATTGGGTTGGTGCTGTTCACCGCATCGGTCATGGATGGGTAATACGTTTTTGTGATCCCGTTTTGCGTGGTTACTGCAGCTGCTGTAAGATTGAACGTTGCCGTAGAATGATTAACTTCAAGAAAGCACGATCTTAGAATAGCATTGTCATTTACCACCACAATAGGGTGGAATTTCAAGGTGATTTCAGCAATGGTTACACAGCCAAATTCATTGGTTGCTTTTACGAAAGCAGAACCCTCCCCGGAAGTGTAAGCATACGGAGTTGCGATTTCACCTGTTCCTGCATTTAAATCCGGCATGGACGGATAGTACTGAACGGTAAGGTTGGGGGTAAGACCAATATTTACCGAGGTAAGATCATATAAAGCCGTTCCGGAAGTATTATTGCTGCATTCCGTAAGAGATGCGTCGTCTAATACAAAAGACCGGTCGGTAAAAGTAATGGTTCCGAA
>Ga0308168_1002262_pt1 | contig 16070 bp, 7 predicted proteins | sample PhyCR2_FD_202133 | JGI IMG/M metagenome (GOLD analysis project Ga0308168, IMG submission 202133) | Phyllosphere microbial communities from UC Gill Tract Community Farm, Albany, California, United States - DLSLRC.R2 | ecosystem: Host-associated > Plants > Phyllosphere > Unclassified | place: USA... | reverse complement strand
CGAACCACGCGATCACGTCGTCGACGCTGTCGTGGAACCAGGCGCCCAGGCCGAGGCCGACGCCGCTCCACAGCAGGCCGCCGGCCGTCGACAGCCACAGGAAGCGCGTGGTCGAGGTGCCCATGGCGCCGGCCAGCGGCGGCGCGATGGTGTTAAAGCCTGGAATGAACTTCGCCACCACCAGCGACTTGGCGCCCCAGCGGCCGAAGTTGTCCTCGGTCTGGCTGACGCAGGAATCCGGCGACAGCGAAATCTTGCACAACAGGCGCAGGATGCGCTTGCCGTAGTGGCGCCCGGCGCGGAACCAGAAATAATCGCTGATCAGGCAGCCCGCCACGCTGGCCGCCAGGGCCAGCAGCCAGCCGGCGCTGCCGGCATCGCTGTCCATGGCCATTGCGCCGGCAATGATCAGGATCGGAAACGCGGGAATTGGCAAGCCGATCTGTTCGAGCAGCACGGTGCCGAACACGATCAGGACGCCATAGGTGTGTATCAGTTGGGAGAGCTGGGCCATCCCGCCATGTTATCGGAAAACCCACAGGGCGGCGCGGAATGCGGCGCCGCGCACGCTCCATCAGCCACATCGGCACCGGCTTGCTGTGCTTTACGCAACAAGTTGCGGCGCCCGCCCCGCCCGGGCCGGTTGCCGGGTCAGCCGTCCTGCTGCGGTTCCGGGCCACGGGTGCGTCCCGGCGCCGTCAGCTTGACCGGACGGCGGGTGCGCGCCGATTCGTAGATCGCTTCCATGATGCGCTGGTCCTGCAAGCCCTCCTCGCCGGGCGTGTGCACCTCCTTGTCCTGCTGGATGCACTGGGCAAAGTGGTCGAGTTCCGCCGCGAACTGGTTCTTGTCGTCGCCCGTGATGTCACTGCCCTGCTCCTTGCCCTCGACCACGCGCGACACCTTCAGCCTGATACCGTTATAGGCATAGGCCGGGTTCATCTCTGCCCAGGCTTCCGAACCATTCAGGCGGAACATCTGCGACTTGTGGGCGGCGTAGCTGGTACTGCAGCTGGCGATGAAACCGCTCGGGAAGCGCAGCACGAACTGGCAGGATTCCTCGACCTCGCGGAAGCGCGCGTCGCCCGGGGTCGACCAGACGTTGCCGGTCACTTCGACCGGCTCCTCGCCGCTGAGGAAGCGCGCCGCGTTCAGGCAATACAGGCCGACGTCCGGCAAGGCGCCGCCGCCGGCCAGCGCGCGTTTCAGGCGCCAATGCTGGGGGTCGCCCATGTTCTGCGAATTCACCGAGATGAATTCCTTGAGCGTGCCGAGCTTCTTGTCGCGGATCATCTTGACCAGGGCGCGGTCCAGCGGCTCGTACTGGCTGCGGTAGGCGATCATCAGCTTCTTGCCGGCCTTGCGGCAAGCCTCGATCATCTGCTGGCACTCGGCCACGCTGTTGGCCATCGGCTTTTCGCACAGCACATGCTTGCCGGCACGCGCGGCCCGCACCGTGTATTCCGCATGCATGCTGTTGGGCAGGGCGATGTACACGGCCTGCACCTCGGGCATGCTGGCCAGCTTGTCGAAGCTCTTGTAGTCGAGCACCGCGCTCTCGGGGATGTTGTACTGGTGTGCCACCTTCAGCGCCTTGGCACGGTCGCCGCTGACCAGCGCCACCGGCTTCGCGTGCTTGCTCTGGGCAAACGCCGGCAACATCTCGTTGACCGAGATGCGGCCCACGCCGACGATGGCAACGCCGACCCGCTCTCCCCACGGGTCGCCCGGCGGCTCGGTCTTCTCGGGTTTTTCGCTTTTTGCTTCGGTCGGCGGAAAGGCAATCCTGTCCTTCTCACTGGCGGCGGCCTGCACGGCGGGTGCGGACAGGGCCGCCAGGGTCCCCACATAGCGCAGGAAATCGCGGCGTTGCGGCTGGCTCTGCTTCATGGTGGCTTTCATTGGTGATCGAAAAACCATCATCCCACGCGAAATTGAACACCAGCGCCAGCTTGATTAATAGCAAACCGGGGTCAGAGCCCGGTCTTTGGCAATTTCTTTACTTCGGGGTCAGAGCACAAGACAGGGACACTTCGGGGTCAGAGCACAACCGCCGGCATGGAAGATGGCGCGGCTTGAGCCACGTTGCCCGACCGTTCGCCGATATTCGCGCCGGGCATGCAAGTGCTCTGACCCCGAACTTGTGCTCTGACCCCGAAGTAAGGAAATTGCTTGAAATCGGTCTCTGACCCCGGTTTGAGGTGGATTAAGGGGTCTTCGTGCGCGGGATTGCGGCTAGTAGGGTTTGGGTGTACGGGTGTTGGGGGTTGCGGTAGAGCTCGTCGGCGTCGGCCATTTCGACGACGCTGCCCTGGTGCATCACCATCACGCGGTCGGAGATGTATTTGACCACCGACAGGTCGTGCGAGATGAAGATGTAGCTCATCTTGTACTCGTCCTGCAGGTCTTGCAGCAGGTTCAGCACCTGGGCTTGCACCGAGACGTCGAGCGCCGAGACCGATTCGTCGCAGACCAGGATCTCCGGCTTCATGCTCAGGCAGCGCGCGATGGCGATGCGCTGGCGCTGGCCGCCGGAGAACTCGTGCGGATAGCGGTGGAAGGCCTGCTCGGGCAGGCCGACGCGCTGCAGCAGATAATGCGCGTGGTCGACGCGCTCGGCATCGTTGGCGCCGATGCGGTGGATGCGCATCGGCTCCAGCAGGATCTGGCCGACGGTGAAGCGCGGATTCAGCGACGCATACGGATTCTGGAAGATGATCTGGATGCGCCGTTTATACGGCTGGTAGTCGCGCGCGCTCATGCTCACCAGATCGCGGCCGTCGAACAGGGCGCTGCCGCCGCTGGCGCGGTGCAGGCGCAGCAGGGTCAGGCCGACGGTGGTCTTGCCGGAGCCGGATTCGCCCACCACGCCCAGCGTCTTCCCGCGCGCAAGCGTGAACGACACGTCCTTGACCGCCTTGAACTCGCGCTTGCCGAACCAGCCTTCGCGCACATGAAAACTCTTCGACAAGTTGCGCACCTCCAGCAGCGGCACCTCATCCAAGACATCAGCGCGCACGCGCTGGGGCAAGGCATCCCCCGGCCGCACCCGGCCGCTCAGGTAATCGTCGATCACCGGCAGCCGCAGCGGCCGCGCATCCAGCGAAGGCCGGCAATGCAGCAAGGCTTGCGTGTAGGGGTCGCGCGGACGCAGCAGCACCTCGGCCGCCGCGCCCTCTTCCTTCACCTCGCCGTGGCGCATCACGATCACGCGGTCGGCGATCTCGCCCACCAGGCCCAGGTCGTGGGTGATGAACAGCACCGCCATCCGGTGCTTCTTCTGCAGCCGCGCGATCAGTTCCATGATCTGTTTCTGGATCGTCACGTCGAGCGCCGTGGTCGGCTCGTCGGCGATCAGGAGTTGCGGTTCGCAGGCGATCGCCATCGCGATCATCACGCGCTGCTGCTGGCCGCCCGACATCTGGCTCGGATAGACATCGATCTTGCGCGCCGGATCGGGAATCCCGACCTCTTCCAAAAGCTGGAGTGTGCGTGCGCGCGCCTGGCGCCGGTTCATGCCCATGTGCAGGCGTAGCACTTCGCCGATCTGGAAGCCGACCGTGAACACCGGGTTCAGCGAGGACATTGGCTCCTGGAAGATCATGGCGATGTCCTTGCCGCACAGGGCGCGCCGCTCGGCGCCGGACAGCGCCAGCAGCTCGCGCCCGCCGAAGCGGATCGAGGAAGCGCCATCGATGATGGTGGTTTCAAGCGGCAGCAAGCCCATGACGGCGAGCGAGCTGACCGACTTGCCGCTGCCGGATTCGCCCACCAGGGCCACGGTCGCGTTGCGCGGCACGCTGAAGGAAATGCCTTTCACGGCTTCGACCGTGTTCTTCCTGTCGGTGCGGAACCGGATGCGCAGGCCGCGCACCTCCAGCAGATTGTCGTCGGGTTCGATGTGCGGGTCGCTCATGCCATCACTTCAGTTTCGGATCGAGCGCGTCGCGCAGGGCGTCGGCGAACAGGGAAAACGCCGTCACCAGCAGCGCCATCGCGCTGGCCGCGGCCGCCAGCTGCCACCACTTGCCGAGGATGAGTTCATTCTGGGCTTCGTTCAGCATGCTGCCCCAGGACACGACGCCCACCGGCACCCCGAAGCCGAGGAAGGACAGGATGACTTCGGCCTTGATGAAGCCCACCACCAGGATCGACATCTGCACCAGCGCCACGTGCGAGACGTTGGGGAAGATGTGCACGAACATCTTGCGCCAGCTTGATGCGCCGATGGCGTCGGCCGCCATCACGTACTCGCGCGCCTTGTGCTTGATGTATTCGGCGCGGATCAGGCGGTAGGGGCCGGTCCAGCCGGTCAGGCCCAGGATCAGCACGATGGTCAGCACGCCGCGCGTCTGCAGCACCGCGGCCACGGTCAGGATCATCAGGATCGAGGGGATCGCCGTGAACACGTTGTAGAACCAGTTGAACAGATCGTCGACCACGCCGCCATAAAAGCCCGACAGCGCGCCGAACAGGGTGCCCAGCGCCACCGCCACCAGGGCCGCGACCAGGCCCACCACGATCGAGGTCTGGCCGCCCTTGATGGTTTTCAGGAGGACGTCGTGGCCCCATTTGTCGGCACCGAAGGGCAGCGTGGCCTTCTTTGCCGCCTGCGCCGCCTTGCCCTGGCGCGCCAGTGCGGCCTGCAGCGCGGCGATATCGGCAGCCAGCGGGTCGAAGGCGTTGGGCGGCGCCGGCGGCGCCGGCCGCCCCAAGGCGGCCAGCGCCGGATCGGGCCCGAGGAAGCCCGGCGGCGCATAATTGACCGCCACCTCCTCTTCCCAGCCGGCCGCCACCAGGCCGCCGGCGGACAGCAGCACCGACAGCAGGAACAGGCCGACCACCGCCAGCGACAGCATGGCGACGCGGTCGGCGCGCAGGCGGCGCCAGGCCAGTGCCCACAGGCCCGGCGAGACGGCGACATCGGCGCGCTGCATGCTCCCCTTCATGTCAGCTGCACCCGCGGATCCACCGCCTGGTACATCAGGTCGGCCAGCAGGTTGAACACCATGGTGGCGACGGCCACGTAGACCGTGATCGCCTTGATGACCGGGAAATCGCTGCGCTCCACCGCCAGGATGACTTCGCGCCCGATGCCGGGGATGCCGAAGAAGCGCTCGAGCAGGAAGGCGCCGATAAGCAGCGCCGGCAGGTTGGCCATGACGTGGGTGATGATCGGGATGGCGGCATTGCGCAGCACGTGCACCCAGACGATGCGGCGTTCGGATAAACCCTTGGCGCGCGCGGTGCGCACGTAATCCTGGTTCGCCTCGTCCAGCACGAAGCTGCGGAACAGGCGCAGCGTGGGCGCGATCGACACCGCCAGGCCGATCAGGATCGGCAAGGTCGCGTAGCGCAGCAGGTTGTCGAGGAAGCCTTCGCCCCAGCCCTGCACCGGGAACAGCCCCAGCTTGTAGGCCAGGCCGTACTGGAACACGATGATATAGACCAGGATCGAGATCGACATGCCGACGGTGCAGGCCACCATCACCAGGCGGTCGGTGAGCGAGCCGCGCACGAAGGCGATGGCCAGCGCCAGCGCGATGCCGCACAGGGTCTCCAGCACGGTGAGCGGCACCAGCACCGTCAGCGAGGGCGCCAGGCGGCTGGCCAGGATGTGCGAGACCGGTTCGCCGGTGCTCCAGGCATTGCCGAAGTCGAAGCTCAGGATCTGCTTGACGAAGATCCACAGTTGCACAGTCCAGGGTTGGTCGAGCCCGAGCTGGGCACGGATGTTGGCGATCGCGCGCGCATCCGCCATCTTGCCCGCCAACAGATAGGACGGGTCGCCGCCCACCCAATTGAACAGCAGGAATACCAGCACCACGACGCCGGCCATGGTCGGCACCATCTGCCATAGCCGCCTGAGGATATAAGCAAACATCAAGAAATGTCTCGGTGAATCATCGTTCGAGACTATAGACCAGATCGCGCCCGGCGTTTGGCTCAACCTGTTGTAATTACGCAATATAAGATCATCACTATATTGACAGTCATCAGCACACGGTGGTTTGATGCCCCACATAAGAATATTTCAATTCTTTGATAATAACGAGAGAGACTACATTTCCGTATTCACCTGCCCGGCATATGCATGCTTTGAACGGTCGGAAAAGGGAATGCACCAATGTAGCTTGCCCCTGAAGTTTATTTTGGAGTCGTAATGCACCAAAAGAAAGCAGTCGCACAAGCAGTATCGCTCGCCATCGCCTACGTTGCCTTCGGCCTGCCGGCCATGGCACAGGACACCCAGGGTTCCATCCAGCGCGTCGAAGTCACCGGTTCCAGCATCAAGCGCGCCACCGCCGAGACCGCGTCGCCGATCCAGGTGATCAGCCGCGAAGACATCGCCAAGTCGGGCAAGGCCACCGTCGCCGAATACCTGCAGACCCTGACCGCCGACGGCGCCGGCTCGCTGCCGACCGGCTTCGGCAACGGCTTCGCCGCCGGTTCCACCGCGATCTCGCTGCGCGGCCTGGGTGCGACCTCGACCCTGGTGCTGCTGAACGGCCGCCGCATGGCGCCGTTCGCGCGTGCCGACGACGGCCAGAAGAGCTTCACCGACCTCTCGACCGTGCCGATGGAAGCCGTCGAGCGCATCGAGGTGCTGAAGGACGGCGCTTCCTCGACCTACGGCGCGGACGCGATCGCGGGCGTGGTCAACATCATCCTGCGCAAGGACTTCACCGGCCTGGCCTTCAAGGCCGAAGCCGGCGAATCGCGCTACCACGACGCCGAACAGGGCAAGGCTTCCATCACCTGGGGCAAGGGCCGCCTGGACGAAGACGGCTACAACTGGATGGTCAACGCCGAGGTCTACGGCAACCACGAAGTGATGAACAAGGACCGCTCGGACCGCAAGTGGATCGGCGCCGGCGACATCCGTCCATGGGGTTATGCCGCCAATGGCCAGTTCGCTTCCGGCTACATTACCCCGGGCACCGCCACCGCGAGCCCGGCCGGCGCGATCCGCGATCCGAAGACCGGCAACTACGTCGGCCTGGGTGGCTGCTCGCAATTCTCGCCGGTGACGGCCCAGGACCCGAACGGCGGCTGCCTGTGGTACGCCGACCAGTTCCGTTCGATGCAGCCGCAGATCGGCGGCCTGAACCTGTACACCCGCTTCACCAAGAACCTCGACAACGACCTGCAGTTCTACGCCGAAGCCGGCTATTCGAAGCGCGACACCGACTTCACCCTGATCCCGCCGAACACCAACGGCACCGTGGCCTTTCCGCCGAACGCCGCCAACCCGGCCGGCATCATCGTCTACGGCAACACCATCCTGATGGCTCCCAACCATCCGCAAAACCCGTACGGCGCCGCAGCCCGCGTGCGCTATGCGATGTTCGACGTTGGCCCCAGCACCCGCTCGGCGGACAACGAGTTCAGCCGCTTCGTGGTCGGCCTGAAGGGTGCGCGCTTCGGTTGGGACTTCGACACCGGCTACACCCACTCGGAATCGGCGCTGGACCTGAACTACAGCAATATGATCAACATGAAGGTGCTGCAGCAGGCACTGGGCAACCCGTCCAGCCAGTACTTCCCCTACTACATCGGCAGCCAGGCCAACAAGAACCCGGCTTCGCTGTACGCCGCCATGGTCGTCAACGCCAAGTCGCATTCGACCACCGAACTGGACGTGGTCGACTTCAAGGCTTCGCGCGAACTGTTCGCCCTGCCGGGCGGTAACATGGGCCTGGCGGTCGGCACCGAATACCGCCGCCTGAAGCTGGACAACCCCTCGCTGTCGGGTTCCGAAGACGGCACCATCAACTCGTCCTACGTGGCCGCCAAGGGCACCGACGACGTCAAGGCGCTGTTCGTCGAAATCGCGGCGCCGGTGCTGCCGACGGTCGAACTGACCGGTGCGGTGCGCTACGACAGGTACAAGAACTTCAGCTCGACCACGCCGAAACTGGGCGCCAAGTGGACCCCGCTGAAGACCTTCGCGCTGCGCGGCACCTACTCGGAAGGCTTCCGCGCCCCGGGTCCGGCCGAATCCGGCACCCAGAGCCAGAGCACCGGCAACTCCTCGGTGCGCGACCCGATCCGCTGCCCGGGCGGCACCCCGGCCGCCGGCGGCGCCACCCAGGCCGACTGCTCGATCACCATCGGCGCGGTCAAGGTCGGCAACCCGAACCTGCAGCCGGAAGAGTCGAAGGGCTACACCCTGGGCCTGGTCTGGGACCCGCTGGCCAACACCAGCTTCTCGCTGGACGGCTGGAAGATCAAGCGCAGCAACGAGATCAACCCGCTGTCCTACGTTGAAGCCGCTGCGCTGCCGAGCGCGATCCGCCAGGACAACAACCTGGTCGTGGGCGGTGTGGTGCGTCCGAACACCGGCACCCTGCTGCTGTCGAACGCGCCCTACCAGAACTCGAGCTATACCGAAGTCAAGGGTATCGACCTGGACGTCAAGCAGCGCTTCCCAATGGGCAGCTACGGCCGCGCCGTGGTCAACCTGACCTGGACCCACGTCGCCACCTGGATGCGCGTCGAGAAAAACGGCACCGCCTTCCAGTACGCCGGCACCCACGGCAATTGCGACACCTCGAACTGCGCCGGCACGCCGAAGAACAAGATCAGCGTGAACACCACCTGGGACTACAACAACCTGGGCGTGAGCGCGATCGCCAACTGGCGCGACAGCATGCAGAACGTGCGCTTCGCCGGCGACAAGTGCGCCTCGCAGTTCGCCAACGGCGCCGACGCGCCCTACGGCTGCAAGCTGGCTTCGTTCATGACGGTCGACCTGTCGGCCCGCTACAAGCTGAGCGCCAACTGGCAAGTCTACGGTTCGATCCAGAACCTGTTCGACAAGGTGGCTCCACTCGATCCGCTGACCTATGGCGGCCTGAGCTACAACCCGATGGATGCCAGCGGTGCCATCGGCCGTTACTTCAAGGTGGGTGTGCGCGCCCAGTTCTAAGCGTGCAGGATGGCCCGGCCGCTCCGGCGGACGGGCATGACGAAGGCGGACCGCGGTCCGCCTTTTTTTCGTTTGGCAGGCGCCACGGCGGTGCAAACCCGCACCAAGGCCGCATTGCCAGCCCAGTACGCGCGCACCAAATTAATGCACTGCAAATTGAGTAAATAGCTCTAATTTACGACAAAAACACGGCTATTTTTGCCAAACAACAAAATATTCCATGGCGCGTTGTATTTATACATACATCGCTGGCAAGCCGTTGACTTTGATTTATGTCAATGTTTCCATAGCTCATTCGTAAAGACATTCCTTCCCCACGGAAGGACCCGACCACCCACGATGCGCAAAGGACTTGTACCCATGATGGCGGAAAAAGTGTTATCCCGATCGGTTCGTTTGATGTTTGCTGGCGGCATGGCGCTGAGTGCGACCCTGGCGCATGCCCAGGAAGACGGCGGCGCGAATGCCGGCCTGCAGCGCGTCGAAGTGACCGGTTCGCGCATTCCCTCGCTGAACACCGAAGGTTCCAGCCCGATCACGACCCTGAGCGCCAAGGACATCAAGGTCGACGGCGTGCGCAACGTCGAAGACCTGATGAACAACCTGCCCCAGGTGTTCGCTTCCCAGGGTGCGGCGATCTCGAACGGCGCCAGCGGCACCGCCACCGTCGACCTGCGCGGCATGGGCTCGCAGCGCACCCTGGTGCTGGTCAACGGCAAGCGCCTGCCATCGGGCAGCGTGCTCGACACCGCGGCCGACCTCAACCAGATTCCCTCGCAGCTGATCCGCCGGGTCGACGTGCTGACCGGCGGCGCCGGCGCCGTCTACGGCTCGGGCGCGGTCGCCGGCGTCGTCAACTTCATCCTGAAGGACGATTTCCAGGGCGTCGAACTGGAAGCCAACATCTCGGGCGCCAACCACCGCCAGCACAGCGACGAAGCCCAGGCCGTGGTCAACAAATCCGGCTATCCGCTGCCGGGCAACGCCAAGTTCGACGGCAAGAAGTACGACTTCAGCCTGCTGGCCGGCGCCAACTTCGCCGACAACAAGGGCAATGCGACCTTCTTCATCTCGCACCGCCATGCCGACGCCATGCTGCAGTCGCAGCGCGATTTTTCCTCGTGCTCGCTGGGCGCGTCCGACCCCGGCTTCGCCTGCTCCGGCTCGGGCACCTCGATCGCCCGCGTCGGCGCCTTCACGCCGGACGCCAATGGCAACCCGCGCCGCTACGTCTCGGCCACCGACGCCTACAACTTCGGTCCGCTGAACTTCTTCCAGCGCCCGTCGGACGAGTACAACGTCAACTCGACCCTGCACTTCGACATCAATCCGAGCGCGCGCCTGTACAGCGAGTTCAACTTCCACAACTACAGCACCGATGCCCAGATCGCGCCGGGCGGCATCTTCTACGGCGAGCAGGCCACCATCGCCTATGAAAACCCGCTGCTGAACGCGGCCTGGCGCACTGCCCTGGGCCTGACCCGCCCCGGCCAGACCACCACCGTCTCGGTCGGCAAGCGCAATACCGAAGGCGGCCCGCGCAACAACAGCATCACCGACATGTCCTTCCGCGAAGTGCTGGGCGTAAAAGGCATGATCGGCGAGTGGAGCTACGACGTGTTCGGCCAGTTCGCGCGCGTCAACCACAACGACAAGTCGACCGGCTACTTCTCGACCCGCCTGATCGGCCGCGCGCTGGACGTGGTGGCCGACGCCAACGGCAACCCGGTGTGCCGCTCCTTCCTCAACGGCAGCGACCCGAGCTGCGTGCCCTATAACCTGTTCAAGCAGGGCGGCGTGTCCCAGGGCGCGCTGGATTACCTGAACGCCACGGGTTCCACCGGCGGCTATACCCAGCAGAGCGTGTTCGGCCTCAACATCGGTACCGACCTCGGCCGCTACGGCCTGAAGCTGCCGACCGCCGAGAACGGCATCGGCGTGTCCTTCGGCTATGAACAGCGTGTCGAAAAGCTGTCCTACGAGCCGGACTACGAAAACCAGACCGGCGACCTGTCCGGCGCCGGCGGCGCCTCCCCGGCCGTGGCCGGTTCCTACAACGTCAAGGAAGCCTTCGGCGAAATCCACGTCCCGCTGCTGGAAAACCTGCCCTTCGCCAAGCGCCTCGACCTGAACGCCTCCTACCGCCGCTCGCAGTACAGCACCGATGCCAAGACCAACACCTGGGGCGTGGGCGTCGACTGGGAACCGATCAGCCAGCTGCGCCTGCGCGGCTCGGCCCAGCGCGCCGTGCGCGCGCCGAACATCTATGAACTCTACACCGGCCAGGCGGTCGTGCTGGCCGGCCCGAGCGACGACCCGTGCGAAGGCGAAACGCCGAAGGCAAGCGCGGCGGCCTGCGCCAACACCGGTGTGACGGCGGCGCAGTACGGCAACCTGACCGAAAACTCGACCAACCAGTACAACGGCCGTACCGGCGGCAACCCCAACGTCAAGCCGGAAACCGCCGACACCTATACCCTCGGCCTGGTGATCGAACCGACCAAGAACCTGACCATCACCCTCGACGCCTTCAAGCTGAAGATCGAGGATGCGATCCAGTCGGTGAATGCCCAGAGCGTGTTCACCCAGTGCCTGACCACCGGCAGCCCGCTGTACTGCGGCCTGATCCACCGCGACCAGCTCGGCTCGCTGTGGCTGACCCCGGGCGGCTACGTCGAAGCCGGCACCACCAACATCGGCTCGCAAGGCACCTCGGGCCTGGACGTCGGCGCCAGCTACCGCATGAAACTGCCGCAGACCTACGGCGGCCTGGACTTCTCGCTGAACGGCACCTACCTGCGCACGTACACGGTGGAAAACCTGCCGGGCACCGGCACCTACGATTGCGTCGGCCTGTTCGGCGCCACCTGCGGCACGCCCACCCCGAAATGGCGCCACAAGGCACGCCTGACCTGGTCCAGCCCGTGGAACTTCGACATCTCGGCCACCTGGCGCTATTTCGACCGCGTGAAGAACGACATGCTGGACAGCAACCCGCAACTGGCCGGCGAGCTCGACACGACACGCGACGACCACCTGGCCTCGCGCAGCTACCTCGACCTGAGCGGCATCTACCGCTTCAGCCGCAAGATGTCGCTCAGCGTCGGCATCAACAACCTGCTGGACAAGGATCCGCCGCTGGCTTCCTCGAGCTCGGTGACCGGCAGCTACGGCAACGGCAATACCTTCCCGCAGGTGTACGACACCTATGGCCGCTTCGTGTATGCCAACCTGACCTACCGCTTCTGATCGCAGAGCTGGAAGCGAAAACGCCGCCGGTCATTCCGGCGGCGTTTTTTCATGCGTGTTTCTTGCTGGCTCAGCTGTCTTCGCGCAGGCGGCGCTGACGCACCGCCGCCGCCAGTCCTTCCAGCACGCCGACGCTGGTGTCCCAGTCGATGCAGCCGTCGGTGACCGACTGGCCGTAGACCAGCTCCTTGCCCGGCACCAGGTCCTGGCGTCCGCCCACCAGGTGCGATTCCACCATCACGCCGACGATGCGGGTTTCGCCGCCGGCCACCTGGCCGGCGATGTCGGCGCACACCGGCACCTGGTTCTGCGGGTTCTTGCTGCTGTTGGCGTGCGAAGCGTCGATCATCAGGCGGCTGGCCAGGCCGTTGGCGGCGAGTGCGCGGCAAGCCTCGTCGACGCTGGCGGCGTCGTAGTTCGGTGTCTTGCCGCCGCGCAGGATGATGTGGCAATCCTCGTTGCCGGCGGTCGAGACGATGGCCGAGTGGCCGCCCTTGGTCACCGACAGGAAGTGGTGCGGCTGCGAAGCCGCCTTGATCGCATCGGCGGCAATCTTGATGTTGCCGTCGGTGCCGTTCTTGAAGCCGACCGGGCAGGACAGGCCCGAGGCCAGTTCGCGGTGCACCTGGGATTCGGTGGTACGCGCACCGATCGCGCCCCAGCTGATCAGGTCGGCGATGTATTGCGGGCTGATCACGTCGAGGAACTCGGTGCCGGCCGGCAGTCCCATCGCATTGATGTCGCGCAGCAGTTCGCGCGCCATGCGCAGGCCGTCGTTGATGCGGAAGCTGTTGTCCATGTAGGGGTCGTTGATCATGCCCTTCCAGCCCACCGTGGTGCGCGGCTTCTCGAAATACACGCGCATGACGATCTCGAGCTCGCCCTGAAAGCGCGCGCGCTGCTCGGCCAGGCGGCGCGCGTATTCCAGCGCGGCGCGCGGCTCGTGGATCGAGCAGGGGCCGATCACCACCATCAGGCGGTCGTCCTGGCCGTGCAGGATGCGGTGCAGGGCCACGCGCGCCTGCGATGCCGTCTGCTCGGCCTGTTCGGTCACCGGAAACTCGCGGATCAGGTGCGCCGGCGGGGTCAGTTCCTTCATTTCGCGGATGCGTAAATCGTCGGTGCGGGGCATGGCTGTTCTCCGTTCGGAAGTATGTGCTTGTTCGTGTGAGTGCGCGTGGGCTGGAAACGAAAAAACCGCCATCGCTGGCGGTTTCTCTGGATTCTCGTGTCGGACTTTGTTCTATTGTTGCGTGAACCTGCCGCTACTCCACCGCCTTGGGGCTGGAATGGCTAAACCAAAAATAAAAGGTAAAGAAAACGGCGTGGTACATGGTGTGCTGTCTGGGGTCTGGAATCTGGGATGTGAGGTCCGGGAAGTCGAAACGACTATAACAACAATGTATGCGGATTGGCAAGGGCTTTGGTATTTGTTGTCCGTCGCGTGCAATCGTCTAGACAAGACGATCGGTTGCGTGGAGCAGACACACTCTGCGCTTGTGCCGAACACGCTTGAGAGATGTCATTCCGTTATTTGACGTTAATGCAAAAGTCTGACCATGCCCCGCCCGGCTCGCGCGCTGTCCTGGCCCGATACCGCGGGTCCTCCCCTTACCTGGAGTATGGACATGACTGAAACCCCAATCTGCCGGTCGGTGCGGCGCCTGTTCGCGGGCGGCGGCGCCGTCGGCCTGCTGGCGCTGGCGCTGCCGGCGCTGCCCTTGCCGGCGGCGGCGCAGGAAGCCGCGCCCAAGCCGGTGGCGCGCGTCGAAGTGACCGGTTCCAACATCCGCCGTTCCGAGGCCGAAACCGCGTCTTCCGTCATCACCGTGAACCGGACCGACATCGAGCGCTCCGGCAAGAACACCGTCGCCGAGCTGCTGCAGGACCTGGCGGTCGACAACCAGGGTTCGGTGCCGACCAGCTTCGGCAACGGTTTCGCCGCGGGCGCCTCCGGCATCTCGCTGCGCGGCCTGGGCGCGGCCTCGACCCTGGTGCTGCTGAACGGCCGCCGCATGGCGCCCTATGGCCTGGCCGACGATGGCCAGAAGCAGTTCTCGGACCTGAACGTGATCCCGACCGACGCCGTCGACCGCATCGAAGTGCTGAAGGACGGCGCCTCGGCCATCTACGGTTCCGACGCGATCGCCGGCGTGGTCAACATCATCCTGCGCCGCGACTACACCGGCAACACCGTGCGCCTGTCGCGCGGCGCCACCAAGGAATGGGATGGCAAGCAGACCAACCTCGCCTTCACCAAGGGCCTGGGCAGCCTCGACACCGACCGCTACAACTTCCTGTTCAGCATCGAGTACAAGAAGTTCGATGAAACCTGGCTGCGCGACCACGCGCGCGACCATATCGGCAGCATCGACCTGCGGCCCTGGGGCTATTCGGCGGTCGAGGCGCTGGGCGGCACCGGCGCCATCGTGCCCGGCAGCGGCACCGCCGGCAGCGCCATCAACGGCAACGTGCGCAACCCCGCCGACCCGGCCAACTACTACAACCGCGGCGACCTGGCCGGGGCCGGCTTCACCCGTACCTTCCCCGGCGCGGCCTGTTCCAACTTCACCAACCACCCGCAGGGCGACCCCGGCGGCGGCTGCCTGATCGACAGCACCCGGCTGTTCAACCAGATCGAGCCGAAGCAGGAAAACATCAGCTTCTTCGCACGCGGCACCTGGCAGGCCACGCCGGACATCCAGGCCTACAGCGAATTCAACTACTACACCAGCCAGACCGATTCCTCGACCACGCCAACCACGGTCAGCGGCTCGGTTGGCTATCCGGGCGGACCGGTCAACAACGGCATCGTCCAGCTGGGCGCGGACCATCCGGACAATCCCTACTTCGGCACCGCCGCGCGGCTGCGCTACCTGGCGGCCGACCTCGGTCCGCGCGTGTCCAACATCGATTCCAACTTCCTGCGCTGGATCGGCGGTGTCAAGGGCACCAATTACGGCTGGGACTGGGACAGCTCGCTGCTGTACTCGCGCAACCACGTGAACAACAACCAGACCGGTTACCTGCAGCGCGACGCCGCCTTCGCCCTGCTCGACCCGAGCCCCGCCAACGTCGCGGCGGCGCAGGCCAATCCCCTGTACGCAGCGCTGCCGGCCGGCACCTTCTGGCGCATCGGCGAGAACACCGCCCTAAATTCGCCGGCCGTCTACGCGGCACTGTCGCAACGGATCGGCAACGCGGCCCACAGCGAAATCGGCCAGTGGGATTTCAAGGGCACGCGCGAGTTCGCCGGCCTGCCCTACCTGGCCGGTCCGCTCGGGCTGGCGGTGGGCGGCGAATGGCGCCACGAAAAGACCGAACTGCGGCCGACCGCCGGCACCGAGCGCGGCAACATCATCGGCCTCGGCTATTCCGCCTATGCCGGCCAGCGCAATGTGTTCGCGCTGTACAGCGAAGCACTGGCGCCCCTGGGCTACAACATCGAAGCGTCGGCGGCGATGCGCTGGGACCATTTCACCGACGTCGGCAACTCCTACACGCCGAAGGCCGGCCTGAAGTGGACGCCGACGCGTGAATTCGCACTGCGCGGCACCTTCGCGCGCGGCTTCCGCGCCCCCAGCTCGGCCGAGAACGGCGTCGGCGGCCTGGCCGCCTATTCCACCGCCTCGGACCCGACGCGCTGCGCGCTGGGCGTGCCCGGCACCTGCGACCCGGCCTCGGTTGCCGTGATCACCTCGCCCAACCCGGACCTGTCGCCGGAACGCTCGCGCAGCTACAACCTGGGCATCATCTGGGATCCGCTGCCGCGCACCAGCATCTCGGTCGATTACTGGACGATCAAGCGCAAGAGCGAGATCAACCAGCAGCAGGTGGACGCCGCCATCGCCAGCGGCAGCGTGGCGCGCGACCCGACCAGCACCAGCGG
>Ga0308168_1002261_pt1 | contig 16072 bp, 14 predicted proteins | sample PhyCR2_FD_202133 | JGI IMG/M metagenome (GOLD analysis project Ga0308168, IMG submission 202133) | Phyllosphere microbial communities from UC Gill Tract Community Farm, Albany, California, United States - DLSLRC.R2 | ecosystem: Host-associated > Plants > Phyllosphere > Unclassified | place: USA... | reverse complement strand
CCCCAAGCAGATCATCTGCGCAGCAATGCGCAAGCTGCTGCACTTCGTTTACGGAGTGCTCAAGTCTGGACTGCCATATGACCCGAAACTTGCGCTTGCCCGGTGAGGCTCAAGACGGTATCTACAGTTGGATCACGTACCAATTAAGAACAGGTCGGCTGTCAGGCCGCCTTCGCGAGCAGGCTCGCTCCCACAGAAAGCAAAAGCAGCGCAGCTGCCCGCGGCGAAGCCGCACCACTCAACAATGAGCGCAAGCTCGAGTAGCTTTTGATCTTGATCTGGGAGCCCATCGGCAGGCTGAGTGGAGGGATTGATCCGGGCGTGGGAGCGCAGCGACCGTCTGGCGCAGCCAGACACAGCGGAAGGAGGTGCAGCGAAGCAAACCGGAGCCGCTGCGCCAGGATCGATTCCGGAGCGAAGGAACCCCGAGCCCCAGCGAGCGGGCCGAACGTCAGGGCGAAGACCTTTTGGTTACTTTTGGGGCGTTTGCCAAAAGTGACCCGCCGTAAGGGCGGAACCGTAATCAGCGACACCAAAAAAACGGATATTCACCCCAACCACCCAAAGCATGGTCGGCCCAAAGGCCGCCAAGTCAATGCGCCGTAACCCGCTGCCGCCCCGCCGAACTACCAGGAGAAAGCGCCAAAGCCAACTGCGTCCGATTATGCATATGCGTCAACCGCAACACCTGCGACACATACAACTTCACCGTGTTCTCGGTAATCCCCAACTCACAGGCAATCTGATAATTGGTCTGCCCCTTGCCCACCAACCGCGCCACATCCAACTGCCGGGGCGACAACTGATTGAACACCGCCGGCATCTCCACGGACTCAGGCTCACCATCACTCACCACCGGCACGGGCGAGCGCCGCACCTTGTCCAGATCCTGATAAAGGTCATCAATCGACTCGGACAAAAATTGCAACTTCTGATTCAAATGCCCCAGATGCAGATTCTTCTGCGGTTCCTGCAAAGCCAGTTCCTGGCGCTGCACCCCCTCAAGCAACTCTGCCAGATCGATCGGCTTCTGATAGAAATCGGCAATCCCCGCACGCAACGCCTTGATCACATCCTGCTTGTCGGCGCGCCCGGTGAGCATGATCGCCTCGAACACCCGCTGCTTGCCGGCCAGCCGCTGCAACGCCTGGATCAACTCGATGCCGTCCATGTCCGGCATGTGCAAGTCACTCAGCACCAGACCGATGTCCGGGTCCGCCCGGAACAGCTCGATGGCTTCAAGACTCGAGTCGCACGGCACGCAACGGTAGCCACTGCTCTCGAGAAACTCACAGAGTTCTTCGACGATCAGCGGCTGATCATCGACCACGAGGATTTTTACCGAATTAGGCTTGTTCACGAACCACTCCATTTGCTCGGCCAACGCTGACGATTCCTGCACTTTGGTGGCGTATTCGCCTGAATTGAAAGTAGACCCACTTTCCGACTATGTACATAGGACTAGTGGCACCCCGCGATCAGCTAATCCAGTACAGCGAAAGCACCACCCCTACCCACACGAACGGCGCAAATGGCAGCTTTTTTGACTTGTCAGGGGCCAGATGACGCACATGCTCTCTAACCCCTTGAGCCATATGAGGCCAGACTTTTGGCACGAGCAGCAGCCATAGCACGCTGGCCACGCCCGCGCCGATAAACGCGCCAAGAACAAACACGCCGTTCGTCGCAAGAGCCAGGGCTGTCATTAATTTCACATCGCCGGCGCCCATGCGGCCGAGGAAATAACCCGGCAGCGTCAACAGCAAAGCGATCAGGCAGGCCCAACCGCCCTGCCCCGCGTCGGCGCCCAGCCAAGTAGTGCCAGTCGCCAACAACCAGACCAACGCCAGCGCGCCGACGCCTAACGTCAAAGCATTGGAAATTCGCCGCTGCCGGGCATCTTGCGCGGCGCAGATCGCCAGCCAGATCAGAACAAGGGAAATCTGCATCCGCTGAAAGCCGTCCGTTTTGCCTGATTGATTCTATGCTGATACTACGCAGTGACTGTCAGGGTAGACGCACGCATGAAAAACGGCTTTCGCAGGTCGCAAAAAGGTGCGGTGGCGATCGAATTCGCCTTGGTGTTCATCATCTTTTTCGCAGTGTTTTACGGGCTGGTCAGCTACGGCCTGCCCTTCGTGATGATGCAATCGTTTAACCAGGCCACCGCCGAAGCGGTGCGCCGCAGCGTTGCGGTCGACCCGACCACGCCGAACTATTCGACGGTGGTGGTCAACACCGCCAATGCCGCGCTGACCCAGCAACTGCAATGGCTGCCCTCGGCCTTGAATCTGGTGGTCGGCACCGACACCAGTGCGGCCTACGACGCGGGGACTGGCACCCTGACCGTCAGCGTCAATTACCCGGTGAGCAAGCTCAATCAGATCATGCCGTTTCTGGTGTTGCCCGGGATCGGCACGGTGCCCAATCTGCCGACGCACCTGACCGCCCGCTCGAGCCTGCAATTTTGACCGCCGGCGATAAGTTTTTCGGGCGCTTGCTCATGCGCGCCCCCACCGCAGCTCACGACTTGCCGGACCATCTCGGCGCGCCGCCGATCGGCCTGCATTTTTATCTGGATGGCAACGGCGATGTGTTGCAGATCGCCGGCCCGCTGCGGCATTTGCTCGCCCAGCACAAACCTCAGGGTCAGCCGCTGCCGCTCAGCGCCTACCTGCTGCCGCACAGTCTGCTGACTATCGAAGGTCAGCCCAGAGACTGGCAGGGGCAACTCCTCGATCTCGACTTTTCCGGGCTCAATGATCAGCCCCTGCACCTGCGCGGCTGGGTGCAGCCGCTGGAGGATGGCTGGCGATTGCAGATGCTCGACATCGCCGACCTGTTGCTCGAACGTCAGCAAGCGCGCGATCGCGACGCCTGCCAGACCCTCGCCGCGCAGGTCAGCGATCGTCTGCGCACGTGCAGTCTGACGCGTCTGCCGACGGTGCTTGGTGAACAATTGCAGGCCATCGCCCAGCGCTGGCACATCCCCTGTCTGGCAGTGGCGCTGCTCGATGAACAGGCCCAGGGCTGGCAGATTCATCAACAGTTTCGTGGCCACGACGCCCCGCAATTGTGGGAGGACGGCCAGCCGCTGGGCACGCCGCTGGACAGCCTCAACGGCAGCGCGCCGCAACGCCTCGCCGGCCCGCAGGGCCGCTATGAACATTCGCGATTGCAGGCCACGTTCGGCAACGCCAACGGTTTCGCCGTGCCCTACAGCAATGACCAGGGCGTGGTCGCCTGGCTGCTCTGTGGGTTTTATACGGTCGACAACGTGGCGCCATGGCTGACCGATCGTGACTGGCTGACCCTGGCCGGCGCGCTGGCCGGGCCGCTGCTCAGCCGCTTGCGCGAGCAGCGCCATGTGCAATCGATGGAGCGCCTGGACTCGCTGCAAAACCTGCTCGGCACTGGCTGGTGGGAAATCACTGCCGAAGAGCAGATTGCGCTGGCGCCGACGCTTGCCTCCGCACTGAATCTCAGCGATCGCCTGCTGCCGGTAGAAGACTGGCTGTCGCTGTTTCATCCCGCCGATCGCGCCGAGTTGCGCAGCCGCCTGCGCGCCCTGCAACTGCAAGGAGAAGCGCTGACCCTGAGCGTGCGTCTGCACCGCGCGGAGGCCGGCGCAGCAGCGACGTGGTATCGGATTCAGGGCCAGGTCAGCGGCACCGGTGAGCATCGGCGTCTGGTCGGGTTCATGCTCGACATCAGCGACATCCAGAATCAACAACAGCGCGCCGCTGCCGCCCATGCGCGGCTGGATAATCTGATTGCCAGTTCACCGGCGGTGATCTACGTGCAGCGCTATGCAGAAGGCGCGCTGATCCCGGCGTTTTTCAGCGCCAGCCTGCAACCCTTGCTGGGCTGGACGCTGGAAGATTGCGATGCAGCAACACTGGTAGAGCACGTCCATCCCGACGACCGTGAACTGTATTTCCAGCGCAACCGCCAGTTGCTGCGCGAAGGTTCGGTGCGTGCGCGTTATCGCCTGCGCGACAGCCGTGGCGACTATCACTGGCTGCTCGATGAGGCAAAACTGCTGCGCAACGATCTCGGCCTGCCGGTCGAAGCGGTGGGCCTGTGGCTGGACGTCACCGACGCAACGCTTGCCGCCGAGCAGGTGCGGCAGAGCGAGGAGCGTTACCGGATTCTGGTCGAGGACTCGCCGGCGATGATCTGCCGTTATCGCCCTGACCTGACGCTGATCTTTGGCAACCGACCGTTGGCGACTTATCTGGAATGCACCCCGGAACAACTGCCCGGGGTTGATCTGGGTGGATGGATGTCCGATGAACAGCGCGCAGCGTTCGTTCAGCGCTTGAGCCAACTGACGCCGCAACAGCCAGTGAGTACAGCGGAAATCAGCCTGCAATTGCCCGGACGCGAACACGCCTGGTGGGTCTGGTCGGATCGCGGCGTGTTCGATGAGCAGGGACATTTGATCGAAGTGCAAGCGGTGGGCCGCGACAACACCGAGGTGCGCCGCTCGCAACAGCAACTCACCCAAAGCGCGAAAATGGCCACCCTCGGCGAAATGGCCACCGGCCTCGCCCATGAAATCAACCAGCCGCTCAACGTCATGCGCATGGCCATCGTCAACGTGCTCAAGCGCCTCGGCAACGGTGATGTGCAGGTCGATTACCTGACCGACAAACTCAACCGCATCGACGCTCAGGTTCAACGCGCGGCTAAGGTGGTCGACCACATGCGCGTGTTCGGCCGGCGCTCGGAAATCGAACAACAGTTGTTCAACCCGGCCCAAGCCATCGAAGGCACCCTGTCGCTACTGGCCGAAGGCATGCGCGGCAAAGGTGTCGATCTGCGCATCAGTGAGACCGGTTTCGAGGCGCAGGTGCGCGGCTACGTCGATCAGTTGGAGCAGGTGCTGATCAATCTGATGGTCAACGCACGCGACGCCCTGCTCGGCAAACGCGAGGGCGACTCTACGTTCAAGCCGTGGATTTCGATCTACGCCGAGCGCGACGAGGAAAGCGTGCGGCTGTGGGTCGAAGACAATGGCGGCGGTATCGATCCGCGTTTGCTGGAGCGGATCTTCGAGCCGTTCTTCACCACCAAGCCGATTGGCGTCGGCACCGGTCTGGGCCTGTCGGTGAGCTACGGCATCATCGCCAACATGGGCGGGCAATTGAGCGTGCGCAACTCCACGGAGGGCGCACGGTTCTGCATCGAATTGCCGATTGCCAAGGATGATCAGATCACCAGATAGGCCTTGCCGGTCTGCCCGCAGGTCATGTTGGCGCCCACCTCGGTGTTCATCAGATTGATGCCCAGGCCTTTGAGCAAATTATTCAACAACGGGTCGAGCAAGGGACTGATCAAACCGGTGACCACTGGCAACAAGCGGTTGCTGACGTCGCTGATCAACGAAGCCACACCGGTGACGACAGCGCCCAGCGGGTTGCTGCCCACGGGTTTGTAGACGATCAGGTTGATGCCCGACAGGGTGTTCGCCAGGCTGCCGACGATGTTGCTGGTCGGCGCGGCCGGTAGCACGCTGGGCGGCAGTTTCAGATTGGCCGGGGTGGCGAAGGGTGTGGTGCTGGAGAACAGCAGATTCTGCGTGGTCTGCGCGACGCTGGTGTCGAGTTTGATGGCGATGCCGCCCGCGCCGTACTGGACGCGGGAGGCAGCATCGCAACTGCCGATGCCGAGAATCCTGTGGCAGGTGATGATGCCGAGATCGACCAGCGGCAACGGCGTCACGGTTGGTTCGGCGACTGAAGAGAACGCGGCGACGGGATCGATCTTGCCGAGCTTGAGATCTGCCAGAGAGGTTGTGGTGGCGGCAGTCAGGCTTTTGCTGCCGCTGTCGTCGGTCGGGCAGCGATAATCGGTGACATAGCTTTTCGCCCCGCCGGCATCCAGCGCGATGTCGATTTGCGGTGAGGGCAGCAGCTTCGGATCGAGCTGTTGGCAACCGGCACCCAACAGGCAGAACACTGAATTGATTGTGTCCACCAGATTCAGGCTCAACAGTGCATTGAGCGTCGGCGTCAGCGTACCGACCAGCCCTGATACCGCATTCGTCAGCCCTACGACTCCCGTCAACACCGGCAGATTCACCGACAACAGCGTGCGCACCTGCGCAGTGCGCACATAAATCCGGTCCGGTCCCAACGGATCGGCCTTGGCCCGCGCCGGATCACCAATCGCCGAGAACTGCGGCGGTTCGATTACCTTCACCCGTACCGTGACACCGGCCAGCCCCAGCACGTTGACCGGTAAGGTCGCCGCCACCGCGCTCTTGCTGTTGGCCAGTTGCACCACGCCCTGCACCAGTTGCAGCAATTGCAGATTGGCATCCAGCCCCGCCGCCGTCGTGCCGGTCTGCAGTTGCAGGATCTCGCCGAGTCTGACCGGCGCCGCATTGATGGCGGCGGCCTGCAACTGGCCCAGCGCGGTGACCACTTGCGCGGTCGCGCCGTTGAGCTGCACCACCGTCGCTGCGGCCTGAATCAACTGCGTCACGGTCGCTTGGGTGTTGAGCAATTGCGTGTAGTTGCCGGCACCGACGTTGAGGTCGATGGCCAGTTGATCGAGGTATTTGAGCAGGTTGATATCGGTGTGCAGCAGACCGTCCCAGCCCACCGCCGTGATGTTGACGTTGCCGCCGAGCAACCCGGAAAACAGCGGATTGAGAATGTTCGACTGCGCCGTGTCGATGCTGGCGAGGGTGCTGCGAATGTTCAGTTGAGCGACGGTCGGCTGCGGTTTCGCGGCAACTGCCGAAGCATTGAGTGTGGTATTGAGGCTGACCGGCGTGGCGCTGAACAACGCCTGCACACCGCCAGCAAAACTGCTGGTGACCGTACGACTGGCGGCGACCTTGACTGCGCTTGATTGCGTGGCATCGACAGTGAAACTGCGCATACCGCTGGCAGCGGTGGCCAGTGTGCCGCAAGTGGTGACGAGCGTATTGGCGGCATCCACCACGTAACCATTGCGCAGCGCACTTTGCCCGGCATAACTGGCGGCGGTCAGCCCGGGCAGGCAATTGCCGCCGCGACTGACCGCTTCAAGGGCGGCGGTATCGACGACCCGCTGCAATTTGCGCTGTTCCATGTACAAGCGACCGCTGTCGACCACCAGCAGCATCATCACCAGCGCCAGACTCAAAGTGGCGGCTGCCATCAAGCCGATCGCCCCGCGTTGCCGGGCCGGGCCGTTGCCTTGCGATCCTCGCGACATGGCGCACTCCTTTGCCGGCGCAGTGCCGAGCGCTACCTCCGTTAATGAAAAAGAGTGTAGACGCGGTCGGTCGAGAGTGCTGGCGTCACGCCATTCCAGTCACCACCGCCACTGTGGGAGCGAGCCTGCTCGCGAAAGCGTCGTGCCAGAGGATTCAATGCTGAATGACACACCGCCTTCGCGAGCAGGCTCGCTCCCACAGGGACGGTTCAGAGCGGTTCAACGCGGTGGATAGTTGGCCAGGATCCGTGTGACGGTCTCGCGAATGGCATTGCTGCGGTCAGCCGGATTCGGGCGGTTGCTGAGCATTTGCTCATCGCTGCCGCGCCAGACCAGTTTGCCGTCCTTGCCGTCGAGCAGGTCGATCTGAATGGTCGCGACCTTGTAGGTGATGTTGCGCGTTTCGTTGTACATCGGTGCGCCCCAGTAGCCGTTCCACGGGCCGCCCCAACCGCCGCCGTAATTGGTTGTCACCTGCTGCTGCCGGTCCTCGACGATCAGGTAGGTCTGCACGCTCAGATCACCTTTGCCGCCGCCGGCAGCCGGGCGCAAACCGCGCTGATCGAGTTGATCGGACACCGCCTGGCGGATGCGCTGTTCGGTCAGGTCGCTTTTGATGCGCGGATCATCGGGGCGATATTGCAGGGCCGGGTCTTTCCAGCTCCAGCTGCGATAAGCGGCAAAGTCGCGGCTGGCGTCGAAATCGTGATTGACCTGATTGGCGGCGCAGGCACTGAGCAGCGCGGTAAAAGCGAGTAGAGCGAGACGGCGGAACATGATTTTTCTCCGGGTGAAGGCATGAACCTGCTGACACGACGTCAGCTGGGAGGATACGCCGCCATGGCTTTTTCCACAGCCTCGCGGATCGCATCGGCGCGTTCGATCTGATTGCCCTGGGCGCCGGTCTCGGCGCTGGCGCTCCACACTGGCTGACCATTGCCGGCATCGAACAGATCGACCCGCACCACCACGACCTGCTCCTGATAGGTGCGCACGATCGGCACGCTGTTGTACATGCCGTAACCGCGACCATAACGATCATAGCCGCCGTATCCGCCGTAGTAGCCGTAGTCGTCGCGAACCTGACGCAAACGGGTTTCCAGACGCAGGTCGGCGCTGACCAGCAGGTCGGCCGGGCGGTTGTCGCGCATCGGCCGCAAGCCGCGTTGGTCGAGGGCGTTGCTGACCGCCTCGGCCACTTGCGCCGAGTCAGCCCACGCCGTGCCCGGCGGCAACTGCCCGTCGCGCCAGGCCCAATTGCGGTAGCGTCCGTAATCCCGCGGCGGCGCCGGATAGGCGCTGCGGTCGAAGGTGGTGGCGGCTTGCGGCGGTGCCGGCGGCAACGGCCGTGACTGGGCCACGTAGGGGTTGCTGCCTTGGCAAGCGGCCAACCCCAGACTTATCAGCAATAACCCGCATCGAGCTTTCATGTCACGCTCCGCTCAGATCGGCCGGCAGATCCAGTGCAAGTAACGCCCAAGCCCGGCGAAGCCTGGGTGACGACGGTGCGCGAGTTCCATTTCCAGCAAGTCCGCCAGTTCGGCGCGGGCCTGGAATTCCACCGGCATGTAATCGTGAAATACCCGTACGCCGCTCTGACTTTCGACCTGCCACATACCGGCGAGTTGCGTTGCCAATTCCCGTGGGTCGAGAGGCTGCTGCGGGGTCAGGCTCTGTTTCTCGCCGGCCATGACGTTCTTGCGCATTTTCTTGAAATGGCCCTTGAGCAGATTGCGATAAATCAGCGCGTCACGGTTGTAGAACGCCAGCGACAGCCAGCCGCCGGGCTTGGTCAGTTGATGCAGCACCGGCAGGATCGCATGGGGTTCGGCGAGCCATTCCAGCACGGCGTGGCAGATCACCAGATCGTAGGGCTCGGTGAGCTGACCGGGCAGTTCCTGCCACGGCGCCTGAATGAATGTCGCGGTGTGTCCGGCTTCGGCAAAACGCTGGCGCGCGCCTTCGAGCATCGGTTCGGCCGGCTCGGTGAAGGTGACGTCATGGCCGCGCTCGGCCAGCCACAGCGACATATGCCCCAGGCCCCCGCCGATATCCAGCACCCGCAGCGGACGATCCGGCAAGGCCTCGCTCAGGTCGGCCTGCAACACGGCGAGGCGAATCGCGCCTTTGGCGCCGCCGTAGATTTTTTCGGCGAAGCGCGTGGCCAACTGGTCGAAATGACGGTCGCTCATCAGCTGAACCGCCGTTCGCTGTCGGCGAGCTTGGCGCGCACCACTTCATTCATGTCCAGACCCAGTTCGCTGCACAGCAGCAACAGATACAGAACGATATCGCCGACTTCCTGCCCGGCATGCGCGAGTTTGTCCGCCGGTAACTGGCGTGACTGGTCTTCCGTCAGCCACTGGAAGATTTCCACCAGCTCGGCCATTTCGACGCTGGCGGCCATGGCGAGGTTTTTCGGGCTGTGAAATTGCCGCCAGTCATTGCGGTCACGAATGGCGTGCAGGCGTTCGGTCAGTTCAACAAGGTTCATCGGGCTCTCCTGAAGACGCATAGCTTCGGGGGGATGCGGGCTGAAGGCAAGCAGCGCAGATGATCAATTGTGGGGGCAAGCCTGCTCGCGAAGGCGGTGGATCATCCAGACCGGATTTGCCTGACACGCCGCCTTCGCGAGCAAGCTCGCTCCCACACATGATCCGGGCAAACCTTCTATCATGCAGGGAACTCGGCCGCCCTCGGCGTGGCCCAAGGCTCAGCTCTTTCATCGGGATGCACACATGCGCGTAGAAAGCTTTTTCGAATGGCTCGGCCAGGCACTCGGTTCGGTCATCCGTTTTATCGTCGACGGCCTCAGCGGCCTGTTCAATATGCTCAGCAATGCCGGCAGCAACTTTGTCGACGGCCTGGCGCAAACGCTGGGGATGGACACCTCGATCATCAGCATCATCGCCCTGATCGTTGGCCTGATGCTGCTGTGGTCGGCGATCCGGGCGTTCATGAACGCGTCGATCATTGCCGGGATCATCTGGTTGCTGCTCGGGTTGTGGTTGTTGAGCTGGATTATTCACTGATCACCTTCCCCTCTTTCAGCTCGGCGAAGAGGGGAAGGTGGGACATCAATCAGGTTTTTACTCAATCGAGGTTGTTTTTTCTTCGACGACATACGAGATATCGATGTCCCGGTGAGCATGAATAACGATCGGATGCGCACTTGAATAGTCCAGTGTGTTATCCGTCAGGACCAATGCCATTGTTTCCACATGGGTCACCGGACAAGCTACTTTTGTGGAGTCGAAATACGGGTAATCCAGGCGGAAGTAACCCGACGGATTTTTTTTCAGCTTGGCAGGCGTCAAAAAAACCTGGTTGCAATCCACCGCTCGCTCGATCTCAGCTTTGATCACGACATTCAGACTCGCCTCGTCGCTACGCTTTTTCAACCAGATGATGTGCTTTCTGTAGGGTTGGCTGACCGGCGCGTTCTCTGCGCTGTCAAAGTAACCGGTCGAGCGAAGTGTTCTGGCTACAGCGTTGGAAACTTCGGTGATGATGCTCTGGGTATGGTCCATATATCGCCTATGCAGATTGGGTGGTAGTTAATTTCAAGGCGATTCAAACCCGGGCAAGGGCCACACGTGCGGTAGATATGTATATCGTGGAATTCAAAGACCACGGGTACAGCAAATCTTCAGCGAATGGATACAATCCCCGCTCCCCCAAGGAGCCTGCATGTCCTCTCTGATTACCGACTGGCGCGATCGCCCGACTCACCGCAAGGTCTGGGCGCTGGCTGCGCCGATGATTCTTTCCAATATTTCCGTGCCGCTGGTGGCGCTGGTCGACAGCACTGTCATCGGCCACCTGCCGCACGCCCATCAACTGGGTGCGGTGGCGGTCGGTGCAAGTCTGTACACGTTTCTGGCCTGGGCGATGGGTTTTCTGCGCATGGGCACCACCGGGTTTGCCGCGCAGGCTGCCGGGCGCAGCGATGGCGCGGCGTTGCGGCAGATTCTCTTGCAGGGCCTGCTGCTGGCGATGGGGCTGGCCGTCGTGCTCGGCACTCTTGGCGTGCCGCTCAGCGGCGTTGCGCTGCACTTCATGCAGCCGTCGGCGGAGCTGGAACAACTGACCCGGGAGTTCTTCCACACGCGTCTGTTTGGCCTGCCCGCAGCGCTGGCGACGTATGCGCTGGTCGGCTGGTTCCTTGGCACGCAGAACGCGCGGGCGCCGCTGGCGATTCTGCTGAGCACCAACCTGATCAACATCGCCCTCAATCTGTGGTTTGTCATCGGCCTGGACTGGGGCGTGGTCGGCTCGGCGCGGGCTTCGGTAATCGCCGAGTGGAGCGGCGCCCTGCTCGGCCTGTGGCTGACGCGCACGGCGTTGCGCGCCTATCCGGGGCAGATCATCTGGTCGGCGCTGAAAGTCTGGCAGAGCTGGCGGCCGCTGCTGGCGGTCAACCGGGACATTTTCATCCGCAGCCTCGCCCTGCAATCGGTGTTCTTCCTGATCACCGTGCAAGGCGCGCGGCTCGGCGATGCGACTGTGGCGGCCAATGCGCTGCTGCTCAACGGCCTGCTGCTGACGGCCCATGCACTGGACGGACTGGCGCATGCCGTTGAAGCCTTGTGCGGGCATGCCATCGGCGCGCGGGATCGCCTGGCCTTGCGTCGATCGCTGGTGGTGGCCGGCGGCTGGTCGCTGGTCGCCAGCCTCGGATTCGCTGGGCTGTTTCTGCTCGCCGGGCACCTGTTCATCGAGATGCAGACCGACATTCAGAACGTGCGCGACACGGCGTTCATCTATCTGCCCTACCTCGCCGTGCTGCCGCTGATTGCGGTGTGGAGCTACCTGCTCGACGGCCTGTTCATCGGCGCCACCCGTGCGCGGGAAATGCGTAACGGCATGCTGCTGACGGTGTTGTTGCTCCTGCCATTCGCCTGGTTCTTGCAAGCGCTGGGCAATCACGGCCTGTGGATATCTTTTCTGCTGTTCATGGTCTTGCGCAGCGTGACCCTTGGCGCGCAAGCCTTGTGGCTCAAGCGCAGCGATGGCTGGTTCAGCGGCAAGGCTCACTGACCAGAAAAGTCAGTCCGCCGCGCCCCACTGCCGACGCAGAAAGTCGAGCCGTTCCGGCTGGGTCAGTCCGGCCGGCGGCACGACCAGCACGGCGCGTGGATTGAGCAGGCGCAGCCACAGCCAGCCATCAAGCACAGCGCGATCACTGAAACCCAGCGCCAGGCCTTGTTGCACATGCACAGCAATCGTCTGGTAGTCAGCGCTCAGAGACTGGCACCAGCGCCAGATGTGCTGCTCCAGCAGGCAGGTTTGCAAGCGTTCGCGCTGGCGCCGGGTCAGGCTTTCTTCGATGCCCAAAGGTTCGACGAGCAGGCCGGGATTGCGCAGCTGTTGCCAGCCCTGACTGCCGATGGCGCGGTCGGCCCAGGTGCCGCCAAACCAGCGCAACTGGCGAATCGGACCGAGCCAGCGACTCAGCTGCGTGGCGTCACAGGCGTCGAAGAAATAACTGGCGGTCTGGCGGTTGTAATAGCTGAGCAAGGCCCGATGATTCAAACCGAACGAGACGGTAAGCATGCGCTGCAAGTGGCTGAGCAGTTGCTGCGCCGGTATTTCGCAGCTCAGCAACAGGCCGCGCCAGGTGTCCGGGTCGCGTAGACACAGGGCGGTCAATGCCGGACTCTCGCGCAAATCGACGAGGACCGGGCCGTGCTCACTGACCGGTTGAAATTCGGTGCCGTCGAACAACCGGTGCAGCTGCACATCGGCAAAGCCCTGGCGCAAGGTCAACAGGGCGCGTGCCGCGTCCGGGGTGTCGAGCAACAGCCATTGCGCCATGGGCTCAAGCGCCGCGCCGCTCATCGTGCGCTGCTCTGATCGAGCGCGGTGAGCAGCCGGCAACTGCACACGGACTCGGCGCAGTGGTTGAAGCTGCCACCGCCCGGCATCAGGCACAGCAACAGCAACGGCTCGCCAGACTGCAACAGTTGCTGCAACCCATCGCTCACCAGCAGTTCCGGCAGCGCTGACGGCGCATCGTCCTCGACCGCAGCCTCTGGCAACACCGAGGGCTGGAGCACGCCACTGACCACCGGCTGATCGGGATCGCCCTCTAGAAAACTCACAACCACTTCCACGCCATCGGCGAGTGCCGCCGAGGGCAACTCCTTCAGGTCAGGCGCGAGGGGCAGCCAGCAATGACTCGGCGCTGCGCCTTCGCCCTGATACAGCCAGTCGAATTGCACCGCCACCGGCCGCGCGCGATCCGGCTGCGGCTCATCGACGCTGACCACCCAGGCTCGCTGCAGGCTGTGCATGCGCTGCTTGGACTGCGCAGCGGCGGGCACACAGACGGGTACCCGCGCGGCCGCGAACAGGCGATTGCAATAGGGCGATTCGAGAGATTGATCGGCACGGTGCTCGATGCGGGTCAGCAGCCATGGGCGGTTGCATTCGAGGAAAGGATGGCCGTCCAGCGGCAACCACTGACCACTGCGCAAGGCCGGCAGATCGCTGTGGCCTTCGGCATCGGGGCCTCGCTGTCTGGCCTGCGAGTCTTCGCGCAGTCGCCATTGGCGGACGGCTGGAGCGACGCCATGCTGGTCATGCTCGCCTTGATAGTGCGCGACGTCTGCCTGGGGTAACCGCGTCGGGTCATCACCGAACACCAGGCAGTGCCTGTCGCGGTGATGCTCGAAGTAATAGTGAATGCGCGCCTCTGCGCACAGACGCTGGAGCAGTTGCAGATCGGATTCGCGGTACTGCGTGCAGAAGGTGCGGGCCGGGTAGTCGCTGTGCAACTCGTAACGTCGCTGCAGGCCGACGATGCCATGTTCGCGCAGCACCTGTTCGATGATCTGCGGCACGCAGCGGCCGCTGAAGATGCGCTGGCTCAAACGCAGGTCGAGGCAGTCGAGCCTCGGCCCGAGACGTACTCGGCACAAACGCAAGCCATGGCCGTGCTCGTGCTGGACAAGGCTGTGCATTTGCCCGTGCACACCCTGGTCGGGCGCGCCGAAACACAGGAACGCGGAACGGTGCAGCAGGCCGGCTAGATCCAGATGCGGATCGTCGATCACCACATCGATCTCGAAGGCGAAGGGTTCGCTGAGCGCTTCCCTTCCGGTAAAGGCGAGAACTTCGAAGGGGTCGGACAGGCCCGCTACATCGAGACGAAACGACGGCTCGTTGACTGGATCGAACATGGGCGGATCTCTACAGGAGGGGCGGCCGGGGATTCTCGCCGAGAGGCATGGCCGAGTAGAGAGGCGAAGTACAACTTAGGAAATGACCTACGCGAAAAGCAGACCAGATGAGTTTGCTGACCGTGATAGCACAGGTTTTCGAGAAAAAATCAGGAGATGTCCCACCGGGTTGTCCGACTTTTCCACAGCTCGCGGAAAAAAATCGGACAACCCGGGCGGAACGCTATCGGGTCTCAGGAAGACAGATAGGAAGAGCGGGTCAGGCCCAGACGCAAGGCATCGAGGAACTGCGTGCGCTCGCTGGCACTGATGCGGGCACTGGCGCACTTGTCGCGGTAGTGAGTCATCAGTTCTTCCGGCGACAAGTGCACATAACGCAGCATGTCTTCGATGGTGTCGTGGGTCTCGATACCGGCGTGGTACACGCTGCCATCGGCGTTCTGGTAGATGTTCACCGAATCGGTGTCACCGAACAGGTTGTGCATGTCACCGAGGATTTCCTGATAGGCGCCGACCAGGAACACGCCCAGCAGGTAATCTTCGCCTTCATTCAACGCGTGCACCGGCAGGCTGGTTTCGATGCTCTGCTCGTCGACGTACTGGTTGATCTTGCCGTCGGAGTCGCAGGTCAGATCCTGCAGCACCGCACGGCGCAGCGGCTCTTCGTCGAGGCGATGCAGCGGGATGATCGGCAACACCTGATCGATCGCCCAGGTGTCCGGCAGGCTCTGGAACACCGAGAAGTTGCAGATGTACTTGTCGGCCAGCTTGTCGTTGAGTTCGTCGAGCACCTGGCGGTGCGAACGCTGACGCGCCTTCAGCGAGTTGTGCAGGCGACGGCACACGGCGAAGTAGCACTGCTCGGCGAGGGCTTTTTCCGCCAGGGTCAGCTTGCCATCGGCATACTGCGCGGCCACGTCGCTCATGTAGTGGGTGGCGCGCCAGTAGGTTTCGGTGACCATTTCGATGTCGGTCGGGCCGAGCAGATCGACCAGCCACTGCACGGTTTCCGGCAGGCTTTCCTTGTTCTCGATCAGCGGGATTTCGTCGTTGTGTTTCTCGACGTCGGTGACCTGCACCACCAGCATTGCGTGGTGCGCGGTCAGCGAACGGCCACTCTCGGAGAAGATGTGCGGATGCGGCAGGCTCTGCGCGTCGCAGAATTCCTTGAGCATGCCGACCACGACACCGGCGTAATCGTCCATGTCGTAGTTGATCGAACTGGCGTTGCGCGAGTGGGTACCGTCGTAGTCGACACCGAGGCCGCCGCCGACGTCGATGTGATCGACCGGCAGACCGAGGTTGCGCAATTCGCCGTAGTAACGGATCGCTTCCTTGAAGCCGTGCTGATAGTCAGCGAGGTTGGCGATCTGCGAACCCATGTGGAAGTGCAGCAGGCGGATGCCCTGATCGAGGCCGGCGCCACGGAAGCGCTCGACCACCGACAGCAGTTGCGCCGCCGACAGGCCGAATTTGGACTTCTCGCCACCGGTGTCGGCCCACTTCGACGAGGCCAGCGACGACAGGCGCACGCGCAGGCCCACCTGCGGCTTGACCTTGAGCGAGGCGGCTTCTTCGATCACCAGGCCGACTTCGGATTCTTTCTCGATAACGATGAACACGTTGTGGCCGAGCTTCTGGCCCATCAGCGCCAGACGGATGAACTCGCGGTCCTT
>Ga0308168_1002257_pt1 | contig 16087 bp, 9 predicted proteins | sample PhyCR2_FD_202133 | JGI IMG/M metagenome (GOLD analysis project Ga0308168, IMG submission 202133) | Phyllosphere microbial communities from UC Gill Tract Community Farm, Albany, California, United States - DLSLRC.R2 | ecosystem: Host-associated > Plants > Phyllosphere > Unclassified | place: USA... | reverse complement strand
GCTGTACAGCCGCTCCACGCCGTCGATCTTGGCCATCAGCATGGCGGTGCCGGCCGGACCGCGCTCGCGGTAGGTGCGCAGGATGGCGCCGGACGAGAGGTCCTTGCCGATCAGGTTTTCCTGGAACGGGCGGCGGTAGATCAGGGTGCCGCTGTCGAGCGCGAAAAAGATGGTGCCCGACTGGCCGAGGTTCAGGCTGTTGTAGACGCGCTCGAAGGAATCCAGGCGCAGCGTGGCCAGCGCCACGCCGGCGAAGGAACCGTCGGGGTGCTCCAGCCGGCGCGAGATCGGAATGATCCACAATCCCGTGGACTTGCTGCGCACCGGGGCGCTGATCCAGGTGCTGCGCTGGCGGTGCGTCTTGTGGAATACGAAATAATCGCGGTCGGCATTGTTGCCCGCCTGGGGCGCCGCGAGCGAGGTCGCGACCCATTTGCCGTGCTCGTCGTAGACGAACAGGCCGTGGATTTCCTCTGCCTTGGTCACCAGCTGGCTGAGGTGTTCCTGCAGGCGCTCGCCGGCCGCGCCGTCGATGCCGTCCGCCTCCGCGCGCTCGACGGCATCCTCGAGCACCACGTCCGCCACCTTCAGCGCGGTGTCGGCCTGGGCCGCGAGGGCCTGCGCCATGTTGGCGGTGGTGACCTCGGCTTCGTGACGGTTGACGTGCCAGGACGACCAGATCATCCAGGCGCTGGCCGCGACCAGGCCGGTACACAGGATGAGCAGGGCCGCCGCCATCAGGGCGACCAGGGGGCGCTTCTTGTCGTGCAGGCGCTGCAACTGGAGGTCGGAAAGATACTGCTGCGTGACCGGCATTCAGGGACTCGGTGGTGCTGTACCCGTGCAGCATAGCAGAACCTGCTCCGGGACGGTCTGCGTATTGGGTTAGACTTGCAAAGTCAGCAACTTGTGGATACCCGTGTGAACCGTAAAACGATGATCGCCGCGCTCGCCGGCGCTGCACTCCTTGCTGCCGGCGCGGCCTGGTATGGCTTCCTCGGCGCACGCCACGCCGCCACGCCGGAACGCCCGGTGTGGCTGGCGGCGGAGGCGCCAACCAAATCCGGATGGCGTGCCCGCGTCACACCGCTTGACAAGGGCGTGGCGCAACCCGCAGCGCTTGCCGCCGGGCCGACTGCCGCCTTCAGCGATCCCTTCGGCACCGCCGTCGATGCGCACGGCAACGTGTTCGTAGCCGACGGCGGCACCAGCGGAATCCGGCGAATTGCGCCCGACGGCGGGGTAACTGTGTTCGCCGGCGGACGCGCCGGCTTCGTGGACGGTCCCGCCAAGGTCGCCGCCTTCGACACGCCGTCCGGGCTGGCCATCGACCGCCTCGGCAACCTCTACGTGGCCGATACCGGCAACAACGCCATCCGCAAGGTGGCGCCCGACGGCAGCGTCAGCACGCTGGCCGGCGGCGGCGAACCCGGTTACCTGGACGGCGTCGGCCGCGCCGCCCGCTTCAACGGTCCGGTCGGCGTGGCCGTCGACCGCGACGGGGTGGTGTACGTGGCCGATACCTACAATGACCGCATCCGCCGCATCGCACGCGACGGAACGGTGAGCACGGTCGCCGGCAGCGGCGCGCCCGGCATGCTGGATGGCGGCGCCATGGCGGCCGCCTTCGACACCCCATGCGCGATCGCGGTCGACAAGGTGGGCGTGCTGTTCGTCGCCGACACCGGCAATGACGCCATCCGGCGCATCGGCGGGGACGGCGTGGTGAGCACGCTCGCCATCCCCGCCGAAGACGGGGTCGATCCGTTGTGGCGGCCGGTGGCGCTGGCCGCCACCCACGACGGCTTCCTGTACATCGGCGGCGCGGGCGGGCGCATCGTCCAGCGCGACCCCGGCGGCCACTATCGCGCCCTGGCGGATGCCGACCGCCCGCCGACGGCGAGTTATGCCAGTGACGGCAGCGTGCGCCTGTATGCGCCGCGCGCGATCGCCGTGCGGCGCGACGGTGCCCTGGTGGTGGCCGACGGCGCGGCGCAACAGGTGTTGTCGCTGGCACCGCCGCGCGCCGGCGTCGCGCGGCCGCAGGCGGTGGCGCTGCCGGTTTCGTCGCCGACGCAGGTGGCGCCATCCGCGGCGCTGCCCTGGCCGGTCGGTCCGCAGCTGGCGCCGCACGAGGTGGTCGGGGTGATGGGCGAGGTGCGCGGCAGCTACGGCGGCGAGAGCCGCGACCACTTCCATGCGGGCCTGGACATCCGCGGCGACATCGGCACGCGCGTGCTGGCAGTGCTGCCGGCAACGGTCAGTGACCCGTATCCGAACTGGGGCTTCGGCGAGCTGGGCGAAGGTATGCGCCTGGGACCGCTGTCCTACGTGCACATGCGCGTAGGGCGCGACGCCGGCGGCAAGCCGCTCGACGCGCGCTTCCAGCTGCTGCCGGGCGCAAGCGGCAAGCCGGAACGCGTGCGGGTAAGGCGCGGCACCCGCTTCGCCGTCGGGGATGCCCTCGGCACCATCAACCCGATGGCGCACGTCCACATGGAATACCACCCCGGCGGCGCGGTGGCCAATCCGCTGGTGCTGCCCTTTGCCGGCCTGCGCGACACGGTGGCGCCACGGGTCCAGGGCATCGCCCTGTACGACGGTGGCGGCCGGCGCCTGGCGGCGAAGAAGGGCCGGCGCCTGCTTGTGACCCGCGCGCTGGGCCAGGTGGCCATCGTCGCCGACGTCTATGACCAGATGGACGGCAACCTGGCGCGGCGCCGCCTCGGCCTGTACAAGCTGGGCTACCAGCTGCTGCATGCGGACGGCAGTCCGGTCGCCGGCTGGGAGTCGGCGCGCATCACCCAGGTCTACGACCGTTTGCCGCGCGAACACGAGGCGGTGAAACTGGCGTATGCCGACAGCAGCGGCATCACGGTGTATGGCAGCAAGGCGACGCGCTTCGCCTATGCCGTGAACAACACGCTGCGCGGCGGCCTGGCGCTGCCCGGCAGCTGGCAGGTGGACAGCCTGGCGCCGGGCGATTACCTGCTGCGCATCCATGCCGAGGATCACGCCGGACAGCTTGCCCTCGAGGGCCGTGACCTGGCGATCACGGTGGAATAGGTCGGGCCGCAGCCAAGGCCACTCCGGCCGTCCCGGCCGCGGTCAGGCGCGCCGTGCCGGCATCGCCCGCATGGCGTCTGCCATGGCCTGGCGCAGCGGCTTGGCGCGCAGTTGGGCGTCGTAGGGGCAGGGCCGCATCGCCAGCTTGTCGGTGCGCGGCGCCTCGTCCCAGGTCTGCAGCCAGTTGATGTGGTCGGCCATGCCCCACAGCAGGAAGTCGCGCAGGCCCGGGTAGGACAGGGTCAGGTCCAGGTAGTCGCGTGCAGCCGCGGCCACGCCGGCATCGCGCTTGGCGATGTCGGCCGGCAGGCGGCGGTCGTTGACGTCGAACTCGGTGATCAGGAGATCGTAGCCCATGCCGGTCACCTGGTCGAGGAAGCGGCGCCATTCCAGCAGGTCGGCCTTGCCGCGGTCGGCGCTCTCGTCCCAGGAACCGATGTGGCTCTGCAGGCCGAGCGCGTCGACCGGGGTGCCGCGCTTCTTGAGCGCCGCCAGCATCTCGAGCACGCCGGCGCGGTGTCTGGTGCTGCCGAGGTCACCGCGCATGTAGTCGTTGTAGACCAGCTGGGCATGCGGCGCGTATTCCTTCGCCAGGCGGAACGCCAGGTCGATCTGGTCGAGCGCGCCCGCCGCCGGCGTCGAACCGCCGGCGAAGGCGCGGGTGAGTGCGTTCTGGCGCAGCTTGCCGTCGGCCGGGTCGATCGCCTCGTTGACCACGTCCCAGCTGCCGATGGCTTTGCCGAAGTGGCCGCACACCGTCTGCACGTGCTTGCGCATCAGGCGCTCGGCGCCTTGCGCCGGCTTCGCGCCGAACTGTTCCTGCGCCACCCAGGCCGGCAGCCATTTCTCGGCTTGCCAGAACAGGTTGTGGCCGCGCATCGCCATGCCTTTTTCGTTGGCCCAGGCCAGCATGGCGTCGGCCGGTGCAAAGTTGGGGGCGTCGCGGCGCGGTTCCAGCGCCTGCCATTTCATTTCGTTTTCGGCGACGATGATGCCGCATTCGCGTTCCACCAGCGCGCGGTAGGCCGGGTCGCCGAACTGGTTCTTGCCGCCGCCGACGGCGGTGCCGAAGCGCAGGCCCTTGCGTTTGGCGATGTCTCTCAGGGCTTCTTCGCTGCCGGCTGGCGCTGCGGCAAAGGCGGCGGTGGGGAGGAGGGCAGCGCCGGCAAGGGCGCCCAGCATGGTGCGTCGTGTGGTCATGTTGTGATGGTCTCCGTTGTATATATAGTTGTGGTGGTGTTGCAGGTTCAGCCGCGTCCCGGGGCATAAGGGAAGGCCAGGGCGCGGTAATACTCGAGCGGATGTGCCGGCGCCGTGCTGCCGGCCGGCAGCGGCAAGCCGTTCACCTTGCTGAAATAGGCCAGGCAGGCGTCGCGCCACCACTGCGCTTCCCGATGCTGGACCGCCAGGCGCCGGGCCACGTCATCGCCGCGGCGGGCGTCGACCAGCGGCCGCAGCTTGTCCCACGCGGCCTGCATGGCCGCCGCTTCGGCCACGCCGCGGTCGTAGTGGGCGACGATGTCTTCCCACAGCGTGCGGCCGGACGGCATGCGGTAGTCCCAGCGCAGGTGGTGGAACCACAGCAGCAGCTCGGGTGGCGTGGTGGCCGGGTCGGCGTAGCGGCGCGCCACGTCCGGTGCATATTGGGCCAGCGCATTGCTGCCGGTGGCCGTGCGGTCGAAGCCGATGCCATCGCGGCCGGCGCGGTGGTAGTACACCGGGTTCCAGTCCGGACGCTCCAGCCCGTCGATCCAGGGCGCGGGGCCGTGATGGTGGCCGGTGCCCATGATGTGGTGCAGGCCCAGCGGCGTCATGTAGTCGACCACGGCTTCGCGCGAACGCATCATCAGGTCCGCCACCGGCTCCGTGACGCGCCGTTCGTAGGACCAGGTCTGTGTCGCCCATTCGCGCGCAACCGCGGCCGCGTCCAGCGACGGGTCCCAGGCCATGCGGCCGAAGGCGTACCAGTTGGCCTGGTCGAAGTCGGAGCCGGACCAGTTGCGGCTGCTGCCGATGTTGGCCACGCCCGCCATGCCGCCAACCTTGCCACCGACCTTGCCGGACTGTTTGCCTTCCAGCGTCTGCGCCACCGTCATGGTGCGGCCGCCGGCACGGGTGTCGAAGCGCAGCGTTTCCTGGAACAGCGGCCCGAGGTAGGCCAGGTGAGTGGCGAAGCCCAGGTATTCCTTCGTGACCTGGAACTCCATCATCAGGGGCGTGTCAGGCATGGCGCCGAACAGCGGGTGCACCGGTTCGCGCGGCTGGAAGTCGATCGGACCGTTCTTTACCTGGACGATGACGTTGGCGTCGAACTTGCCGTCCAGCGGCTTGAACTGGTCGTAGGCTTGCGCCGCGCGGTCGCTGATCTCGCTCGGGTGGGCGGCCGGGTTGTAGACGAAGGCACGCCACATCACGATGCCGCCATGCGGCGCCAGCGCGCGCGCCAGCATGTTGGCGCCGTCCGCATGGTTGCGGCCATAGTCTTGCGGGCCGGGCTGGCCTTCCGAATTGGCCTTCACCAGGAAGCCGCCGAAGTCGGGAATGGCGCGGTAGACTTCGTCCGCCTTGCGCCGCCACCACGCCGCGACGTCCGGATCGAGCGGATCGGCGCTGCGGGTTTCCTTCAGCTCGAGCGGGGTCGACCAGCGCACCGACAGGTAGACGCGGATGCCGTAGGGGCGCAGCACGGCGGCAACCGCGGCGGCCTTGGCGATGAAGGGTGCGCCCAGCACCTCGGCCTTGGCATTCACGTTGTTCAGCACCGCGCCGTTGATGCCGAGCGAGGCGTTGGCGCGCGCATAATCGGTATAGCGCGGGTCGACGATGGCCGGCAGCTCCCACCAGTTCCAGATCGATTCGCCGGCGTAGCCGCGTTCCACCGTGCGGTCGAGGTTGTCCCAGTGGTTCAGCAGGCGGCGCGGCAGGGCCGGTTGCGACGTCAGGATCGTGGCGTCGTCCTTGTCGGCGGCGCCCGTCTGCAGGGCGCGCAGCCAGGCGAAGCTGCCGTACAGCAGGCCAATGTCGGTGTTGGCGGCGATCAGGGTCACGTCGGCGCCGCGCAACCGGGTGCGTTGCACGAGGTAGCCTTCGGGGCCGAGCGTACGCAGACGTGGCTGGACCTCTGCATGGGTGCCCAGGTCGCCGGCGCGCGCCAGGACCACGCTGCCGGGGCGTGGCGTGGTGCCGGGCGCCGGCGCGTGCCCCAGCAGGCCGCCCAGGCCGCGTTCGAGTTCCGCGCGCGCGGCGCGCACCGTGGGACTGTCCGGAGCAAGGCTGACGATGGCGGTGGCGCCGGCGCGCAGGCGCTCGCGCTGGGAAGCCGGCAGCGGCTCGTAACGCAACCACAATCGGTAGCCGTCTTCTTCTGCGGCGGCGGCGGGCGCGCCGTGCAGCAAGCCGGCGCACAGCAGGGCCAGCAGCGCCAGGCGCACCATGAAGAAACGCGTGGACGACAGCGCGGCAGCTCGCCGCATCGGGAAGCCTTGCATGTTCAGTCTCCGTCTTTTATTTTAAATATGTATGCGGATGAGCTTACCCGACTCGGCGATGTTAGCGCAAACTTTCTTGTTCGTGAAATCGATTTCTTCGGTGTTGACAGGGCTTCTGCCCGCTCTGGCGCTATCGCAAGGGCCGATGTTACTGTGCTAAGATAGCGCAAACAACAGCATATATCGGGGACTCTTCAACATGAGCAAAGCCAAAGTCGCGGCCAGAGCAGAACCCATCCGGGAAGAGGTCGAGCCCGATGTCGAACGCCGCGGCCAGCCGACCATGGCCGACGTCGCCAAGCTGGCCGGGGTCTCGGCCATGACGGTGTCGCGCGTCATGAACGGCAAGGGCCTGGTGCGCGAAAGCACGCGGCGCAAGGTCGCCGAGGCCGTGGCCGCGCTCAACTACACCCCCAACCAGGAAGCGCGCAACCTTGCCGGCTCGAAGCCGATCCGCGTCGGCTTCTTGTACAGCAATCCCAGCGCCGGCTATCTCAGCGAATTCCTGGTCGGCCTGCTCAGCCAGTCCGGCCTGAACAACGTCCAGTTGTTCGTGGAAAAATGCGAGGCCGGCCAGCACGAGGAAGAACAGACCCGCCACCTGATCGAGAACGGCCTGGACGGCATCATCCTGCCGCCGCCGCTGTGCGACAGCGAGCCGGTGATCGCCTGCGTCACCGACGCCGAGATCCCGGCCGTGGTGGTCGCCTGCGGCCTGCCGGACGAGCGCGTGGGCGCCGTCAGCGTCGACGACTTCGATGCCGCCTACCACATGACGCGCCACCTGATCGCACTGGGCCACCAGCGCATCGGCTTCGTGGTCGGCCACCCCAACCAGACCGCCAGCGCGCGGCGCCTGGCCGGCTACCGCGCCGCCATCGAAGAGAAGGGCGCCGACAAGGCCGAGGAGCTGGTGGTGCAGGGCATGTTCACCTACCGTTCCGGCCTGGACGCCGCCGAGCATCTGCTGGCACTGGCCGAACGCCCGACCGCGATCTTCGCCAGCAACGACGACATGGCCGCCGCCGCGGTCGCCGTGGCCCACCGCCTCGGCCTGGATGTGCCGGGCGACCTCACCGTCACCGGCTTCGACGATACCGCGCTGGCCACCACCATCTGGCCCGAGCTGACCACCGTGCGCCAGCCGATTGCCGAGATGGCGCGCGAAGCCGTGCAGGCGCTGGTGCGGCGCGTACGTGCGCTGCGCGAAGGCGGCGACGGCGAGGACACCAAACCCGAGCAGGTGCGCATGGACTTCGAGTTGGTGCGGCGCCAGTCGGATGCCGCACCGCGCATCCGGCCGCCGGCGCGGCTGCCGGCGGTCAAGGCAGCGGCGAAGGTGCCGGCAAAGGCGGGCGCCGCCAAGCGCTCACACGCAGCCACCTGACAGCCGCCAGCCTGCATCGATCCCCGAGCCGATGCAGGCTTCGCGCCCCACCATGCCAACTACGCCGGCCAGTGTCACTGGTCGCGCTAACATCCTTCTGTTTCCCATCCCGGGCAGCGTCTTCCCGCTCCGGGCATGTCCTGCGCGTGAAGCCAGGCTTGTTTCGTGTGCAACGCTAAACACGGCTTCCAATAATCGATTGACAAGCGCCAATTTGGCCGCGTAGACTGGAATGGTTGCGGTAACATTCCTGTTACGAGAATGTTCAGCCGCTTCCAGGCTCACACAAGAAGCACGATATAGAGACACCCGCCGGCAACGACTGGCGGGCATATAACAACAAGCAGTGGAGACGAGACCTCATGGGTATCAAACGCAGGGAATTCCTGGCGTCGGTCGGCAGCATGGCCGGCCTCGCAAGCATGTCGGTTGTTCCGGGCGCCGCCATGGCGCAAGCCGCCGCGGCCAAATCGGCCAAAGGCGGCGCCCCTTTGTACAAACAGGCCGGCGCACCGGTCGACGCGCGCGTCGAGGATCTGCTGGGGCGCATGAACCTCGAAGAGAAGATCGCCCAGATGCAGTGCCTGTGGCAGCAAAAGGCCGCGCTCCAGAACAGCGATACCAGCTTCAACATCGACAAGGCGCGCGCCGCCCACCCGCACGGCATGGGCATGTTCGCGCGCCCGTCCGACCGCCAACTGGGTGCGGCCGCCTCGGTGGCGGGTGACGCCGGCGAGACCGCCCACCGCGGCCCGCGCGAAACCGCCGAATACGTCAACGCCGTCCAGAAGTGGGCGATGGAAGGCACCCGTCTCGGCATCCCAGTGCTGATGCACGAAGAAGCGCTGCACGGCTACGTCGCGCGCGAAGCGACCAGCTTCCCGCAGGCGATCGGCCTGGCCTCCAGCTTCGACCCCGACCTGGTCCAGAAGATCTTTTCGGTGGCGGCGCTGGAAATGCGCGCCCGCGGCGCCAACCTGGCACTGGCGCCGGTGGTGGACGTGGCGCGCGAGCCGCGCTGGGGCCGCATCGAAGAAACCTATGGCGAAGACCCGCACCTGTGCGGCGTGATGGGCAAGGCCGCCGTGATCGGTTTTTCCGGCGATACCCTGCCGCTGGCGCCGAACAAGGTCTACGCCACCCTCAAGCACATGACCGGCCACGGCCAGCCCGAGAGCGGCACCAACATCGGCCCGGCCAACGTCGGCGAGCGCACCCTGCGCGAAGACTTCTTCCCGCCCTTCGAAAAGCTGATCCGGGAAACCAAGATCGCCGCCGTCATGCCCTCGTATAACGAGATCGACGGCATCCCCTCGCACGCCAACCGCTGGCTGCTGACCGACGTGCTGCGCAAGGAGTGGGGCTTCAAGGGCGTGACCGTGTCCGACTACATGGCGGTCAACGAACTGGTAACCCGTCACAGCCTGGCCGCCAATCCCAAGGAAGCGGCGCTGCAGGCGGTCAAGGCCGGCGTCGACATCGAGACCCCGGATCCGCTGGGTTACCTGAAAATCGCCGAACTGGTGCGCGAAGGGAAGATCTCGACCAAGGAGATCGACACCGCCGTGCGCCGCATCCTCAAGCTGAAATTCGACGCCGGCCTGTTTGAAAATCCGTATGCCGACGTGGCCCAGGCCGACGCCCGCACCGCCACGCCGGAAGCGATCGCGCTGGCGCTGGAAGCGGCGCGCCGCAGCGCCGTGCTGCTCAAGAACGACAAGAATCTGCTGCCGCTGCAGGCCAACAAGGTCGGCAAGCTGCTGCTGGTCGGCACCCATGCCAAGGACACCCCGATCGGCGGCTATTCCGACGTGCCGCGCCACGTGGTGTCGGTGTATGAGGGCCTGGAAAAGGAAGCGAAAGCGCAGGGCTTCAGCCTGGCGTACTCGGAAGGCGTGCGCCTGACCGAAGGCCGGGTCTGGGGCAAGGACGAAATCGTCTTCACCAAGCCGGAAGTCAATGCGCGCCTGATCGCCGAGGCGGTGCAGGCGGCCAAGTCGGCCGATACCATCGTCATGGTCCTGGGCGACAACGAGCAGACCGCGCGCGAAGCCTGGGCCGACAACCACCTGGGCGACCGCACCAGCCTCGACCTGATCGGCCAGCAGAACGACCTGGCGCGCGCCATCTTCGCGCTCAACAAGCCGACCGTGGTGCTGCTGCTGAACGGGCGTCCCTTGTCGGTGAATTTGCTGGCCGAACGCGCCGACGCGCTGCTGGAATGCTGGTACCTGGGCCAGGAGACCGGCCATGCGGTGGCCGACCTGCTGTTCGGCCGGGCCAACCCGGGCGGCAAGCTGCCGGTCTCGATCGCGCGCGACACCGGCCAGCTGCCGATGTTCTACAACCGCAAGCCGAGCAGCCGCCGCGGCTACATCGACGGCAGCACCACCCCGCTGTACCCCTTCGGTTTCGGCCTGTCCTATACCCGTTTCGAGATCTCGGCACCGACGCTGCAGTCGGCGAAGATCGGCGTCAACGGCAGCACCCGCGCCCAGGTGCAGGTGCGCAACGTCGGTAACCGCCGCGGCGATGAAGTCGTGCAGCTCTACATCCGCGACGATGTCAGCTCGGTCACGCGTCCGCTGCTGGAACTGAAAGGCTTCCAGCGCGTAACGCTCGAACCGGGCGAAGCGCGCACCCTCAGCTTCGACATCAAGCCGACCGACCTGTGGTTCTACAACGCCGACATGAAGCGCGCGGTGGAACCCGGCACCTTTACCATTTTCGCCGGTCCGAACAGCGTCGACCTGAAGAAGACCACCCTGACGGTGGCCTGAGCCTGGATTGACGACAGCACACTGACAACTAGAACCCGACAAGCGAGAACAACATGACAACCCAGCAAATGCATGCGCTTCCCGAAGACCTGGACCAGGCCCTGATGATCGGCCGTGTCTGGCGCCCGGCCCCGGTCGACGGACCGGCGGTGGTCGCCATCCGCAACGGCCGCGTCATCGACATCACCCGCCACGCGGCCACCGTGGCCGATCTGTTCGAACGCGACGACGCCGTCGCCATCGCGCGCACTGCCGAAGGTGAAGACCTGGGCGGCGTGAGCGAACTGATGGCCGCAGCCGGCCAGCCCGCAACCGGCAACTCCCTGCGCCTGCTCGCGCCCTGCGACCTGCAGGCGATCAAGGCCGCCGGCGTGACCTTCGCAGTCAGCCTGCTGGAACGCGTGATCGAGGAACAGGCGAAAGGCGATCCGGGGCGCGCCGATGCGCTGCGCCAGACCCTGCAGGCATCGATCGGCACCAACCTGTCGGCCATGAAGCCGGGCTCCGAGGCCGCCATGCGCCTGAAGGACGAGCTGGTCGAGCGCGGCCTGTGGTCGCAATACATGGAAGTGGGCATCGGGCCGTATGCCGAGGTGTTCACCAAGTCGCAGCCGATGTCCTCGGTCGGCCATGGCGACGCGGTCGGCCTGCACCCGGTCTCGAACTGGAACAATCCGGAACCGGAGATCGTGCTGGCGGTGAACAGCCGCGGCCAGGTCCTGGGCGCGACGCTCGGCAACGACGTCAACCTGCGCGACATCGAAGGCCGCAGCGCGCTCCTGCTGGGCAAGGCCAAGGACAACAACGGTTCCTGCGCGATCGGCCCCTTCATCCGCCTGTTCGACGGCGGCTTCAGCATGGACACCCTGCGCCAGGCCGAGGTGCGCATGCTGATCGAAGGCGTGGACGACGGCTTCACCCTGGAAGGCAGCAGCCAGATGCGGGAGATCAGCCGCGACCCGCTCGACCTGGTCGCCCAGACCTGCGGCGCCCACCACCAGTACCCGGACGGTTTCATGCTCTTCCTGGGCACGATGTTCTCGCCGATCAAGGACCGCGACGCGGCCGGCGGCGGCTTCACCCACCACGGCGGCGACCGCGTCAGCATCTCGACGCCGTCGCTGGGCACGCTCGTGAACACCGTCCAGCGCAGCGACGCGATCGCGCCCTGGACCTTCGGCGTGCGCGCCCTGTACAAGAACCTGGCCCAGCGCGGCCTCCAATAAGAGAATTACATGCTTGACACCAACCAACAAGAATTCGTGTACGCGACCTACCCGGACCTGAAGGGCAAACGCGTCGTCATCACCGGCGGCGGCAGCGGCATCGGCGGCGAACTGACCACGGCCTTCGCGGGCCAGGGCGCGCGCGTGTTTTTCCTCGATATCGCGGAACAAGCCTCGCGCGAGCTGGAAGCCACCCTGGGCGCTTCGCCCATCGCCCCCAAGTTCATCAACTGCGACCTGACCAACCTGGACGAGCTGAAGGCAGTGTTCGCACGCATCCAGGAAGAAGCCGGCGGCGTCGACATCCTGCTGAACAACGCCGCCAATGATGACCGCCATGAGATCGAGGACGTCACCCCGGCGTATTGGGACAGCCGCATGAACGTCAACCTGCGCCACAAGTTCTTCTGCTCGCAGGCGGTCCTGCCGGGCATGAAGGAACGCGGCCATGGCGTGATCCTGAACTTCGGTTCGATTTCCTGGCATTTGCCGCACACCCAGCTGCACCTGTACATGACGGCCAAGGCCGGCATCGAAGGCATGACCCGCGCGCTGGCGCGCGAAGTCGGCAAGTATGGCATCCGCGCCAACACCGTGGTGCCGGGCGCCGTGGTCACGCCGCGCCAGAAGGCGCTGTGGCACAACCCGGACGAGGAAGCGCGCATCCTGGCCGGCCAGTGCATCCCGGAGCGCGTCGAAATGACCGACGTGGCGGCGCTGGCACTGTTCCTGGCCTCGAGCAATGCGCGCCATTGCAGCGGCCGCGAATACTTCGTCGACGCGGGCTGGTACGGCGCATGAATCCGACCCTTCTTTCCTGTGTCTGGGACGTCGGCGCGACGCTGGGCGAGGGCGTGCTGTGGGACGCCCCGGAGCAGCGCGTCTGGTTCGTCGACATCAAGGGCCACCGTATCCACCGCTGCAGCCACGACGGCGTCGAGCGCGACAGCTGGGACGCCCCGGGCCAGGTCAGTTTCATCGTGCCGGCTGTCGATGGCGGCATGGTGTGCTCGCTCGAGGACGGCCTGTACCGCTTCGACGACGCCGACGGCAGCTTCACGCCGCTGGCCAAGGTCGAGGCCGAGGAAACCGGCAACCGCTTCAACGACGGCCACGTCGATGCCGCCGGCCATTTGTGGTTCGGTTCGATGCACGACGCCGAGGAAGCGCCGAGCGGCGCGCTGTACCGCTTCGACGGCGCACGCGTCCAGCAGATGGACGACGGCTATGTGATCACCAACGGTCCCGCCCTCAGCCCCGATGGCGCCACGCTGTACCATACCGACACCCTGCAAAAGCGCATCTACGCGTTCGACCGCGCGCCGGATGGCAGCCTGTCCAACAAGCGGGCCTTTGTGGAAATCGCGGATGGCGGCTATCCTGACGGGATGGCGGTCGACAGTGCCGGCCACCTGTGGGTCGCCACCTTCGGCGGCTGGCGCATCGACCGCTTCGACGCCGCCGGCGTCAAGGTGGGCGAAGTGCGCTTCCCTTGCGCGAACGTCACCAAGCTGGCCTTCGGCGGCGAAGACCTGCGCACGGTGTACGCCACCACCGCGCGCAAGGGCCTGTCCGAGCAGGAGCTGGCCGACCAGCCGCTCGCCGGCGGCCTGTTCACCTTCCGTGCGGAGACGCCGGGATTGCCGCAGCACCTGCTGCGGATCGAGGAATAAAGAATGAGTCAACAGAACAATCAGCCACGCCGTTTCCGTTCCCAGGACTGGTTCGACAATCCGGACCGCATCGACATGACCGCGCTCTACCTGGAGCGCTTCATGAACTACGGGATCACGCCCGATGAACTTCGTTCCGGCAAGCCGATCATCGGCATCGCCCAGAGCGGCAGCGACATCGCGCCCTGCAACCGCATCCACCTGGACCTGGCCAAGCGCGTGCGCGACGGCATCCGCGACGCCGGCGGCATCCCGATGGAATTCCCGCTGCACCCGATCTTTGAAAACTGCCGCCGCCCGACCGCGGCGCTGGACCGCAACCTGGCCTACCTGGGCCTGGTCGAGATCCTGCACGGCTACCCGATCGACGCGGTGGTGCTCACCACCGGCTGCGACAAGACCACGCCGGCCCAGCTGATGGCCGCTGCGACCGTCGACATTCCCGCCATCGTGCTGTCCGGCGGTCCGATGCTGGACGGCTGGTTCGAGGGCGAACTGGTGGGCTCAGGCACCGCCATCTGGAAGGGCCGCCAGCGCCTGGCCGCCGGCGAGATCGACGAGAAGAAATTCATCGACATCGCCACCGCCTCGGCGCCGTCGAGCGGGCATTGCAACACCATGGGCACGGCATCGACCATGAACGCGGTGGCCGAAGCGCTCGGCATGTCGCTCACTGGCTGCTCGGCGATTCCCGCGCCTTACCGCGAGCGCGGCCAGATGGCCTACGATACCGGCCGCCGCATCGTCGCCATGGCGCACGAAGACCTGCGCCCGTCGGCCATCCTGACGCGCGAAGCCTTCCTCGATGCGATCGTGGTGAATGCCGCCATCGGCGGCTCCAGCAACGCCCAGCCGCACATCGTGGCGATGGCGCGCCATGCCGGCGTCGAGATCCTGGAGTCGGACTGGATGGACTACGGCTACGACGTGCCGCTGCTGCTGAACATGCAGCCGGCCGGCAAATACCTGGGCGAGCGCTTCCACCGCGCCGGCGGCACCCCGGCCATCATGTGGGAGCTGGAACAGAAAGGCATGCTGCGCTCGCAGCGCCCGACCGTGACCGGCACCAGCATGAAGGAGAACCTGGTCGGCCGCGAAAGCCAGGACCGCGAAATGATCCGCCCCTTCGACGATCCGCTCAAGCAGCATGCCGGCTTCCTGGTCCTGAAGGGCAATCTGTTCGACTTCGCGATCATGAAGACCAGCGTGATTTCTGAGGCATTCCGCGCGCGCTACCTGTCGGAGCCGGGCAAGGAAAACAGTTTCGAATGCCGCGTGGTGGTGTTCGACGGTTCCGACGATTACCACCACCGCATCAACGATCCGGCCCTCGGCATCGACGAGCGCACCATGCTGGTGATCCGCGGCGCCGGTCCGATCGGCTGGCCGGGTTCGGCGGAAGTCGTCAACATGCAGCCGCCCGATGCGCTGATCAAGCAGGGCATCACCGCGCTGCCGACCCTGGGCGACGGCCGCCAGTCGGGCACCTCGGCCAGCCCGTCGATCCTGAACGCGTCGCCGGAAAGCGCGGCCGGCGGCAATCTGGCGCTGCTGCATACCGGCGACGTCGTGCGCGTGGACCTGAACACCGGCCGCTGCGATGTGCTGATCTCGGACGAGGAACTGGAAAAACGCCGCCAGGACGAGCCGCCGGCGATTCCGCCCAACCAGACCCCGTGGCAGCAGATCTACCGCGCCACCGTCGGCCAGCTGCATACCGGCGCCTGCCTGGAGCTGGCGTTGCCTTACCGCGGCGTCGGTCACGACATGCCGCGCCACAATCACTGATACGATCCTCATTAAAACAATTTGTAAGACAGGAGACGCAACATGAAAAAAATTATCTCGGCAGTCAGCCTGGCCTGCGCGATGCTTGGCGCCGCCGGCATGGCCCATGCGGATGCGGCCCATCCAAAGATCGGCTTCTCGATCGACGACCTGCGCCTGGAGCGCTGGGCGCGCGACCGCGATTACTTCACCGCCGCCGCCGACAAGCTGGGCGCCAAGGTCTTCGTGCAGTCGGCCGACGCCAGCGAACAGCGCCAGATCGCCCAGATCGAGAACCTGATCTCGCGCGGCGTCGACGTGCTGGTGATCGTGCCCTACAACGCCACGGTGCTGAACAACGCCATCCGCGAAGCCAAGAAGGCCAAGATCAAGGTGGTGTCGTATGACCGCCTGATCCTGAATGCCGACGTCGACGCCTATATCTCCTTCGACAACAAGGCCGTGGGCGAACTGCAGGCGCAGTCGCTGGTGGCCCTGAAACCGAAGGGTAACTACTACCTGCTGGGCGGCGCCCCGACCGACAACAACGCCAAGATCCTGCGCGAAGGCCAGTTGAAGGTGCTGCAACCGCTGGCCGACAAGGGCGACATCAAGATCGTCGGCAAGCAGTGGGTGAAGGACTGGAGCGCTTCCGAAGCCCTGTCCATCGTCGAGAACGCGCTGACCGCCAACGGCAACA
>Ga0308168_1002253_pt1 | contig 16115 bp, 17 predicted proteins | sample PhyCR2_FD_202133 | JGI IMG/M metagenome (GOLD analysis project Ga0308168, IMG submission 202133) | Phyllosphere microbial communities from UC Gill Tract Community Farm, Albany, California, United States - DLSLRC.R2 | ecosystem: Host-associated > Plants > Phyllosphere > Unclassified | place: USA... | reverse complement strand
GACATTCACACCGAGGATCTGGTGGCGAAATACCTTTGCCCGTACCGAATGGTGATCTGCGCCGCACCGGACTATTTAGCCCGTCACGGCACGCCGCAAACGCCGGACGATCTGGTGAATCACCTCTGTTTGTCGCACACGGTGTGGACCGCGCGCAACGAGTGGCGGCTACCGGGCATGGAAGGGGAGGTGCGCTGGAAGCGCGATGCGATCTTGCGCTGTAACGACGGGTACGGGCTGCGAATGGCGGCGATTGCCGGGGCGGGATTACTGTTACAACCGGAGGTGCTGGTGGCGGACGAGCTGGCGAATGGTCGGCTGATTCGGGTGCTGGAGAATTTCACCCCACAGCCGAGGCCGGTGCATTTGTTGTGGCGTCAGGACTTACGACCGTTACCGAAACTTACCCAATTTATCGCACATATCATGAAACATGCACAGACTGTCCCCTCTCCCTTTCAGGGAGAGGGTCAGGCTGAGGGTCAGAAGCGATAACCTACGCCCACATTCCAGCCGTTGATGTCGTAATCGTCGCCCAAATCGGCAGTGGTGCCTTCGTAACCGACGTGGATCGCCAGGTCAGGCGTTGCGTTAAACTGCACGCCCGCGCCATAAGCAAAAGAGGTGGATTTCTTATTGATGCCGTCGCGCTGGGTATAGTAGTCGCCACCGTTCACCCAGGTGGTGTGGCCGTCTGCTTTCACGCGTGCCACACCGCCCAGTGCATACAGGGAAACGAATTCGTTCAGGCGATACGCCGGGCCAGCCATCAGGGAGTAATATTTCACTTCGATATGGTTTTTAACGGAGTCAGAGAAAAGATAATAATGCTCGTCCTGATCGCCGCTCATATAGGTGAATGAGCCCACCAGGCTAACCGGGGAATCCCACTCATAGCGATACTGAACGTTCACGCCGCGGATATTTTTGAAGTCTTCAACGTTACTCTGCGCATAACCCACAGAAACGGTCTGATTATCCGCCAGAGCCGCGCCGCTTGTCAGCGTTGCCGCAACCCATACCGCCAGAGCTATTTTTTTCATTTTCCGTAATCCTTATTGTCGTTTTTTATATGTAATGCCATATATCCCCATCCTTCAGGCTGGAGATATTCCACTGCAAATTAATGCGGTAAAATTGTTGGTTTTTTTACTGGGGGATAAAATAGGGAATAATCTTAAAGGCCGGAATAGTCCTGGAATTAGCCCCCCCTGTATTGGTAGGGGAGCACGTTTACTCATCATAACCGTTGGTCATATTATTCTGAGTGTAATAATCCCGCAGATTAACCAACAGGAGACGTAAAGGTTAAATGGCGAGCAAGGATTTACTTTGCATCAGCAGGACCGGCATTAACCAGTAATTGACCGATTCTATTGTGCAGCTCCCCTAACTCGCTCATATATTTATCAGGGGATTTCATGTAGTAGGTGAGTAGTGTCTGCTAATCGCCGTATTTAAAATCAATAGTGATTTTGAGCTTTTCAACATCGACTGTTATTTCACAGGCGTGCCAGAATGAGGGCCGTTGTGATGAGACATTTTCCACAATAAATGTCCTCAGCTCAACTAAGAGATCCAGCAATTCAGCATTGGCATGTGCGCCAGCAGTGAACCAGTTTGTCTCTCCTGAGGTGATGTCAACAAAATCAAATTCACATTTGCAGTGGTCGCCTTCAGGCGACAGCTCAGCGCGCGCGATGATTTTTGCGGCGTTATCGGGTGCTGCGGCTATTAAGACCGAGCCAATATCATTATAAATAGCCTGGGATTGACGCATCATTTTTCCTGACAGATAAATTAGTTCAAATGAGGCAATTTTTATGCCCGTAATCATCATACACCATTCAGGCTAAAATTTGATAAAAATCGTTGCAAATTATGCTGTTATAATTTTTTCATCAGCGTTGCGTGACACAGATGGTTATGCTCCGTGTACTGAAGATGTAGTGAGTGGTTCCCATATTCGTATTTTGATCATCCATTGATCCAGCCAAGGAGCATGTCGACTTTGCCTTCGCCAGACAACGTGGGTTTTCCGAGCAATTTTGTAATGAATGTCCTGTCCATCCCGCCTTTAATTCCTGGGATAAAATTGCCTGTAAAAGGTGAATATCCATCTTCATTGCCAAAATAAAAATGAACATGACTTAAGCAGGCTTTCCGAAACCCCATCTCAATACCAGAGTGGAAAAATTTATAATACTTCGTTTTCCCATCAGGATCGTTATATTCATCAGCTTCAGTTGATATAACCGGGGATTCACCAATAGCCTGACACAGGTTAATAACTTCAACAGAATCTTCCCTTTTACCAAGGACATCTATAAAACTAGCCCATTCCACTGTCATTTTATAATCCCATCTGGCGTGTATTTCTCAACAATAATATCTTGTTCGTTAAAGCACAAATTTATAGCAAAAATACCGCTAACCGAGTGCCAGGCAATTGTTAATTATCATAATAGGGTGTTCCCTGGGCTGTTTATCGGTAATAAAAAAACCAGATGATCAAACCCGCAGGCAACCCCAGCCAGGTTTACTCAAGACATATCCACACATCCTTGAAAGAGAAGTGAAAACCCTCTTTCATATTCCATGCTAATCCTGCACCAACCAAACGGTCAAGGAGCGTCAGGATGAACACGGCCAGACCTGTCGCGCAGCACAGGTAAACAAGGTTAATAAACGATTTAGTGCTGTTTCTCATTTTCGAAATTCCCACTTGCGAATGCGGGATTTTTGTTCAGGAAAGAAGGTTAAACAGGTCCCGTCTGAGCTGATTGAATTCATCGTTTTCACCCATCAAAACCTTTCCGTTTCTATACAATACGAGATCGCTTAGTGACCCCATTCCGCTATACGTCTGTCAGCATGCTCCCGGCACAAAGGCCGGGGTTTTTCTATTTATTCAACAAATCAGGATTATACAGTGGTGATGCCTGCATTTTGGGCTTTATTTCATCATGCCAGATGCCAATTGCCCACTGCCGCGATTTCCCGTTAATAATCGGAACCGCCGCAAGATCAGTTTCAAAAGATGTTAATAACTGGCTGTAACAATGCATATAATCTTTTGATGATAAAGCGGAAAAATCTAATGTATCATCGAAGAGGTCATAGGTTTCATAAACTTTTTCCATAACCTCTGTGCTTACTCCGGCAATATAAGGCCGTAAATAAGAAGCGATAAAATCAATTGCGGAAGATCCCAATGAGACACCATCTTGTCCTCCGAAATACAACCATCCAGCCATAATTACCTCATAAGGTTAACAATATTTCCTGATTTTATTGTAACCAAAAAGGTTCATCATTTGGTCCTAATGCATTGTATTGCTCTGATGTTCTATTAACATCATCAATATAATGCGGCGCGTCGGTGAACCCCACTCTTACAGGTATATACTCATTAAAGCTTTGATAGTAAACCTCTGTACATTCTAATGCTTCATCAAAAGCTTTAAAGAATCGCTCAAAGACTGAAAACAAACTCCTTCCTTCAAAATTTAATCGGGAGTGATTTTTATCTATCCCAAATGACGACCACTCAATATTATCAGGTAATATTGCTGAAAATTCATTTTTAATGGAGTCCAGCTCGTTTTTAACTTTGGAAAGATCATCATAAGCTAAAGACCCACGATATAGCTTTTCCATTACCCAGGGATATTTGCTACCCTTGGTGCCGTTTTCTAATAAAGAAAGCACCACATTAAAAAAACCTTTCACATCAGACGCTGGCCCAACTTCTGCAAGAGTCATCGCTGCAAGTATTCCTACATTTTTCATTGTGTTTTAAACCTGATTGAGGAAGGAGCAATTGCACCATTTGATTTTTCTACAACGCCTTTTACAATTTTCATTCTATCTACGACTGTCACACTCTGCCCACGCATATCAATCACTAATTGCTTTTGCATTCCTTCAGGTAAATTCTTCTGTCGCTAAACAGCCTGTTTTGCAACATTGTTAATCAATCCATTTTTGTTAGTCGTAATATTATAGTTTTTTACTTCAACACTACAAACATATCCTTGGCACCAGTCAGGACGAACTCCGCCTTTCGTACCATAAGGAACCTCTTTGCCGTCTTTGAAGCTGACTTGTTCACGCCATCCGTCACCGAGATCTTTACCTACATCTATTTCTGATTGCCTGCGGCTGGGACGTGAAGCAGCGGCTATCTCATCGTTGGCTTAGACGCTTCAACAACATCACCTTTAGCCAGTGCCTTCTCTGCTACTTTGAGCACGCCTGCAGCAACACGTCCTCCTGGAATTAAGGAAGCGGCTGCATTGAGACAATCCAGTGCTGACTGTGCCTCCGCTACACTTTTTATAGTACCCACTACCGGAACAAAATCCGCTTCGAGCGAGGCCATATCCTTCAGCGCTTCCCGACGCTCGGTGTACATTTTAACCGAGCAGGCTTCGGCGCTCATTCCGGCACAGTTTTCGCGCTTATAGCGTTCATTTTCGGCCTTCACCTGCTCTTCGGCCACTCAGGATGTGCGAGAGATTCAGAGAGTATTTGAGGGGGAGGGCCGAACTACGGCTACACTGAAAGGACAGCTTTGATAAGGTTAATAAACGATTTAGTGCTGTTTTTGATTTGACTAAATGTTTGAAAAATCTCATAGCCCGATGCAAATGATCGGGCTGTTCTTTACCTGAAACGGGACATTCTGGCGTGCCGACACAGATTTCAGGATTTTTACTTTTTATACTCCACAAACTTTTCTTCTAAATAATTCACCCAGTTCTCCATTAAATGATTCATATTTTCCGTCTGAGAATGCGTGGATGGATCATATCCATCAGAAGGAGGCATATATTTAACAAAACCCTCTATTTCAGCGGGGTAGTCAAAATCTGCATAAATAATTTCAACTTCAGATAATGGATCTGCAAAACTAGCACGATTGTTCCAAAGCCAGCTTAGAACAATAAATAACCATTTTTGCCTGATCGTCGAGTCATTGTCTTGCTCAAACCCTGTGCACAACTTCTCTAAAAAGAGAGACACCTCATTTGAACTCTCAGGCATAAGGAATGATAATTCAAGTTCAGAATCAGTATAACTTCCCGTTAAGACTATTTGTTCCGCCATCTTTATGGGCACGTCTGATGCAATGAGATTATTTTCATAACCCCACTTCACATCACACCATGAAAGATGAGTATTTTTAACAATAAAATCATAGGGGACCGGATATAACGTCATGTCACTTATCCTTCGGTGGCCATTGATTAGGAAGACCGGTTATATTACCACCTTCAATAAATCTTTGGTGTGTAACTTTCCCTTGCTTATCATAGATATACTCGTATATTCCTTTCTTATCATTAAAGGAACCTTCAGCCTGAAGAAGTTTTCTTTCTACACCATCACCCCCTTTGAGAGTGAAAACTTTCCCTTCCATCAATTGCTCCCGGCTCAGATAACTCGCCCCCCGATGAGTTGGGTCAGGTTTTAAACCACTACCAATTCTGTCTGCTTTAAGAATTTTATTAACAACCGAAGATTTTAATGCTGTTTCCACCATAGTCGTGGTTTTCACGACAATCTTCTCCGTGAGAACGACGCCGTTTTTCGCCACGCCTGCAACACCAGCAAGCAGTCCAGCTATATCGGTAACCAGCTTGCCACCTTCGACCCCCGCATTAAACGAACCACTGGCGCCAGCTTTCTGATACTCCGCTTCCAAATGGTCAATACGATCTATATAGGACTGCTTTATCGCATCTGAAACGTTACCTAACACATCGCCACTGTTAAACAGTGATTTCAGCGCTTCGTAAGTTTGCTGCGGATTTGCCCCGACCTTCACGATACCGTCAACGGCATCATACAGTCCTGCGGGCACGCCTGCGATCATCCCTGCTGCAAAGCTGCCACCTGTCCAGGGTCAATTGCAGTCCATTTAGCCTGTGCGCCTGCCTTACACGCTAAAGTCTGCCATTCAAACGGCCAAGGAGCGTCAGAATGAACACAGCCAGACCTGTCGCGCAGCACAGGTAAACAAGGTTAATAAAAGATTTAGTGCTGTTTTTCATTCTTGAGATTCCCACTTGCGAATGCGGGATTTTTGTTCAGGAAAGAAGGTTAAATAGGTCCCGTCTGATTGCATGCTCCCGGCGTAAGGGCCGGGAGCGTTGATGACTAATCGTCGTATCTGAAGTCTATATTGAGTTTCATTTTTTCAATATCCAGCGTCACTTCACATCCATGCCATGCAGGGCGGCCATTGGTCAGATTATTTTCGATATAGTAGTTGCGAAGCTCTACCAGATAACGAAGGATATCTGTATTCGCCCTTCCACCTGCCGTTAACCATTGAATTTCATCAGCAGCATCAAGATAATCATATTCATACTTACAATGATCGTTTTCAGGTGATAACTCTGCACGCATAATGATCTTTTTAGCTTCGTCGGGAGCAATGCTGTATAAAACAGTACCGATATCTTTATAAATCTCTTGATCATTTCTCATTATTTTCCTCCCGGAGCATTAATAAAGTTTTATTATACTGGGCGCCCGCCATTGATAGAGTATAAAACGTTAAAGCTTTCCGGGCGACCTCCCGTTCCAGAATACACAGGTTCTATCTTAACATTGACCTGCTTACCCTCTTTCAGTGCAGCAGCCCACGTATTTTCCATTTGTTTCCAGACACCCTTATTCAGATTGCCACTCATTGGAACAATATTAAGCTTCTCACCCAAACCTCTAAAAATACTGGCTATGAGGTGACCACCTTCATCCCCTGTAACCCCACATTTACCAGCCTTGCACTATTGGTAGGTATTACGATCTCTCGTCAATAATGACAGATCGGCTTCAACAGATGCTACCCGTCCATGATTATCGGTCACAAAAGTTTTATCATCATCAATTTATACGTTTTATTTGGCAGAGGATTATTCAGCTGTTTACTCCAGTTTCCCTTACTACCAGATATAGCAACAATTTCATCACTGGCCTTATTGATTAGCGTAGACGCAGTATCAAGATCGCCTTTTGCCAGTGCCTTCTCTGCTGCTTTAAGTACTTTCCCTGCTCCGTCACCTCCCCCCGGAATAATCGCTATTACAGCGGCCAGATAATCTACTGCAGATTGCGCTTCCGTAAACCCTTTAATATCTCCGACGATGGGTACAAATTCCACACCAAATAACGCCACATCCTTCAGTGCTTCCCGACGCTCGGTGTACATTTTAACTGAGCAGGCTTCGGCGCTCATCCCGCCACAGTTTTCGCGCTTATAGCATTCATTTTCGGCCTTCACCTGCTCTTCGGCCACTTACTTTGTAATTTAACCCTGCGCCAGCATCGCTGCGATGTTGCCCTCAATTATGTATAGAGGCTATCGTCGTAGGGCGCTTCAGCCAGAATTTTTTGAATGTCAACTCGCGCCTCCGACTCCCAGGCTGGGTTCATATTCGCCATTATTTCAATAAATTTTGGAAAAGCGATGCGCCGTCCATCCCTCCCTTCAACCCTGTGTTCTAACTCATACTGGTAGGCAATCTGATAGGCGAATTCGGACATTATCCAATAAAGCAGCGTATTCAAAGAGTGAGTGACTTTTCGGGAAAACTCATACCCTCTTTCTGAGTAAATATAATTATATGAATCTTTTTCGAATGAAATATAGGGAGTGCCGTCGCCATAGGGAGCAGAACACAGATTCACTGAATGTTTTGGAAAACCTGCTCGTAAAATAATTTCATCAACTTGTTTTTGTATTTCATTAATATTGGCTAGCATATTAGTGAACCTCACTGCACCTATTTCAACGTTAACTGGATGTTGCTACCATCAGGAACATCTCTTATTTGCAATGCAATATGGGCTCTTGCTTTCATTGGTACTGTCGATTTTTCTAAGTAAAGATTATCTGGCTCATATTTGCCACCCACAACAAACGGAATTTTGGGGGCCAGGCGATAGCCCGCAAGTATTGAACCATACTTCTTCTGCCATGCGTTTGCTAGTGGATAGCCTGTTAAGACCTGATAGTCTTCAAGTATGTTTTTACACCATTCATTGATATCAGGCGCAAGGTAATCAAAAGAGCCTGTTTCTGGATCGAACGTGTATATGCCATCTTTTTTTATACAAAATTGGCCGCCAAAAACATCTTCAGCAAAGAAAATGGCGTTACGAGCAAGATCATCGTAACAATCAATCCATAAGCTATTATCATTCCAGTCGATGAGGCCGATCTCTTCCCCGTCTGTCTCAACAGAGAAAACATGTAGAGCTGACTCGAAACCATAAAATCCGTTTCGTTTATTTAATAAATTAATTAAATCCTCAACCAGAGGATAATCATGAAAAGCTGCGGGTACTTTTTGCCCCTTTTCTGAGGAGATATCACTGCTGCAAACGGATAAGAGCTTTTCCCAAAATATAGACATTTTTAGTTCTCATATTTAAAGTCAATGTTAATCCTGAGTGTTTCAACGTTTACCGTTACCTCACAGCCCTGCCAGAACGGCTTTTCGAGTGATTGAACGTTATCAACGGAAAAATTCCTCAGTTCGACCACAAGATCTAAAAGTCTTGCACTGGCATCCGCTGTTTCAGTAACCCAATGCTGGTTTCCCTGTTTATCAACTTAGTCATAAGTAAACTCACCGCAGTCACTTTCAGGTTCTAACTTTGCGTTCAGAATGATTTCTACCGCATCCTCAGGCGCGATCGAAAGCAATACCGCACCAATATCATTATAAATGTCCTGGGATTCGCGCATCTTTCCTCCTGTCGTGAACAAAAATCTAAAAAACCACCTGCGAGAGCAGGGGGTCAGGAAAGAAGGTTAAACAGGTCGCGCCGGAGCTGATCGAGTTCATCGTTTTCACTCATCAAAACCTTGCCGTTTCTATATATTACGAGATCGTTTTGAGACCCCATTCCACCATAGAGATTGAGAAAAATGTGTTTGGTATCATCAGAATCAAGCTAATATTTTCTAGCCAGTTTAAAAATACTGGCTGACCATTCGGCATATCCGCCTAATTCTAATAGGGTAGCCATGCGTTGCATTTTATCTACGATTAGAGTCGTTTTCTCGATAGTCATTTTACCGTCTTAATATCCATATTTTCAGAGGTTTTAAGTCCATAACATAGATACTGCAGATTTGTTGCCGCCAATGCAGGTCTGTAAGAACGATTCATTAAATGAGGTTAACGTAAACCCAGCGTATCGGGAAGGGCTTTGACAAAGTCGGACTCATCCCCCCGGTACGCTTTCGCAATTTCTGCAAAGGAATCGATAACGCGAATTTTCTCATCGTCCTTTAATAGCTGAAGCTCGGCGGCTATATGTTCCATCATTTCCACAGCGGCATCTGGATTGAGCGAATTTTCGTCAGTAAATTCAAGGAAAATGGCCATATCGGCAATAACTTTAATTAAATGATGTGATTGAGTCACAGATTCTTTCCCCACAATAAAGTCAATTCGGCGTATCGGAAAGCGTTTTAACAAAGTCATTATAGGCTTCATGAAGATGATAAAAATAAGCATCGGGCTCATCCTTAACAACCTCAAATCGTGCTAACAATTTCGTGAATAGCCCTTCGGGAACGGGATAAGGTGTGGCTTCGTTTTTTTCACAATAAAAATAAAAAAAAGCCTTTTCAAGTTCCGGGATAGAAAGTCTTTCCGCCTGGCTATAAAGATACTGATACGCGAAACGCCATTCACTGGACAGTAATAAGTAATCAAGTGCGGCTGATTTTAGTTCATCATTGACCTGGGACAGCTGCAAAAATCTCTGACAATATTTTAGAGCCGCGGGTTGATCTTCCATGAGCAGCATACCCAGATATTCCAGCGTATCATCATTCGGATCGTTAAATGAATTTGATTCGACATAGCCGTTTAACAGGTAGAGATCTAATCCTGTCTGTAGTTGATCAACTGATTTGGTTGTCATTTACAGGCTCCTGTCTTCACCGAAGATAATTGTTTCGTTTCATCTCCCGCCAGCAGGGGCGGGAGATGATTCACATTGCACCTGTCCAGGTCTTTTACCGGTGATAAAAAAACCAGATGATCAAACCTGCAGGCAGCCCCAGCCAGGTTAACTCAAGACATATCAACACATCTTTGAAAGAGAAGGGGAAATCCTCCTTCACATTCCATGCTAATCCCGCACCGACTAAACGGCCAAGGAGCGTCAGAATGAACACAGCCAGACCTATCGCGCAGCACAGGTAAACAAGGTTAATAAACGATTTAGTGCTGTTTTTCATTCTTACTACCGCTCTCTTTCAGCTTATCTGAAACCATACCCGACATCGCAGAGTCCCCTGCGTTACCCAATATTGAAGGTAAAGGGTGTTGTGGTACAGGTTTGGTTATTGTCCAGACGCCTGTTGGAACCCACTCGTACTGTTTTGATACCGGGTTGAATATTTTATCAAACGGCACTTTGATCATGTTCCCTGTAGCGAAACCTGCAGAAGCACCCGCCTTACTCAGTAAAGCTGCGAGCATAGGATCGTCGCCATTGATTTGAGCTTGATAGTAACCACCTGCTGCGTTCCATGTCACGGTTGGGTTATAACCTTTACCCGCGGTGATCGCCCCGATAACCCCAGATCCAATAAGATCGGCAAGTTTGACTTCACCCGTCGTTTTGTACTGAATACCTGCCCCTAAACCGACACCCACGCCCACAGCGATAAGCTGCTCTTTGGTGTTATTTACGGCGTTGGTCAGAATCGCTCGTCCGCCTATGATGATCACCGGCCATGAGGTTGGATCCATCACCACAGACAATACGCGATCCCCTTTGGTGATATTGTCCTGCAGGAATTTCAGGTCCGCGCCATTCAGATAATTCACCAGTGCCGCTGCCGTCGGATCTTTGAGTTTTTCATCCAGGCGGAACTGCCCCGGCTGCGGATCGTTGGCCACGTTGGTAGAGGCCTGGATCAGCTCCTGCCAGGTAACACAGGTCACCCCTCCGCCGGTACAGGCATCCGCAAGCTCTTTGCTCTTCTTATTACTGATTGCCAGATACTTCTCAACCACCTTCATGCAGTCACCGCCGGAGGCTTTACACTCCAGTAGCTCTTTATCTAGCTGACGTGCTTCTGCCGTACTTAGATAGTTATTCTCAACCGTCGTCTTACCCGCCTGCGCTCCCGCTACGGCAGAAGCCGAGCTGTCGCCCACCAGTCCGCCGGACAAGCCCGCCGCCAGCGTTGCCAGCGCAGAGACCGTCTGCTTCTGGGTTTCGTCCAGCTCGTCGGCAGATTTCCCGTACATCTCGGTGGCGATCATCCCCACCAGCTCGCCCGTGGCGGCTCCGGCGGCTCCCGCTAGCGCGTCCTGACCCTGGGCGGCGGCCAGCGCGGCGTTGACCACCGCGTGGGCCGCGACTTTGCCCGCGTCGTTCAGGCCGCTGTAGTGACCAATCACCTCCGCCACGTACGGCGCAGCACCGCCAGCAAGGGCCGCACTGAGATCGCTCCCGGCCAGCCCCTGAACCGCCGCCGTCGCCGCCTGAATCGCCTGCTGATACTGACCGCCGGTGCCAAAGCCCGAGGCGCTGAGCGCGTCGTTGTAGGCCGTCTGGTAGATCTGGCCGTTGATGTCGCTCAGGGTCGCGGTTTTGCCCGGGTTGGCTTTTTCCCACGCGGCTTTCGCCTCCTGCAGGTCCTGTGCATTGACGTGGTTCAGCTTCTCTTTCGCGGCGTTAGTGGCCCGGATGCTGCCCTCGGTGCGGGCAATATCCGCCACCTGATTGCCAATCTCGCCGATCAACTGCGCCTGCTGGAGTCGCTCCTGCTCTTTCTCTTTGTCGAAGATAGGGGAGAGCGTCTGGTTGGCGTGCGCCACGTCGCGGCTGAGCTGATTCACATCCTGAACCTGACGATCCTGGTCGCGGACGATCAGCGTACCGTCCGATACCGCCGCGTGCGTGGTGCTGCTGTCATGCCCGTCGCGGTTCGCGCCCACCAGCAGGCCGTTAGCCATGTTGCCAGCAAACTGGCTGCCGATGCTGCCCCCGGTGCTCATGCCCACGCTCTGGTGTTCCACTTCGAAATCGGCGCGGTTTTCAATATCGCTAAAGCCGATGGTGCCGGTATCGAGACGGTTTTTATCAGCGGTTGCCGTCGAGCCAATCACCGCCCCGTTGAGCTGGGTATGCTCGCCCACGGTCACGTCGTAGCCGCCTTTACCGGCGAAGATCCCGGTCTGTTCAACCACCGAGTCGTAGTTGCTGTGCATCTTGTCGCGGCTGACGTTGACGCTGGCCGAGCCGGTCATGGAGCCGATGCTGAAGCTCCCGCCCGCGCTGGCGTTCTGCTGTTTCGAGTCGTAGCGATCGCTGTCCTGCTCGGAGGTGAGCGTCAGGTTGCGGCCAATATCCGCTTTCACGGTTTCGCCGCTCACCTGGGCACCGGTCAGGGTGGCGTCACGTCCGGTCAGGAGATTCACCTGGCGGCCCGCGTCCACGGTAGTCTCGCTGTGGGTGGTGCCGTTGCCGCTCTCGTTGCCTTTGCCGCGGTTGACGCTGGCGGAGATGTTAAGGCCAAAGCCGCCGGAGCCCACGCCGATGCCAACCCCGACGCTGCCGCCCTTGCTCTCGTTTTTGCCGTCCAGCAGTTGGGTGTTTTGCGCCGAGCGCAGGTACAGATCGCGGTTGGCGGCAAGGGTGATATCGTTGCCCGCCTTCAGCTGGCTGCCTTCCACGGTCAGATCTCCGTCCGCGCCGCGCGCGCCGCTGCCGGTGGCGATCACGCTGAGATCGCGCCCGGCGTTAAGGGTGCTGCCTTGAGCGGTGTTCTGCTCGCTGTACTGGGTTGATTTTGACGACTGGCTGCCGTAAGAGAGGCTAATACCCACCGTGTTGGTGTTAGAGGCATCCGCGCCCATGGCCTGATCCAACCGTCCGGCCTGCGCGGCCTGTACGCCGGAGAGCGCCGCCTTAACGCCCTGCAATGCCTGCAGGCGGCTGCTGCCGGAGGATTTCGCCTGCTGGGAGGCCTCGACGGCGCTGTTCAGCGCGCTGCCGACGGTGCCGGAGAGCGCCAGCGTCAGCCCGGAGGTTTTCTGCTCCACCTCGTGGGTCTGCTGGCTGCGGTTGTTCACCGCCGTGATATCGACGTTTTTACCGGTCAGCGTCATGTCCTGACCGGCCACCAGATCGGAGCCGCTCACCGTCAGGCGATCGCCCGCCCGCAGGCTCAGGTCGCCATTGACGCTGCCCACCGTGCTGCCCGCCTGGGTGGCGTCCGCGCCGGTGTCGGTGGTTTTGATGCTCTGGGTGCCGACGCTAAAGCCGATCCCGCCCGAGCTTAACAGCCCCGATTTTTTCTCCTGCTTCTGGTGCAGTTCGTTATTACGTTCGGCCTGGGTCTCGACGCTCAGGTTGTTGCCTGCCAGCAGGGCAACATCGCCCGTACCGGCCACGTTGCTGCCGCGCACGGTGAGATCATTGCCGGCGGTCAGGTTAACGGTGTCGCCGTTCAGCTCACTGCTCTGCACCGTCTGGCGGTCAATCTGGTCGCGGGTGGTCGTGGTGGTTTTCGACAGGAAGCCGTTACCGCCCACCACTTTATGCCGTTCGTCCAGATCCTGCGTATTCTCGCCCGCCGTCAGGGTCAGGTTATTCCCGGCGCTGACGTTCAGCGCCTCGCCAGCGGAGAGGGCGGCGGCGCGGGCGTTGAGATCGTTCCCGGCGGCCAGAGTGACGTCACCTTTACCCGTCACTTCGCTGCCGATGCTGTTGGTCTGCCCCTGTTTCAGGCTGTTATCGCCATCCCACACCAGATTATCGCGGCTGGCGGTTTCCACCGTATTCAGGGCCATATCCCGCCCGGCCACCAGCTGCGCTTTGCCGTTCTCGCCGCTGGCGATCACCTGCGCCCCGGTCAGGGTGATATCCCGCCCGGACTGCAACGCCAGCTTGCCGTCGTCGCCCTGGACGTAAATGCCGGAGACGCTGTTGATGGTGGTGCGGGCAAAGCTGTTCTCACCGTTCACGCTGGAGGCGCTGGTGGTGGTACTGGTGAGGGTGATGTCACGTCCGGCGCGGGCCAGCACGCTGCTGTCGCCCACGATGGCGCCGCCAATATTGTTGATATCGGTGCGGGCGTTCAGGTTGACGTCTGCCCCCTGGATGGTGCCGGTCTGGTTGGTGATGTTGTCGGCATCCAGTTGCAACACATTGCGCCCGGCAATCGTCCCGCGGTTAAACAGGTCGCCGTTGAGCTTAATGGAGACGTTGTTCCCGGCAATCAGCGCCCCGGAGCCGTCGATATCCCCCGGTTTCACTTTGGCGTAGACCTGCGGGACCAGTACGTTTTCCATTGAGCCGTTCGGCATCTTCACCTGGGTGTTAACCAGCCAGACGATATCCCCGGTCAGGAGCGCCATCTGCTCCGGCGTCAGCGCCACGCCGAGCTTCAGGTCATACTGCTTGCCGAAGGTAATACCGCGATCCATCAGCGCTTTGTACTGCTCTTCGTCGTTGTTATAGCCGTCGAGATAGCGCTGGCCGGTAATGCCAATCACCTGCTCGCGGATCAGGCGCTGCTCGTAGTAGCCGTCGCCCAGCCGTTTCAGGGTATTGTCGCCATCGGCGGTGAAGGCGTCCTGCATGTAGTCGCTGCCGAGCCACTGGCGCTCGTTGGTAAAGCGCGGATCGGTCTCCACCAGATACGGCACCTCCGCCGACGGGTTCACCTTGAACAGGCTGTTGTCCGGCAGGGTGGTATTCGGGCCGATAATGCGGATCGCGCCGTCGGCCGGGGTCACTTCAAACTGCTGCCCGGCAGGCGGGGTCACCGGCTCGCCCGGCGAAACGGTCTGCTGCGGCACAGGTTTCACGCCAGCAGCCTGCCCAATCGCCACGTCCGTTCCCTGCAACACCAGCGGAGTGATACTGAGATTGCTCCCCTCGACGCTGCCGTTGCTGACCAGTTGGCCCGGTTTCAGGGCGATATCCTGGATGGTAGTTGGCGGGGTGTAGGCCGTGCGATCGCGTCCCTGCTCGTCGTCGCCTTTGTGGCGAATACGGTAGTAGTGGGTGACGGTGCCCTCATCGGTGGTGTAACGCTTGCCGGGCACGTCGTCGTTCTGCACGCTGCCCATCTGGTCAATCGCCAGGGTGCCGCCTGCGATCACCTGACTCTTGTCGTTGAACAGCTTGTCGCCGGTCATCAGCAGGTTGCCGCCGGCGAGGATCTTCGCCGGGTCGCTCTCTTTGATGCGCGTTTCGTCGATCGTGCGGGTGTAGTCGTACTGGTTGAAATTGTCATTGCCGTGGCCGGAACGCTCTGGCGTGTTGAGGTTTTTCAGGCCATCGGAGGAGTTGTCATCCACCCACACGCCTTGCTCAGTCGAACTCCAGCGGTTGGTTGAACCCGTGTGCTGGTAGTCGGTCAGATCGTCCTGCGACACCCGCACCACCTCGGTGGAGAAGTGGTCGTTGATGTTGTTGATCTGCCCGGCGGCAATCGCCATATCCCCGGCGGACTCGATGGTCGAGCTGTGGTTGTTAATGGTGCCCGCGCGGCCGGTGACGGCGCCGTTGTCGTCCAGCGCGCCGCCGATGGTCATGCTGCCTGCGCTGTAGATCAGGCCGTGGTCGGCGTTGTTCAGCGTCTGCACGCCGAGGTTCACACGCTCGCGCCCGGCCAGCGTCGCCGCAGTGCCGTTTTCGGCGAGGTTGTTAAAGGTATCCACATTTACGCCCACCGCGTCGCCGTAGATCCGCCCGGTGCCGATGTTGGTCAGGGTGTCAGCGTTAATGCGGGTGGTGATCCCGTCGATCAGGCCGGTATTGCGTACCGTGCCGGTGGCCGTCAGGGTGGTGCTCCCGGCGTTGATTTCGCCGCTGGCGAGGTTGGTCAGGTTGGCGCTCTGCACATTGAGGGCACTGCCCGCCATCAGTTGGCCGCTGTTGGTGAGATCCCCGTCGGTAGTGAAGGTCAGGTTGCCGTTGGCGATGGTGGTGCCGATGTTGTTCACGCCGTTAGCGCTGTGGATATCCATATCCCCCAGCGACAGCAGCTGGCCGCTGGCATCCAGCGACGCCGCGTCTACGTTCAGGGTTTTACCCGCTTTCAGGGTACCGCC
>Ga0308168_1002252_pt1 | contig 16123 bp, 11 predicted proteins | sample PhyCR2_FD_202133 | JGI IMG/M metagenome (GOLD analysis project Ga0308168, IMG submission 202133) | Phyllosphere microbial communities from UC Gill Tract Community Farm, Albany, California, United States - DLSLRC.R2 | ecosystem: Host-associated > Plants > Phyllosphere > Unclassified | place: USA... | reverse complement strand
TCACTGGCGGATTACGGGCACACCGAGCCCAAGCGAGGTGCCGAGTGGTGGGGCAAGAGCGTTTTGCTTACTTTTGCGCTGTTCAAAAGTGAGCCGCCGTCAGGGCGGAACCCTAAGTGGCCGTTACGGCAGGAATGGATATGTACTCGGTATCTGTGTCGCCTGTCAGGCCGCCTTCGCGAGCAAGCCCGCTCCCACAGTTGGATCGCGGGGCGTCTGGTAGATAAGCGTTGGCTGTCAGGCCGCTATCGCAGGCAAGCCAGCTCCCACAACTTGATCGCGGGGCGGCAGGTAGATGAGTGTCGACTGCCAGGCCGCCTTCGCAGGCAAGCCAGCTCCCACAGAAAAATCCTCTGCCCGACAAACCTCGTGACGCAGGCAAACTGCGTCTACGCTTCAGACAAGTCCGATCAATCTGTAGGAATGGATCAATCGACTATGGGCGCTCTGCAGCACACCAATGCCACCCAGGCTGACCTCGACCCCGACAGCCCGTCACCAGCGCCTTTGCCGAAAAAAACCAGACCCTGGCGTCGCGTGGGCTGGCTGATTGTGTTGATGGCCTTGATCGCCCTGGCTTTCGCCGTGCATCGGGAGGTGCAGACCTCACGCTGGCAGGCCCGCGTATTCAGCGAATGGGCGGCGAAGCTGACCTACCAGGTGGCCCCCGGCGCCAGCGATGCAATCGTGTACCCAGGCGCAGGCCCCTTCGATCAGCGCCTGGGCTACAGCGCACTGGGCGAGTTCCTGCCGCGGTTGCTCAAGCGCAACTACATGATCGAGTCCCAGGCACGCTTTTCCGAGGCGTTGATGGACTACAGCCGTCACGGCCTGTTTATCCCCTACGCCGAGAAAATCCAGGCCGGCTTGACCCTCACCGATTGCCGCGCAGCACCGCTGTATCAATTCAATTACCCGACCCAACTGTACGCCCGCTTCGATGACATTCCGCCGCTGATGATCCACAGCCTGCTGTTTATCGAAAACCGTGCACTGCTCGATCCCGAGCCCGCGCAAGCCAACCCGGCCGTGGACTGGCCGCGCTTTGCCAAGGCGGCGTGGTCGCAGGTGGCGCGCCAGTTGCACCTGCCAGGGCAGGCGGCGGGCGGTAGCACCCTGGCCACTCAGCTGGAAAAGTATCGCCACTCGCCCGATGGCCTGACCCTGTCGGGCAGCGAAAAAATCCGCCAGATGCTCTCCGCCAGCGTGCGCGCTTACCAGCATGGCCCCGATACGCTTGCGGCGCGGCGCAACATAGTGCGCGATTACCTCAACAGCGTGCCTCTGTCGGCCGTGCCGGGCCATGGCGAAGTGCATGGCATGGCCGAAGGGTTGCGGGTGTGGTACGGCGCCGATTTCGCCCAGGTCAACCGCGCGCTTCAGGACACCGCCACTACACCCGCCAGCCTGGCGGCACGGGGCTTGGCATTGCGTGAAGTGTTGTCGTTGATGATCGCCCAGCGCCGCCCTTCCCATTACCTGGCCAACGGTCGCGACGAACTCAAGCAACTTACCGACAGCCACCTGCGGCTGCTGGCGCAGAACGCGGTGATCGACCCGCCGCTGCTCAAGGCCGCCCTGGCCGCGCGCGTCACTTATCGCGACTGGCTGCAACAGCCCACACTGCAACCGATCGACAGCAACAAGGGCGTGAGCGTGGCCCGCAGCCGCCTGGCGGCCCTGCTCAACCGGCCCCTGTACGACCTCGACCGCCTTGACCTCGCAGCCACCAGCACCTTGCAGGCCGAGCTGCAAACCCAGGTCACCGCCTACCTCAAGCAACTGGCCGACCCGGTATTCGCGGGCAACATCGGCCTGCTCGGCGAACGCCTGCTGACGCCTGCCAGCACGCCGCAAGTGCGCTACAGCTTTACGCTGTTCGAACGCACCGCCGACGGCTCACGGGTGCGGGTGCAAACCGACAACACCGACCAGCCCTTCGATATCAACGAAGGCAGCAAGCTGGAACTGGGCTCCACCGCCAAGTTGCGGGTGCTCACCACCTATCTGCAAATCATCAGCGAACTGCATGATCGCTACGCCACCCAAACCCCGGCTGCGTTGAAAAAAGCCGACATCGCCGAGCAGGACCGGCTCAGTCGCTGGGCCATCGATTACTTGCTGCAGGCCCCGGATAAATCCCTGGCAGCCATGCTAGAGGCGGCCCTGGACCGCACCTATTCAGCCAGCCCCAACGAAGGTTTTTTCACGGGTGGCGGGATGCATTACTTTCACAACTTTCGCAACGAAGACAACGGCCGCAGCCCCACATTGCGTGACGCGCTGCGCGAGTCGATCAACCTGCCATTCATTCGCCTCATGCGCGACCTGACGCGCTACGTCACCTACGCGGGCGCCAACAACAGCGCGCAATTGCTCAAGGATGATGGCGACCCACGCCGCCAGGAATACCTGGCCCGATTCGCCGACCGCGAAGGCACCACCTTCCTGCTCAAGTTCTGGAAGAAGTACCAGAAAAAAGACACCCAGGCGCGCCTGGAAACCTTCCTCGACAGCCTGCACCCCACCGCGATCCGCTTGGCGGCCGTGCATCGCTACCTGTTTCCCGAAGCAAACCCGGACACCTTCAACCGCTTCGTGCGCTCCCACCTGACCGGTGCAAAAACCACCACTGCCCTCAGCGACGAGCGCCTGCAACGCCTGTACAAGGATTACGGCCCCGGCACCTACGACCTGCCCGACCAGGGCTATATCGCCAAGGTCCACCCCCTGGACCTGTGGTTGCTCGGTTACCTGCTCAACCACCCGCAGGCCACCTTCACCGAAGTGGTCAAGGCCAGCCAGTTCGAGCGCCAGGAGGTGTACAGCTGGCTGTTCAAGAGCCGTCATCAAGGCGCGCGTGACAGCCGGATCCGCACCATGCTGGAAGTCGAAGCATTCCTGGATATTCATCAGCGCTGGCAAGCGGTGGGGTACCCTTTCGATCATCTGGTGCCGTCACTGGCCACCGCCATTGGCAGCTCGGGAGACCGCCCCGCCGCGCTTGCCGAACTGATGGGCATCATCCTTAACGACGGGGTGCGCGGCAAAGTGCTGCGCATCGACAGCCTGCATTTTGCCGCCGGCACCCCTTACGAGACCCGCGTGGTCAACACACCCGACCCCGGCAAACGGGTGATGCCGTCCGAAGTCGCCAGTGCCTTGCGCGGGGCGTTGTCACGGGTGGTGGACGCTGGCACGGCCAAGCGCGTGTCGGGCAGTTTCACCCAGGCCGACGGCACGCCAATGGCCATGGGCGGCAAGACCGGCACGGGCGATAACCGCATCCAGGCAATGGGCGCGGGCGGGCGCTTGATCAGTTCCAAGTCGATCAACCGCACCGCCACGTTTGTGTTTTTTATCGGCGACCACCACTTCGGCACGCTCACCGCTTTTGTGCCTGGCAGTTCGGCGCAAGGTTTCAAGTTCACCTCGGCGTTGCCGGTGCAAGTGCTCAAGGGCATGGCGCCGTTGTTGATGCCTTATCTGCAAGGGTCGGGTGGGATGATGTGTCAGTCAAGTCAGTGATTGGCCGGGCGACCGCTTTCGCGGGCAAGCCCGCTCCCACAGGGACCGTGTGCGCCGCCAATCTTAGGCACGACACAAAACCAATGTGGGAGCGGGCTTGCCCGCGAAAGCAATGGATCAGCCACTGCAATTTTGTAATCTAAACCTCGGAATCCCAGATCACCGTCACCACGCCCGTGTAGGTGCTACCGGGCTGCTTGAGCATTTCCTTCACATCCTCTCGCTCCACGGCAAAGTGCAGGCTCGCGGGGCGGTTGTTGACGTAATAGCCGGGTTGGAACAGCTCGGTGCCGCTGCCGTCCAGGCGCAAGGGCAGCTTGTTCACGGCTTGGCCGTACTGGTCTTGCAAGCCATAAGGCAAGGTCACCCCGACCTGCAGCGGCACCTCGTCGCCCGCTCCGTTGCGCAGCCCGCAGGTGTTGCCGATGGCCAGGCTGCATTCGAGCTGCATCTTGAAACGCCCGCTGGAAGAGATCACGAAAGTCTGGTCACGGAACAGCCGCGCCGGTTGCCGCCCACGATTGAGCCAGGCTTGCCAGCCGCCTTCGGGCAGCAGCTCGATGCGGTTGCCTCCGGGGGGCAGGTCCACTTTGAGGGCGTGCTCTACGGACAGATTGAAGTTGAAGGTCAACACGTTGTCGTTGGGTATCATCACATCGCCAAAATCAAAATCCCTACCGGGCCCGATGCTGTAGGACAACGAGCCGCGGTATTCACCACTGGCCATACCCAACGGATTAGGGGTTCTGAGTTCATAGCCATACTCCACCGGCTGGTACCACATTTGCGGAATAGGCGCGCTGGGGACCACACTGCAGGCTCCTCCGTTTTCCGGGACGATCCAGAAGTACAGCAAGTAAGTGCCGGACGACGTGTAGTAGTTGACGCCTCGACAAGAATCCACGCCGTAACGCCAAGGATCCGCCCAGTGCCTTCCTGGGGCGCTCCACACAGTCACCCTGGCGCCCCCGCCCAGGCCCCATCTACCGCCGATACCGGCGATGCGCATCTCTACCGTTTCAACCTGACCCGTGGCGATATGGGTCACCTGCACATCGCGCCAGGAGGACGGTACTTTGAAATACGCGCCCTTGCGCGGGTCTTCATGGTCCGCCTCGATTTGCGCGATCGAGTTGAACACCAATTCGTCGGTACGAATACTGAAGGTGTTGAGTGACTCGCAAAGCGCCGGCACGTGCCAGGCGCAGATGCCACTGTGGGGTGTGGTGTTCTGGAATTTATTGACCATGGGGTTGGTCGGGTCCGGGCGAAACACCGCCGAGATATTTTGTTCCAGCGCCTGCACGGGCAGGCTCGCCCACCCGACGCCTAGCGCCAAAGCCCAATGCCCCAGCCATTTTTTGGTTGCGGTGATCAACTGCATAAACACTCCGAATCTGCGGCGCTGTGGGTTTCACACACCGAGCTCACGGCGCGGGGAAATCGAACATCAAGTGCACCGTGCCGTAATAATCCCCACCCTTGTAACCGTCCTGCGGCTCAATGGCAGAGATCTCCAGTTCGGCGCGCCGGCCCGCGCGCGCCTCGTCGGCGTTGAGTACCTGGGTCGAGTCCAACGTCAACGGCACCCGATTGAACAGCACCTGCAAGTCGATACGGTTGCGCCCACTCAGCAAATACGGCGTGTCGCCCAGGCGCGCGGTCACGCCGCCATTGATGTTCTTGACGTCGAAATTCTTGCGCAGGCGGCCCAGACGCGCCGTCGCCAAGTCCCAGGCCAAAACCTGGTCATGGCCCATCCAGTCCGGCTCGGAAGGCAGCACATAGGCCTCTTCGATCGGGATGGTCACCGACACATCGAAGCTGTGGCGTTCCTGGAACGCCTGCGCCGGCTCGCCCAAGAACACAGGGGTCATCAGTACCGCCAGTGCCGTCAGTTGCTTGAACATTGTCATCACCCGTTGCTGTTGACCATCATCGGTTTTTTGTCGCGGCCTTCGATCAGTTGGAAACTGAACTGGCGCTCGGGCTTTTTCTCGAACACCAGCTGGCGGCCGGGCAGGATGTGGTGCTTGGTGGTGGCTTCACAGTCGGTTTTCTTCGCCACCGAACAGTCCCGGAACTCATCGAGCACCACCACGCTGTTGCCGGCATTGCGCAAGGTGTACTGGCTGGTGGTCTGGCTGATCTGCGTGTCGAAACGGGTGTTCTGTGGGCGTACGAAGAACACCGTGCCGTAACCGGCCATGACGTTGACCCCGGCCGCCAGCGCGTCCTTGTAATCGGCCCGTTCTTCGTCGGTCACGGCAAAGTCGTCTTCTTTTTCCGGCACCACCGGGATGAAGCGCACGCGGAAATAACGCTCCTTGTCGCGCTGGCCCATGTACAGCAACCGCGTGCCCTGGCGCCCACCGGCCGGCACGATCAGCCGCGCCGGGCTGGCCATCAGGCCGTCGCGGTTGGTGGCGGCGCCCTTGGCGTCGGTCATCGAGGCAACGGGGACTTCTTGGGACGTGCCATCGGCGTTGTAGACGATCTCCAGCACATTGACCTTGATAAACGCGGTGCTGGTACCACCGTTGTAGACACGCTTGAGGTAGGAACTGCGATCACCTTCCAGGTAGTCATACACCACGCCGACATTGATTGCCGGCCCCGCCTGAGCGGTCAACGACAGCAGCAACAGCCCGACCGATAACACTGCATGTTTCATGTTTGATTACGCCTCAATGATTGAACCCAGCCCAGGGGCTGATATGCGGTAAGTGCCCGCCTAGACTTCCGAATCCCAGATCACGGTGACCACGCCGTTGTAGGTGCTGCCCGGGTGTTTGAGCATCTCCTTGACGTCGTCGCGCTCCACGGCAAAGTGCAGGCTGGCCGGGCGGTTATTAACGTAGTGGCCGGGCTGGAACAGCTCGGAGCCGCTGCCGTCCAGGCGCAGGGGCAGCTTGTCCACCGCCTGGCCGTACTGATCACGCAGGCCGAAAGGCAGGGTCACGCCGACCTGCAGCGGCACCTCATCCCCTGCGTCATTACGCAGGCCGCAGGTGTTGCCGATGGCCAGGCTGCATTCCAGTTGCATCTTGAAACGCCCACTGGAGGAGATGACGAAGGTCTGGTCACGGAACAGTTTCGACGGCTGCCGGCCACGATTGAGCCAGGCTTGCCAGCCGCCTTCGGGCAGCAGCTCAATGCGATTGCCTCCGGGCGGCAGGTCTACTTTGAGGGCGTGCTCGACCGACAGGCTGAAATTCAAGGTGATTGCGTTGTCAGTGGACGCCACCATCACATCACCCAAATCGAAATCACCGCCTGGCCCGATGCTGTAGGTCAGTGAGCCCCGGTACTCACCGCTCGACATACCCAATGGATTAGGCGTTTTGAGTTCATAGGCGTACTCCAGGTGGCTATAGATCATCCAGGGGAAAGTAGTACCGGGCGTCACCGTGCAGGCTCCCGCGCCCTCTGGAACGATCCAGAAGAACAATGCGTAAGAAACTGATGCCGCCAGGTAGTTAATACCCTGGCAAGGAGGCGCGCCGTTGTACCAGTAGTAATTCCAAGCCGCGCTGGCGTTGGTCCAGCCGCTGACCCCAGGCGGACGAGGTACATCCCAGCGTGTTCCGATACCCGCGATGCGCATTTGCACGGTTTCAACCTGACCCGTCCCGACATGAGTCACCTGCAAGTCGCGCCATGACGAAGGCACCTTGAAATAAGCCCCCTTTCGCGGGTCCTCATGATTGGCTTCAATGGGCTCTACCGAATTGACCCTGAACGCATGATCACGAATGCTGAAAATATTCAACGCTTCACACCGAGCGGATATGTGCCCCGGGCAAATACCACTCTGAGGCGTTGTGTTGATGAATTTATTGACCATCGGGTTCATGGGGTCAGGGCGAAACACCGCCGTGATGTTATGCATCAGTGCCTGCACCGGCAGGCTGATACTTCCCATCGCCAGCGCCAAGGCGCAGGGCCCCAACAGTTTTTTTGTCGTGCTTAACAAAGTCATAGAGTTTCCAGTGCAAGCCGCCGTCAACCGGCGGTTTCAGACGTGTGGGCGGCTTCGGCCAAGGTATCCGGCGTACAGCGCAGATCACCGATCATCAACACGTCGCTTTCACTCGGTGCGTTGCTCGGGTCCAGACGGAACTGGCACAGCAACTGGTTCTGGTAGCGCACTTGCAGGGTGGGTGAGCTGGAGCTCATTTCCATGGAGAAGAACCCGTCCACTTCGCTGACCCCGCGGCTGGCATGGTTGATCACGTGATGGCCGCGCAAGGGTGCGCCGCGTTCATCCAGCAATCGGCCCAGCACGGTGACGGTTTTCATCACGCTGACCTTGCGATAGTCCACGCCGCCCTTGTTCAGGTGGTAGCTGGAACGTGCCGGCTGGATATTGGCCGCCGGTGGGTGGTTGCCTTCAAAGTCGAACGCCACACTGCTGCTCTTGTAGGCCGAGACCGGCACGTAGTTGCGCCCAGGCCTCAGCAGGGTGCTGCCGCCGCCCATGTCGTCGGCGCGCAGGGCGATCTCGTCGAGGTCGGTTTCTACATCGATGATCATGCCGGCGCCGTTGCCCTGGTACTGGCTGCTGAGCAATACCTTGCCGGCCCCGGCCACCAGGGTGCTGTTGAGGTTCAAGCCGCCGCTGAGGTCGCCGTTGAAGGAACTGCGCTGCACAAAACCGTCACCGCTGACCGCGTCCGTACTGAAACTGGCCATGCCCGACAGGCCGACGCCATAGGTGTCGGTGATCGCCGTGGCCGAGACGCTTTGCAGGAAGTGGTCGGTAAGGTCTTGGCGCAAGGTCACCGAGGCGTTGTTGTCACGCCCGCCGTCACGGGCGGTGCGGGTGCCGATGCTGCCGGAGATCTGCCGGCCATCGCGGCCCAGGTTCATGCTGACACTTACGTCTACACCACGATTGCGCGCGTCGTTGGTACCCGAGGTACCGGGCCGGTCGAACACCGAGAAACGCCAGTTGGCATCGCTGCCGAACAGGTTGTCGTGGCGGCTCCAGCCCAGGTCGATACCAGCGCCCTCGACATTGCCTTCGCTGTGGGACAGGCGCATGTTCAGGGTGTTTTTCGCATCGAGCCGGTGGTTGACCGACAGCGCCGTGTTGCTGGCCTGCCCCACGAAGGTATTGCGGCGCAGGCGGGTGCCGTCCGGTAGGGTTTCGTAGGTGTCGCGGGTGTCGAGCCAACTGCGGTTGTGGCTGAACACCAGGTTGGTGGCGCCCAAGGTGTAGAGCGCTTGCAGGTCCATGCCGGTGCCGTGGTCCTGGGTTTGATACAGGTTGGTGTAGAGGCTGGTGTTGTTGGCCACCGTCCAGTCCACCGAACCGCCGTACTGCAGTTGTTCACGCACCTGGCGCGCCGACAGGCCGAGGATCACCCGGGGGTGCAGCAGGTAGTTAATGGACGCGCCGGCGGTCATTGCGCCAGAGGCTTGTTCGTCCCAGTTACTGAACAGCTTGGTCTCGCGCCCGGCGAACAGGTTGTAGCGCCACGGGTCTTCGGCGTTGCGCCAGTTGCTGGGCTTGTACACCAGCTCCTGGGTGGTGCTGGTGGTCAGGCCATCTTCTACCAGGCGCACTTCCACTTCATAGATACCGCCGGGCAATGGCCGGGTGTCCAGGGTTTGCAGGCCGGCTGCCACGGCTTGGGTATTGATCAACAGGCCATTGCGGTAGATCTCCACCGCCGCCTGGCGGTTGGCGGTGACGTAGATCGGGTACACGCTGGGCTTGGCATTGTTGATGGCCAGGCTGTCGGAACTGCCATACATCAGGCCCAGCGCCGTATCGGGGCTGGCGCCGAAGCTGCGCAGTTGACGGGTCAGGCCATCGGAATTGGGGGTGAAATGGCCCAGGCGGAAAAACTGCCCTTGCATTTCTCGTTGGGTGTACAGCTCATGGATCGCGTGGCGCATCGGTTCGTTATCGCCACTCTGTCGCGCCAGTTGCAGGTTGAACACCTGGCTCCAGTTGCCGACGCTGGAACTGGCTTGCAACCCGTAGCGCCCGCCCAGCTTGTTGTCCTGACCACCGTTGAGGTTGAGCTGGTTGTTGACGATCAGCCCGAGGCTGCCACCTTCCGGTTGCGCGTAGAAGCGCGGTGCATCGTCGTTGAGCTCGACATTCTGGGTGATGATCGCCAACTGGGAGTTTTCCAGGTTGTAGAACGCCGAGAGCATTTTTTCCGGGCAGGACTGGGTACAGGTGCCCAGCGCCACGCCTTTTTCCAACAGCGCTTGCCAGGTGTCGCGGGTAGCGGCGGGCACTTTGCTGTCAGCGGTGTCGGTGAATTCGAGCAAGGTGACGCGATCATCCCGGGTCAACACAATCAGCGCCTCGCCCAGCAACTGCTGGTCAAGGTCTATGCGCACGGCCAGCGGCACGTCGAAAAAGTGATCGGTAAAACCAGCCGGCAGGCCTTGGGCCTGGCTCAGCAGGCTACCCGTCGTCAAAGCGCCCGAGGCAGCAGGTGCGGCCAGGGCACTCGTACACATCAACAGCGCAAGCGCAGCCGCGATAGGCGTCATCGGAAACATGAACGGAACACTCTGTATGCCAAAAGACTGGAGAGAAAATCAGGCCGGCGGACCGAGGAGGGAAAGTCAGCCGACCTGCAAGTAAATGCCCGTGTTCAACGGGCATTCATTGGCATCAAGGCGTTGGCAATACCGCGTCGAATACCACCGGCATCACCGCGGTGTAGGAACCGCGTTGAGTCGCCGAAGGCTTGGCCGCGACGATGCGCATTTCCGCGCCAATACCTGGGGTGGAGTCGGCTTCGTTGACCACTTCCTGCGGCGAGCCGGTCAGGGTCACGCCATTGAAGGTGGTGGTCAGCGCAATGTTCTGCGCGGCATCACCGTTGAACAGTACAGCCGGGCCACCTTCGATGTAGGCAGCAACCGAACCGTTGGTGTTCTTGACGTCGTAGATAGCGCTCAGCGGCGCCAACTCACCGCTGACCAGGTTGTAGGTCATGGTTTCGTCACGGCCCCAGTTCGGGTCACGTGGCTGGGCGTGGAACACGGTGGTGGGGATGTTTGCCTTGAGGTTGACGGTGTGGCTGGCTTCACCGGCAGCGATAGCCGTTACCGAGGAAGACAGCGCGAGTACAGCCAGGGGAACAGCGACAGCAAACTTCTTGAACATGGTCAATACCTGTAGTTGACAACAGTGAGTGGTTCATTGCCAAGGAGGTCCCTAACAAAGAATTAGCAGGCGTGGTTAGTTGAACTACGCACTGCCAGACAATGATCAACCGAAACTAAAAGCAGGTATGCAGGCACATTCGAAAACGCACGTAGCCCTTGTAAACAGGGCTTGAGCGAAAAAGATGGCATTTCGCCAAAACTTTAAAAGTATCCGTAGGAAATAAGCTACACGTTAAAAATGCGCTAAAGAAGTTGCTGTAAGACGCGTACCACAAGACGAAGCAGCGCCTGCCAAACAACAAGTCCGGATATAAATTCGAGCCACAACTCTAATTAAAGTTATAGCTCTAAAATCCAATCGGGTCCAATAGTTGTTAGTTGCTTTGCGAACCAAGCCTGTGCAGCCGCCAACGACCGTTGGTCGCCAGGCACTATCCTTAGCATTAAGATATATCTTACGTTATATCTAAACCTGCACAGAGGACCTGCCCATGAAACACGAACATCGCGGCGAGTTTGAAAAACGCGGCGGCCGCGGCCCACGGGTGTTCGCCCCTGGCGACCTGAAGCTGCTGCTGTTGTCATTGATCGCTGAGCAACCTTGCCATGGCTACGACCTGATCCGCCGCATCGAGGGCCTGTTCGACGGCGCCTACAGCCCCAGCCCCGGCGTGATCTACCCCACCCTGACCTTCCTTGAAGAGAGCGAGCTGATCAGCGGCGACGCCGATGGTGGAAAAAAACGCTACACAATCACCGACCCCGGTCGTCTCTTCTTGAGCGAACAAGCCGTTGCCCTGGACGGTGTGCGCAGGCGCCTGGATGTCAGCAAGCGCTCGCTGCGCGGCCACGACCGCCCACCCGAGATCCATGAGGCGGTGCACAACCTGCGCCACGCCTTGCATTCGCATAACGGGCACTGGAGCCCGGAAGAAATCATTCGTGTCGCGGCGCTGCTCAATCGCACCGCTCAAGCCATTGCCGACGGGACAGACCAATGAACACTCAAACCATTCATCGCGTGACCCACGAAATCAAACGCCGCCGCCTGCAAGTACTGCGGGTGGTCGATATCACCCCGCGCATGCGCCGCGTCACCCTGGGCGGCCCTGAGCTCGCGGGGTTTGTCAGCCTGGGCAGCGACGACCACATCAAGCTGTTGTTCCCGCAGAACGCCCAAGAGCAAGCGGCGCTGGAAAGCCCGAGCTTCAGCATCAAGGGCGACGGCCCGCAACCGGCGATGCGCGACTACACGCCACGGCGTTACGACCTGAGCATTGGCGAGTTGGACATCGACTTTGTGCTGCACGGCGATGGCCCTGCCTCCACCTGGGCCGAGCAGGTTCAGGTCGGCCAGCATCTGTACATAGGCGGGCCACGTGGCTCGATGATCGTGCCGGATATCTTCGACAGCTACCTGCTGATTGGCGATGAGACGGCGATCCCGGCCATCGCTCGGCGCCTGGAAGAGCTGCCCGCGGGGCGCAAGGTGCTGGCGGTGATTGAAATCGCGGATGCGGCGGAACAGCAGGTGCTCAGCAGCGCAGCCGAGGTGGAAGTGATTTGGGTGCTGCGCGGCCAGGATGACCTGCTCGACGTGGTGCGCAACCTGACCCTGCCCAGCGGCACGCTGTACAGCTTCGTCGCCACCGAAACCAAGCTGTCACGCCAGGTACGGCGGGTGCTGCTGGACACGCACAAGGTCGACGAGCAATACCTCAAGGCCGTGGGTTACTGGCGTGCAGAGGGCAGCGAGGAAGAACAGAGCTGACTCAACTCATACTGTGGGAGCGGGCTTGCTCGCGAAGACGGAGTGTCAGGCAGCAGATGTATTGGTTGACCCACCGCCTTCGCGAGCAAGCCCGCTCCCACATTGACGGTGCTCACTTTAAGACGAGGATGATTTCAGGCGCTTATCCAGCCCCACCATCGCCAAAGCGATCACTATAAACCCTGCCAAAATCCCCCCGGCATTCATGAACACCTGTGGATAACCAAGGCTGTCCACATCCATGAACGGGTACTGATACTGCCCGAGCATATGCCCGCGCAGCAGCACATATCCGAAGTACACCAATGGGTAAATCACCCAGCCGGCAATGTGTTTGAACCGCAAGGTGCCCTTGGGCACACACCGCCACCAATACACCACAAACAGCAACGGCATGACGTCGTGCAGCAACTCATCGGCAATAAATTGAAAGCCTTGCGGGCTCCACAGATGCCGCAGCAGCAGGTTGTAGGCCAGGCTCACCAGCACGATGCTCGCCGCTATCGCGCTACTGATGCGGGGCGCGAGGAAGAATCGCTTGGCGGCTGAGTCGCGCTTGACCAGCGCGTAGCTGAGCACCACGACCACCAGGGTATTGGTCAGTACGGTGAAGAAGCTGAAGAAACTGATCAGGCCGCCCAGCAAGCTCGCACCACTGGCCCAGCGCGAATAGAGAATCAGGTATTGCTGGATCGCCAACCCCACCCAACCGGCCAAGGCTGCTGCCGCGACAAAGCGCTTCATGCACTCAATCCAGGGGGCGCTTGGTACGCATCAGCTTGACGTACAAGCCTTCGACTTTTTCCCGCGCCCAAGGGGTTTTGCGCAGGAAAGTCAGGCTCGACTTGATGCTCGGGTCGCTCTTGAAGCAGCGCCGTGGAGCGGGTCGTTGCTTGTCGCGGTCATGCCGGGCCTTTTGCAAAAAGAAGAAACACAGCCGCGCACCTTAGCCGACGGGGCGTGCAGGTGGAAGCATCGGATTGAATATAGCCCGCGAGGAAAAGTTCCCCTTTTTCGCAAAAAAGAGATGTTATATTGTAACTTTACTTAACAACCTTTTTGCCTAGGAATATCCGATGTCGCTGCCTTCTCTCTGGCGCTTGTCGCCCCTCGCCGCCGCCCTGTTGATCAGCTCCCAGGCCCATGCCCTGGAACTGCCACCCCAAGTGGTCACCGGCAATCCGCTGGGCAGCGAACAGCTGGCCTCGCCCACCACCGTGCTGGAAGGCGACGACCTGACCCTGCAACAAAAAGGCAGCCTCGGTGAAACCCTGAACAAGCAGCCGGGCGTGTCGTCTTCGTACTTTGGCCCAGGGGCCAGCCGCCCGATCATTCGTGGCCAGGATGGCGACCGCATTCGTATCCTGCGCAACGGTGTGGGCGCGCTGGACGCCTCGTCGCTGTCCTACGACCACGCGGTGCCGCTGGACCCGATCAACGTTGACCGCATTGAAATCGTGCGCGGCCCGGCCGCTCTGCTGTATGGCGGCAGCGCCATCGGTGGGGTGGTCAATACCTTCGACAATCGCATCCCCACCGAGGCCATCGAGGGCATCCATGGCGCTGGCGAGTTGCGCTACGGCGGCGCCGACACCACCCGCAGCAGCGCAGGCAAGCTGGAAGCCGGCAACGGCACCTTCGCCTTGCATCTGGACGCCAATGCGCGCGAGTTCAACGACCTGAAAATCCCAGGCTATGCGCGCAGCCGGCATGCCCCGGAGAGCGAGAACGGCCCCGGCAAAAACGGGCGCCTGGGCAACAGCAATGGGCGTCAGGACGGCGGTGCGGTAGGCGGCTCCTACACCTGGGACGATGGTTATGCCGGGCTGTCCTATAGCAATTACGACAGTAACTACGGCTCACCCGCCGAGCAGGATGTACGCATCCGCATGAAACAGGACCACTACGCCTTTGCATCCGAGTTCCGCAACCTGCAAGGGCCCTTTACCTCGGTGAAACTCGACGCCGGCTACACCGACTACGAGCATCGCGAAATCGAAGGCGGCGAAACCGGCACCACCTTCAAGAACAAAGGCTATGAAGCGCGGGTGGAAGCGCGTCACCAGCCGATTGGCCCGTTCGATGGCGTGGTCGGCGCCCAAGTGACCCGCAACGAGTTCTCGGCCTTGGGCGAAGAAGCCTTCGTACCGCAGACCGACACCAACGCCGGCGCGCTGTTTGTCCTCGAAGAAATGCAAGCCACCGAGCGCCTCAAACTCAGCCTCGGCGCACGCCTGGAACACACCAGCGTCGACCCGAACGCCAAAGGCAACGAGCGCTTTGCCAATGCCGATAAAAGCAGTAACTTCACCGCCGGCAGCCTGTCATCTGGCGCGGTGTACACCCTCACGCCGATCTGGTCCCTGGCCGCCACCCTGGGCTACACCGAACGTGCGCCGACCTTCTACGAGCTGTACGCCAACGGCGCCCACGTCGCTACCGGTACCTATGAGTTGGGCGATGCCAACCTGAAGAAGGAAAAGGCCGTGTCCAGCGACCTGGCCCTGCGCTTTGACAACGGCACCCACAAGGGCAGCTTCGGCGTGTTCTATAGCCACTTCTCCAATTACATCGGCTTGTTGGGCACGGGTCGTACCCTGAACGATGAAGGCGAAGAGGACGCGGGCGGTATTCCCGAGTATGAATATTCTGGCGTACGCGCACGTTTCGCCGGCTTCGAAGCCCAGGATCACTGGAAGCTCGGCGAAGGCGCTTACGGCAAGTTTGCGCTGGAACTGTCGGGCGACTACACCCGCGCCACCAACCTGGACACCGGCGAAGCCTTGCCACGCATTGCGCCCCTGCGCATGAGCAGCGGCCTGCTGTGGGAACTGGATCGCTGGCAGGCGCGTATCGACGTGGAACATGCCGCAGGCCAAGGGCGTGTGCCGGATAACGAAAGCGGCACCGACGGCTACACCACCCTCGGCGCCAGCGCGGGGTATCGCTTCAATGTGGGCGGCAGCCAGTGGCTGGCGTTCGTCAACGGTGAAAACCTGACCAACCAGACCGTGCGCTATGCCAGCTCGATTCTGCGCGACATCGCGCCGGCGCCGGGGCGCAGTGTGCAGTTCGGCATCCGCACCACTTTCTAACCGTCACCTCACCCCCCTGTAGGAGCGAGCTTGCTCGCGAAAAACGCCAACGATAACGCGCGCTTCCTGAATAAACGCGGCGCCTGTGAGTTTTTCGCGAGCAAGCTCGCTCCTACAGAGATAGAGCCTGCCATCAGGCTATTTTTGCAGCGACTATCTGTCACTGTTACCAAAACTGAAATGATGCATCTTGCGATTCACCCTTTCTCAAAACGCCCCGCCGCATTATCCTTCGCAACAATCTGAAACGCTTCACCTCCGGGTCGATCCCATTTGCCGAATTTCCCTTCACGCAAAGACAGCGCTGTCTTAAACCGACCTGCGCTGGGGAATCTGTTGCCCGCCTGTGGATAACCCGGTTATCCACAGAAAAACCCGAAAATAACGATGAACCAAGCCCGTGTCGAATCGTCATCTACAGTGAAGCACGGGGTTACATAATTATTCCAACGTCACGGAGAAACACACTATGAGCACTGATGGTGCTTCAAGCCCAAGCCGCCTGCTGCCCAGGCTGCTAGGCGTCTTGCTGCTGATCATGGGGCTGGCCTTGCTGGCTGGCGGCGTCAAGCTGAGCATGCTCGGC
>Ga0308168_1002244_pt1 | contig 16162 bp, 14 predicted proteins | sample PhyCR2_FD_202133 | JGI IMG/M metagenome (GOLD analysis project Ga0308168, IMG submission 202133) | Phyllosphere microbial communities from UC Gill Tract Community Farm, Albany, California, United States - DLSLRC.R2 | ecosystem: Host-associated > Plants > Phyllosphere > Unclassified | place: USA... | reverse complement strand
CATGAGCGGCAACCAGTACGTCAAGGAAACCCTGCACGCAACGCTGTCGCCGTCGATGGACATCATGGTGTCCTCGAACTTCGAGCGCCTGCTGTTCGACCTGCACGGGCGTAACGGTGCGGCGATTGCCGGCCTGATGGACTCGTTCAAAAAGGACGGCAGTTTCAGCGTCGAGCAGGAACGCTGGACCGAAGCACGCAAGCTGTTCGATTCGCTGGCGGTGGACGATGCGCAGACCTGCGAAACCATCGCCGACGTCTACGAGCAAACCGGTGAGGTGCTCGACCCGCACACTGCCATCGGTGTGAAAGCCGCGCGCGAATGCCGTCGCAGCCTGGATATCCCGATGGTCATTCTGGGTACTGCCCATCCGGTCAAGTTTCCTGAGGCAGTGGAGAAAGCGGGTGTAGGAAAAGCGCTCGAACTACCTGCACATCTTTCTGATTTGTTTGAGCGAAACGAGCGCTGCACGGTTCTGCCAAACGACCTGAAAGCCGTGCAAGCCTTTGTCAGCCAGCATGGCAACCGCGGCAAGCCGCTCTAAGCCAGTAAAAGCTGTCACATTTTGAAGCCCGTCTCCTGACGGGCTTTTTTGTTTCTGCTGCCACACTGCTCGGGTTTTCACCCACGAAGGACGGGTGAGTCGATCACGAAGGAAATGGCAATGCTGTTTTACAGAGGTTTGAAACCGGCACTGGGCTGGTTGTTTTTGTTGGCGGTGCTGGGGTGGACACACAGCGGCGTGGCAGCGCAAATGGCACTCGATCAGGCCAATGCGTCAGCCAGTGTCCAGGCTATCGAGCTGGATGCGCACGAGCAGCAATGGATACGTGACAACCCCAGAGTGACGGTGGCATCGGTGCAATATCCGTTGTACCTGTTTCAGGACGAACATGGCCAGTGGAGCGGTCTGAACAACGATGTGCTCAAGCGCGTCAGCGCAATGACCGGCCTGCAATTCGAGCACCAGGAATCGTTCTCTACCGACCATATGCTCGATCGCCTGCAAAGCGGGGTCGCGGACATCAGTACGACCTTGGCCATGAGTGATGATCGCAAGGCGTTTCTCGATTTCAGTCATGCTTTTGGAGGGGCAGGCTGGGTTTTTGTCGGACATGCCAATACCCCGCGGGTGGAGTCTTTCGAGCAACTGGCCAAGCGCGTTCTGGTGCTGCCCGCCCGTCATGCCCTGGAGGATGCGATTCGGCGCGACTATCCGTCGATTGAAATACGCTCGGTGAAAACCTACGCCGAAGCGCGGGCTCTGGTCGAGAGCGGTGAAGCCTACGCAACCATCGAAAACGAAATCGGCGCGCAGCTCTATCCGTTGGGCATGCTCAAGGTCGGTGCCCTGGTAGAGGGCAAGTGGGAAGCCGATCATCTGGCTGTACGAAAAGGCATGCCGCAACTACTGAGTATTCTCAACAAGGCGCTGGAAGCGTTTCCTGCGGCGGAGTTGCGGGCGATGCGTCTCAAGTGGCTGGCAGGCGTTTCGCCGCCGCCCGTGCCCTCCGTCTGGGAACGGCTGGTCGAGTGGGCATGTTGGGCGATGGGGGTAATCGGCGTTTTCGGAATGCTGTCGCTGGTGTGGAACAGGCGTCTGGCAGCCGTAATCAAGCTGCGCTGCGCAGCGGAAAAGGAGCTGGGTGATCAACTGGCCTTTCAGCACGCCCTGATCGATTCGATGCCGGATCCGGTGTTTGTCCGTGATCTGCACGGGCGCTTGATCATCTGCAATCGCAGTTACGAGGAAGCACTGTCGGTGCGCCTGGACCAGATGCAGGGTCGCCTGCTGATCGAAGTCGATGCGTTTCCAGAAGCCACTGCGCGGATGCTGCACGACGAATTCATCGCCCAGTTGCAGACCCGCAAGTCGCGCTTCAGCAAACGGCAGCTGCTGTTCAAGGGCGGGTCTCGCGAGGTGTATCAGTGGACCGTGCCGTTTTACAGCGGTGACGGTAAATTGCGCGGCCTGTTGGGTGGCTGGACCGACATCACTCAGCGCAGGACCGAGAGCGGGTGTCGCTGTCTGCAGTAAAGAAGGGAAATGTCCTGCAAGACGCGGCTACTTTTCTGATGGGAGGCTTAAGACGCCTGCCCTAGAGTGAACGACAACTGCGGTGAGAGTCCGCGATGATCGCTCCAGAGGTCGCCCATGCGCTCGCTTAAAGTCCTGATTCTTGAACCCAACCCGTTCCAGCTGATGGCATTGCATCAAATGCTCAATGCCATCGGCATCTACGATGTATTGACCGCGCCTTCGCTGGCGTCAGCCTTGAGTTCACTGGGACATCGCGGCGCGGTCGATATCGCCATTTGCGATCCGCAGCTCAAAGGTGGCGATGGGCTGGCTTTGATTCATCACCTGGCGGCGCACCATGAGGCGCGTGCCCTGATTCTGCTGGGCTCGGTCGCGCAGAGTTTGATGAGTGATCTGGAGCCGCTGCTCCGCCAGCAACGCCTGCGCCTGCTGGGACGGCTGCAAACGCCGGTTTCGGCGGTGTTGATGAGAGGTCTGCTGGACAGTTATCTGATCACCCCGCAGGAGCTCATCGAGGCCTGAAACCGGCGAATATTTTTCTGTCATCTTCGCCGTGCATGCTCTGTCAGACGCGGACCCGCAAGGTCGGGACGCGACAGGCAGAACTTTCTTCTCGGGCCGGTGGTCATTTAATGTGAACACGCCCCAGGCACTGTGTTTTCGGACTATTGAGTGGAGATCGAGATGGAAAGTATCAGTCTATTGCTCGGTGAGGCTCTGAGCCCGTATCAGGTGACGCTGACCCCTCGCGGCAGCCATGGTGAATGTCTGGTGACGCTGAAGAACAGCAGCGGCGCCATTGTGGTGGAACGCGAATTCAATCAGGCCCAGTTGAGCGACAAGCGCTTGCTGACCGACGTGGTGGACGGCCTGCACCGTGACGTGATGATCGCCGAAGGGCGGCTGGAACCCTGCGTCATTGCGGCGTTGCGCAATGCAGCTCTGGACAAGCGTCCGGCCCTGTAAAGATGAAATATTTTTTGTGGGAACCTTCCTGCATCCCTGTCAGTCAGAGCCCATAACAGCAGGATCAAGCATTGTGCTCCGGTGCTTGTCGCTTGCTGCTACGGGTCTCGAAGCAGACCCCGTTTAACCCCGAGTCGTCTCCCCACTTCTCGGGGTTTCTTTTGCCCGGCGTTTGCGCAATGTGCGGCTATTGCTCGAAAAAGCCAAGCGCCCGGCGCTGCTCAGATGGCCCCGTCTTCACGCAGCCGAGCGATTTGCGCCGCGTCGTAGCCCAGATCGCCAAGCACCTGCGCATTGTGTTCGCCCAACTGCGGCCCGACCCATTCGGATGAACCTGGGGTTTCGGAAAGTTTCGGCACGATGCCGGGCATCTTGAAGTCCTTGCCGTCCGGCAGCTTGGCATGCAGGAACATCTCGCGCGCCAGATATTGCGGATCGTTGAACATGTCCTCGGCGCTGAAGATCCGGCTGACCGGTACGTCGGCCTGATTGAGCAAGTCGAGAACAGTCTGCAGTGGTAAGGAATTGACCCAGCGATCAATCACGCCATACAACTCGTCCCGGCGACTGTCACGCCCGTCGTTACTGGCCAGCTGCGGGTCGTTGGCAAGATCTTCGCGGCCAATCACGAGCATGAAGCGTTTGAAGATTGCATCACCGTTGGCACCGATCTGCACATGCTTGCCGTCGGCGCTGGTGTGGATCGAAGAGGGCGTGATGCCCGGCATGATGTTGCCGCTGCGCTCGCGGATGAAACCGAACACGTCGAACTCCGGCACCATGCTTTCCATCATCGCGAAGATAGCTTCATACAGCGCAACGTCGACCACTTGGCCCAGCCCGCCGTTGACCTCACGATGACGCAGCGCCATCAGCGCACCGATCACGCCCCACAGCGCGGCAATCGAATCACCGATGGAAATCCCGGTGCGCACCGGCGGCCGATCTTCGAAACCGGTGATATAACGCAAACCGCCCATGGATTCGCCGACCGCACCGAAACCTGGCTGGTCCTTCATCGGCCCGGTCTGACCGAAACCGGACAGGCGCACCATCACCAGTTTCGGATTCAGTGCGTGCAGGGTTTCCCAGCTCAGGCCGAGTTTTTCCAGGACGCCGGGGCGGAAGTTCTCGATAAGGATGTCGGCTTCACTGAGCAGCTTTTTCAGGATCGCCAAACCGTCCGGGTGTTTCAGATTGAGGGTCAGCGACTTCTTGTTGCGCGCCTGGACGAACCACCACAACGAGGTGCCTTCGTACAATTTGCGCCACTTGCGCAGGGGATCGCCGCCGTCCGGCGACTCGATCTTGATCACCTCGGCGCCGAATTCGCCGCAAATGCGCGAGGCAAAAGGCCCGGCGATCAGCGTACCCAATTCAATGACTTTCAGACCCGAGAGCGGTTTGCTGGTGAACGGCATGCGAAATCCTGTAGGACAAGGCTGAACGGATACAGGGTTTTAACATAGCCGGCTGTCAGACGCCGCAGCTGGATTGCCATCAATTCGATGATTGCCTGTGGCATCGGTTAGACTTGCCGACTTTCCTCGTATCAAGAAGCCCGTTCATGGCCCAGCCGTCCACTACCTACAAATTCGAACTGAACCTCACCGACCTCGACCGCAGCGTCTACGAGAGCGTCAAGCAGACCATCGCCCGTCATCCTTCGGAGACCGAAGAACGCATGACTGTGCGGCTGCTGGCCTACGCGCTCTGGTACAACGAGCAGCTGTCATTCGGCCGTGGTCTGTCAGACGTGGATGAACCGGCCTTGTGGGAAAAGAGCCTGGACGACCGTGTCCTGCACTGGATCGAAGTTGGCCAGCCGGATGCCGATCGCCTGACCTGGTGCTCGCGCCGCACCGAACGCACCAGCCTGCTGGCCTACGGCAGCCTGCGTGTCTGGGAAACCAAGGTGATCCCGGCGATCAAGAACCTGAAAAACGTCAACATCGCAGCCGTTCCGCAGGAAGTGCTGGAGACCCTGGCCAAGGACATGCCCCGCGTCATCAAATGGGACGTGATGATCAGCGAAGGCACGATCTTCGTCACCGACGATCGCGGTCAGCACGAAGTCCAGTTGCAATGGCTGCAAGGTGAGCGCGGCTGAGGTCGCGACACCGCTGATATTTCCCACGAATCAAAGAGAAGCCTCCTTCGCCCCATGCGTATCGAACCTCGTCAACTGCCTGCCACGCTGCCTTTCCTTGGTGATCTGCCGCCACTGCTGACCCGCCTGTACGCGGCGCGGGGCGTGCAATCGGAAGCGGAGCTGGACAAAAGTCTGGCGCGCTTGATCCCGTTCCAGCAGCTCAAAGGCATTGATGCGGCGGTCGACCTGCTGGTGACGGCATTGGAGCAACGCCAGCGCATTCTGATCGTCGGCGACTTCGATGCGGACGGCGCCACCGCCAGCACTGTCGGTGTGCTCGGCCTGCGCCTGCTGGGCGCGGCGCATGTCGATTATCTGGTGCCGAACCGTTTCGAATACGGCTATGGCCTGACGCCGGAAATCGTCGAAGTCGCGCTGACCCGTGAACCGCAACTATTGATCACCGTCGATAACGGCATCTCCAGCGTCGAAGGCGTCGCGGCGGCCAAGCGTGCCGGACTGAAAGTGTTGATCACCGACCACCACTTGCCCGGCGATGAACTGCCGCAGGCCGATGCGCTGGTCAATCCGAATCAGCCGGGCTGCGAATTTCCGAGCAAAGCGCTGGCCGGCGTCGGAGTGATCTTTTACGTACTCATGGCGTTGCGCGCGCGTCTGCGCAGCCTCGGCTGGTACGAGAGCAAGCCACAACCGAACATCGGCGAACTGCTCGATCTGGTGGCGCTGGGCAGCGTCGCCGACGTGGTGCCGCTGGATGCCAACAACCGCATTCTCGTGCATCAAGGGCTGGAGCGGATTCGTGCCGGCCGAGCGCGGCCGGGGATCAAGGCGATTCTCGAAGTCGCCAAGCGAGAGGCTGCGCGGATCACTTCCACCGATCTCGGCTTCATCGTCGGCCCGCGCCTGAACGCCGCCGGGCGTCTGGACGACATGAGCCTGGGCATCGAATGCCTGCTCACCGCCGACGCCAATCTGGCGCGGGAAATGGCTGCGCAACTGGACGGCATGAACCAGGATCGCAAATCCATCGAGCAGGGCATGCAGCGTGAAGCGCTGGCGCAGCTCAAGGATCTGCCTGTCGAGTCGATGCCGTTTGGTCTGTGCCTGTTCGACCCGGAGTGGCATCAGGGCGTGATCGGCATCCTCGCCTCGCGGATGAAAGAGCGCTATTTCCGCCCGACCATTGCTTTCGCCGATGCCGGTGATGGTCTGCTCAAGGGCTCCGGTCGCTCGGTGCAGGGCTTCCATATTCGCGATGCGCTGAGCGTGGTCGCGGCGCAGCATCCGAACCTGATCGCCAAGTACGGTGGCCATGCGATGGCCGCTGGTCTGACCTTGCCGCAGGAGAATTTTCCGCTGTTCGCCGAGGCATTCGACGCTGAGGTGCGTAGGCAACTTCGCGAAGAAGACCTCACCGGGCGCATGTTGTCGGACGGCACGCTGGCCGTCGAAGAGTTCCACCTCGAACTGGCCCGCGCCTTGCGCCACGCCGGGCCATGGGGTCAGCACTTTCCGGAGCCGCTGTTTCATGGTGTGTTCCAGTTGGTCGAGCAGCGCGTGGTCGGCGAACGGCATTTGAAAGTGGTGCTGAAAAGCGAATGCGGCTCAGTGAAGCTCGATGGCATCGCGTTTGGCATTGATCGCGATGTGTGGCCGAACCCGACGATTCAGTGGGTCGAGTTGGCCTATAAACTTGACGTTAACGAGTTTCGTGGCAACGAGACTGTGCAACTGATGATTGCTCATATCGAACCGCGTTAAGCCATTCGCGAGCAGGCTCGCTCCCACAGGTACGGTGCTGCCTTGTGGGAGCGAGCCTGCTCGCGAAAGCGTCCTTTCACACACTGAATTACTCTGAACCCTCCGTCATCTCCGGTTGTCGACTAGGCTCTAAGCACTGCTTGATTGGCCTTGTGACGTCTTGTCGAATTTTTGCCCGCGGGGGCGGGTGCTGCACCCTTTTTCTGTCACTCGTCGACTTTTCAAACAGAACCCTGGAGCCTGCCCACTGATTCGAGAGGTGCCCCATGAGTCTGCTGCTTGAACCCTTTACCCTGCGCCAACTGACCCTGCCCAACCGCATCGCCGTGTCGCCGATGTGCCAGTATTCCAGCGTCGATGGCCTGGCCAACGACTGGCACCTGGTGCACTTGGGCAGCCGCGCGGTGGGCGGTGCCGGTCTGGTTTTCACCGAAGCCACGGCGGTTACCGCCGACGGGCGCATCACCGCCGAAGACCTTGGCCTGTGGAACGACGAACAGATCGAACCGCTGCAACGCATTACTCGCTTCATCACCGCCCAAGGCGCGGTCGCCGGCATTCAGCTGGCCCACGCCGGGCGCAAGGCCAGCACCCATCGGCCGTGGATCGGCAAGCATGGCAGCGTCAAACCCGAGGATGGCGGCTGGACCCCGGTCGGGCCATCGCCGATTGCTTTCGATCCGCAACACACTCAACCGAAGCAGCTGGATGAGGGGCAGATCGCCGAAGTGATCCAGGCCTTTGTCGACGCGGCCAAGCGCGCGCTGACGGCGGGGTTCAGCGTGGTCGAGGTGCATGCCGCGCATGGGTATCTGCTGCATCAGTTTCTTTCGCCGCTGAGCAACCAGCGTCGCGATCAGTACGGTGGTTCATTCGAGAATCGCATCCGCCTGGTGCTGCAAGTCACCGACGCGGTGAGGGCGGTTTGGCCGGAGGAATTGCCAGTATTTGTCCGTGTCTCGGCGACCGATTGGGTCGAAGACGGCTGGAATCCGGACGAAACTGTGGAACTGGCGCGTCGCCTTCACACGCTGGGCGCCGATCTCATTGACGTGTCTTCAGGAGGGACAGCTGCAAACGCGGAAATTCCGGTCGGGCCGGGTTATCAGACGCGCTTTGCCGAGCGGGTACGCAAAGAGTCAGGCATTGCCACCGGTACTGTCGGAATGATTACCGAGCCTGCCCAGGCCGAGCACATTCTGCGCACCTGTCAGGCCGATATCATTTTCCTTGCGCGCGAATTGCTGCGTGATCCGTACTGGCCGCTCCACGCCGACGATGATCTGGGCGGGCGCAAAGCAGTGTGGCCGGCGCAGTATCAGCGCGCGACCCATCGGGATCAGCCGATTCATGAATCGGATTTGCGCGATTGATTGAAGGCTGGAAAGCAAAAGCCCCGAACCAGTGATGGCCGGGGCTTTTCTATTCGGCAGAAGTTTGCGTTGTCCAGGCGGGCCTCTTCGCGAGCAGGCTCGCTCCCACAGTAGGATTGCGGACCCCTGTGGGAGCGAGCCTGCTCGCGAATGACGCCAGAACAGCCGCCTTAGAACCTCAAGGGTATTTACGCTTGTCCGGCGCCGGCGGGAAGTACTGGTACAGCCAGGTCTCGCTCAGCGTGCGGTCATTGGTGCGAATGAACAGGCGCAGTTCCACCGGCTCGACACTGTCATTGGTCGGATACCAGTCGAACAGGATCCGATAACCCTTGATGTCATCCAGCACCAGCACGCTGAAGTCCTGCACCTTGCCGTTGGAACAGGTAATCACCGGCTCGATCCCGGTGCCCTGTGGCAGGCGCTCAAGGCCGCCACCGGTGAAGTCCACGGCAAAGCGCCGCGCCCAGACTGGCGGGTAATGCTCACCCGGCGCCCAACCCTCGGTGAAGCCGCCCATGCCCGAACGCGTTGCGTGCACCCGTGCCAGTGGCGTGCCGACCGGTGGCAGGGCGCTCCAGTACAGCTTGTACCCGTAGTTCAGCGAATCGCCGGCAGCCACGGGTTTCTTCGGCGTCCAGAACGCGACGATGTTATCCAGCGTCTCGCCGGTCGTAGGAATTTCCAGCAGATCGATAGAGCCTTCGCCCCATGCGGTTGTCGGTTCTACCCACAGGCTCGGGCGCTTGCTGTACCAGTCGACAGTGTCCTGATAGTTGGCGAATTCGTGGTCGGTCTGCACCAGGCCGAAACCCTTCGGGTCCTTGTCGGCAAATGCGTTGAATTGCAGCGTCGCCGGGTTGTTCAACGGACGGCAGATCCACTCGCCATTGCCGCGCCACATGGCCAGGCGATCGGAGTCGTGAATCTGCGGGTGAATGGTGTCGCACATCCGCCGTTCGTGGGTGCCGCAGCTGAACATGCTGGTCATCGGCGCCACGCCCAACTGTTCGATGGTGGTGCGTGCGTTGATGTACGCGTCGATTTCCATGACCACGCGCTCGGCCTGGCAATCGATGTCGAAGCGATAGGCGCCGGTCGCGCTCGGCGAGTCGAGCAGGGCGTAGACCACAAAACGCGTGGCGTTCTTGTCAGGCGTCTCGAACCAGAACTTGGTGAAGTCGGGAAATTCTTCGCGCTTCTTCGCGTAGGTATCAATGGCCAGGCCGCGCGCGGAGAGGCCATATTGGCCAGTAGCATCGACCGCACGGAAATAGCTGGCGCCGAGAAACGACACCACATCATGCCGATCCAGCTCCGGCGCCTTGAACAGTTTGAAGCCGGCAAAACCCAGGTCGCCCTTGAGCTGCTGGGTGTCGACCGAAGTGTTCTCGTAATTGAACAGCGCCGGGCGGAAATGCACCTCGCGCGCCATGCGCGTCTTCGGATCAACGCTGTACATGCGCACCGGCTGACGGAAACCCATGCCGACGTGGAAAAACTGCACGTCCAGCTGACCTTTGTTTTCCTTCCACAGGGAATGCTCGCCGTCGTAGCGGATCGCGTTGAAATTCTGCGGAGTCATGGTCGCCAGGGTTGGCGGCAACACCTGTTTCGTATCCTGATAGGCATTGCCGGCGAGCTGCTTGGCCTGACGCTTCAACGCTTCGAAATCGAAGGCCTGGGCCTCGCCATCGGCGGCGCCACCATTGGCTGCCCAAGCGCGGGCGGCCAACAGGCCCGACGCGGAAAGACCGGTATAGGCCGCAATGGCCATGGACGCTTTGAGCAAATTCCTGCGGTGCATAAATACAACCTGTCGTGTGCAATCCAGCGCCGTTCCTGGCACCTGTCGGATCGGAAATTACGGTTCGGTCATGCCTTCGGCCAAACGCAACGGACTATAAACAGATGCCCGCTAGCTTAATCGGTTCGATTGTCGGGCAAAAAGGCTTGTTTGCGTTGCGTCATCTGGCAATGAAACAAGACATGTCTGTAATTTTTCTGACAGGGCTCTCTGATTTAGAGGGCATATCTGCTTTTTTCGATTAATTACTCTAAAAACCACTTTTCAACGCCGATTTAATTCCTATTCTATGGGCAAGACCGGATACAAGCCTTCGTGCCGGCGGGGCACACGACGCTGCTCGAAGAGGCAGGGCGATGTGAGGTTCAGCAGTTTCTTGACTCAATAGAGAAGGACATCGTCCATGGCAAAAATACAGGGCATCACCGAAATGTTGGGCATCTTTCCTTGCTTGGGCGGCGGGCGCAGAAGACGCCGTCTCAATTCCGAGGAATTGAAACTGGTGGAACGTTATCGAGAGCTATCGGAAAGCGACCGGATCGCCATGCGCTATCTGGTGGATGCGATGCGGAGTGTTTCGCGGTTTTAAGGAGGAGGGGAGAAGGGGGCAGGTCGAAAGGCCTGCCCCTTTTCATTGGGTAACGCTCGGAACGGGCCCTTCTGAGTGGCGAGCAACATCTCGAAGCATACTCGCGGCGCGGGTTGGGGCACTTTCGAACTAGGCTGAGGGCCTTAGATCCGGATAACCCTTGTTTGGAGACGGAACATGAACACCCGTGGATTGCTCGATCAACTGCTCAAGTCCGGGCAGGAAATGCTGCAGAACAAGACTGGCGGCGCTTCCAACAAATCGGCTGCCGGCGGACTTGGCGGCTTGCTCGGTGGCTCGTCTGGCTCCAGCGGTCTCGGCGGCCTGCTCTCAGGCGCGGGTGGCGGCGCATTGGCCGCAGGCGCGATGGGCCTGCTGCTCGGCAATAAAAAGGTCCGCAAGGTCGGCGGCAAAGTCGCCCTCTACAGCGGCCTCGCCGCGCTGGGCGTACTGGCTTACAAGGCCTACGGCAACTACAACGCCCAAAAAGACAGCGCACCACAACGCGAACCACAAACCCTCGACCGCCTGCCACCCGCGCAAGTCGAGGAGCACAGCCAGGCGATCCTCAAAGCCCTGGTCGCCGCCGCCAAAGCCGACGGCCACATCGACGAGCGCGAGCGCGAACTGATCGAAGGCGAATTCACCAAACTCGACAACGACCAGGAGCTGCAACACTGGCTCCACGCCGAACTCAACAAACCCCTCGACCCCACCGACGTCGCCCGCGCGGCGAGCACGCCGGAAATGGCGGCGGAGATGTACATCGCCAGTGTGATGCTGGTGGATGAGGAGAATTTTATGGAGAAGAGTTATCTGGATGAACTGGCACGGCAGTTGAAGTTGGAGCCGGGGTTGAAGGTGGAGTTGGAGAGGCAGGTGCGGTTGGCCGGGGCGGATAGCGTGTAATCGTAGTGGCGATCGCCGGGCATCAGCAGGCGGTTGCTCTTCTACGTTAGCTAGACTTTCTGCGTTTCAGTAGTTTCCGTAACGGCGTTGAATCGACCTTTGTCCCGATGGCGGACATTGCTCTTGCGGCGGCTCTGCATATTTTTGGTACTAGCCGCGTAATAGAGCTGGCAAATAGATCACTAGCAATCGGTGATTAGCGCACTGACTTCGTCGCCAGATCGGTGTTATTCAACAGTCGACCGTTGAGGTATGAGTCGGCGGGCCTGCCGTCGAGCAAGTTTCCTTCTGCTAGAAGTATTTGAATGGATATGTGTCTCCCGTGATTATTATTGAATCTTTTTCTGTATATACGTTGTTGATGTTGTTGATAACCAGCTGTAGGTTGGTTGGGTTTTGAAAAAGATGATAGAAGAGTTCGAAGTAAAGATAATCTTCGATCAAACTTGCTGCTAGGTTTGGATGGATGTTCAGAAGTTCATTGAAAGTCGGGTAATCAACTGTCGCAAGCTCGGGGATGTCCGCATAGCCTTGCTCGGTATCATCAATCCTGCATTCCGAAATAAACGTGTCTGCGATAGTTTTAAACCCTCTTGGAAAGTCGCCGGGTTTGATTTGCAGTATGTAGGGCTGAGTCTTGATCGTAACCGCCTCTCCGAAACCCAAGCTTCTATAAGATACGGTGCTTGGATTGACTGCGTTGCCTGAGCACTTAAATATCATGGTTTTGCTTTCGCTGTTATAGGTTTGGTTGTCGAGATTTTTTTACCCGAAAGAAAAACTCCCTTGTACTACAGGTCTGAGGCTTTTCCCAAGTTAATTGCATCCGCATCCGCATCCGCAGCGACTGCGCACTGCTTTAGCGTAGTGGGTTGCTCTAACAAATTTTGTCATCGATTGGCAGCGCCGCTACACCCTATGGCTTAGCCAATGTCAGGTCCACTGCTTTCCCCATATACTCTAATATGTGAAGCCTGCATCAGATTTGTTTAACTTTATGCAGCGTGTGATCTAAGATTTTGCCAAGGTCGCTCCAGGTTTTGGCGGTGTCGGTGTATATCGGAGATTCCCAATTTCGATTTGCAATTAATGAAATTCTAAAGGCACCATTTTTGTCAAATTCTGGATACCATCCGATGTCTAATATTTGTTCGTTTGGGAATGCTGCCTGTAAGAGGTCCTCTTTCAGGTTCTCTGAGATGAGTGCTATGTCGTAATTGATTAGGTTGGATAGTTCGTCAAAAATTACTTTTCCGTCGAGATGTATTATTTTTTTTAATTTCATGGTTTTTTGCTTTTAATTGTGAGAGTAAGGAAAGGGGGGTATATTCGGTTTGTATAAAATAAATCTGTCCTCATTTCCCGCTCTTTTGCTCTTTTGCTCTTTTGCTCGGTTCCCTTTTGCTCGTTATTTTTCTACTAAAGGCTATAATGAAAGGCCACGCATTTTTGTGGTTAAATACCATGTTGTAAAAACTTTATTTTTAAGTACTCAATAATCTTATCTAATTCAGGGTTTCTGATATTGTCGTGATGGTTATACCAATTGGTGATGCATGCGATCGCATCTCTGAATGGTAAAGTGACGTGATTATCCATGAACTCGAATGCAATACCTGTAGTTAAATAGGTGGGTATGTTTTCTCGGTCGGCATCGGTGCTGATGTATATACCAGACATCTCTATTCCGAATTCTTGTGAATGAAGAAGGCTCTGGAGCGCTTTGAGTAGGAAGCTGGAGTGGTTGCTTGAAGAGGACTCTAAGAGATCTAACAAGCAATTGTGAATTATGTTTTCTTGAGAGCTGCTAATATTTATATTCATAGTTATTTCATTGTTGGGTGGAAGTGGGTGACTGTGGTAAAAGTTTCATCAAGATAGATTCTGAAGGTTATTCCGTCATAAGAAGCACTGTAAGCTCGGTTGCCATCGGATCGGGCTTAGTGGTAGTCCTTGGCGGCCGCTTCTCTGCCTGTTTTGAACATTTTATCTGTAGAAATTATATATGGATCGTACATAGTTTTGGGCTGCCAACCTCTTTTATGCCGACTGCTTGGCCTGTACGATCCAACGAGTCTCGTCCGTAAGTTATTTCAGATAGCCCGAGAATTTTTGGGTGTTGAGTTTCTGAAAGTAACGGTTCTCGGCGCTTTCCATGCTCAGTTGCGACTGACGTCGACTCCACGAAAGTTGCCATTGGCTTCTTAGCTGTAGCGACATTGAGAAGAACCTTTGTCATGCACCAAAGAATGACGGTTTTCTACTTGCGCACTGAAATACTAGGTGCGCTTTTTATGCTCTATTCAGCGTTCATAATTTTTCTATAGCTTTCAAATGCCTCGATGCATTTTTCATCTTCGTTAACCAGTTTTTCATAAAAGCTGTCGTCATCAGCCCATTCGCAAAAAACGAGCTGTGTTTTGATTTTGTTGTTATATGTGTGTTGTGACTTAAGGACCCAGTGAGACGAGATTTTTCTTTCAGTGATTTCAAAAAAAATCTAATGCGAAAGGTTTAGGGTATTCATCATAGGACTCTGAGAATATATAAACCCAAGGGTAATTGTCCCAGAGCTCTATACCGTAAACTATATATTCTCTTCCAATTTCTATATCTAGTTCACTCTCGCCGACAGAGATATAGCGCTTCAGTCTTGCTGCAGTGTCTAGCGTAAACCTTTCGTCTATTCTATTTGTTATGCATTTGACTTTCATTTGATTTCAAAATACCCGGATGGTACGGATGGGGCGTTACCCTACGGTTTTATGTCGTCGATACTATGTTTTTGTGGCTGGTCAATGACCGATGGGGACAGATTTATTTCATTAGAAAATAAATCTGTCCCCATCGGTCGTCTCCATCTGTCCTGTCCCCATTTGTTCTATGGTTTCCGTGTATAAATTATGTCAGCTTGGGGTTTTGAAGCTCTAAACTGCTCCGTCATTGTGGTAGGCTTTGATATTAGTTATGAATATTGCGCTAGCACTGCAGGCAAAGTTGCATAGCGTGTTGATTGTTGTCTTTATCTCGTAATTGTTGTTGTGTTTTTTTATTTCTAGCTCTAGTGGTCCGTAGAAGCTGAAATTTATAATCTCCACCGTTGTTACACCGTTAATGATTAGGTCAAATGTGTATTCGTTATATCCGTTTTTTATCCATTTCTCTGGATAGCTGTTGCCTGTGAGATGGCTGAATAGCTTTAAGGTTATTGCGTTGTCGCTAAATATGGCATGAGAGATACTAAGGTTTGTTGGTGTATAACCATTTCCGAAGATGGCTAGCCATTGTTTCTTGTCTGAAATGAAATCTGTCCACATTTTAGTTACTCGAAAACATAATGGGTGGAGACACTTTTTAGGTGGAAGGTCCTGTTGCGGTCTGCATTTCCGGTTTTGGGGTCATACTCTCTTACATTGAAATGCGGTTTATGCGAAGCATGGTCGCTTGGGAAATCTTCATGCCCATACGAGTGTTCCTGAATTACAACGCGCTCATTGTCAATATTTTTATAATGATATTCCCTTGTATAAACAATATTGCCATCTGCATCGAGAACATTTTGCTTTCCTACTCCATGTTCACCTATTTTTGTAAGGGCAACATGGTTGACTTCCATTGGTTCAGCTGACATGGGTATTCTCGCATCACGTTTTGCGTCTTGAAATGCAGCTCTGCGCGAACCATAGAATTTGTCTTTTCTCGTAAATTTTGTTTGGCCTGGGCACCCGTTCAGCCCCAACGGATCCACCCACCCCGTAGGGTTAGGCACGTACTGGTAGCTATTCAACCCACCCGCAAGCTTGATCGGATCCGGGGTCAAGAACCGTCCAGTCCCCGGATTGTAGTAGCGGTGGCGGTTGTAATGTAAGCCTGTCTCGGCGTCGAAATACTGACCCTGAAAACGCAGCGGATTATCGATTTCGCTCACATCCAGCGCCGCGAGATTGCCGTAGGCGCGGTAGTTTGCCGACCACATGATTTCGCCGCTGTAATCGGTGAGTTCCTGCGGTGTGCCGAGGTGGTCGAGTTGGTAATAGAACGGGGCCGCTTTTAGCGGGCCTTCGCCGTCGAGCATTGCCAACGGGCGGAAACTGCCCGGTTCGTAGATGTAGCTGCGATAACGATTTTCTGCGCTTTCGGCGATGAGGCGTTCGCCTTGCCAGAGGAATTCAGTGGTGTGGCCGTCGACGGTTTTCTCGATGCGGCGGCCGAAGGCGTCGTATTTATAGGATGCGGTGCTGCCACCCGGCAGGCTGACGCCGATCAGGCGGTGCTGGCAGTCGTAGCGGTACTCGGTGACGAGCTTCTGGCCGGTGCCGCGACGCTCTCGGATCAGGTTGCCGTAAGAGTCGTAGTCGTAGTGGCGGTCGCCCTGCATGAGCAGGCGATTGCCTTTGACGTTGGCGAGGTTGGCTGCGGGCAGGTCATTTTGTCCGAGGAGGTTGCCTGCCGGGTCGTGAGCGAAGCTCTCTGGCATGGCGCCGCGTACGCTGATCAGTCGGTCGAGTGGATCGTAGTGATAGCTGCGGTTGCCTTTGCGGCTGTCGTTAATACCGGCGAGGTTGCCGTTGGCATCGTAGTTGTAGCGACGCTGGAACAGGTG
>Ga0308168_1002237_pt1 | contig 16183 bp, 13 predicted proteins | sample PhyCR2_FD_202133 | JGI IMG/M metagenome (GOLD analysis project Ga0308168, IMG submission 202133) | Phyllosphere microbial communities from UC Gill Tract Community Farm, Albany, California, United States - DLSLRC.R2 | ecosystem: Host-associated > Plants > Phyllosphere > Unclassified | place: USA... | reverse complement strand
ATGGATAAACGCTCACGAATTTGATCCAAAGTACACTCATATTGAAGTTTACCATTTTCAAAGACGGTTTTAAGTGCTCCGCCTTGTTCTTGTTCGGCTGTTTGCTGATCAAACAAGGTGAAGCCATTTTCACTTTCTTCGATGCGTAACAGACCTTTCGCAGATTTTTTCACACCTGAGTCAGTAATTGGATCTTTAAACAACTCACGGCCTACACCATTCACTTGTCCCCAAGTCGCTTTCACAGCAAATCCAAAAGTATCGCGAGTTAAGTAGTTATAGGTAAAGCTACCTATACCAAACACCAAGTTGTTTGAAGCAAAGCCTTTGGCTTCAAGTCCTTCTAAAATGCGCTGTGCACGGTCTAGAGTAATCGAGTCACCATAAATTAAACCGACACGCTCATTTAGTACTTTATAGCCTTGCTCAGTTGTTGTACCGCCAAACACCTCCCATAAACATTCAACCGCACCTTTGTAGGCTGGGCTGCCGACTTTGGCATCCGGGTCACCGCAAATAATTTTAACTGGGTCACCAGAGTCTGGACGGAAAACTAATTTAGCCAATCCTAAAGCATTCGGTTGTCTCGCCAAGATTTCAGATTTTAACGCTACGGTAAACTCGGTAATGACTCGCCAAAAGTCCCAAGTGTCAGACACGATGCTGACAACACCCGACGGATAAAGCTCGCAAATTAAACGCTTAAATGTTTCTAGCTCACTGTTTTCTGTGCCCATACACATCACACTGTGTTCGGTTGCTGGTACAGAAACCCCAATCACACCTGTGGCATTGTAATATTCTTCAGCGTAGTCAATCGAAGCAACCGAGTCTGTTCCAATAAAACTGGTTAAGTGGCCCACACCAGATTGTGCCGCATCATAAATTCCGCTCATGCCACGGCTACTAAAATCGTGTCCTTGCACAGGTACAAAATCGAGTGGTGCTCCAGTTTTTGCGGCATATTGAGTTAATAATCGTTTGTACTCGTAAGCAATTGTGGCAGTTGTACAGCTTTTCCAAAGTTCAGCACTTAACACGGTTTCAATATAGTTAGTTAGCCAAAAGAAACGCGGATCGGTATTAATTACAGTAAGCACGGGTACACGCATATTGACGCGGCTGCCTTCTGGCAATGCTTTAATGCGTAATGGTAAATAGCCCAAGTCGTGTAATGCTTCAATGTGATCAACCGGTACTGCACCTTCACCTAATGAACTATCCATACGGCGTTTATATGCAGCCACCACTTTGTCTTTAGGTTGCTTGAAAAAGCCTTCATTCCACGTATCAATTAAAAAGTGTTTAATAAAACCCTGAAGCCCAAAGAACACAACTTTATCGTCAAAGTCAGGCAACATCTTGGCGAGTCGAGATGAACGCGGCGTAAAGTTGGCGTACACGTACTCTGTGTCTGCTGGATACTGACGTCTGTGATCAGCTTTATAAAAATCGATAGCGTTTAATGGATTAAGTTTAATAGTCATCTTTATTCTCTTTATTTTGCTGCAAAAGCAATTACTGAAATTTTGTCTGATGGTTGTTGTGGACAGCTGTCCGAGGTAAACAGTTGGTCAAGCAATCCATCAAAAACCTCTATTCCTTTACTAAAAATACCGTGGGTCACATATAGAACAACCTTATGGCAATTGAGGCGACGCAGTTCTTTAGCAATACCAATAAAGGTTGCACCGCCGTCGCAAATGTCATCGGTAATGACCGCTGTTAGGCCTGATAAATCAGTCGCATGTACATGCGTACCTAAAATTTTGCCAGTCACTGGATCACGCTTTTTATCGCATTGAATAATAGTGATTGGTTGTTTGCGCTCAGAATTAAAAGCATCTGCAACCATTTGTGTACGTGCTTTCGCGCCTTTATCTGGGCAAATAAGCACTGTTTTTTCATCTTTTAACAATGTGCTTAGCGCTTCACTCTTTGCGATGATGTCGACTGAACTGACATTTACAACTTCGCTAAAAGAAGTATTAGCAGCGAGCAAAGCTATTGTTACTTCACTATGGCAGTCCCAAACAGTGATTTTGCCTTGTTTGCCCGCATTTTTGTCTGCATTGATGTTGAGTAGCTTCGTCATCACATCAAGCGAGAACGCTTGGCCTACTGCACAAATACGGTCCTGACGGGCGTATGGAAAATATGGAATTTCTAGGTCAACGGTTAAGCCCTGATTCAGCAATATATTTTCAAGTAACAAATAGTCCATCACATCGTAACTTGAGGTCATTTTGGCGCGAACCAATACATTGCCAGATAGTGAACCTAAGGTTGTCTCATCAATCTGAACATGACGCTCTCCACCAGAAAACTGCGTGAATTTCACTGGAATTTCATTTCTTGCCGCATCTAAAAGCTGGATAGCCATATCATCCTCTTTTTGTCTGATGACCTTCGATGAATATATAGTGGCATAAAGCCACTATATATTTCAAGTCTATTTTTCAAACTTTTTTCAAAGCCATTTAAGACATAAAATTTACAGTTTTAGAGCATTTAGAGATTTGTTATTTCAGATAAATTATTCTTCAAACAATTGAAATAAAAAATTAATTTACAAAAAGCATGACGAGTAGAACCATTATTAAAAGTAGCGGATACAACTTTGCCCGCCATAAATCAGATAGTTTTGAAATAAATTTTTCTGAAAAATATAGCCCAATCCATGTTCCAGCAACCAAGAATAAAGCAGCTTCAAACCAGATTAGTCCGATAAATCCACTAGGTGTCCATGTAGATTGCCAAAGTGACAATACACAATAAGTCAGCGTTGCAGTTAAAGACAAAGGCAGCGTGAGAATGTTTGCAATAGCCGCAGCCTCTGCCATGGAACTACCCCGCCGCCGTAATAAAGGAACCGTCATTACACTTCCTCCTACACCTAAAAGTGCTGCAACCCAGCCGATAACTCCGCCTTTAATGAGTTCGCTGTTCTGCCCATAATTTTGCTTTTGCCTTGATGTCACCATAAACCCTGGTCTGTAATAACAATCAATAATGGTTATGAACACATAACCCATAAATATCCAGCGAAGCCAGCTGCTATTAAAGAATGAGGCCATTACTGCACCAACAATTCCACCAAGTGCAATACCACCCCATAAAAAGCGGATTTGTTGCCAATCTATATGTCCGGACCGATAGTGTCGAAAAGTTGCAAAACTTGCCGAACACAGCATGACAAAAGCTGATGTAGCTACGGCGATTTGCATGGCATGTATGCCGACATTACTTTCATTGCTCCACTTTTGAATAATGACTGTATAAAGCAAAGGCACAGCAACAAAACCACCGCCAAAACCAAATAACCAGGTGGTTATGCCTGACAATAGTCCAAATAAAAATAGCTCATATGGCATGATTATCTTCCTCACGTTTATAGAGGCATGATATAAAATAGCTCTATGGCAAACTAACGTAGAAAAGCCATCTTTTTATTTGTTTCAGCCAAAAATATATGCGTAATATTCCAATTAACGAGGTAGACCATCTACCGCAAGCGGTTCTGGCATTAGGATCAGACTATCCTGTTGATACCTTATTAGATACGCATAGCCATCGTCGTGCTCAGTTCTTATATGCACCCGAAGGCCTCATGAAAGTTGAAACTGAAGATGGACAGTGGCTCGTGTTACCGTACAGCGGTGTATGGATACCCGCTGGCAAACCACATCGAGTATGGCTATCTAAAGTCAGTACTTATAGTTTGTATATAGAAGCAGGCCATGCACCAAGACAAGCAAATTATTGCGAGGTTATACAAGTCTTGCCTTTGTTACATCAACTGCTCATTCAGGCAAATCAGCTACCTGTTGACTACCAGCATTCACGACGTGACAGCGCTCTTATCGATTTATTGTTATATGAATTAGAAGCTGCACCAGCCCTACCTCTGTTTATTCCTCTACCTCACAACACATTACTATCTAAACAGTGTGCTGAGTTTATGGAGCGTCCCGATATTCATAGTAGCCCTAAAGATTGGGCACATGACCACAATAAAAGTGAGCGGACTTTTCACCGCTGGTTTAAGTCAGAAACTGGCATGTCCTTTCAGGAATGGCGTAATCGAGTCTGCATCATCTATGCTTTAAATGCCTTAAAAGAAAATATCTCAATTACGGAAATTGCTTTTAGTTTGGGCTATGAACACTCGGCAGCTTTTACAGCAATGTTCAGTAAAATTATGGGTTATCCGCCTACCCATTTTCAAAAAAGATTTCATGCACATGATAAAGCGCTATAAAGATTTACTCATGTGTATGGTGTCATAGGTCTCGATCCACTCACGTTTAATAACATCAAAGCCTTGAAGCCGCCAAAACTCTTCAGCCGCTGGCAAAAATGGATGAGTGTGCAAATACAAACTAGTAATTTCATTCTTTTCTGCATGGCTAAACAACATTTTACATAGCATAGTTGCGATACCATTACGGCGGTATTCAGGCAATATAAATAATTTGATGACCTCAACCGTATTAAGCGGCAGATTTAAATCAAAACGATGGTCATAAGCCCGATATGCAATAGTGCCAATAATGCGGTTTTGATCTTTTACTGTAATGAAGCAGCCTAATGGGTCATGGACATAATGTTGCTCAAAATTTTGTAAATCTTTGGGAACTTGCCCATGATAAATTTCTGGGAATAACAACTGTCTTGTATAAAGCGCAAACTCTACCGCAGACTCATAGTCTAGTTTGCCCACTACTTGATAATTCAACATATTCATAGCCAAGAATGATCAGGTATCACAATAGTTTTGTCTTGAATCATGGCTTCATGGAACTCAACATCGTAGACACTTTTTAAAAACTTCGGATCGGTTATTCGTGTTTTTGTCTCAGGCTTAACCACTTCGTGTTGGCGCATAAAAAACAAATGATCGGCAAATAAAAAAGCCAAGTTAGGATCATGCATAATCGCAATCACCGTAAAATTTTGCCGCGACAACTGACGCAATTTTTTCATTAAATAAGACTGATAATAAACATCGAGATGGTTGGTTGGCTCATCAAGCAAAATGACTTTCGGTGCTTGTACTAAAATGCGGGCAATCATAACCAATTGTCTTTCGCCACCCGATAACTCGGTATAAGGACGATCGCGTAAATGCTCAATATCTAAATCAAGCAAAGCTTGATCTACACGTTCCCAGTCTGATTTTGAAGGACGATATCGGCTAAAAGCGGCACGTCCCGTAATCACCACATCTTTAACCAAAAATGGAAATACGGTTTTATGAAACTGCGGTAAAAAGCCAAGTAAGGCAGCCCGATCTTTGCCTTTAAAGTCCGATAGTGGTTTTCCTGAGTAGCGAATCAACCCATCTTTTACGGGTTCTAGGCCCGCCATCAATTTAAACAGTGTCGATTTTCCGCAGCCATTACGCCCTAAAATCACTGAAAACTGATTTTCAGGAAACTCCAGATGAATGTTTTTGAGAACCTGTTTGTGCCCATAAGCATAATTTAACTGATCAATTTGAATCATGCCCAATGAGTCCTCTGTGTTTTCATTAATAATAAGAAAAATGGCGCTCCAAGTAGCATAGTAAAAATGCCAATCGGTATTTCAAACGTTAGTAAAACCCGAGAAAAGTTATCAATCAACAGTAGAAAACTGCCGCCCAACACCATATTGGCAGGAATACTGTAGCGATGATCTGGCCCAACCAACATTCGCACAATATGCGGCATAAACAGCCCATATAGACTAATAATGCCTGCAGCAGCTACAGAAGTTGACGTACATACTGTGACCAGAGCAATTAAAAGAAGTTGTTCCCACCTTGGGTTAACACCCACAGCCTGTGCTTCTTCGGCACCGAGTGCCATTAAGTTTAATCGCCAACGCATCGCAAATAATCCGGCAAGGCCAATACAAATAGGTAGCACGGCGTATTGAACCTTTTGCCAAGACGCCTGATGTAAGTTGCCCATGGTCCATTGCACGATCGCTTGTAATTTAAATGGATCACTTAAATATTGAATAATCGTGAGACCTGCTAAAAACAGCCCCGAAACAATCATGCCCGATAAAATTACCATGACTAAAGACGTCTGGCTTGCGTGTTTTTGATGCGCAAATAAATATGTTAAGCCAACAGCACACACACCAAAAATAAAGGCTGATAAGTTTGGCGAAAGCCAACTTAAAGAAAGTGCCAAAGCTGCACCAAACGCGGCACCAGAAGAAATACCAAGTACATAAGAATCGACCAATGGATTACGAAACAATGCCTGCAAACCATTACCGGCGGTTGCTAATGCAGCTCCCACCATAAAGGTCAGTAAAATTCTCGGTAATCTGACATTCACAATAATGTTCTGCATCAATCTAAATTGTTCTGCATCAAAATAAGGTGTACCAAAAACCGCTTGTACACCCCACAGCGTATAGTCCCATGCACTCAAGGTCTGAGTTGGCCCAATAAGCAGCGAGATAAAAATCATGAGGAAAGGTAAAGGGTAAAACCAATAATATTTCAGTTTTTCCATATTTATTGCACAAACGTTTTTGCAAGGTGCTCACCATACAACTTAGTTAAAATGCGCTGTTGTAAAGCACTTACAGGTAAATCGGAGTTTTCGGGATAAATACTATGATTCAAATAAATCGCCGTAATAATAATTTTGATGGTGTGTGGGTTATATATAAATGCAGGACTCAAATTAAATACCTTTCGGTTTTGCACAGCGCTTAAACCCTGTAATTCTTTTCGTTCATAAATCAGTTGGGGGTTGGTGTTCCAAAGCACAATATTGTCGGGGTTCCATTCAATTAAAGTCTCGGGATTTACATTGGGTTGATTCGTATTGGTCTGAACAATGTTGTACGCCCCCGCCAGCTCAATAAAATCATTGGTAATCGACTGACGTCCCGAGGTAGAAAAAATTCGGCCACCAGACCAAGCATAGTAAATCGATTGTTTATTTGGCTGACGTGCAGTTTTGGCTGCGACCTCCGCCACAATTTCATCAGAGAAATTTAAAATTTCTTGAGCTCGCTTTTGGGCACCGCTCAGAATAGCAATTTCAGAAAGTTCTTCTTTTACTTGCTGGTAGGTACTGGACTCCATCACATATACAGCAATGCCGAACTGCCGTAACAGTTCAATTGTTTGAGTCTGCCCGCTCCCTACAATCACCAGATCAGGTTTTAACAACACAAGACTTTCAATATTGGTTGCATTTGCCCCTTGTGAAGGCGTCGCAAGCTGCTTATTGGCGATACGCTTATCTATTTTTGAATAGGCATTAAATAATAAAGGCTGGATGTATACTTCGGCTGGTATGCCAATCACTTTATGACCTTGCCCTAGCATATATAAGCCATCTAAACCCGACTCAAACAAAGAAACAATTCTTTGGGCGGGTTTGGCTACACAGACTTTTGTATTTGTACTATCAAAGACACATATCGAATGGGCTGCTAACTTTTCTTGCGCTTTACCACTTTGTTCAGATGAAGAACATCCACATAGAATGAGTAAAGTGAGTAATGAAGTGAATAACTTCATTACGGCATGCCTTGCACAAATACAGTGCATAATAAGAAGATGTGCCTATTTGGTGCATTTTTCATGTGAAAAAACACCATAAGTGAGCAAGACGGTTTGAATCATGGGTAATACAGCTGTCAAATTAAATGTAATAGCTAAGATATTAAAGAGTAAGCAAAAAAAACGCCAAATTTACCAAGTAATAAAAACTATTTAATTATTGGCTTAAAAAGTGTACATCAGAGCCATTCAAATAATTTAATAATGGCTACCGCTCAATCAACATTAAAATAAATAACTCGTTATAATCCAGCCCAAAATCTGATAGACATTATCTTCCGATGCTGACCCAATCATCTTTCTGGCGTAGTCTTTACCGCTTAATTCATATTTATGCCGGTATTTTTATTGCACCATTTATCTTGTTCGCAGCAATCACTGGTTTACTCTATGCCATTACGCCACAACTTGAACAAGCAATTTACAAAGATGTTCTATATGTTGAGCAACTGAATCAAACACCACATAAGCTGAGCCAGCAAATTGAAGCGGCAAAGCAAGTAATGCCAAAGTCTGCACAGGTAATTGAAGTTAGACCAGCTCCAAGCTCTAATCAAACAACTCGTGTAATATTTTCAGACCCTATCCACGATTTTACAAGTGAAGCCGTTTTTATTGATCCTTTTACACTTAAAGCTCAAGGTCATCTAGCGGTTTATGGTACGAGTGGAGTGCTACCGTTTCGAACTACCCTTGATCAACTGCATAGTAATTTATTGCTAGGAAAATGGGGCCGCTTTTATAGTGAACTGGCGGCAAGCTGGTTAGCCATTTTGACTTTAACTGGACTGTATAATTGGTTGAAACGGCGTCAAAATCTTAAAATCAGGCAAACACAAAAAAATAGATTATTAAGATGGCATAGCACGTTGGGTTTAACTTTATTTCCTCTCTTATTAACAATCGCCGTTACAGGTCTTACATGGTCTGAATGGGCTGGAGATAATATTCGAGTTGGTCGTCAGTGGCTCAACTGGCAAACCCCAACTTTAGCAACTTCTCTTCAAACAGATAATTTACCTACAGTGATGCACCATGAACATCACGAGATGCCTCATAGTGAAAATCTTAATTTAAATATTGTCTCTACTGAGTACGATACTGCTCTTTCAATCGCCAGAGCACATGGCATTGATGCAGTACAGATACAAATCAAACCACCGACTAGTGGAAATCAAGCTTGGATTGTAGCCGAAATTCAGCGTAAATGGCCAACTCAAGCAGACAGTATCGCCATTGATATGGAACAACACAAAGTTATAGATCAACTTGCGTTTAAAGACTACTCTTTAGTGGCAAAGCTCACCCGTTGGGGAGTTGATGCCCATATTGGGGTTTTATTTGGCTGGATAAATCAATTGGTACTGGCACTTTATGCTTTCGCACTGTGTATTATGATTATTTATGCATATAAAGCTGCGTTTAAAAACTCGAATTTAAAACTCATGACAACCCATTTTGTTGGTCAAAGCTTATTGATTTGGAATCGTGCAACTAGCTCACAAAAAATATGGTTAATATTGGTGGGGATCGTGTTAGGTCTTAGCTTACCTGTTTTTGGTTTTAGTATTTTATTTACGCTGTTTATCTTTGCTATGCGTAAATATATTCCGTCTAAACCATAACATCCGCATTTGTTCTCACCTCATATGCTGTGCATACCGCTAACAGTATGCACAGCCGCCGAAAATAAGTTCTAAATTAATCTTCCGATAATGTTTTTATATCAATCACAAAACGATACTTCACATCGCTCTTTAACATACGCTCAAAAGCTCCGTTAATATTTTTCATATCAATCATCTCAACTTCGGAAACAATATTATGCTCACCACAAAAATCGAGTAGCTCTTGTGTTTCTTTAATTCCACCAATGACCGACCCTGCAATTGATTTTCTTCCTAAAATCATAGGTACTGAATTTGCACTGATTTCACCTAAATATCCAACTAACACAATAGTTCCATTTAAAGCTAAAGTTGGAATATAAGGCTTTAAATCATGGTCATAAGGCACCGTATCAATAATCAAATCAAATTGATTTAATACTGATTTCATTTGAGCCTCATCTGTTGATAACACAACATGATGTGCGCCAAGTTGTTTTGCATCCTGTTCTTTGTTTGCTGAGCGGGTAAATAATGTCACTTCAGCGCCTAGAGCATTGGCAAGTTTAATCGCCATGTGCCCTAAACCACCTAACCCCACTACAGCGACTTTACTCCCCTTACCAACATTCCAGTGACGAAGCGGCGACCAAGTGGTAATGCCAGCACAAAGCAGTGGTGGCACAGCTTGAGCATCCAGATTTTCAGGTACTTTTAATACAAAATCTTGGCTACAGGTAATGCTTTGTGAATATCCACCATAAGTTGGGCGTTGGTCATGGCGATCTACGCCGCCATAAGTCTGGATGTTACCTTCTTCACAATATTGCTCTAACCCTGAATGACAAGCAGAACAAGTACGGCATGAGTCGACCATACAGCCAATGCCCACTAAATCACCCACTTTATACTTTGTGACTTTAGGTCCGATTGAAGTGACACGCCCGACAATTTCATGGCCCGGAACTAATGGATAAGCACTAAATCCCCAATCATTTTTAGCTTGGTGTAGATCGGAATGGCAAACACCACAATATTCAATTTGAATAACAACATCATCTTCACGTGGGGTTCTACGTTCAAATTTAAACGGAACTAAAGGAGTTTCTGATGACAGCGCGGCATAACCTAAAACTTCAGTTGTCATATTTTTTCTCTCGTGTTTAATGTTTAAATAGAAATGATTCCTTCACTGGATATTCATTAATGGCTATTGATTGTGAAAACCCATGAATACGTTTTGGAAACGGTGATCCGGCAGAATTGAATCAATCAGTTTTTTGCCATGTTCCTCAGTATAAAAATGAAAGTTGTAAGGTGTTGTTCTATTCCTCTTACAGATTTGCCTAATCCTCCGAATTGTTGCACTTCTCACTATTTTTCTTATTTGAAATGCCTACAATAAAAACACAGAGGGTAATCGGTGGAATCTGAATGTCGAATAGGTCTTCTCTAGACAGTAATCAAGAATTAGCTCAACTTATCGATCAATGGACCCGAGAAAAAGGTACATTCGAAGCACCTATTATGGGATTGACTTTATATCGTGCAGAGACATTGACCCAACCAAGTAGCAGCATGATGGATGCCAGTCTATGTATGATTGCTCAAGGGAAAAAACAGGTGATTCTTAGTGAAGAAACCTATACTTACGATTCTAACCATTTCCTTTTTACTGCAATTGATTTGCCTGTAATTGCTCAAGTGCTTGAAGCTTCAGTTGAGCGACCTTATCTTTCAATCGTGTTACGCCTAGACCCTTATGTACTCGCCCAAATCATGCTTGAGGCGCATATTCCTTTTAAAGATGTAAATACTGAGAAAAAAGGAATGGCGGTTGGAGTAGTCAATTCAGAGCTGAATGATGCGTTTATACGGTTAATAAAACTACTAGATACGCCACAAGACATTCCCATCTTGTCTCCTCTTATTATTAAGGAAATTTTTTATCGTTTACTGATGAGCCCACAAGGTGACCGACTTAAACGTATTGTAGCGGCAGGCACTACAGGGCATCGAATTGTGAAGGCAATTGAATGGCTAAAAACAAATTTTGCAAAACCATTTAGTATTGAAGAACTGGCAAGCACAATGGGGATGAGTGCATCAAGTTTTCATCAACATTTTAGGGATATAACTTCAATGAGTCCCTTACAGTATCAAAAGAGAATAAGGTTGACCGAAGCACGGCGTTTATTAATGACCGAAGAATATGATATTTCATCTACCAGCATGCAAGTCGGCTATGAAAGTTTGTCGCAATTTTCCAGAGAATATAAACGTTTTTTTGGAGTTTCTCCGTCAGTAGATATTAAGAATATATAAAAGCGACACCTACGGACCATTAAGATTATTTCAAGGTATTACCATCAAACATAAAAAAAGCGGTACCTGATTATGTCTATCATCAAATACCGCTAAATTTAAATCAAAGTAACATCACACTGGATTCATTCGCTCAAGTTCACGAATTAAACCAGAATGATCCAACTCACCATCTCCGGCAGCAAGCATATTTTCAAATAATTGGCTGACTTGTTGGGCAACAGGTAAATTCAATTCTAGTGATTTAGCGTAGCTAACGGCTGTATGAATATCTTTATGCTGGTTTCGAGCTGTACCTCCCGGTTTAAAATCTCGATTTAACATGCGTTCGCCATGCTGTTGCAAAATCGGAGAATCTGCAAAACCTCCTGTGAGTGCTTGTTTGAGTTTTATCGGGTCTGCTCCTGCTTTACTGGCAAGCAATAAACCTTCACTCACGGTTGCAATGGTGGATGCGACTATCATTTGATTTACCAGTTTTGCCAGCATTCCACAGCCAACCCCACCCACTAAAATTGGTCGGCCCATTGCACTTAAAATAGTTTCAGCTTGTAAAAATGTTTTAGTTTCGCCGCCTACCATAATAGCAAGACTTGCATTTTTGGCACCTTTTTCGCCTCCAGAGACTGGAGCATCTAAATATTTAAACCCTCTTTCTCTACATTTGTCACCTTGTACTTTTGCAACCTCAACGGGTATTGAACTCATGACAATAACCGTACTTTCAGGTTTTAGCTGTGAAGTCGCGCCGTGTTCTTTAAACAGGATTTCATCACAGGTTTTTCCATCACTAAGCATACAGATTAGAAACTCTACATCTTTCCCGACTTGTTCAAGGTCAAAGCAAACTTGGGCACCAGCTTCTTTTAAACTATCTGCTTTAGATAAAGTTCTATTCCAAACCTTAATTTGATGGCCTGCTTTGAGTAAATGCATAGCCATCGGCAGTCCCATAATGCCTGTCCCCACAAATCCGATGGTCGCCATTATTTCATCTCCGTAGCGGTTCGAACTTTAAGTTGCTGCTGTTCTACTTTTAAGCTATTCGATTTTAGCTTTGCTAATAACAACAAGCCCAAACCACCCATCGCTACAAAGCCAGCAATTGCAAGGAATGCCACTGTATAGGTGCCTGTGGTGGTATATAAATAGCCAGTTAAATATGGACCAGTAAAACCACTTAAATTACCTACCGAATTAATTAATCCAATTCCAGCTGCGGCACCGACACCCGTTAGAGTTTGCCCAGGAATGGTCCAGAAAATGTTAATTGCGCTAAATACACCAATTGCGAGCAGAATAAAACCCACAATAATTGCCCAAGGCTGATTCACAATAAGTGCAATCGCAATGGCTAACGCCGCCATAAGTGCAGCACAAGCACCGTGTTTATAACGCTCTTGTTTACGGTCAGAACGGCGGCTCCATAAAACCATTCCAACAGCTGCAAATGCATATGGAATTGCTGTAAGTAAACCATTTTGAATAAGGCTAATCTGCATACCAAATGTGTTACGGAATGACTCTAAAACACTTGGTAAGAAGAAGAACATTGCATTTGAACCGGAAGTAATTCCAAAATAAACAACCGCCATAACCCAAACTAAAGGATTTTTAAATACTTGTTTAATGAGTTCACCTTTAGTTAAAGCAGCTTCACTCGACTGCTCTTTTTCTCTTTCTTCACGTTCAAGCGTATTCATAAGCCATTGACGCTGCTCAGCTGTTAACCACTCTGCTTCTTTTGGGTTATTGGTTAAATATTTAAGACAAATTAGTCCTAAAATAATGGAAGGAATCCCTTCTAGCACATACATCAAACGCCAACCTTCATAGCCAATGGTATTACCCCATTGCATAAGGCCGACTGAAATTGGTGCTCCAATAATTTGAGCAATTGGCAATCCAAGATAAAATGTGGCAAAAACACGGGCACGATATTTTGCAGGAAACCATAAGGTTAAATAAAAGATAACGCCCGGAAAGAAACCTGCTTCAGCAATACCGAGTAAAAACCGTAAAACAATAAACTGCGTACCGCTATGAATAAAACCCATGAGTGCTGCAATAATGCCCCAAGTAATCATGATTCGGGCAATCCAGATTCGCGCTCCAAACCGATGAAGCAAGATATTACTCGGTACTTCTGCAATAAAATAGCCTAGAAAAAATACACCTGCACCTAAACCAAAAATGGTTTGAGTAATTCCAAGTGCATCATTCATATGTAACGCAGCAAAACCAATATTGGTTCTGTCTAGGAATGCCATAATGAATAGAATAATGAGAAACGGGATAATTCGGTTCGAAATACGTTTGATCGTCTGCTCTTCGAGAGCAGTTACATTCTTGATATCTTCCATAATAAATCTCACATCAACTGGCGATCACTGCCATTAATTTTGGGTATCTTCTATATGTGCCTGAATCACGCTTTCAAAATTTTTATCTGCTTGGAAACCTAAAGATTCGGCATATTCAGCTTTCACCTGAACAGGCCAACTTTGAACAATACGTTGAATGGTTTTGTCTTCTTGCCATTGCACCAAATCAGTTGCTTGTTTCCCCGCAACTTTTTCAAGCGCTTCCAGCATTTCTTTAACCGTAACTGTTAATCCGGGTAACGGAATGATTCGGTTATCTTGAAGTACATCTGAAGAAATTGACGCCGCTTTAATCATCGACTCAACACAACGTCGCGGTGAAGTAACAAAGACTGGAGTATCTGACGGTACTGGGCAAATGGCCGTTTCGCCTTTTAATGGTTCTCGGATGATGGAACTAAAAAATGTCGATGCCGCTTTATTGGGTTTACCAGGACGAACCACAATAGTCGGTAGTCTTAAAATACGGCCATCAATAAAGCCTTTTCTTGAGTAATCCGAGACCAGCAATTCTCCTACGGCTTTTTGCATGCCATAAGAGGACTTTGGTGTAACCACTGTCTCATCTGTCACAATCTCTGGCAACTGTCCGCCAAATACAGCACAGCCACTGGCAAAAATGACTCGAGGCGTGGTTTGTTTCTTTCTTAATTCTTCTAATAAATTTAAGAGTCCATACAGATTAACATCCATACCTAAATCAAAATCAGCCTCGGCTGCCGAGCTCACTACAGCAGCCAAATGCCAAACGACATCAATATTTTCTGTAATATGAGCAACTGTAGTTTTATCGGTAATATCGCCGACAATCACTTCAATTCTAGGATCTTGTGGCACATCATCGCCAGCAAATGCATCAAACAGAATAATTTTATCGATGGGCTCAGGTTTATTGTCCTCTAAAGTCAAACTGCCAGCTTTTAAAATCTCTTTAGCAATTTGTTTTCCAATAAAACCTGTTCCACCAGTGATTAGCACATTCATACAGAGGTCCTTTCCTAGTTTTTATTCACTTAAAAACTTTTGTAATTGTCGTGAATTAAACGATAAGGAGTCCCTGCAATAATTTCCAATGAATAATTTCTAAATATTGATAACTTTTTAATATCAGTTTTATGTTTATAAATTTACTCAATAAAGCAAGTTGTCTTTCAACTTGAAAACCTCAAACCACTCCATGGCTTGAGGCTGAATACTTTATTTACGTTTCGCATTTTTAAGTAAGATATTAATAAATGCTGCTGCAATATCAGAAACTGGTTCATCTTTACGCGTCAAAATTCCATAATCCTGCGCATCTAAAATCAAATCCGTTTCTAAAATCTGCAATTGCCCTTCTTTTACCTGATCGATCACCATGGCTTCGGGCAACATTCCTACCATAGGCGCACCTTTTAATATCTGCAAAAAGGTCTGCATCGACATGGTATTGACTGTATTTAAAGGAATTTTGACTTTAGCTCGGGCAAATGCGCCTTCCATACGTTGTCGAATTGGCGTGCCTTTAGGATAAAGTACCCACGGCCAATTTAATAATTCTTCTAATGTACAAAACTTTTTCTTGGCACATGGATGAGCATTATTAACAACAATGCAAAACGGCTCTGGGCCTAAAGGTTGAAAATCAAAAAACTGACTTTGCGTCACATCGGTAAAACGGCCAATAGCTAAATCTAAAGTGTGTTCACTTAGCATTTCCATTAAATGGTCACTGGTCTGCTCAACAACATCAATAGAAAGTAGCGGCCACTGTTTTTTAATCTCAATAATTGAGTTTGGAATCACCACAGCGGTTGCTGCAAAGATACCACCTACTTTTAAAAACCCGTGACCGCCTAACCGTAAAATTTCAATATCTTCGACAAAATGCTTTGCATCGTTTAATACACGCTGGGCATATCGAATTACATGTTCGCCTAAAGCCGTTACTGGCATATTTCGAGGTAATCGTTCAAAAACAGGAAAGCCCAGTAAACCTTCTATTTCCTTTAGCATTTTACTCACCGCGGGCTGACTTAGGTTCATCTGCTCGGCTGCCAAATGCATGTTATTGGTCCTCGCCAAAGTTTCTAACAACACCAGATGTTTGAATTTCAACCAATTATTTAAACTTGCGTAAGTTAAATCCGCCATTTTCAAAAATCCTTTTCGATAACTTTTCGTTATTAATAATTAAATTATTACGATTGGTGTTTATTAAATAAGAAACATATCATGATTTCAAATAAAAGAAGGATGCTTTAAATGAACTTTACGTTAAATTCCCAGAACTCATTACCAGACGATGC
>Ga0308168_1002227_pt1 | contig 16225 bp, 16 predicted proteins | sample PhyCR2_FD_202133 | JGI IMG/M metagenome (GOLD analysis project Ga0308168, IMG submission 202133) | Phyllosphere microbial communities from UC Gill Tract Community Farm, Albany, California, United States - DLSLRC.R2 | ecosystem: Host-associated > Plants > Phyllosphere > Unclassified | place: USA... | reverse complement strand
CGACCGGCACCTTTTCGCCTGGCCGCACACGGAGCGCATCGCCGACGTGTACATGAGTCAAAGGAATGTCTTCTTCCGTGCCATCGGCGTTGATGCGGCGCGCCGTTTTCGGCGCCAGGCCCAGCAGGGATTTGATTGCTGCCGAGGTCTGCGAGCGTGCGCGCAGCTCCAGGATCTGTCCCAGTAGAGTCAGCGAAATGATGGCCGCGGCCGCCTCATAGTACACACCGATGCGTCCATGCATGGCAAAGGTTTGCGGAAATAGTCCGGGCGCGACGGTTGCGACTACGCTGTAGCAGTACGCTGCTGCGACGCCGAGCCCAATCAGCGTCCACATGTTGGGGCTGCGATTGCTGATGGACTGCACCCCGCGTGTAAAGAACGGCCATCCGGCCCACAGCACGACCGGTGTGCTCAGCACGAGTTCGATCCAGCTTTGCCCGGGCAAGCCTCCTGTGAAGAACCGGTGCCCCGCCATCGCAAGGACGGTCACAATGACCGTCAGCGGCAGGGTCCACCAGAAACGGCGCTTGAAGTCCACTAGTTCCGGATTTTCTTCCTCTTCCAAGGACGGGAGCATGGGCTCGAGCGTCATGCCGCAAATCGGGCAGTTGCCAGGCTGCGGCTGCTGGATTTCAGGATGCATCGGGCAGGTATAGATCGTGCCTTCCGGCGCGGCGGGCGCCGGTTCATTGGCAGCGAGGCCTATATACTGCTGGGGCGACACCCGGAACTTGTCCATGCACCTGGCGCTGCAGAAATGATAAGTTTGCCCCTCGTGCCGAATTTCCCTGGCGGGGTCGGCGCCGACTTTCATTCCGCAGACCGGGTCAGTGAATGGCTTATCCCCAGTTCCGCTCTCATGGCGCACTCCGTGCCCAGGGCCATGCTCATGATGATGTTCGTGGCCGTCGTGATCGTGATGCGGCTGGTCGTTCATATCGGAACCTTTCCTGGACTCGTTATTGCAAGTTCACATTGGGTACATCCGGCTCAGTCAGCCGCTACCTGAGTAGCCGGATAGCCGGCAGCGGTAATCGCGGCGGCGACTGCATCCGGTGCTCTCGCGCTTTCCACACGGACGAGCTTGTCTTTCAACAGCACCTCGACTTTTGCATCCGGATCCAAGGTCTGCACGGTCCGGGTAACCCGGCTGGCGCAGCCGCCGCAGGACATCTTTTCTACCTTAAGCGTGTACATTGCTTTCCTCCTGTCTGATTGCTCCGATTACAATGTAGACCTTCCCATGATAGGAAGGTCAAGCTCTATCTGTGGTGATTTCACCGCGTAGACATATGATAATTGCCAGTGCCCAAAGAGACCGCTTAACTCGTATTTCCAAGAAGCGGCAGGCCATAAGGGACAGCGAAGGTAATCAGGGCCGGAGCAATCACGATTCAGAAAAAGAACTTGTAGATTGTCTGCGCTTGGGCCACACCTACGCCACTCAATTCGTCTACACGCTCTGAGACGAGCCTGAATAGACGCGTTACCCGAACCGAAAGAGTTAAATACTCGCCATTTAAGGTCGGTATAATTGACAACAAAATGTGGCGGTCCTAGACTACATCCTGACCATGAGACTTCCTCGCACATCCCGACTGATTGCCGCAACAATACTGCTGTTTAGCATATTGTTCATGCAGCTCGCTGTGTCGGCCTATGCGTGCCCAGCTCTGAACTTGGGAAATGACGATCAGTTGACCTCGTCCGTGCATGCGAAGCCAGCCGACATGGTCGCATGCCAGGACATGGATATGGAACAGCCCAGCCTGTGCCATGCGTCCCACCAGACAGACAAGCAATCGCTCGACAAGCCGGCGACGCCACCGTTGGCGCCTTTCGTGGCGGTAGGGTACGGGCTTCCGATAAGCCTGAACACATTGACGTACCAGCGGCCTCTCGGCTGGCCTGCTCCCGCCTTCCTCACCTATGCGACGGCACCGCCCATAGCCATTCGCAACTGCTGTTTCCGCATTTGATCCTTCAGTTTGCATGATTCCTCATCGCTGCGCTTTTGCGCGGGCGGTGTTACTCAATGCATTCTGGAGGTTTGATGTTTTCCCCACATATCATGGCGTCGCAAATGACGCCTTGTTCGGCTGTTCGGTCTTCCCGGGCTGTCCTTCTTCTTGTATTTGCTGTCTCGCTTGTCCTTGGCAATCCTACGTTTGCCGCTGAAACGCCATTGACGCTGGCTGAAGCCCAGCAGCGGGCCATCGAGCGATCGCGAATGCTGGCGGCAAAAGACTACGCTGTCCAGTCCTCACGGGAGATGTCGGTCGCTGCCGGTCAGCTCCCAGATCCAGTCCTGAAGGTCGGTATCGATAACCTGCCGATCAATGGACAAGATCGCTTCAGCTTGACGCGTGACTTCATGACGATGCGACGGGTCGGTGTCATGCAAGAGCTGACGCGTTCCGACAAACGTCGCCTGCGTGCCGAACGGTTTGAACGCGAAGCGGAAAAGTCGATTGCGGAGAAAGCGGCCACGGCCGCGACAATCGAACGCGAGACCGCTTTGGCCTGGCTGGACCGTTACTACGCCGAAGCCATGTCGGCCGCAGTAGCCGAACAGATAGATCAGGCGAAGCTGGAAATCCAGGCGGCCGAGTCCGCGTATCGGGCCGGCCGCGGCAACCAGGCCGACATCTTCAGTTCGCGCAGCGCACTTGCGGCCCTGGAGGACAAGGCTAGCGATATCGACCGCCGCATCGGCAACGCTAAAATCGCACTGGCTCGGTGGATCGGTGACGCGGCGCAGCAGCCGTTGGGCGCCAAACCGGCGGTCGATACCATCCGCCTCAACGAGGCCACACTCGACACCCAGCTTAACCACCACCCAGAACTTGCCGTGCTGGCCAGGCAGGAAGACATCGCAGTCGCAGAAGCGCAACTTGCAAGAGCCAACAAGAAAGCGGACTGGAGCGTCGAGGTCGCAGTGCAACAACGCGGCCCAGGGTATTCGGACATGGTGTCAATCGGCCTTTCGGTGCCCCTGCAGTGGGACCAGAAAAACCGCCAGGATCGCGAACTGTCTTCCAAGCTGGCTCAGGTCGAACGGGCGAGGGCCGAGCGCGAAGATATGTTGCGTGCCCATGTCGCCGAAGTGCGTGCCATGTTGAACGAGTGGCATACGGACAGGCAGCGACAAACCCGGTATGAGAAAGAACTGACCCCTCTGGCCAACTCCAGAACAACCGCGATCGTTGCCGCCTACCGGGGCGGAAAAGCCACGCTGGCGGACGTCATCGCCGCTCGTCGCAGTGAAATCGAAGTGCGCCTGCAGGCATTACAACTCGAGCAGGAAACCGACCGCTTGTGGGCGCAATTGAATTTTCTCTTTCCGCAAAACGGCGGTCCCGGCCACTGAAAAGCCGGGCGAACAAGGATTTTTATATGGATACTAAAAAAATAACAATTGCTCTGCTCGTGGCTGCTGCATTGGGCGCTGGTGGGTATGGCGTGTACAAGCTCGGCATGAATCAAGGGATGGGGATGTCAACCGTTCCACAAACGGCGTCCTCCGCCCAAGGGGCAGGTGTGAATCAAGCCAATGGACGCAAGGTGCTTTACTGGCACGACCCGATGGTCCCGGGCCAGAAATTCGACAAGCCGGGCAAGTCACCGTTCATGGACATGGAACTGGTGCCCGTGTATGCGGATGAGGCTGGCGACGAAGGCAAGATCAGCATCAGTCCTCGCGTTGAACAGAACTTGGGTGTTCGTACCGCCGAAGTCACGAAAGCCAGGTTTGCCGCCAATGTGGAAGCTGTTGGCAACGTCGCGTACAACGAGCGTGACGTCGCCGTGGTACAGGCGCGTAGCAACGGCTATGTCGAGCGGCTTTTCGTGCGTGCAGCGCTTGACCCGGTAAAGAAAGGCCAGCCGCTGGCCGCACTGTATGTACCCGACTGGGTAGCAGCACAGGAGGAATACCTCACCGCAATGAAAATGAACGGTCCCGGGACGGACGGACTGGCGGAAGGGGCGCGACAGCGTATGCGCCTGGCGGGCATGACGGATGCGCAGATCCGTAGCGTCGAGTCCAGCGGCAAGGTGCAGCCCCGTTTGACCGTCAGCTCGCCGATCAATGGCGTGATCGGAGAACTGACAGTCCGTGAAGGGATGACGATCGCATCGGGCGCACCTATGTTCCGGATCAATGGACTCAGCACGGTCTGGGTCAACGCCGAGCTTCCTGAAGCCGCATCGGCCGAGGTGCGCCCAGGCACACCGGTGGAAGCCCGTACCCCTGCCCTGCCGGGCACAGTATTGAAGGGCAAGGTCAGCGCGATCCTGCCTGAAGTCGAGGCGGCAACGCGCACATTGAAAGCGCGGGTCGAGCTGGCCAATCCCGGACAGCGACTGGTGCCGGGCATGTTTGCCACCGTGAACTTTACGCCCGCGGCGAGCGCGGAAACCTTGACGGTGCCGACGGAAGCAGTCATCCAGACCGGTAAGCGCAGTGTCGTGATGCTTGAACAGGGTCAAGGCAAATTCATGCCCGTCGATGTCCAGATCGGCCGCGAGAGCAACGGCCAGACCGAAATCCTCAAAGGTCTCGACGTCGGGCAAAAAGTTGTTGTTTCAGGCCAGTTCCTGATCGATTCCGAAGCCAGCCTGCGAGGCACCACGAACCGGCTGAGCGGTCCTGCGCCGGCGGGAGACTCCAAGCCAAGCGCAGGGCCAACGACACATCGTGCGCATGGCAAGGTGGAGAACATCAACAAGGATGAAATCACGTTTTCGCACGATCCGATCCCGAGCATGCAGTGGCCGGCGATGACAATGGGGTTCAAGGTCCCGGCAGGAGGTGTACCGAAAGATCTGGCGGTCGGCGACATGATGAACTTCGAATTCCAGCAGACCAAGGACGGAGCGTTCCAGATCACCAGCATGTCCCCTGCCGGCCCGTCGATGCAGGGCATGAGCGGAATGGGAGACTCCAGGAAATGATCGCCAAACTCATTCGCTGGTCGATCCTCAATCGCTTCCTGGTCCTGCTTGCGACACTCGGCATCACGGCCTGGGGCATCTATGCGCTGCAACGTACGCCTCTGGATGCGCTGCCCGACCTGTCCGACGTGCAGGTGATCATCCGCACATCCTATCCCGGCCAGGCGCCACAAATTGTCGAGAATCAGGTGACTTATCCGCTGACGACGACAATGCTGTCGGTACCCGGCGCGAAAACGGTGCGCGGCTATTCTTTCTTTGGCGACTCCTTCGTCTACATCCTGTTCGAGGACGGCACCGACCCCTACTGGGCACGCTCGCGCGTACTGGAATATTTGAACCAGGTTCAGTCGCGCCTGCCGCCACAGGCAAAGACAGCGCTCGGGCCGGATGCCAGTGGCGTTGGCTGGGTGTACGAGTATGCCCTGGTCGACCGTAGCGGCAAGATGGACCTGTCGCAGCTGCGCGCGTTCCAGGACTGGTTCCTCAAGTACGAGCTCAAGACGGTACCCAATGTGTCGGAAGTCGCAAGCCTGGGCGGCATGGTTCGTCAATACCAGATCGTCCTCGATCCTGACAAGCTGCGGGCCTACAACATCGCGCATAACGTGATCATCGACGCCGTGCAAAAGGCCAACCAGGAGGCCGGTGGCTCCGTGCTCGAGCTGGGCGAAGCCGAATACATGGTGCGTGCGAGCGGTTATCTGCAATCGCTCGACGATTTTCGCAAGATCCCACTGATGACCTCCCAGGCTGGTGTTCCCGTCCTGCTCGGAGACGTCGCGCGAATCCAGCTGGGACCGGAAATGCGGCGCGGCATCTCCGAGCTGAACGGCGAAGGCGAAGTGGCGGGTGGCGTGATCGTTATGCGCTCAGGGAAGAATGCACTGGAAACCATCGACGCGGTGAAAGCCAAACTGGCGTCTCTCAAGTCGAGTTTGCCTCCGGGCGTGGAGATCGTTCCGACCTATGACCGCTCGAACCTCATCCAGCGCGCTGTCGACAACCTCAGGGATAAGTTGGTGGAGGAGTTCATCGTTGTTGCGGTGGTGTGCGCAATCTTCCTGTTCCATCTGCGCTCCGCGCTGGTCGCGATCGTGACATTACCGATCGGTATTCTGACCGCCTTCATCATCATGCATTACCAGGGGGTGAACGCGAACATCATGTCGCTCGGCGGTATTGCGATCGCGGTAGGCGCCATGGTGGACGCCGCCGTCGTCATGATCGAGAACGCACACAAGCATATCGAAGCGTGGAATCACAAGCATCCCGGCGCAAAACTCGACGGAGAAGCGCGCTGGCGGGTCATTGGGGACGCCGCCGCCGAAGTCGGTCCGGCACTGTTCTTTTCGCTGTTGATCATTGTGCTGTCGTTCATTCCGGTGTTTACGTTGGAAGCGCAGGAAGGACGGCTGTTCTCACCGCTTGCCTTCACGAAGACGTATTCGATGGCAGCCGCCGCGGGGCTGGCCGTGACCTTGATCCCGGTGCTGATGGGTTACCTGATCCGCGGACGGATTCCCGACGAACAGAAGAATCCGCTGAATCGCTTCCTGATCGTCCTGTACCGGCCGTTACTGGATGGCGTGCTGCGCTTTCCCAAGTCGACCCTGGTCGTCGCCGCCATGATTGCCGCCATCACCGTCTGGCCGATGACCCGGCTCGGCGGCGAATTCATGCCGCCTCTCGACGAAGGCGACCTTCTTTACATGCCGTCGGCGCTACCAGGGCTTTCGGTTGGCAAGGTGTCGCAGTTGTTGCAACAAACGGACCGCCTGATCAAGACGGTACCGGAAGTGCAAAGCGTCTTCGGCAAGGCGGGACGGGCCGAGACGGCGACCGACCCTGCTCCACTGGAGATGTTCGAGACCACGATCCAGTTCAAGCCAAAGGATCAATGGCGGCCGGGAATGACACCGGATAAGCTGGTGGAAGAACTGGACCGCGTGGTCAAGGTGCCTGGGCTTTCCAACATCTGGGTCCCACCGATCCGCAACCGCATCGACATGCTGGCCACCGGAATCAAGAGTCCGGTCGGGGTCAAGGTGGCCGGTACCAGTCTGCAGGAGATCGACCGCGTTGCTGGCGAAATCGAACGGATCGTCAAGACGGTGCCCGGCGTTTCATCGGCACTTGCCGAACGTCTCAACGGTGGACGTTATATTGACGTCAATATCAATCGTGACCAGGCAGCGCGCTACGGCTTGAATATCGCCGATGTGCAGAGTGTCGTGTCGGCGGCAATCGGCGGCGACAACATCGGCGAGACCGTCGAAGGCCTGCAGCGATTCCCGATCAATGTCCGCTATCCACGCGAAGTCAGGGATTCAGTCGAGAACCTCCGCCAGTTGCCGGTCCTGACGCCGCGCGGCGCACAGATTCGCCTGGGAGATGTAGCGACGGTCCGCATCAATGACGGCCCGCCCATGCTCAGGAGCGAAAATGCACGGCTGTCTGGCTGGGTGTACGTCGACATCCGCGGGCGTGACATGAGCTCGGTGGTGCGGGACATGCAGCAGGCTGTCGCCAAGCAGGTCAAGCTGCAGCCTGGCTATTCGATTTCGTGGTCCGGTCAGTTCGAATACCTGGAACGCGCCAGCGCGAAGCTCAAGGTTGTCGTACCGGCGACGCTGCTGGTGATCTTTGTCCTTCTCTATCTGACATTCAAGCGCTTTGACGAAGCCATCCTGATCATGGCCACCCTGCCGTTCGCACTGGCAGGCGGCGTCTGGCTGCTCTGGATGCTCGGCCATCACCTGTCTGTCGCCAGCGCGGTCGGCTTCATTGCCCTTGCCGGCGTCGCGGCCGAGTTCGGGGTGATCATGCTGCTCTACCTGAAGCAGGCCTGGGAGGCTCACGTCACTGTCGGAAAGTCATCCGAGGCCGATTTGTTGGACGCCATTCGGGAAGGGGCGGTACAGCGCGTCCGGCCAAAAGCCATGACTGTGGCGGTGATCATTGCAGGCCTTGTTCCGATCATGATCGCGTCCGGCACCGGCTCGGAAATCATGCAACGTATTGCTGCGCCGATGGTCGGCGGCATGTTGTCCGCGCCATTGCTGTCCATGTTTGTGGTTCCGGTTGTGTACCTGTTGATGCGCCGCCGGGAGTTACGAAAAGAGAACGCGCGAAGACCCGCCCACCAGGAGGCCAACTATGAAACTACATGAGCTTACCTCTGCACGGTGTCTCAAGGTCCGGCTCGTTTAGCAGGCCAGAGCGTAGACGGTTAAAACTTGCTGCAGGCAGGTTTGGTCGAGTTCAGTTTTCGCAGTCGTTGAAGGAGTCAATCATGAAAAAATTTCTTGTCACCCTACTCAGCGTGATGTCATTCGCTACCGCTTTGCCGGCGTTCGCCGGTCCTGATTGGCAAATCATCGAGCACGGACGCAAGGTCAAGGCGGAGCGCATGCGACAGGAACAAGCTCAGCGCACCCAAGATGAGCAACAGAAAACCTTGCAATTGCCGGGTAACCAAACCGACAAGGAACAGATGATAAAGGCGTGCATGGAAATGATGAACAAGTCAAAGCAGCAGGCTGATCATTAATGAACCCGTATCGGCAATCTTAGCCACAACAACTTGGCGTCCCGTCGCGGACTCAAGACTTTACTTTTATTCACTTGAGGAGAATTCTCATGAAACGTTTTGCCCAACTGGCCTTTATTTCTGCACTGACCATTTCCGGAACCGCCTTCGGCCAGACAGGCGACATGAAGGGCATGGAAATGAAAAAGGGTTGCATGGACATGAAGGATATGAAAGGCATGGACATGAACAATATGAAAGGCATGAATATGGAGGGATGTAAGGAGATGATGAAGGAGAACACTGCCGACAGCAAAGTCCAAGGTACCTCCAAGGAAGGCACAGTACACAAGACGTCAGCCGTGGTGAAATCGGTAGATCCGGCCAACGGCAAGGTGACACTTGCCCATGACCAGGTAAAGACCCTGAACTGGCCGGCAATGACGATGACTTTCGGCGTCAAGGACAAGTCTTTGCTCGACAAGCTCGCAGTCGGAAAGAAAGTGGACGTTGAGTTCACGCAGCAAGGATCGAACTACGTCGTTTCAGCAGTTAAATAAGCGGAATACGGGTCTTCAGCTCGGGTTCTATTCGTCAGCACAGTGACAATCCGGGTAGCCGCGACGGTAGATCCGCCATCGCCGCTGTGCTGATTCTAATTGCTCGCGAGTTTTAGCTAATAACGCCCCGGAACCCGTAGCGTAGATAATTGCGTTCGTGAAGCGCTCGCCGAACATGATGGCGAATTGGTTTGCAACCTGCTTCCAGGTGCGCTGCGGCATCTTCCAATTTTTCTCGATGTTGCGCAAGGCCAGAAATAACAATTTGGTCGCGGCCTCGTCGCTCGGGAAGTGACCGCGGTTCTTGACGATCTTGCGAAGGGGCATATGCAGGCTCTCGATGGCGTTGGTCGTGTAGATAATCGTGCGCACTTCCGGCGGGTAGGCAAAGAAGGGAATCACCTGCTACCATTGAAGTCGCCACATCGCGGCTACAGTCGGGAATTTGGTGTCCCATGGTCCGGCTGCAAACGCATCCAGCGCCGCTTCGGCCAGCTCGGCGTTGGCGGCGTGGTAAATCGGCTTGAGCACCGCTGCCAGTTCCTTACGGTCCTTCCAGGCCGCTAGCGTGGTCGAGTTGCGGATCAGGTGCACGATGCACGTCTGGATCTGCGCCTGTGGATACACGGCCTTGATGGGCTCCGGGAAGCCGCGCAGGCCATCGACGACGGCGATCAGGACATCGTCCAGGCCACGGTTCTTGAGTTCGTTAAAAACCCTCAGCCAGAACTTGGCGCCTTCGGTCTGTTCGATCCACAGTCCCAGCACCTCCTTACGGCCATCGGCACGAATGCCCAAGGCCAGATACACGGCCTTGTTTTTGACGCTGCCTTCATCCCGGATTTTCAGGCGCAGAGCATCGAAATACACGATCGGATACATCGTTTCAAGCGGCCTTTGCTGCCATTGCGTGACCTCTTCGAGCACCTCGTCGGTGATAGTCGAAATCAGGTCCGGCGACACCTCAGTGCCGTACAGTTCCAGCAAATGCGCCTGAATCTCGCACACGCTCATTCCACGGGACCTTGACATTGGTGCCAATTTGCTGGGACGGTGGTGCAGAGACGCCAACGTGGAAGGCCCTGCCAAGAATCCGTTGGGGCTATAACCAGATGACGCCGGTCCGCGGGCCAACCCTCGATGTCATCGTCCAGTGCTAGCCAGCGCTCGCCCCCCCCCGTTCTTCGGCATCGCCGGTAATGGCGTCATGTCTCCGCTGCGGGGGGAACCGCAGCATCGAACCCTGCCAGATTGTCCCTACTACTCGCGCGCGCAGCGCCGGTGGCAGCTGCTGCACAGCAAATTCGTAGCCCAGTATTCGCACCCAACTAGTCGCTAGCGATATACGAACCTCTGGAAATGCCTCCAAAATACATGCTAAAAGTGGTGCATTCTCGAAGAGAAGGCGATCCGTCGGCCGCCCATTTTGATATATCCGCGGCCGTAACGGCTCAGCCTTAGTAATGCGTACATCAGATGGGTGCAGAACGCCATCATAATCGAGATAGAGTATAGGGCCCATACAAAATAATCTACGCCTGCGAGAGCGAAAACGCGTACAACTCTCTACAGCATATTAAACTCCGGCCTTGATTTCGTTTAGACCCACTAAACCATAAGTTCAAATCCAGTTATCGCCAGCGGCTTGCCGCGACGATTACCGTGCTGCCGGAGCGTGTGGACTTCAAGGGACATTGCGGCCAAAGCGTCAGTGTTCTGCTGCGCTCACGATAATGGACGAGCGTAGACTGGTTCACGCTATCCCAATCCATTAAAAACGCCAGCATAAGCGTCCTCGATTGTCGTCAATAAATTGATGGTAACGGCCGAGAGTACATATACGCTAAGTGTACACGCAGTATTCCAATCTCAACAAATGCTCTCTTACCAACTGTACCTCACCAGCCTGCACTAAATCAGCTGGCCGCATTCCGTTGAAGGCGAGCGCTGGCTTGGTAAACCAGTCCCAAGCGGCTGAATAGTCATTTCCAAACACGCGAAAAACATAGGGCGAGATGGCATTCCATATCTTTAGATTCCCGCCGAAAATTACATAAGTTTTTCGTACGTTATAACGGATGGCGCGGTTAAGATGAAAATACCGCCGCTTCTTACGATTTCTTGCATTCATACTCTGGAACCTGACTGCTATTGCGAAACAGTTGAATACCGGCAGGCGGGGTACTATACGGACGCCGACATGGGAACTGACCAATTTAGGATATCTCCCATGCGCCGAACAATCCACTTTGCTTCGCTCAATGTCATCCAAGATTTACTCAATATGTCCAAGTACCATTGGAGCATCTCGGATTCGGTCCGACGCGTCAACTTGTCGGCCTTATCTCGCTTGGCTTCAGAAGCGAGGTCTTGCGCAATCTCTTCACAGCCTATCCAACGCTCATACACCTCAGGAGGCGTAGACCCCGCAGGGTAGAACGTACCTTTGTACTGCACTACAAGGATTTTCAGCTGAGTACCCGGAACCGCGCCGGTCGAGACGCCACGAGGAAAATCTGACGGAACTTTCGCGTACTCGCTTTCGTCATATTCGGTCATAGCACGATCCCATTTTCACGTTTGACAAACACTCCGACTGCTGGGGATAGGAGCGGAAATGTAAAACGATCTTTCTAACGCATCTACCTTCGCCTCAAACCGCGAAGCTTACGAGCCTAAGAACAATAAAAAAACCATAAGTACCCATGCGAAACCACGGGTCTCCGTCATTTAGAGCGACCTCCATGCCACACAACTTTAGTTTAATAGCATGCACATTTACGCTTGCACAACTTAAATGCTGACGTCCTTAGAAACCCGGGTCAAATTCCTTTGCCTCCGACCAAACACAGCGCGGAGCAACGATATCTTCCCCACTTACCTCAAGGAAATCATCTTTCTCGACTGACCCGTCGGCCGCTACAAAAATTCGCGCAAACCCGCCTTCGGCTACGGCCCCTTCCAAAATCTTAACAATTCGCTTTAACTGGAAATTTCCTCTACCATCTCGCCGCGTTTGAACATGAATCCGAAAATCAGAAATTTTCTCGCAAAGACAGAAATCAAAAATGTCCTCAACCTTATCGAATATGAAGCGCTGCTGCGGACCATACCCCCCCACAGGGGAAATATCTAAATGAAATATTTGCGAATTCAGAGGCACTTCAAAAAACCGATATCTGCGTAAGCCCGGCTGTTGAAACATCTGGCGTATCACTTCTAAACGATCGCTGTCTTCCCAGTTGTCGTAAGCATGGAACACTTGTAATACCTTCCAATATAAAGAGCCCGGCTGCGCATAGTGCGGCAAACCAGAGGAAGTACCGCTCACTGGTGCGCAAGCGCAGCGCTGTAGTAACGTTTGTAGACTATACACTACATTTAAATGTAGCGTATAGTACATCGTAAGAACCGTGGTCCGCGGGCATCATGCCAGCCATGACCTCGACACCCGAAAAAAATACCGAACACAGGGATCCGGTGTGCACGGCTGTTGGCAGGACGTTGAAGCGTCTACGAATCTCCTCAAAAATGAGTCAAGAGGGTCTTGCGTTCGCAGCGGAGGTCGACCGAGTTTTTGTCTCCAAGATTGAGCGTGGGATTGCGAACCCATCTCTTTTGACACTAACTAGTTTATGTTTAGCGCTCGGCGTGACACTTCCGGATCTTCTCAAGGACGTAGATCTCTCATCAGTCTCGCGCAATGGACAGCGCCGACGGGCGAACTCAGCACAGCCTGTTCTAAAAGTGCAAAAGGGACGTTTGCGGTAATAGGCGCACCTGTTGATGGCTTACCATTATGTGTTCAGCAAGAAAATTCGCACTTACCGGCTGTGGATATGTTGGGCGAGCACCCGCCCAACACCGTGGGGATAAGCTGTGCACGGGGGTGCACAACATGAACCCGTTGTACACGCCCCGCACACAGCTTACCCCCACTTACCCACAGCGGCCGGTTGGACCTCATGCAGCTAGAGCGACCATTATCATTGAGAGAGATAGTTTGTCCAAGACCAAAGAGCAGCCTATGAGTACAGAATCTCTGAGTTCTGACAATGTGACCAAACCCTTCAATATCGCCTCCTACGCGCTGCTGACCCACATGATGGCGCAGCAGGCGAACCTCGAAGTCGGCGATTTCATCTGGACCGGCGGCGACTGCCACCTGTATGCGAACCACCTGGAACAGGTCGAGCTGCAGCTGTCGCGCGACGAGCGCCCGCTGCCCAAGCTGCTCATCAAACGCAAGCCGGATTCGCTGTTCGACTACAAGTTCGAAGACTTCGAAGTGGTCGGCTACGATCCGCATCCGGCCATCAAGGCCCCTGTGGCGGTATGAGTCATGACTAAGCAAATCACTTTGGTGGTCGCGATGGACGCCCAGCGCGGCATCGGCGTCGACAACCAGCTGCCCTGGCACCTGCCCGAGGACCTGGCCCACTTCAAGCGCGTCACGCTGGAGCGGCCGATCATCATGGGCCGCAAGACCTTCGACTCGATCGGCCGCCCGCTGCCCAAGCGCCGCAATATCGTCGTCACCCGTAACCGCGACTGGTCGCACGAGGGTGTCGAGGTCGCCGGCTCGCTGGAAGAAGCGATCGCGCTGGCCGGCGACGGGCCGTCCAGCATCATCGGCGGCGCCCAGATCTTCAACGAAGCCCTGCCGCTGGCGGACCGCATGATCGTCACCCACATCGATGCCGTCTACCGCTGCGACACCTTCTTCCCGGAGATCGATCCGGCCGTGTGGCGCGTCAGCGCGCGTGAAGAGCATGCTTCAAGCGAGGGCGTGGCTTACGCCTTCGTCACGTACGAACGCAACCCGTAACAAGTAACAAGTAACAAGTAATAGGTAAACAGTATGTCCGGACACGGTTTTCACGTCCATGGACCGCACGATCACGCGGTCGAACACGTCGCCCATGGCGGCGACAGCTTCTCCAACAGGATCGCCGTCATGACCGCGGTGCTGGCCACGGTCGGCGCGCTGTTCGGCTACCTGGGCGGCGCGACCCAGAACGACGCGGCGCTCTTCAAGAACAACGCGGCGATCGCCAAGACCACGGCGGCCAATTCCTGGAACTACTACCAGGCCAAGTCGAGCAAGCAGAACCTGGCCGAACTGGCCGCCGAGCTGCCCGACATCAGCACGCAGGCGCAGGCCAGGTACCAGGCCGACGTCGCCCGCTACGAAGGCGAAAAGGCCGGCATCAAGAAGGAAGCCGAGAAGTACGAGGCGCAGTCCGACGAGTGGAACGCGAAGTCCGAAAAGGCCTTGCACACCCACCACCAGTGGGCGCTGGCCACCACCGCCGAGCAGATCGCGATCTCGCTGGCGGCGATCACGCTGCTGACGCGGCGGCGCTGGCTGCTGAGTGCGACCTACGCGGTCGCCGCGATCGGCTTCGCGCTAGGTGCTTTCGCGTGGTTGCATGTCGATCCGATCGGGGCACTGCTGGCTGGAGGCGCCGCCGCGCACTGACCAGCGCCGCTCTGGCCGCGTCCGGCCCGACGGGATATTTGGTGAGATTTGTTGCCATCGAGACATGCTATGCTCGGCGTTTCCGTCCATGCAAAACGCATTCCCGAAGGAGTTCCGGATGAAGTTCAGCCCCTGCGCCGCCGCGCTCGCCATCCTCGCTTTCACCGCCCTGCCCGGCCATGCCGACGAGCCGTCGACCCAGACCACGATCACTATCTACGCGGGCGGCAAGCCGGTCGCCACCTTGATGATGCCGATCGGCGCGAAGGGCAACCTGGCCGCCAATGCCAACCACGTCGACGACGGCAACACGCAAACCCGCTTCACCGGCAACGTACAAGGGAAGCTGCAGCTTCCGGCCGCGCAGGAACTGGTCTTCTACGGCGAAGACATCGAACTGAAGACCGAGAAGCTCAGCCCCGAACGCCTCAGGGCGGTGCGCGACATCGAGGCCATGGCAGTCTCCGACCAGTTGTACCGCGGGCGCTCCGCCACCGGCGAGCTGAGTCCGGAAGAGTGGAAGAAGCAGAATGCGATCGACGCTGCCAACATGAAGCGGCTGGTCGAAATCGTCGACGCCTTCGGCTGGCCCGGCGTGCGCTTTGCCGGCGCCGCCTCCGGAACGGCCTTCCTGGTCTTGCAGCATGCCGACCACGCCAGCCAGCGCAAATATCTCCCGCTGCTGCGCGAAGCAGTCAGGCGTCACGATGCCATCGGCAGCGACCTGGCGATGCTCGAAGACCGCGTGCGCGTCGCCGACGGCAAGCCCCAGCTGTACGGCACCCAGTTGGCGACCAATCCCCTGCGCTTCGCGCCGATCGAGGATGAGGCACGGGTCGACGAGCGTCGCAGCAGCGTCGGGCTGCCGCCGCTGGCCGAGTATGCCAAGATGCTGGGGCTGAACTACACGCCGAAATAAGACGCTGTGGCGCGCCGGCGGCCCGCCTAGATGTGGGCCCGGCTGGCGCCCTCTTCGCTGCCGGCGGGGCGGGCCACCGAACGCCGCTCGCGAAACTGCCGCCGCAGCCTCGCATGCCGGTGCGCGAAGAAGTGCCCCACGAACCAGGCCACGATGCCGCTCGCCATACGCGGTGTGAACTCGAGGGTGTCGATGACCCGCGCACCGTCTTCGGCCGGCTCGATGACCCGCTCGTGGCGCCACAGCTTCATCGACAGCAGCGGCGATTGCTCGACGAAACGCCGGCCCGGCTCCATCTCGACGAAGGTGAGGCGCGAGAGGTCGACCGGCACCAGTCCGAACAGCAGGAAGCGGCAATTCCCCAAGGGTTTACCGAGGCTGCCCTGGTCCTGCGGAATACGCTGCATCCCGTCCGGGAAGGTCATCTTCAGGATCGGCGCCATCTCTGCCTGCACGCCGCGCGCGGAGGTACTCCAGCGCCAGAGTTCGGCGGCCGGGCGGGGAATCCTGCTCTCGAATGTGATGCGTACCGTGCGCATGGCGGCTCCTGTGAAGGGATCATGCCATTCTAGCATTGCTGCGCCGGCAACAACGGTGCGCCGCCGGCTGACCAGTCTGGCTAAGCTAATAAAAAATTTGCGCCGACTTGCGGAAATTCTGCGAAAATCCGCTTCTATTTTTTTTACGGTGCCGTGCCCGGCCATCACCCGCTTGAGGGAGATGGGGTGCACGGCGCTTCGCTTTGGAGCTGTCCATGAAATTTCGATTCCCCA
>Ga0308168_1002222_pt1 | contig 16261 bp, 20 predicted proteins | sample PhyCR2_FD_202133 | JGI IMG/M metagenome (GOLD analysis project Ga0308168, IMG submission 202133) | Phyllosphere microbial communities from UC Gill Tract Community Farm, Albany, California, United States - DLSLRC.R2 | ecosystem: Host-associated > Plants > Phyllosphere > Unclassified | place: USA... | reverse complement strand
TCGTGGTCCGGCGCGTACCACAGGATTTCACCCTGCTTCAGGTTGCGGATCATGCCTTTGATATCTTTACGATCGATCATGAATTTATTCGAGCGCAGCCGGCCCCAGGTCTGCACCCATTCCATCAGCTTGTTATTGTGCGGGCGGTGTACGCCGATGCCGGGGTTTTGCATGCCGAAGATGCGCGCGCCCAGCTCCAGAGTGAGGAAATGCAGGCCGATCAGCAGCACGCCTTTCCCGTTCTGACGCGCCAACTGCATGTTTTCCATGCCGCTCACCTTAAACCAACGGGCGATGCGCCAGTCAGGCCAGAACCAGGCCATGCCGACTTCGAACAGGCCCATGCCGACGGACTCAAAATTTTTGACAATCAGCGCCTCTCGTTCGGCGGCGGGCATCTCAGGGAAACAGAGTTCTAAATTACGGCGCGCTATTTTTACCCGGCGTTTCATCAGGGGCATGGCGATTCTGCCAAGGCCGTGTCCAAGCCGATAAATGAGCGGATAGGGCAATAACACCAATAGATAGAGTATTCCCAGCCCTATCCACAGCAACCAATAACGAGGGCGCAAGAATTCGCGCTCAAAGCGTTGGTTTAAAATCATTTTTCTGTTCTTCCTTTAATTTCGCAATGGGACCTTAACCCAAATTGTTATGGGCGAAATGATAGAACATTTTTTGTGAGACCGGGTTTTCCATTCATGCTTTTTTTTTACGCTTTATTTAAGCGCAGACGGAAAACGGAACGAAATGAGATTTTTACCGAGGGAAGGGCGGATATTCACCGCTATTTCAACCGGCTGGCGACATTGAAAAATAAGGACACAATTCAGCGCATCGCAAAAGTGACAACCGCTATGTAACCTTAGAGAAACAGCAGCGCGGCGGAACCGTCCCAAACGGCAGCCAGCGCATACAGCAGCGCGAGAATCAGGACAAAAGGGGCATTGAACATCGGCGTTTCCTCCAGGAGGCTGTGTTTAAAGTTTAGCCTGCCCAGATGACAATGGGATGAAATGCGATCGCTTTTGAAGCGGTGAAATTCAGACGGACGGAAATGGGTAAACCGCTGATTTTTTACTATAGTCATAGTGTGATGTTGTGCGATTGTCGCCGTACGCCCCGTCTTGAACGGCTGTGGGCAGAGTGTCCAGAGCAAGATCGCGGAACGGGCGGCGCCGGACGTGAAACAGGTGACGAAGTTCTCAGAGGGCGGGTCTGTAAGGATTTGACATGTCATATGAAAATGACGATCTAAGCGGTGTTGAGCAACCGAGCGACTACGTTAAAACCACCGCCTGCGAAGTGCGCAGCGGCGTAAAGGCAGCGCTCGAGCAATCATGTGCCTGCATCAAGGATAACCCTTGGGCAGGGGTAGGCGCCGGCGCCGTCGTGGGCCTGGTAATAGGATTTCTGTTAGGCAAAAGGCAATAGGGAGAGTAAAAATGGGCATCATTTCCTGGATCATTTTTGGTTTAATCGCCGGTATCCTGGCTAAATGGATTATGCCGGGCAAAGACGGCGGCGGCTTTATTGTTACCGTTATACTGGGGATCGTGGGCGCCGTCGTCGGCGGCTATATCAGCACCTTCTTCGGTATGGGGCGCGTTGACGGTTTTAACCTGGGCAGCTTCGTGGTGGCGGTCATCGGTGCCCTGGTGGTGCTTTTTGTCTACAGGAAGATCAAAGGCTAAGCAGCCGTTGCTCAACAGGGTCGCCGCGGCGGCCCTTTTTCGTGAAATCAATCCGGCTGTGCGGCACGGGCCGCAGCGGCTGAAAGGGGAATATCATGGGTCTGTTCGATAGCGTATTGGGTAACATTCTGGGCGGCGGCGCCAACGGCAAAGGCATCGACTACATCGCCATTATGCAGTGGGTCGAGCAACAAGGCGGCCTGCAGGCCATTTTGGACAAGTTCCGCCAGGGGCAGTTCGGCGATATCGTCGGTTCCTGGCTCGGTAACGGCGAAAACCAGCCGATTACCGGCGATCATGTGCAGCAGGCGTTGGGCAGCGATGCGATCAATCAATTGGCTGAAAAGCTGGGCGTCGATCCGGCCCAGGCGTCCAGCACCATTGCACAGTTCTTGCCGACGGTAGCGGATGCCGCTTCGCCAAACGGTGAAGTGCAGCAAGACAGCAATGAACTGGGCGACATGGTCGGCAAACTGTTCAAATAATGATTATGCTCCCGGCGTCTGGCCGGGGGCATTCACTCCGCTAATTCCCTCGATCGCCGTCAACGCCTGTTGCAAATGCGCCACCCAGGCGCGCACTTTCTGCGGAATAAAACGTAAAGCGGGATAGACCGCATGCAGCGCCATGGGCGGGTAGCGGTATTCCGGCAAGACGGGAACCAGCGCCCCCGTCGCCAGCTGTTCGCCGATCAGCGGCCGCTGAGCGCCACCGATGCCGGCCCCGGCCTCGATGGCCGCCAGCAGCGATAAGGTATTGTTGGCGCGAAACGTGGGTCGCAGCGCGACCATCTCGGCGCCGTGGGGGCCGAGCAGGGTGAGCGTATCGCCATCGTTTAGGCCGCTGTAGCGAATGTGCGCATGTTTCACCAGATCCGCCGGCGAACGAGGGGCGCCATGCCTGGCCAGATAGGCCGGCGACGCGACCAGCAGGCGTTGCAGCTCACCCAACCGTTTCGCCACCATGCCGGGCGCGTGCAATTCGCCGAAGCGCAGCGCCACGTCGATGCCTTCGCCGATGACGTCGGCGCGGCGATCGTCCAGCAGCAGCTCGATGGTGAGATCCGGATGACGTTTTTGGAACGCGATGGCCAAAGGGGTGATATGCCGTTGTCCGAATCCGGTCGGCGCATGCAGGCGCAAATTGCCCTGCAGCTGGTGGTGCTGGCCGTGCAACGCCTCTTCCGCTTCGTCGACCGCCGCCATAATCGGTTTGAGGCGCTGATAGTAATCATTGCCGGCCTCCGTCAGGGTGACCGCACGCGTGCTGCGAAACAGCAGCTGCGCCCCCAACTGCTGTTCCAGACCGGCGATTTGCTGACTGACCGCCGGCTGCGTCAAACGCAGATCGCGCGCGGTGGCCGACAGGCTGCCCAGCTCCGCCACCCGCATAAAGGTTTTCATTGCGTTCAGCTTATCCATGTCGATTTTGCCTATAGATATTTCTTATTAGTGTTAGTGGAAACCCTCATCTACCGCAAGTATCGCTAATCAATAACACTCAGGGTATCGATAATCCGAGGGGTGACAAAATGAACGCAAAGCGACAGGCGCTGGTGATCGGCGCCAATGGCGTGATTGGGCGCCGATTGATTGAGGAGCTGATTGACCAAGGTTGGCAAGTGGTGGGCGTCTCGCGCCGGGGCGGCGAACCGGCGCCTGGGGTGCGCCACCTGCAGGTTGACCTGCTGAATGCGGCGGCGACGCGGGACGCGCTGCGTCCGCTGAGCGCGATTAGCCACGTTTTCTATGCCGCCTATCAAGATGCTCCGGATTGGGCGGGGCTGGTGGCGCCGAACCTGCAAATGTTGCAACACGTTGTCGAAGGGCTGGAGCCGATTGCGCCGGCGTTGGAACATATCAGCCTGATGCAGGGCTATAAAGTTTATGGCGCGCATTTGGGGCCGTTTAAAACGCCAGCGCGTGAAAGCGATGCCGGGCATATGCCGCCGGAGTTTAACGCGGCGCAGCAGCAGTATCTGGAGCAGCGCCAAACAGGCAAGCGCTGGCGTTGGAGCGCCATTCGCCCGAGCGTCGTGGGGGGCTTCTCGCTCGGCAACCCGATGAATCTGGCGTTAAGCATCGCGGTTTACGCCTCGATCAGTAAAGCGCTCGGGCTGCCGCTGCGCTTTCCCGGGAAGCCGGGCGCTTACCACAGCCTGTTGGAAATGACCGACGCCGGACTGCTGGCACGCGCCACGCTCTGGGCGGCGACCGAACCTGCGGCAGCCAATCAGGCGTTTAACATCAACAACGGCGATCTGTTTCGCTGGAGCGAAATGTGGCCGAAAATCGCCGCGTACTTCGGGCTGGAATGTGCGCCGCCGTTGCCGATGACGCTGGAAAACATGATGGCGGACAAAGCGCCGCTGTGGCGCGAGCTGGCGCAACGGCACTCCTTGACCGAGCCCGATTACCGGGCGGTGGCCGGCTGGCGTTTCGCCGATTTCGTCTTTTCCTGGGACTACGACATGTTCGCGGACGGCAGCAAGGCGCGGCGTTTCGGTTTCCATCAGTTTGTCGAAACCGAGGCCATGTTTTTCTCGCTGTTCGATGCATTCCGCCGTCGCCGCATCATTCCCTGAATGCGGCATAAATTTCCCCACAGCCCCGCTGCGGGGAAAGGTCTCAGAACGTCAGCATGATTTTGCCGATGTGCTCGCTGGATTCCATCAGCGCATGCGCGGCGGCCGCCTCTTCAAGCGGGAAGGTTTTAAAGATTTGCGGTTTCAGCACGCCGCGCTCCAGCAGCGGCCAAACTTTCTCGTGCAGCTCGGCGGCAATCTGCGCTTTGTCCGCGACGCTGCGCGAACGCAGCGTCGAACCGGTATGGGTCAAGCGTTTCAAGAGCAGCGGCATCAGGTTGAGCTCTTTTACCACGCCGTTTTGCGTGCCGATTTGCACGATACGGCCTTCCATCGCTGCGGCCTGATAGTTCTTGGCCACATAGTCGCCGGCGATCAGATCGACGATCACGTCGGCGCCTTTGCCGTTAGTGGCGTCTTTGGTGCGGGCGACAAAGTCTTCGTTGCGGTAATTAATCGCCACGTCGGCGCCCAGCGCCAGGCTCGCCTGACGCTTCTCTTCTGAACCGACGGTGGTGATCACCTGGGCGCAGAAGGCTTTCGCCAGCATGGTGGCGACCGTGCCGATACCCGAGGTGCCGCCGTGGATCAACACGGTCTCGCCGGCTTTGAGGTGACCGCGCTGGAACACGTTGACCCAGACGGTAAAGAAGGTTTCCGGCAGCGCGGCGGCCTCGGTCAGGCTCAGGCCCGCCGGAACCGGCAGCGCATTGCTTTCATGCACGGCGCAGTATTGCGCATAGCCACCGCCGGCGATGAGGGCGCAAACCCGATCGCCGATTGCGAAGCGGGTCACGCCTTCACCGATGGCTACCACTTCGCCGGCAATTTCGAGGCCGGGAATATCCGAGGCGCCGGGCGGTGGCGCATAGTTCCCCTGACGTTGCAGCACGTCGGGGCGGTTAACGCCGGCGGCGGCGATTTTCACCAGAAGTTGGCCCGCTTGCGGAACCGGCACCGGACGTTCGGCGACGACCAGAACCTCGGGGGCGCCGGGTTGGCTGATCTCAATCGCTTTCATCGTGTCGGGCAGCGGTGCATTCGTTGACATGGTTACTCTCCTCATCGTGGCGGACGCGGTTATCAGGTGGCGCGTCCACAATAAAGTCTGCTGTTAGCTTAGCGAAATCGAATGAGGTGCGCGTGGTCGAATAGAGCGGTTTTGCGAGGAAGAGAAGGAGACGCCGCCGCGATGGGCGGCTGGGCATCAATCGTTAGGGGGGATGCGGAACCCTTTCAATGAAACGATAAAGTGTTCTTTTCCTTTGGAGATCTTGGCGCCTTTATCGCACCACAGGCTGGCAAGCTGGAAGAAATCGTCGCTGCCGATGTCGTAAGCCAGTTCGATTTTCTTGGCTGTGCCGGCGCGGATGAGCTTTTCTGCTTCCTGGTGGTTTGCAGCTTTAATTATGGTCATGGGCGAAATCCTTGGTGTTAAGCCAGAACGGATAATCGCTAATCATCATATGGCCATATTGTGACAGTTTTGTGATGAAAGGATGACGGTAACCGCAGGCGCGGCGTGCGGCGTGCCGCGCCTTCGCGGTGAAAATGCGTTGTCGGTTACCGATCGTGCGGGCGGACGAATGCACTTTTCTTCTGAGATTTGAAGTGTTTATAGAGCGCATAGCCCGCAATGCCGGCCAAGACGGCCAGGAGGGTAAGAGATCCTGTGGCCATGAACATCACCTCCGAATAAGAATGGCAAGGAGGCGTATTTGTGACATTCATCACTTTGCAGGGCAATGAGACCAATCTGTAATCGGAAAGGCGAGATGCGAGAAGGGCAAAAAAAAAGCGCCTATAGGGAGGCGCATAAAGATTTGCAACACAGCTTGTCATGTTCAACACCAGGAGGAGTGGTGAACTGACGCCATTCTAAGCGGCCGTGATTGCGTGAGGTATAGGCATTCTCCGAAAGCGTCATTACCACTCATAGCCTAACTGAATGTTGTAATCGGGATCCTGGTTGGTGGAATAAGGATCGGATTGGCGGCGGCGATCGGTTTTCTTCACCGGGCCGTCATACGCGGGATAAGGTTTGGTGCGCGGCTTGCTGCAGCCCGGATGATCGCACTCGATGTCGACGCGAAAACCGTTTTTATCTCGCGCCTCTGCCCAAGTGATCGGCGGTTTCTCGGCCTTGGGCGCGGGCCCAGGCGACGTCGGCGGCTTGGGCGCAGGGGCGACGCTGGGATCGGGGGCTTGATAATTCAGCTCCAGCGCGCCAAGCGGAGCGCTGTAAGCGGCAAAGGCCAGCAGGGCGGCGGCGCTGGCGGCCGGTAATGTGAGCCATCTCGGCATGGTGGGTCTCCCTGGATGATTACGCCGGGCAACTATAAAACAGTAAAACGAGAATTACTATCATTTGCCTGCGGCGTAATGGGGATTCAGCTGGCGATCCCGTAGGCAGACGGGGTCAAATCCTGTGCGTTTAGCCGAGATTAACGCCCCTGCACGGCGAAAAAGGTTGCTATTGCCGCTCGCTCGTGAGTTAATGATGTCGGCCTGTGGTACAGACCTATTTATGCACGACATTTTGAGTAAAGTAGTTCAAATTTAAAGCGTTATCCCGGATAGCCCTTCTCTGACGAATTTCCTTTCCAGTGCCTCCATAAGTAACTGATGACCGGCTATCTCGCCCATGGCGGCTAACATTATTATTGAAGGAAATTAGACATGTCTAACATGATCAAAGGTCAAGTGAAGTGGTTCAACGAAGCTAAAGGTTTTGGTTTCATCACCCCAGCAGACGGCAGCAAAGACGTATTCGTACACTTCTCTGCTATCCAGGATCAAGGCTTCAAGACCCTGGCTGAAGGCCAGAACGTACAGTTCTCTATCGAGAACGGTGCGAAAGGTCCATCTGCGGCTAACGTTACCGCTATCTAATTGGCGTCTACCGCTGATTGAATAAAACCCGCCGAGGCGGGTTTTTTTATGCCTGCAATTTGACGGCGCATAAAAAAAAGCCCGCAAGTCTGCGGGCAAAAGTTCCTTGTTACTTCTTCATTTGCAAGCGCTTCTCTGGGGGGAAACGCCTGAAGACAGGTTACGCGAGGACGGCTTAAGATTCTGCGGTCAAACCGTTAAGAAAGTGAAAATCCAGGCGGCTGCTACGCTGATAGCAGAGACCGGCAGGGCTGGGGCGGTGTCCTTCACCCGGGGTTTTGTAATACACTGATGCCAATCGCAAAGAATGGGGAAGGGTATGCAGGTTAACGATCGAGTGACGGTAAAAACAGATGGCGGCCCACGGCGCGAAGGCGTCATTCTGGCCGTAGAGGTCTTCAACGAAGGTACCATGTATCTGGTGTCTCTTGAGGACTACCCGGCGGGCGTGTGGTTTTTTAATGAAATCGACAGCCGTGACGGCACTTTTGTGGAGCCTTGCGGCGCGCCCGGGCAGTAACTTCGAATAATCTCATTAATTTTCTAACGAAACTGTCTATTTTGAGATTATTTCAATGCGGTAAGAATTTTTTTATCGACGACATAAAAATACCCGTTGCGCTAGCGGGGGATAACGCAGCAGGTATTCTTTTGGTTATCCCAGCGTTTGAGAACCGGATTACGTTATCACCGGATATTTAACGATGGGTAAACAAAGTGGGGGCGTTCTCTACGGTTCAGCGGCTATTGACGAATATTCCACTAGTCAATGTGTCGGTCAAACGGACAACGTGGTAAATGATCTGCTTGTTGTGCGTTTTTATTTTCCGCTTGATGTTTCCCTTGTGGGAAGAGACCGTTTTGGCCTTTATTTGCATCTGGTCTGATATCTGGATGGTGCCTTGCCCTGACATCCACATGCGTAACATGTTCGATTCAGTTTGGCTCAGCGTCACCGGCGTTTGATCCAGAGAGGATTTCTCCACCCGTAGGGATTTTTTCTCGAGATAATGACTAAGTAGCTGATTCATAGTCTCTGGTTTGATGGATTTTGACGATATGATGACGTTCTTGCGAACATATAAATAATCGTCGAAATGTACATTGGTAATAGCCATGAAGATGAAGAATAACGTATCCGGGTGCAGTGAAATCACCCGTTTTATTCGCTCCGTGGCGTTTGCTTCATGGATGAAGCAGTCCTCGTTAATAAACACCAGGCTAGGATTCAACTTACTGCATTTTTCATGCAGGCTGTCAATGTCCTCGATGGCATTAATATGGCGCTTCTTCACGCCATGCGAAGTCAGATAGTCGGTTAACCCCAATCTGGTATAGCTACATGAATCCATGATAATCGTTGGCATATCGCACCCCCACTTAAATCCGTTTTACTGCGGTAATATGAGAAAAAGCCTAAAAAGCCGAAAGGCAAAATGGAACAATAATTCAGTGTAGCGAGTGTTCTATCAATAAACACGACGGCACTCAATGATATTTTCATACTAAACTTATTAATCGCATGAATCTATAAGTTTGGCTTAAGTCAGAGCGATCCGCTACTCGCCCGGCGTCGGCATGATGGGCCTGATTCGCGCTTGGCGCCCGCGCCTGCCGGCATTGTCTGCTGATAATCTGTTCATCATGTCACGAAACAAAATTTTAGTTTGCTAGGAAAAGTCTTAAAAAAAATTCATGTGTCTTTTTTTTGAAGTCTTTTAGCGTGCTTTTTAAGTGCTCAAAAAGCACTCGCTTCTAGGCTCTTCTATTTTTAATCATAAAAATCATTGCGTTATGATTGTCTTGGCACCTTTCGCTAATGATAAGCGCTTCTGTTTTTATCATAACAACAAACAAAAGTTAACATTATTGCTGGAATGTGTAGCTTAATTGTTGCCATAAATCACCATTTTACAATAGGTTATTTGGATATTTATTTCATATGAAATCATTTGTGTGAATGTTTATCGGTGATTGAGTGATTTTTCTAAACTATCGTCTTGCCAGCCGGTCGGCAGGGGCGGCGGCAGGTCGGAGTTGTTTCTGACCCGCGCCGGTTTTAATTTGCTCTTGCACCTTTCAAAAACAGGATGTCGCGGTGAGACAAAATCAATATGGGCAGCCGATAGGCGATGCCCTCCCTCATTGGCAGCCGGCAGGCATGCCCGGGCAAGCGTTACTGTCAGGGCGGTTTTGCCGCCTGGAACCGCTGAACCTCGAACGCTGGGGCGACGAGCTTTATCAGGCTTATCAAACCGCCGAGGACGACCGCGACTGGACCTATCTGTTTTGGGCGCGGCCGCAGACGCGCGAGGATTTTCAGCATTACCTGCAGGCCCTGGCGTCCAGCGCCGACAGGCGCACGATGGTGGTGATCGATCAGGCGAACGGGCGCGCGGTAGGAACCTGCGCTTTTTTGCGCATCGATCCCGCCAACGGTGCGGCTGAACTGGGCACCATCAACTGGTCCCCGCTGATGAAGCGCAGTGCGCTCGGCAGCGAGGCCATTTTCCTGATGCTGCGCCATTTGTTTGACGATCTGGGTTACCGGCGCTGCGAATGGAAATGCGATAGCCTCAATCTGCCTTCGCGTCAGGCCGCCGAGCGTTTTGGCTTTCGCTATGAGGGCACGTTCCGTCAGGCGGTCGTCGTCAAAGGACGCACGCGCGACACCGACTGGCTGTCGATCATCGATGGAGAATGGCCGGCGCTGCGCTCGGCGTTTGCCGCCTGGCTGTCGCCGGATAACATCGGCGACGACGGGCGGCAAGAACGGCGTTTGCAGGCCTTCCAGCCCGGGTGACGCGCCAGGCGTTTAGGCCGTCTCCGCCAGGCAATGGCGCAGCGAGTCCAGCGTCAGGCGAATGTCCTGTTCCTCCGTCATCCAGTTGACCAGCGCGGCGCGGATCCCCGGCTGGCCGTTATAACGCGTAGGGGTGCAACGCGCCACCCCATGCCGGCTAAGGCGTTCGAGAAAGCGATCGCGCGCCGCTTCGCTGTCGCCCTGTGGATGACTGAGGGCAAAGCACACCACGTTCATATTCACGGGCGCCAACAGATGGAAACCGTCCTCGGCCGCTAACGCCGCTCCCAGCGCCTGCGCCAGTTCGACATTGCGCTCGACGATATCTCGTATGCCGCTGCGGCCATAGGCTTTCAGCGTCAGCCAAAGCGGCAGGGCGCGGAAGCGGCGCGAATTTTCCGGCGTCAGATGCAGATAGTTGTCTGGCCGCAGCGTCGGTGCTTCCAGGTAGGCCGAATGGTTCTGAAATACCTGCATCTGCAGATCCAGATGGCGGGTAAATTGGATCGCGCTGTCATAAGGCACGTTCAGCCATTTGTGCGCATCGACGGTGATGGAATCGGCATGCTGCCAGCCCTCGAGCCTTGGGGCGTAGAGCGGCGAGCAGGCCGCCACGCCGCCGAATGCCGCATCGACATGCAGCCAAAATGGATAATGCTCTCGCAGCGCCAGCAGTTGCGGCAGATCGTCGAAAGCGACGGTATTGACCGTGCCGGCACTGGCCAGTACCAACGTTGGCTGGCCTGCGCTAGCGGCCAGCTGCCGCTCCAGCGCCGCCATATCCATGGCTTCAGACTCCGGCAGGCTGGCGACGATCGTCAATGCCTCGCGGCCGATACCGAGCATGCTGAGCGCCTTCACGCTGCTGGAATGCGGATTGGCTCCAAGAACCCGGATCGGGCCCAACGCCGCCAGGCCTTGTTGGGCGATATCCACGCCGCGCTGTTGCCCCAGCCACTGCCGACCAATGGCCAGCCCGGTGAAATTGGCCATGGTCGCGCCGCTGACCAGGCTGCCGCTGAACGTTTCCGGCAGGCCCAGCAGGGATTTCAATTGCGTCACGGCCGCCAGCTCGATCGTGGCTGCGATGGTATCATGGCTGAGCAGGCTATTTTGGTCTGTCACGCTAACCAGCCAGTCCGCTGCGACCGCCGCCGGGGTGCCGCCGCCGGTGACGAAGCCGAAATAACGCGGGCCGGCGCTGGCGGAAATGCCGGCCTGATAACGTTGCCAAAAGCGCTCCAGCGCCGCCAGGGCGCCTTCGCCGTTTTCGTCGAGCCGATCGTCGCCCGGTTGCAGCTGCTGATGCTCGAGCGGTGGGCAGACCGAGCGTTGCTGCAGCCCAGCCAGGAAATCTTCCGCCAGTTGGCGGGTGTGATCGAGGATCTGCGGAAACTGTGCGAGGTCCTGTTGTAAACGTGGGTGCATGGCGGCTCCGAAAGCGTCAGGGATGATGGGGTAAACATAGAACATTTGCCTGCCGGTCAAAATCGATGAAAAATAACCTTTTTGGATAGCCTGGTTAACCAATGATGAGTGAACGCATTCCCTTGCATGTCTTGCCGACCTTTGCGATCGCCGCCAGGTTGGAAAATTTGCGCGCTGCGGCGCAACAGGTGCATTTGACGCACGGCGCGGTCAGCCAGCAAATTCAGCTGTTGGAGCAGGCGGTCGGCTCTCCGCTGTTTGAACGGCGCGGGCGCGGTGTGCGCCTGAATGCCGCCGGGCGAGAGTTGCTGGCGGCGGTAGAGCCGGCGCTGCAGGCGCTGCAGCAGGGCGTCGCCCGCGCCCGGCGAGCGGCGGCAAGCCAGACGCTCCGCATCAGCGTGTTGCCGTCTTTTGCCCATTACTGGCTGCTGCCGCGTCTGTCGGCTTTTCATGAGGCCTGTGCCGATATTGCGCTGGATATCGATGCGTCGCTGGCGCTGCAGGATCTGTCGCAGCGGGGGTTCGATGCAGCGATCCGCATCGGCAGCGGTCAATGGGCGGGGCTGCAGGCGCAGCGCATCGCCTCGGGGGACGTGTTGCCTGTCGCTTCGCCGGATATGGCGCGAGAATGGGGGGCGGCTTTCGAGAACGGTGGCGATATTCCGTTGCTCGAGCACGACGTCAGTCCCTGGCGCGACTGGTTCAACGCGCAGGGGCGCCCGTTATGCGGGCGGCAACAGGCGTTGTTCAACGATGCCGGATTATTGATTCGCGCGGCAGAGCAAGGGTTTGGCATTGCGTTGGCGAAAAAGCTGCTGGTGCAGGATGCCCTCGACGCGGGGAGGCTGGTGGCCTTGGCCGCGCCCTGTCGCCTGAGCGATGACGACGTTTATCTGGCATGGCCGCAGACCGCCGGGTTGACGCCGGCGGTCACCCGCTTGCTGCAGTGGCTTCAGCAGCAGTTGGCGGCGATTTAGCGGCGTAGCCATTCCGGTTGCGAGGTGCCGAGCGGGGTCGCCGGCAGCGCCCATTGCAGCGCCGTGCCCTGCAGACTCAACGGCGTGCGCAGGCGTTGCGCCGCCCCCCAGTAAGTCAGTTCCGTTTCAGGGTTCTCGTCGGTGCTTTCGGCCGGTGTCAGCGGTTCCGGCCGATAATGCGTCGGGTAGGGATGCGCCAGCAGCAGCTGCGCCGTCCGCGCCAGCGACAAGCGCGCGCGATAGCCGGTGCCGCGGTACAGGCGCTGCGTCATACCGGTCAGCACCGCCGCCGCCATCAAATAGCCGGTGGCGTGATCCAGCGCCTGTACCGGCAGCGGCACCGGCAAACTGGCGCTGCGCCAAACCATGCCCGCCTCCGCCAGCCCGCAGCTCATCTGCACCAGACTGTCGAAACCGCGCCGGGTGCGCCACGGCCCGCTCCAGCCGTAGGCATTCAGGCAGACGTCGATCAGGCCCGGCGCCAGCGCGTGCCTTTCCTCCGCGCCATAGCCCAGTTTCTCCAGCGCGCCGGCGCGGTAGCCGTGCACGATCACGTCGGCGTTTCTCAGCAGGTGCTCAAACGTATGGCGATCGCGTGCATTGGTCAGGTTGAGGCGCGCGCTGCGCTTGCCCAACATCACTTCGTGTTCGACCCCGGGCTCATCCCACCCGTAAGGGTCGATACGCAGCACGTCGGCGCCCAAGCCGGCGAGAAAACGCGTGGCGATCGGCCCGGCAAGAATGCGCGTCAGGTCCAGTACCCGCACGCCGTGCAGCGGCCGGGCGACGGGTAGCGTCCAGCCGGGCGATGGCGCTTCCGGCTGCAATGCGGTGTGGATCAGCGGTTCGAGCGCCACGCTTTTACCCTGAATATGTTGTCGCCACGCGGCCGCCGAACGCATTTGGGCTGCGCAGCCGCCGGCCGCGATCACCGCTTCCTCCAGCTCGCTTTTTTTCCAGGCCAGCACACGTTCCGCCAGCGCGCCTTTCTTCGATGCCGGGCCCAGCACCTGTTCCACCGCTCGCCGATGGTGTGGCGCATTGGTATGCAGGCGTATCCAGCCGTCCGCCGTGGCGTAGTCGCCGGCCAGCGCGTCCCAGGCGGCGGGCAGCGTCCAACCCAGCGGGCGTAGCGTCCAGCCGAACCAAAGCGAGGCCAGGCGTTGATCGACCCAAACCTGCTGCGCGGCGGCGCCCTCGCGCCGCAGCAGCTCGGCGCAGGCTAAACCTGCGGCGCTCCAGGCGGCGGTGGCCAATTCGGTCACGGGAAAAGCCGAAGGCAATGCGCCGGTGCCGCTTACGGTGAGGCGATCGGCGGGGGCAGGGCATTGCCCGAGGCTTTGCCAAATCTCGTCGAGCAGAGTGTGGATCAGGGGAGTCATCGGCCGCTCCTTGTGGGTAAACGGAAATATAGCCTAGCGTAGCCCACTGTCGGCGGCCTTGCTAAGGTGCGACGTCGAGAGTGCGGCCGTCGGCCAGTTTGGCGCGTACGCTGTGGGGCGCCACGCCGCCGAAAGGTTGCGCGCTGAAATTGGCGGTCAGGGTCGATCCGTCGCTGAACGTCGTCTGTTGCACCCAGCCGTCCCGATCGAGCCAGCGGAAGTCGGTTAACGCTTTATCCCACAAGGCTTGATGCAGCGGCCGGAAGGCGGCATCGGCGCGTTTTATCGCCGGTAAGCGCGCCGCCAGAGTGGTGCGGCTCAGGTGGAACATCGGCGCGGTGTTGTACAGCTGGCTGAGCAGGCTGCGGGTGGTCTGAACGTCGCTGAACTTCAGATTGTCGTAATTCCAGTGGTGGCTGCTGACGATAGCATCGTGGAAAACGGCCTGATACAGCGGCAGGCGGTAACGCGGATCGAATTCGACGGTACGGTAGGGCTGTTTCACTTTGGCGGGGCGGAAGAAAAACGCCGGTTGGGCGTTGGGCCACCAAGCGCCGAGATAATAGGGCGAGGATTTATCCTGATTCATCTGTTTATCTCCCCAGCCGAATCCCCAGGTTTCCATGCCGTGGGCGAACATCAGGCTGCGCGCGGTCACTGCGTTGCCATCCTCTGAGCCCAGCGGCAACTTAAGGGTGGCGCTGAACCAGGCGAGCCGGGCGTTGCGGGCTTCGGCCATCTGCGCCGCGCCGGTTGGGTGGTCGGGCTGATAGTCGTCGGACACCATGCCGGTGCCGTCCACATCGAGAAACAGGCTGTTCAACCCGGCCAATTGCACCAGTTCGCGCATGCGCTGTTGAGAATAGGGCAGGACACAGCCTGGATTGAGGTAATAACCCTGTTTACCGAAGCCGGGTTTCCTGCTGCCGTCTGCACGCACGATGGCGCAGGATTCCCGCAGCGTCGTCGGCAACTGCGCGGTGAGCCAGCTGTCGTTGACGCCGCGCGCGATGGCGGTATCGTAGGAGTCGTAGCTGGCGATCAGATAACCGGCCGCTTTGGCGGCGGCTACCGCTTGCGGGTGCAGGAAGGCGGCGGTCCAGTTATCGGTGCCCAACCACAGGCGCGGCAAACCGGCCTGGCGCAGCGCGTCGATCAACGGTTTGGCCAACCCTTGCCCCCAACCGTCCGCTGGGGTTAACCAGCGTCCCAGCTCCCGTTGCGCCAGCGCCCGCACTGCGGCGGCCTGGCGCTGTTGCGCCTGCAGAAAGTTGGCGTCATCCGGCGTCGCGCCAAGCGCGAACTGCGCCGTCAACGCCCGGTTGATGCCGTCGATCAGGGGCTGTTGTTGCCAGCCCTCCGGCGTTTTTCCCGCCAGCCGCAGCAGCAAGCTTCTGCTCTCGGCGTCCATCTTCTGCCGCAGCGCTTCGGCGGCGGGAGAGGCGAAGTAGTGCAGTAATCCCGGCCAATCCTTGACATCTTCCGCCGCCAGCAATTGGTCGCCCCACAGATAGATATGGGTAGCGCCGATCAGCTTTTCGCCTTCGGGCGCCTGCTTGATCTTCTCGCGCAGGCTGCTGAACCGGCCGTTTTGTTGCAGATAGTCGCGGTAACGGCGGGCGCCGGACAGCGGGGCGTTGCCGACGTGCAGCAGCACCTCGAATGCCTGTTGTTGATTGAAGCGATTGAATTGGTGGCTGGCGCGCATCGCCAGCTTTTCCTGCGCGGTGGCGAAGGCTATCTGGTTACTGAACGGCGTCAACATCAGCCAGCTGTAGACCTTACCCTGGTGTTGCAGGCTCCACAGCGGCAGTTTCAGATCCCAGTTGGTATCCAGCGGCGTCATTTCCGTCGTCAGGTAATGACGCCAGACCGCGTTGTCCAGCGGGATGCGGCTGCCTTCGCCGATCGGCAACAGCAGCGTTTCCCCCTGCGGCATATGATACCAGTTCAGGGTTTGCGGCCGATCGCTGCTGAAGCTCAGGCGCAGATCGCCGCCTTCCAGACGGGCGCTGACGTTGATTGCGCGTTGCGGCCATCGCCAGCTGGCGCGTCGTGGCGTTGCGGTAAGATCCGTTACCTGCTGCGCAGGCTTCGCCAGATTGATCGGCACCGGGCCTGCGGCGATATGCAGCGTGGCAGGGTCGAGTTCAAATTGCACGTCGCCTTGCTGCAGCAGTAAGGCATCGGCGGGAAAACTGATGAGCAGCGCCAGCGCGAGCGGGGAAAACCGTTGTTTCATCAGGGGCGTCCTTGGAAGATGAAAGAGGGCAGTTTACCGATAAGCGCACTGTCGCCCAATGTCGCCATCTTCTATTTGTGACATCGAAATATAAACGCCGTATTCCAGTTTATTTTTCGTTTAATAAATTAGCCTTTACTTCATTACCCGACGTCACTATACTCAGCCAAAATTTCAGTGGAGAAACCCAATTGGACAGTTGTAGTTGTAATAAAACAAATAAGGCAAGCTGACCAATTCTCTTCTGATTTGTTGCTTG
>Ga0308168_1002216_pt1 | contig 16284 bp, 7 predicted proteins | sample PhyCR2_FD_202133 | JGI IMG/M metagenome (GOLD analysis project Ga0308168, IMG submission 202133) | Phyllosphere microbial communities from UC Gill Tract Community Farm, Albany, California, United States - DLSLRC.R2 | ecosystem: Host-associated > Plants > Phyllosphere > Unclassified | place: USA... | reverse complement strand
AGCGCCAGCAGCATGCCGTCGAGAAACGACATATGGTTCGGTGTAATCAATACCTTCTGCTTATGCAGTTCGGCGACGTCGCCCCGCAGTTCGACCCGCCATAACAGGCGAAATAACAGGCGTAAAAGTTTGAAAGCCATGCCAGCTCCTTAGCATCTTGAAAAATAGCCCTCACGATGCAGGATTTGACGCGGTTCGACAACCGAATTATCGGTAATCTGAGGCCGTTTCAGGGGGCCTGCCAGCCTCCGCCCAGCGCGGCAATCAGCGCCACGCTACTGACCCACTGCGTGCTCTGCAGCGTCAGCAAACTCTGCTGCGCACTGAGGCTGCTGTTCTCTGTCGTCGCCACATCCAGGTAGGTAATCATGCCCGACTCATACTGCAGACGCGTCACCCGCGCCGAGGTCTGCGCCGCGTCGGTGGCGCGCTGCTGCGCGGCGATTTCGCCCTGCAGCGTGTTCAGTTCCACCAGCTTATCTTCCACCTCCTGCATCGCAGTCAGTACCGTCTGACGATAGGTGGCGACGCTGGCATCCCAGCTCGCCCGCGCCTGATCGACCTTCGCAGAGTTCGCACCCGCGTCGAACAGCGTGCCGCTCAGCGCCGGCCCCAGCGACCAGACGCGGTTCGGCAGCGAGAACAGCGAATGCAGCAAGGAAGCGCTGACGCCCCCGCTGGCGCTGAGGGTCAGGTCAGGATAGTAACCGGCCACCGCCACACCCACGGCGGCATTGGCGGCGGCCATGTTACGTTCGGCGTAGGCGATGTCGGGACGGCGCTGCAACAGTCCGGCCGGCAGGCCCGCCGGAATCGCGGGCAGCGAGGCCGTCAGCGGCGCAGCAGTCAGGCTGAAGTCGGCGGGGGCTTTGCCGACCAGCAGCGCAATGGCGTGCTCCATCTGCGCGCGCTGCCACTGATAATCCTGCGCCGACGCGCTGGCGCTCTCCAGCTGCAGCTGCGCCTGGGCCAGCGTGGCACGCGACGCGGTACCCGCCTGATACTGGCTGTTAATCACTTTCAGGTAGCGCTGATACGCGTCAACGCTCTCCTGATAGAGCGCGATTTTCTGATCCATGATGCGCAGCTGGAAATAGTCCTGCGCCAGCTCAGACTGGGCGCTCAGGGTGATATTGGCCAGTTCCGCCGCGCTGGCCGAGGCGCTGGCGCGGTTCTCCTCCAGCGTGCGCCGTAGTTTGCCCCACAGATCCAGCTCCCAGCTGGCACTCAGCTCCGCCTGATGGCTGCTGCTGGTGGTGCGGGCACTGCTGTTGGTGGCATGACTGCCGCTGCGCGTCACGCTGCCGTCATAATCCAGCGAGGGAAACAGCGCTGCGCGTGACTCTGCTGCCAGTGCCTGCGCCTGCCGGTACTGCGCGGCATAGGTTGCCACGTTCTGATTCGACACGCTGACCTGGCTCAGCAGCCCGCTCAGCGTGGCGTCATGATAGACCGCCCACCACTCGCCTTTGCTCTGCGCATCCAGCGGCGTCGCCTGCTGCCAGCCCCTTGCCTCTTTATAATGAACCGGCATTGCCACCGCCGGGCGCTGATAGTCGGGACCGACGCTACAGCCACCCAGCAGCAGCATCACAACAAACGGGATGAGAGGTTTCATGAATCAGGATTCCGCATGGCGCAGACGACGCCATTGACGTTGAGTAGTACGGCCCAGGCGATCGAGCCAAAGATAAACCACCGGCGTGGTAAACAGCGTCAGCAGCTGGCTCAGCGCCAGTCCGCCCGCGATAGCGATCCCCAGCGGACTGCGCAGGTCAGCATCACCGCCGCTGCCCAGTGCCAGCGGTAACGCGCCGAAGAAGGCCGCCAGCGTGGTCATCATGATCGGCCGGAAGCGCATCAGGCACGCCTGGGTGATCGCCTGCTGCGGCGACATACCCAGCCGCCGCTCCGCGTCGATGGCGAAATCGATCATCATGATGGCGTTCTTTTTCACGATGCCGATCAGCAGAATGATGCCAATCAGCGCGATCACCGTGAGCTGCGTGTTGGTGAGCAGCAGCAGTAGCATCGCCCCGACGCCCGCTGACGGCAGGGTCGAGAGAATGGTCAGCGGATGGATATAGCTCTCATAGAGCACGCCGAGCACGATATAGACCGCCGCCAGCGCCGCCAGAATCAGCCATGGCATAGTGGCGGTGAGCTGTGAAAAGGCCGCTGCAGTTCCGGCAAAACCGGCATGAATAGTCGACGGCAGGCCCAGCTTCGCCATCGCCTGTTTAATCAGCAACTGCGCCTGCTCCAGCGAGACGCCATCGTTCAGGTTAAACGCTACCGTGCTGGTGGCCGACTGGCCCTGATGCGCCACTGACAACGGCGCGTTGCCGCCGCTGAAGCGGACAAAGGCGGAGAGCGGCACGCGGTCACCGCTGTCGTTAATCACATAGAGCTGCTGCAGCGTCTCCGGATTCGCGGTGTCGCTATCCTGCAATGACATCACCACGTGATACTGATTCAGAGTGTGATAGAGCGTGGCGATCTGCCGCTGGCTGAAGGCATTGTTCAGCAGCGTATCCAGCATTTTCACGTTGACGCCCAGTCGTGTAGCGCGGTCACGGTCAATCGTCAGCGCCACCTCCTGACCGCCGGTCTGCGAGTCGGAATCCACGCTGTTAAGCTGGGGGATGGCCGCCAGCGCCGCCTGCACTTTCGGCGTCCAGACCCGCAGCAGATCAAGATCGTCCGCCTGCAGGCTGTACTGATACGTCGCGTTAGCGCTGCGTCCGCCAATGTGCAGATCCTGCGCCGCCATCAGAAACATCTGCGCTCCGGCGATGTGGCTGGTTTTGCGCGTCAGCCGGTTGGCCACTTCGGTCGCCGTGGCATCGCGCTGGTCAAAATCCTTCAGCCGCACAAAGAAGTTGGCGCTGTTGCGGGAGCCAAACATCCCGCTGCCCATCGATGACATCACGCTCTCAACCGCCGGGTCTTGCTGAATGATCTTCGTAAACATCAGCATTTTGGGCTTCATCGCCTGGAATGAGATGTTCTGATCGGCGCGCAGCGCGCCCATCAGCAGCCCGGTGTCCTGATTAGGGAAGAAGCCCTTCTGCACCACGGTGAAGAGAAAAACATTCAGCAGTACGGTCAGCAGCAGACTGAGCAGCGTCAGTTTCTGATGGCGCATCACCCAGGCCAGTCCGCGTGCGTACGCGGCCAGCAGGCGGTTCAGCTGGTTTTCAATAAACTGATAAAGCGGATGCGGCCGCTGGCTGACGGGCGGCTTCGGTTTCAGCAGCCGCGCGCAGAGCATCGGCGTCAGGCTGAGTGAGACAAACAGCGAGATCAGCAGCGACACCGTGAGCGTCACGGCAAACTCGCGGAACAGCCGCCCGACAATGCTGCCCATCAGCAGAATCGGGATAAACACCGCGATCAGCGACACGGTCATCGACAGCACGGTGAAGCTCACCTCCTGCGCCCCGCGCAGCGCCGCCCGCAGCGGGCTGAGTCCGCGCTCAATGTGACGCGTGATGTTCTCCAGCACCACAATCGCATCATCCACTACAAAGCCGGTGGAGATAATCAGCGCCATCAGCGACAGGTTATCCAGGCTGTAACCCAGCAGGTACATCACTGCGCAGGTGCCGATCAGCGACACCGGCAGCGCCAGCGCCGGGATGATCACCGCCTGCAGATTGCGCAGGAAAATAAACACCACCGCAATCACCAGCAGCACCGCGATCAGCAGTGTCTCTTCGGTGTCATACAGCGACGCGCGCACGCCGGGCGAACGATCAACAATCACTTTAAGCTGGCTGTCAGCGGGCAGACTCTTTTCCAGCAGCGGCAGCTGCGCTTTGATCGCGTCGATGGTTTCGAGCATGTTAGCGCCCGCCTGACGTTTAATGCCGATCATCACCGCAGGCGTGGCATTCAAAAATCCTGCCTGATAGCGATCCTCCACCGAGTCATAGACCGTGGCGACATCGCGCAGCCGCACCGCCCTGCCCTGCTGATAAGTGATGATCAGATCGCGGTAGCTGGCGGCCTTCTCCAGCTGGCCGTTGCTGTCCACCAGCCACGACTGGTCACTGCTCTGCAAAATGCCTTTGGGCAGGTTCGTGGTGCTGCTGGCGACGGCGGCGCGCACCGTCTCCAGCGAGATGCCGTAGTGGGTCAGCTTCAGCGGCTGCAGATCGATGCGCACCGCCGGTAAGGCGCTGCCCATCAGCGAGACTTCGCCGACGCCCTGCACCTGCCCCATCACCTGTTCGATCTTGCTCTCCGCCAGATCGTAAAGCTCACCGGGCGTGCGGGTGGCAGAGGTCAGCGCCAGCATCACAATCGGCGCATCTGACGGGTTAGCTTTGCGCCAGGTTGGCAGCGAGGCCATCGCGCTCGGCAGTAAGCTGCGCGCCGCGTTGATTGCCGCCTGCACGTCGCGTGCCGCGCCGTTGATATCACGGTCCAGCTCAAACTGCAGGATGATGGTGCTGGAACCCTGCGAACTGCTGGAGGTCATCTCACTGATACCGGCAATTTGCCCCAGCGAACGTTCCAGCGGCGTGGCGACGGTGGCGGCCATGGTTTCCGGGCTGGCTCCCGCCAGGCTGGCGCTGACCATGATGGTCGGAAAATCGACCTGCGGCAGCGGTGCCACTGGCAGCAGCCGGTAGCCCAGCGCGCCGAGCAGCAGTATCGCCAGCGTCAGCAGCAGCGTCGCCACCGGACGAAAGATAAACAGCCGGGTCAGATTCATTGCCCGCTCCGCGCCTGCTGCTGACGGCGTTTCACCCAGGCGTTGCCGCGCTGCGCCAGCCCATCAAACAGCAGGTAGATCACCGGCGTGGAGAAGAGCGTCAGCACCTGACTGACAATCAGCCCGCCGACAATCACCAGCCCCAGCGGCTGCCGCAGCTCTGCGCCCGAGCCGGAGGCCAGCATCAGCGGTAGCGCGCCGAGCAGCGCCGCCATCGTCGTCATCAGGATCGGGCGGAAGCGCAGCAGGCAGGCCTGATGAATCGCGTCGCGCGGGCTGAGGTGCTGCTTATGTTCCGCCTCCAGCGCGAAGTCGATCATCATGATGGCGTTCTTTTTCACGATGCCGATCAACAGGATGACGCCAATCAGCGCAATCAGGCTGAACTCCGTGCCTGCCAGCAACAGCGTCAGCAGCGCGCCCACCGCCGCCGACGGCAGCGTAGAGAGAATCGTCACCGGATGGATAAAGCTTTCGTAGAGGATGCCGAGCACCACATACATGGTGACCAGCGCCGCCAGAATCAGCCACAGCGTGTTGCCGGTGGCGCTCTGGAACGCCGAGGTTTCTCCCTGATAACGCAGTGTGGTGCTCTCCGGCAGGTGCAACTGCTGCCGCACGTCGGCGATCGCCCGCTGTCCATCCTCCAGCGAGTAGCCCGGATTCAGGTTGAAAGAGATCATCACCGCCGGAAACTGGTTCAGCCGCATGTGCATCAGCGAGCCGGTGCGCTGATGAATAGTGGCGATAGCAGTGAGTTTCACCATCCCGCTGCGGGTGGATGTCGTGTCAGAAGCGGAGGTGGACGTCGATGTGGATGAAGACGTTGATGTTGATGACGAAGACGTGGATGACGTCGTGCTGGTGGATGACGACGTGCTGCTGCTGGAAGAGGGCTGCAGATAAATATCATCAAACGACGCCGGACCCTGCTGGTAAGCCGGAGCCACTTCCAGCACCACCCGATACTGATTCGACTGGGTAAAAATCGTCGAGACCAGCCGCTGACCAAAGGCGTTATAGAGCGCGGTGTCCACGTCCGACGCAGTAATGCCAAAGCGTGCCGCTTTGTCACGGTTCAGCTCCACGTAAGAGACGCGCCCCTGATCCTGCAGATTACTCACCACGCCATTAAATTCGGGCCGCTGCTGCAACGCCGCCACCAGCTTCGGCGTCTCGCTGACCAGATTTTCACTGTCGGCGTCGTCCAGGGTGAACTGATACTGACTCGGCGAGACCTGATCGTTGACGGTGAGATCCTGCGCCGGTTGCAGATAGAGCTGAATGCCCGGCACCTCGTTGGTCGCCTGCTTCAGCTGGCTGATTACCTCGCTGGCGCTGAGATCGCGGGAGCCAAACGGCTTGAGGTTGATCTGCAGTCGTCCGCTGTTGAGGCTGGTGTTGGTGCCGTCGATGCCGATTGTCGATGAGACGCTCTCCACCGCCGGGTTCTTCAGGATCAGCGCCGAGAGCGCCTGCTGTCGCGTCGCCATCGCTTTAAACGAGACATCCTGTGAGGCGACGGTAATGCCCTGAATCAGCCCGGTATCCTGGGTCGGGAAGAAGCCTTTCGGCACCATCATGTAGAGCAGTGCCGTCAGCCCGAAGGTCGCCAGTGCCACCAGCAGCGTCAGTTTCTGATGGTTCAGCACCACGGTCAGCAGCCGGTCATAGCCGCGCACCAGCGTATCGAACAGTTCGCCGCCCTTGCGGGAAAAGGTTGACTGCTGCTCGGGCGGAATATGGCGCAGCAGGTAAGCGCACAGCATCGGCGTCAGGGTCAGCGACACCCCCATCGACACCAGAATCGCCACCGCCAGGGTGATCGCGAACTCCCGGAACAGCCGCCCGACCACATCACCCATAAACAGCAGCGGGATCAGCACCGCAATCAGCGAGAAGGTCAGCGAGATAATGGTGAAGCCAATCTGCTGTGAGCCTTTCAGCGCGGCTTCCATGGGCGACTCGCCCTGCTCCAGCCGCCGCGAGATGTTCTCGACCACCACGATGGCGTCATCAATGACAAAACCGGTGGCGATGGTCAGCGCCATCAGCGACAGGTTATTCAGGCTGAAGCCCGCCAGATACATCACACCAAAGGTGCCGACCAGCGACAGCGGCACCGCCACGCTCGGGATCAATGTGGCGGCCACGTTGCGCAGGAACAGGAAGGTCACCATCACCACCAGCGCAATCGACAGCATCAGCTCAAACTGCACGTCGCTGATCGAGGCGCGGATGGTCTGGGTGCGATCGGAGAGAATCGTCATCTTCACCCCGTCCGGCAGCGCCGCCTGCAGCGCGGGGAGCTGCGCCTTGATGTTGTCCACCACCTGAATCACGTTCGCACCCGGCTGACGCTGCACGCTGATGACAATGGCGGGCTGATTGTTGGCCCACGCCGACTGGAAGCTGTTCTCCGCGCCCTGTTCGATATGGGCGATATCTTTCAGGCGCAGCGCCGCGCCGTTTTCATAGGTGAGGATCAGGTTGCCGTACTCTTCAGCGGTGCGCAGCTGATCGTTGGCATCGATGGTGACCGAATGATATTTCCCGTCAAAGCCGCCTTTGGAGCCATTGACGTTGCTGTTGCCAATCAGCGTATTCACCGCCTCCAGCGTCAGATGATGCGCCGCCAGCGACTGCGGATTCATCTGCACCCGAATCGCGGGCTGATGTCCGCCCGCCAGCGTCACCATTCCGACGCCGGAAATCTGCGACAGCTTCAGCGCCACCCGGGTATTGACCAGATCCTGCACCTCTGTCAGCGGCAGCGTGCCGGAGCTGGCCGCCAGCGTCACCACCGCGCTGTCCGCCGGATTGACCTTTTTGTAGGTCGGCGGATTGGGCAGATCGTCGGGCAGCAGGTTATTCGCCGCGTTGATCGCCGCCTGCACCTCCTGCTCGGCGACATCCAGCGACAGATCGAGGCTGAACTTCAGGGTGATGATCGACGAGCCGCTGGCGCTGGTGGAACTCATCTGGCTCAACCCCGCCATCTGCCCTAACTGGCGCTCCAGCGGCGACGTGACTGACGACGCCATCACATCCGGGCTAGCTCCCGGATAGAGCGTCGTGACCTGAATGGTCGGATAGTCCACCTGCGGCAGCGCCGAGGTGGACAGAAATTTATAGGCAAAAATGCCGGAGATCAGCACGCCGACCATCAGCAGGATGGTGGCGACCGGACGCAGAATAAACAGGCGAGACGGGTTCATTTCGACACAGCACCGGCAGCAGGCGTCTCATCGGCCAGCGTGACTTTGCTGCCGCTGGTGAGGCGATCGATCCCTTCCGTGACCAGCCGATCGCCCGGTGCGACGCCGCTGAGGATCGCCTGCTGATCGTCGCCGAACGCGGGGCCGGGGGTGACCGCTTTGCGCGTGACGGTGTGATCCTGATTGATCACGAAGACAAAGCTGCCGTCGCTGCTGAGTTGCAGCGCCTGGGCCGGGATTACCGTCGCGCCTTTGAGCACGCGGGTCTGCAGCCGCAGATTGACAAACTGGTTAGCAAACAGCGACTCATCCTGGTTGGCAAACACCGCCTTCAGCGCCACGGTGCCGGTGGCGGTGTCGATCTGGTTGCTGATGAACTTCACTTCGCCGCTGGCGAGCTGATGCTGGTTGTCCTGATCGAACAGCGTGGCGGGCAGGCTCTGGCCCTGATGCAGCACGCTGACCAGCGCCGGGATGTTGCTCTGTGGCACGCTAAAGGTGACGGCGGCGGGCTGCATCTGGGTGATGGTCACCAGGCCGGTACTGCTGGAGCTCTGGACCATGTTGCCGGGATCGACCTGACGCAGACCGACGCGCCCGCTGATCGGGGCGGTAATCCGGGCATAGTCAATGCTCAGCTTCGCACTGGCGATCTGCGCCTGATCGGCGGCGACCGCACCGCGATACTGTCCGACGGTGGCAATCTGGGTGTCCAGATCCTGACGTGCCAGCGCGTCCTGCGCCGCCAGTTTGCGGTAGCGCGCCAGCGTGAGTTCGGCGCTGTTCAGCAGCGCCTGGTTTTCGCTGAGTTCGCCCTGATACTGATTCAGCGTCGCCTGATAGCTGCGCGGATCGATCTGCGCCAGCAGTTGCCCGGCGCTGACCTTCTGCCCTTCGGTGAAGAAAACCTGCTCAAGCTGGCCGTCAACGCGGCTGGTCACCGTCACGCTGGCGTTGGGGATCACCGTGCCGAGCGCATTCAGCCACACCGGCACATCCGCCGTGCTGGCAACCCCGCTGTGAACCAGCGTCGCCCCGCCGCCCATCATGCCATGCGCGCCATGCCTGCCCGGCGGCATCCCCTCGCCCGGTGCATGACCCGCCGTCAGCAGACGCCAGACAACGCCAGCGACAATCGCAACCACCAGTAACAGGAGCAGCCATTTAAGCCCAAAGGAACGCGCGGGGCGAGAAAGGTGAGTCATCGTCAAACTCTTCAGATAAGCAGAAAAGGAAATCCCGGAACGTGCGGAATGCGGCAGTGAGAACCTGCAGAGACGCGCAAAAAAACGCCAGGCTTCACGTCGGCCATTATCGGTCAAAGGCGACACGCCTTTCTATTGGCAAACTGTCAGGGTTTCGTTAAGAACGATGATGATTTAACGGCGGTTGATACAGCGGAAGGGCGGGAGCTGGCGAGCAGGCAAAAAAAACCCACGCATCTGCGTGGGTTGGTGTAATAACAGGGATCTCACTGCCGAAGCGGTGTTGTTTTCACACCCATCAATACCTCTGGGACTGCTATACTCGCACTGATTGACCGCGCGGAGACAGCGGGAAAACGCAACCGAATTCGGGGAAGTGCAACGAGGTGTGAATATCTTTCACGCCTCGCTTACACTCTGATTTCTCTAAGATTTATCCGAAGGATTCGCCGGCGGTTTGGTGTAGATAGCGTCCGGCGCGATATTCATGTGTTTGAGAACCGGTCCCATAATATTACCGAACACCGGTGCGGCGACCGATCCACCGAAGTGATCGCCAGCCGTCGGATGGTTGATCATCACCACCAGCGCGACTTCAGGATGGCTGGCGGGCGCGAGTCCGGCGGTGTAGTTGACGTAGCCGCCATCATACTTGCCGCTGGTGCCCATTTTTTCCGCCGTACCGGTTTTGGTTGCCAGACGATAGCCCGGCACCGCGGCTTTCAGCCCGGTTCCACCCGGCAGGACGTCACTCTCCAGCATATGCACCACCTCTTTCACCGTTTCCGGGTTGGCGACCTGCCGTCCCATAACCGGTGGCGTGACGCGGGTGATCGACAGCGGACGGTAAACACCATAAGAGCCGAGCGTCGCGTATTCACGGGCAATCTGCAGCGGCGTAACGCGCAGACCATAGCCAAAGGAGAACGTCGCACGCTCGATATCGGCCCAGCGGGCGCGGTGCAGCGGGAAGTAGCCGACGCTTTCGCCGGTCAGCCCTAATCCGGTCGGTTTGCCCAGACCAAACGCCTGATAGGTGTTCACCAGTGCTTCGGCAGGCATCGCCAGCGCGAGGTGTGACACGCCGATGTCACTCGATTTTTGCAGAATGCCGGTCATGGTCAGGCGCGGCCAGTGGCCGACGTCGCGGATCAGGTGGCCGTTTACGCTGTAAGGCGTGGTGTCGATCACCGAGTCCGGACGCACCAGATGGCGCTCCAGCGCTTCCATCACCACTAACGGCTTAACGGTCGATCCCGGCTCATAGCTGTCGTTGATGGCCGAGTTACGCATCTGCGCCGGGGTAGCCCCTTCATAGTTGTTAGGGTTGAACGACGGATAGGAGGCCATCGCCAGAATTTCGCCGGTGTCGATTTTCACCAGCACGGCGGCACCCGAATCGGCCTTGTTGAGCAGCACGCCGTCGCGCAGTTTGCTGTAGAGCGTGTACTGATCATATTTGTCGATGCTGAGCTGCACCGTTGGCGGCTGAGTCGGCGGCTGATAGTTGATCATTGCGATGATATTGCCCGCCGCATCCTGACGATAAACTTCTTTGCCCGGCTCGCCCTGCAACACTTTATCAAAGCCTTTTTCCAGCCCGTTTAGCCCGACGTTATCCGCCCCGACGATGCCGATCAGCGGCGCAGAGGCTTCACTCATGGGATAGAAACGGCTGTCGTCATAGACTTCACTGATGCCCTTCAGCTTCAGCTCTTTTATATCTTTGGCGATGCCCAGTTCGACTTTGCGCCCCAGATAGAGGAAGCGACGTTTCGGGTTGGCCGTGATCTGCGCGGCCAGCTCTTCGGGGCGGGTGTTCAGCGCCGCCGCAAGATAGGCCCATTTGGCACTGGTAAAATCGGGGTTGCTCTCCAGCACGCGCTGCGGATCCGCAATCACGTCGCGCGATGGCACGCTGAGCGCCAGGGCTTCGCCGTTCCGATCCAGCAGGGTTCCGCGGCTGGTCGGCAGCGTGACGGTACGCAGCGAACGCTGATCCGCTTCGTGCTCCAGCATCGGCTGATTCAGGAACTGCAGGTCCGCTACGCGCGCCAGCAGCACCACCAGACAGGTCGTGACACCCAGGCAGATCAGCCGAAAACGAAAAGGGTTAAATGGCGCTTTTATCTGGTCTTTTCCCAGTAGTTTTTTAATCCGGGGCATGGCATTCCGCTGCGCAAAATAAAGAGAAAGGGGCTGGTGCCAGCAGTTATAAAGAAAGCGCTGGCTGTATAACAGGAAAACTGTGTATCAGTTCGTTATCGGCAGCAAATTGCGGACAAAAAAAACCTGCGCATCTGCGCAGGTTGGTGTAATCAAGAAAATCTATTGATGTTCACCCATCAATACCTCTGGGACCCTGAATGTAGCAAAGGCAATTGATCGGCTGCTATCTCTCAAACGCAACAGTTACCCGCAAAATGTAACCAGCCATGAGATCTTTACGCTATTGTGCAATCCTGATGTTTTTTGATTTCCACCAGGCAACTCATGGCGTTTGGCCCCTGCGTCAGCGATGACGTGCCGATGTCGAGCGTCAGTACATTAGGGTTACCCGCGCGGTCGTGCGGCTGCCACGCCTTGCCGAAGCCGGGATCAAACCAGGCGCCGGTTGAGATAATCACCACGCCCTGCTTCACGCCCTCGGTGATGCGCACGCCCGCCAGCATCACGCCGCGTGCGTTGCTCACCTCAATCTCATCGCCCTCCACCAGCCCGCGCGCGGCTGCATCCTGTGGATGCATGTAGAGCGTTTCGTGTCCGGCGGTTTTATTGCCCTGCACCGTTTCAGTGGCATCCAGCTGGCTGTGTAACCGGTCGGAAGGCTGAATCGAGATCATGTGCAGCGGATAGTCGCGGCTGACTGGCGAACCGAGCCACTCCTGCGGTTCACGCCACTCCGGATGACCGGCAAAATCGTCCAGCTGGTAGTCCGCAATGGTCTGGCTGAAAAGCTCGATTTTGCCGCTGGCGGTTTTAATCGGATTGGCCTGCGGATCGGCGCGGAAATCCTCCATAAACTGATAGGGCTTGCCGCCTTCCGGGATTTCCACAAAGCCGCGCTGCCAGAATTCCTCAAACTCCGGGAAATCGATGCCTTTGCGCTGATGCGCGGTCGCACACTGCTGATAAAGATGGGCGATCCACTGCATCTCGTTGCGTCCTTCGGTGAAGGTGTCGCGATAGCCGAGGCGCTCTGCCAGGTCAGCAAAAATATCGAAGTCGTTGCGCGCCTGGTGCTGCGGCTTAATCGCCTGATGCATCGCCAGCACAAAACGGTCACGTGAGGAGCCGCCGATGTCGTTGCGCTCCAGCGTGGTGGTCGCGGGCAGCACGATGTCGGCCATCTGCGCCGCGGGTGTCCAGACGATATCCTGCACCACTATCGTATCGGGCCGTTGCCAGCCCTCCACCAGCCGGTTCAGCTGCTGGTGATGATGGAAAGGATTGCCGCCCGCCCAGTGCACCATGTGAATGTCGGGATAGTGCAGCGTTTCGCCCTGGAAGCGATAGGGCTGGCCGGGATTGAGCAGCATATCGCTGATGCGCGCCACCGGAATCGACAGCCCGGATGGATTCGGGCCGGTGCTCATCATCGGAGCCGGACCTTCCTGACGCGGGTTGCCGACGCTGTTCATCGAACCGTGACCAAAGGAGAATCCCGCGCCCGGCAGGCCCGGCTGGCCGAGCATCGACGACAGCGCAATCATCATCCAGTAAGGCTGTTCGCCGCGATGGGCGCGCTGCACGGAATAGGAGCAGGTGATAAAGCTGCGCTTGCCGGTCAGCTGCTGCGCCAGTTGCACAATACGGTCAGCAGGGATGCCGGTGATACGGCTGGCCCAGCCGGCGGTTTTCGCCACGCCGTCGGTTTCGCCCAGCAGATAGGCACGCAGCTGCGGCCAGCCGGTGCAGTGGCTGGCGAGAAATGCGTCATCAACCGCACCGCGCTGGGTGATCTCATGACCCAGCGCCAGCATCAGCGCCACGTCGGTATTGGGGCGAATCGGGATCCACTCGGCGTTAACAAATTCCGGGCAGTCATCGCGCATCGGGCTGATGTTGATGACCGGCGTCCCTTTGGCCGCCAGCTGCAGCAGCGCCGGTTTCAGGCTGTGCTGCCCTGCGCCCCCGGAGGCAACCTGGGCGTTTTTCAGCGCCAGCCCGCCAAAGGCGACAAAAATTTCGGCATGCTCCACCACCTGCGGCCATTCGGTGACGCGCCCGGTCAGCGGCATGTAGGTGCCAATCACATAGGGCAGGAAGAACTGCGCCGCGCCCCAGCTGTAGTTGCCCTGCTGATCGACGCCGCCGCCGCCCTGAAAGTAAAAGCGACGCACCAGGGTGCGGGCGTGGTTGACGCGACCGGCCGATGACCAGCCGTAGGAGCCGTTGAAAATGCCCGACGCACCGTAGCGCTCGCGAACACGGCGATTCTCTTCCGCCACCAGGTCCAGCGCGGTTTCCCAGTCGACGGCGACAAAATCTTCGCGGCCACGCAGCGTGCGATCGCTCTTCTCGCGCGACTTCAGCCACGAGCGGCGCACCATCGGCTGGCGAATGCGCTTGTCGGAGTAGACCAGCTCGGGAATGGTGTGGATCATCGGGGACGGATCGGCATCGGCGAAGAAAGGTTCGCAGCCAATCAGGCGATCGTTTTCAGTGACGGCGGTAAAGGCGCCCCAGTGAGCCAGATGCGGCACTTTGGTTTTCATCGTTGTTTTTCACGGTAGCCAGGTGGGAGATTGAGCATAGCATGGGGCGACGGCTGAGCAGAAGATGTGCCTGCGGGTCCGATTTTGCCCCTTTTTGCGACGACGCTGGCATTCTGTCGGGTTGATGTGTCCGCCCTTTTCCGTAACACTGATGCGATGTGTAAACGTTTTCCCCAAAGCAGGTCAACGCATGGCTACCATAAAGGATGTTGCGCGACTGGCGGGCGTTTCTGTCGCCACAGTCTCACGTGTAATCAATAATTCTCCCAAAGCCAGCGACAGCTCCCGACAGGCCGTAGGCCAGGCGATGGAGCAGCTTCAGTATCACCCGAATGCCAACGCACGCGCGCTGGCGCAGCAATCGACCGAAACGCTCGGCCTGATTGTCGGTGACGTCTCCGATCCCTTTTTCGGCGCGATGGTCAAAGCCGTGGATGAAGTGGCCGGCGACACCGGTAACTTTTTGCTGATTGGTAACGGTTACCATAATGAGCAAAAAGAGCGGCAGGCGATTGAACAGCTGATGCGTCACCGCTGCGCGGCGCTGGTGGTTCACGCCAAGAAAATTCCCGATGCAGAGCTGGAAGTGCTGATGAAGCAGGTGCCCGGCATGGTGCTGCTGAACCGGCTGATAAAAGGCTTTGAAAAGCGCTGTATTGCACTCGACGATCGCTACGGCGCCTGGCTGGCAACCCGTCACCTGATCCAGCTTGGCCACCAGAATATCGCCTTTATCTGCTCGACCCACACGATCTCCGATGCCGAAGATCGTCTGCAGGGTTACTACGATGCGCTGAAAGAGCACGGCCTGCCGTGCAGCGATCGGCTGGTCACCTGGGGCGAACCGGATGAAGTGGGCGGTGAGCAGGCGATGACCGAACTGCTGGGACGCGGCAAGAATTTCACCGCCGTTGCCTGCTACAACGACTCCATGGCGGCAGGCGCGCTGGCGGTGCTGAGCGATAACGGCGTCCGCGTGCCGGAAGAGATGTCGCTGATCGGCTTCGATGATGTGCTGGTGTCGCGCTATGTGCGACCGCGCCTCACCACCGTCCGCTATCCGATTGTCACCATGGCACAGCAGGCGGCCCAGCTGGCCCTGGCGCTGGCCAACGATCTGCCGCTGCCGGAAGTGACCCACATGTTCAGCCCGACGCTGGTGCGCCGCCATTCGGTCAGCGGCCCGGCCTGACGCGACGGTGGCCGGTTCAGCCGGCCACCGCACTTACTGAAAGGCGTGCAGCAGCGTCTCCAGCGGCCTGACCAGCGCGATCACCGTTTCATCCTGCACCTCTGCGGCGGCATCCAGTGTCGCATGCATCTCCGCCACTTCACTGGCACCAAACGCCTGATTACGGACGTAAGCATTCACCAGCGCGAGGCCCATGGTGCTCAGCACGTCGATCTGCTGCACGCTGTGTGCCAGCGGCTTCAGCGTCGCGCTGCCGTTGACGATCGGCATTACCGCCGTTGTGTTGGCCTGCCAGCGCTGCAGCGGCGCGCGAACCGCCGAGGCGGCAGCCGGATTATTACGGTTAGCGATCAATACCGCGACCTGCTGCTCCAGCTGACGCACCGCCTCACTCTCTGCGGGCAGCACATCGGCCAGCCGGTTTAACGGCTCCTGATAGGTGTAATGGCCCGCCTGAAACTTCAGATGCTGGCGCGTGTAGTACTGCGCCGGTTCCAGTACTTCGGCCAGCACCCGCAGCGGGGCGATATCGTGCCCGCTGGCCAGCCGTATCATCTGCTGCTCCGTCTGGGCATGTTGCAGCGTTCCCACGGACACCGTGCTCCAGCGATCCATCGCCGCCAACCGTGAATACATCGAATCCATGTTCGTGACGTTTTCTGCGGACCATAACCGCTCGGCCACCACAAAGGCGCGCGGCCACAGTTTAGTATCGATAATCTGGCTATTGATGTTTTCGGCCCACAGTGCCGCCTCGCCACCCAGCAGATTTTCCCGCACCTGTTCTGGCGTGGGCAGCGCGGGTGCGATGCCCGCAGGCGGCTGCATCAGACGCTGACCGCTGGCGGGATAACGCACGTTGCCTACCCGCACATAGCCTTTGAGGGACTGCTGTTGCAGCGTGACCACCGGCTGGAACGGCCCCATCCAGCTGTCCACCGTGAACTGCACCTGCTGCGTCGAGAGCCAGTTGATGTCGCTGATCATCCGCCGGGCTTTGCCGTCGAAGTCGATGAAACCGCGCCAGCCCGGTTCGCCCTGAATCAGCGTAAAGCTGCCCTTCACCGGGCTGCCTTTCAGCCGTGGCATCGTGAATGACCAGCTCTGCGCCTGGTCGCCGGGCCGCAGACGGTCCTGACCGTTCAGCCCACGCGGCGTGACCTCGTTGCGATAGTGATAGCTGGCAGGCTGGGGCTGATCGAGGTAGAAACCGGTGGAGAGGATGCCG
>Ga0308168_1002211_pt1 | contig 16290 bp, 10 predicted proteins | sample PhyCR2_FD_202133 | JGI IMG/M metagenome (GOLD analysis project Ga0308168, IMG submission 202133) | Phyllosphere microbial communities from UC Gill Tract Community Farm, Albany, California, United States - DLSLRC.R2 | ecosystem: Host-associated > Plants > Phyllosphere > Unclassified | place: USA... | reverse complement strand
TGACCTGCGGCAGCGGCGCGCTATCGGCTGCGCCCTGGTCGGCCGGCGCGGCCGGGGCGACGCTGACCGGCGTGAGGTCGGGACCGTCGTTGCCGCCGCCGCAAGCGGACAGCAGCACCAGGATGGCACCGGCAATGGCGTGGCGGGACGTAGTATGGGCAGTACGGGAATGGGACGTGCGCAGCATGCTTGCTCCGGAATAGTGAACATCGAGTGACGCGCATTATTCCGATGCAATGTGACGTGGCGATGAATATGAAAAAAGGGACAGGCGCAATGCCTGTCCCTTCTTCGTTCTTCTTCTTGATATTCGCGGCTGCGATCATTTGCCGCAGCCGTCGTCTCCCCACCTGGAACGCTAACAGAACCTCCATGGCTACGTTGTATCGTCTTGCCCTGAAGGTCCTGTTAGACGTTCCTACTTCTCCGACGGAAACATTTTAACTGGACAACCTTTCTTCCAGCGCACGCTTGGTTGCCACCAGTTCCTGAGGCAATCCCTGCGCCAATTTATCGAAGAGTTCGGTGTGCAGCTTGAGTTCGTCGCGCCAGGCGTCCTTGTCGATCGAGGTGATGCGCTCGAAGGCTTCCTGGCTGAAGTCGATGCCGGTCCAGGTCAGGTCGCCGTACGATGGCGTGGTGCCGAAGATGTGCTCGACGCCGCCGGCCTGGCCCTGCACGCGGTCGAGGATCCACTTCAGCACGCGCATGTTGTCGCCGTAGCCCGGCCACACGAAGTTGCCGGCCTCGTCGGTGCGGAACCAGTTGACGCAGAAGATCTTCGGCAGTGCCGCCGGGTTTTTCGCAGCGACTTTGCGACCCAGGTCCAGCCAGTGCTGGAAGTAATCGCTCATGTTGTAGCCGATGAAGGGCAGCATCGCGTACGGATCGCGGCGCACCACCCCCTGCTGGCCGGCCGCGGCGGCCGTGGTTTCCGAACCCATGGTCGCGGCCATGTACACGCCTTCGGTCCAGTCACGCGCCTCGGTCACCAGCGGCACCGTGGTCGAGCGGCGGCCGCCGAAGATGAAGGCCGAGATCGGTACGCCGGCCGGATCGTCCCAGGCCGGGTCGATCACCGGGTTCTGGGTCGCGGCCACGGTAAAGCGCGCGTTCGGGTGCGCGGCCTTGGTGCCGGACGCCGGGGTCCAGTCCTTGCCTTGCCAGTCGATCAGGTGCGCCGGGGCTTCCTTGGTCATGCCTTCCCACCAGACGTCGCCGTCGTCGGTCAGCGCGACGTTGGTGAAGATGACGTTTTCGCGCAGCGAGGCCATGCAGTTGGCATTGGTTTTCTCGTTGGTGCCCGGGGCCACGCCGAAATAGCCGGCTTCCGGGTTGATCGCCACCAGCTTGCCGTCGGCACCCGGCTTGATCCAGGCGATGTCGTCGCCGATGGTGGTGACTTTCCAGCCTTCGAAACCGGCGGGCGGGATCAGCATTGCAAAGTTGGTCTTGCCGCAGGCCGAGGGGAAGGCGGCCGCCACGTATTGTTTTTCGCCCTTCGGCGACTCGACGCCGAGGATCAGCATGTGTTCAGCCAGCCAGCCGGTGCCGCCGCCCTTCGCTTCCTGGTAGCCCATGTTGGAGGCGATACGCAGCGCAAAGCATTTTTTGCCGAGCAGCGCATTGCCGCCGTAGCCCGAGCCGAACGACCAGATCTCGCGCGTTTCCGGATAGTGGACAATGTACTTGGTGGCGTTGCACGGCCAGCGCACGTCCTGCTGGCCGGCCTGCAGCGGCATGCCGACGCTGTGCACGCAGGGCACGAAGTCGCCATCGGTACCCAGCACGTCGTACACGGCGCGGCCCATGCGGGTCATGATGCGCATGTTGACGGCGACATACGGCGAATCGGACAGTTCGACGCCGATGTGGGCGATCGGCGAGCCCAGCGGACCCATCGAGAACGGCACCACGTACAGGGTGCGGCCGGCCATGCAGCCGTCGAACAGGCCGTGCAGGGTCTGGCGCATTTCCTGTGGATCGGTCCAGTTGTTGGTCGGGCCGGCCTGCTCCTTCGTCGTGGAGCAGATGAAGGTGCGGTCTTCGACGCGGGCGACGTCGCTCGGGTCGGAGCAGGCGAGATAGGAATTCGGGCGTTTTTCGGGGTTCAGGCGCTTCATCGTGCCTGCCTCGACCATCTGGGCGCAGAGACGGTCGTATTCTTCTTCGGAGCCGTCGCACCAGTAGATGGCGTCGGGTTTGGTGAGGGCCGCGATCTCGGCCACCCAATTGATGAGCTTGTTATGCTTGATGTAAGCTGGGACGTTCAGTGCGGCGACGCCGCGCATGACGGGTTGATTCATGAGGTACTCCAATGCCAATAAAGAAATCTTGGCGACTTCGAAACCCAGGCGCGTCCGCTGCCGTCATAGCGATGCGGTCTGGCGGTGCGCGCTGCAGCGTTTCGCGGTCCCTGTTGTCTTGTCCGGACGCGGCTGCCCTGCGGGTTCGCGATGCGGACGATGGACGTATATCGTACTGGCCGCAAAAGATATCAATCAGACATCGCGGTCTCTTATTTCTGGACGATTCTACACCCCCGCCAATGCGTTTCAAATGCTTCAACAACAAAAATGTAGGAATTTTGGTTGACTAATGTAGTAGGCTATTTCTACCGTTTCAGATCCTGTCATTTCATTACGCCCAACAAACAAACTTCAGCGAACTCCCATGAAAATAGCGATTCTCGACGATTACCAGGATGCGGTCCGCAAGCTCGACTCTTTCAAATTATTGGACGGGCATGAGGTCAAGGTGTTCCAGCACAGCGTGCGCGGACTCGGCCAGATGGCGATCCGTCTGGCGCCCTTCGATGCCCTGGTCCTGATCCGCGAGCGCACCTCCCTGCCGAGCGCGCTGCTGGCGAAACTGCCGAACCTGAAACTGATCTCGCAGACCGGCAAGGTGTCCGGCCACGTCGACGTGGCGGCGGCGAGCGCGCGCGGCGTCGCGATTGCCGAAGGCGTCGGTTCGCCGGTGGCCCCGGCCGAGCTGACCTGGGCGCTGATCATGGCGGCATCGCGCCGTATCGTGCCGTACGCAAACAACCTGAAGGATGGCTTGTGGCAGACGGCGTCGATCAACCCCGAGCTGAACGGCCTGGGACGCGTGCTGCGTGGACGTACCCTGGGAATTTGGGGTTACGGCAAGATCGGCCGTCTGCTGGCCGGGTACGGCAAGGTGTTCGGGATGCGGGTGATGGTGTGGGGCAGCGACAAGAGCCGGGCGGCGGCCGAGGCCGACGGTTTTATCGCGGCACCGTCGCGCGAAGCGTTCTTCGCAGACGCCGACGTGCTCAGCCTGCACCTGCGCCTGGCCGATGCCACGCGCGGCATCGTCACCGCGGCCGACCTGGCGCGCATGAAGCCGGATGCGTTGTTCGTGAATACGAGCCGGGCGGAACTGGTGGCCGAAGGTGCGCTGGAAGCGGCGCTGCAGCGGGGACGGCCAGGACAGGCGGCGCTGGATGTGTTCACCAGCGAGCCTTTGGCGCCCGAGGCCGACCTGTTGAAGATGCCGGTGGTGCTGGCAACGCCGCACTTGGGATATGTCGAGAAGGACAGTTACGAGATGTATTTCCGGACGGCGTTCGAGAACGTGGCCAATTTTGCCAACGGGACGCCGACCAATATTCTGAATCCGGAAGCATTGACGCGGTGATGCATATGCCGGTTGAATGCGTGGACGGGAGACCCGTCCACCCTACTCGACTACCAGCAACGCTGGCATCGCCGGTAGGGTGGACAGCTCCGCTGCCCACGCGTTCAAGCAGCCGATGAATCGCTAGCGACTCAGAGCGCCTAACAAAAACCTCCATGGCTGCGTTGCATCGTCTCGTCGTACTAGCGTACTGTCTTCGACGATGCGTCGGCAGGCCGCATCCCTTGCCCTGAAGGTTTTGTTAGACGCTCTTATCCCAGCTCCGGCTCGCCGGTGAAATTCGGCTTGCGCATCGGCATCTCGTGGCGACGGGTCCACAAGCCGGCCCATCCCGGCGGCCAGGAAATGGCCGGTCCGGCATACGCCGGCAAGCCGGCCCGCACCGGTATCACGGGCACCGGCGGCATCTCGACCAGGCTACCGTCTTTCGATGGCGCCATGTCGAAGCTGTACATATAACCCGGCAACAAAGCATCGCACACGCCGGCGAACCAGGCGGTGTGGTCTTCGTCGCGGCCGAGTGCGCGCGCCAGGCCTTCGGGATCGAACTTCGCCAGCGCGTGGATCAGTTCCTCGGTGCTGGCGCCGGGGGCGTCGCCCCAGCCCATTACCGGGTTGCCGTTGTAGTCGGCGCCCGAACCGTACCAGCCTTCGCGCCAGGGGCGCTGCATCCAGTCGCGCTGGCCGGTGAACAGGTGCCAGCGCCAGTGCAGGCCGGACGCCTTGGGCCAGGAATGCAGGTACAGCCTTTCATAGCCGGCCATGTGCAAGTCGCGCACCATCGCCATCAGGCGTGCGTGCGGCATGCGGTCCGGCGGCGAGCGGCGGAACCGGATTGCTTCGCCATCGGCGTGCTGGACGTCGTCGGTCGACAGATTCAGGTCGAGCGGACGCGCTTCGTTGCCGAAACGTGCCGAAATCCAGCCGGTCAGCAGGTTGACGTGGGTGATGACGCCATAGCCGCGATGGCGCTGAAAAATGACGGTTCCGGGGGCGACGGGTTTCATATGCGGCGATCAGTATGCTCATCCAATCCTGCCGATTTTAGCGCAGACCCATGGGGGTACACTACCGTTTGCGGCTATCATTACCCACCTTTTTTCACTGCCTTTCCAAACCATCATGACTTTGCGGATCATCGCCACCGGCGGCACTTTCGACAAACATTACAACGAGCTCAACGGTGTACTTGGCTTTGCCGAGAGCCATTTGCCGGACGTTATCAAACGCACGCGCATGACCATCCCGGTCGCGCTCGAAGTCGTTTCCCTGCTGGACTCGCTCGACATGCAGGATGCCGACCGCCAGCGCGTGCTGGGCGCCTGCCAGGCCGCGCCGGAAGGGGCGATCGTCATCGTGCACGGCACCGACACCATGCGTGAAACCGCCGAAGTGCTGGGCGCGGCCGTCAGCGACAAGACCATCGTGTTCACCGGCGCCATGATTCCCTACGAAATCGCCAACTCGGATGCGCTGTTCAACTTCGGCTTCGCCTGCGGCGTGGCCCAGGTGCTGCCGCCCGGCGTGTATGTGGCGATGAACGGCAAGATTTTTAGTTGGGACAATGTCACCAAGAACCGGGCAGCCGGCGTATTCCAGTCGGCCTGACCGGGTCGGCCTGACCGGGTCGGCCTGACCGGGTCGGCCTGACCGGGTCGGCCGATCGCCAAATCTGATACGTTGACAATGCTCCTTTCCTAAAGGCTCCAGAACGCTGCGCATTTTCGTCCCTTTCTATAATTGTTTTCCCACGAAAGCAGGAGGAACAAACGATGAATGAGCAGCGTCCCACGTTAACCACCCGCCAAGGCCACCCCGTGCGCGACAACCAGTCGCTGCGCTCAGTGGGTGAACGCGGCCCGGCGACCCTCGAGAACTACCAGTTCATCGAAAAGATCACGCATTTCGACCGCGAGCGTATCCCCGAGCGCGTCGTGCATGCACGCGGCACCGGTGCCCACGGCTTCTTCGAAGCCTATGGCACCATCGGCGACGAACCCGCCACCAAATATACCCGCGCCAAGGTCCTGACCGAAACCGGCGTGCAGACGCCGGTCTTCCTGCGCTTCTCGACCGTGATCGGCGCCAAGGAATCCCCGGAAACGGCGCGCGATCCGCGCGGTTTCGCCATCAAGCTGAAAACCGTCGAGGGCAACTGGGACCTGGTCGGCAACAACCTGAAGGTATTCTTCATCCGCGACGCGATCAAGTTCCCGGACATGATCCACGCCTTCAAGCCGGATCCGGTCACCAACCAGCAGGAACCATGGCGCTTCTACGACTTCATTGCCAACCATCCGGAATCGCTGCACATGGTTACCTGGGTCAAGAGCCCATGGGGTATCCCGGCCAACTACCGCGAGATGGAAGGTTCCGGCGTCAACACCTATAAGCTGGTGAACGACCAAGGCATCGCCCACCTGGTCAAATTCCATTGGCAGCCCAAGCAGGGCGTGCGCAACCTGACCTCGCAGCAGGCCGCCGAAATCCAGGCCCACGACACCAGCCACGCCACGCGCGACCTGTACGATGCGATCGAGCGCGGCGACTATCCGGAATGGGAACTGTGCGTGCAGCTGATGAGCGACGGCGAGCACCCGGAACTCGATTTCGATCCGCTGGACGACACCAAGCGCTGGCCGGAAGACCAGTTCCCGCTGCTGAAAGTGGGTCGCATGGTGCTGAACAAGAACCCGGACAATGTCTTTGCTGAAACCGAGCAATCGGCCTTCGGCACTGGCGTGCTGGTCGACGGCATCGACTTCTCGGACGACAAGATGCTGCAGGGTCGTACCCTGTCCTACTCGGACACCCAGCGCTACCGTGTCGGCCCCAACTACCTGCAGCTGCCGATCAATGCGCCGCAAGAAAAGGCACGCGCCCGCACCAACCAGCGCGACGGCCAGATGGCGTATGCCATCGACGATGGCGGCGAGAACAAGCACCTGAACTACGAACCGAGCCTGATCGGCGGCCTGCAGGAAGCACCGCAGCCCGAGAAGGATTATCACCAGTACGTACAGGGCCACCTGGGGCGCTACCAGACCACCAGCACCGCCGCCGACTACAAGCAGGCCGGCGACCGCTACCGCAGCTTCGAGGAGTGGGAGCGCGACGACCTGGTCGCCAACGTCGGCGGCGACCTCAAGAAGTGCCCGGAAGTGATCCAGCTGCGCATGGTCTGGCACCTGTGGCATTGCGACGAGGATTATGGCCGCCGCGTAGCCGAGATCGCCGGCATCGACCTGGAAAAGGCGAAGGCACTGCCGCCGCTGCCGGGCAAGCCGGCACCGCACGCGAATCGCCAGGCGCCGACCTATACCAGTGGCCAGCAGGAAAATGGCGACACGGGTGGGGCCAAGGAGCCGTCGACCACCGAGGAAGTGGCTGCGGCGAAGTAATCGTTCGCTTCTGAAAAATGCAAACGGCCCGGGTGTGAATCCGGGCCGTTTTTCATGTGGCGAGCTACGTAGGGTGGACGGCTACGCCGTCCACGCGTTCAACCGGCTTTCGATTGACGGAAATGTCTGCCCGCACTGGATGTGAACGCGTGGACGGGAAACCCGTCCACCCTACCTGGGCCAACAATCAGGCCTTTGCTTCCCCACCCAGCGCTTCCACCAGGTCCGCCAGCATCTTGGCCAGCTCACCGGTCATCAGCATGATGTCGTTATCGAAACGCTCGTCGTCGCTGTAGGTGATGGTTTCGCCTTCCTTGATCACGTCCAGCGGCTTGATGCTCTTGATCGCCAGCTGTTCGGTCAGCACGAAGGAGATGCGGCTGTTCCAGGTCATGGCCAGGCGGGTGCACTGCTTGCCGCCGGCGATGTGGCGGCGGATGTCTTCCGGATCCAGCGAGTGCTTCACGTAACGCACGGTCGCCTTGCTTTCGCCGGTGGCGCGCAGTTCGGTATCCTGGTCGATCGTGAAGTTGTACGGCGCCTCGTCCGATTCCAGCCAGGCGGTCATGACGGCCACCGGCGAGCTCTGCACGCGCACCGATTCCAGCGGCATCTTGTCGACGGCTTTCAGCAGCAGCTTGATGATGTCATCGGCCTTGTTCGGGCTGGCGGCGTCGACCACCAGCCAACCGTTGACCGGGTCGATCCAGGCCCAGGTGTTGCCGCGGATCGAGAATGCGCGCGGCAGCAGCTCATCCGCCACGCGTTCCTTCAGTTCCTTCATCGCCTTCTTGCCCGGCGCGAAGCCCTGCTGCTCTTCCATCTCGGCGGCCTTGGCCTTGGCGACCTGGTTGATGACCGAGCTCGGCAGCAGTTTCTTTTCGGTGCCCAGCATCATCAGCATCTGCTTGTTCACCACGTGCACCAACTTGCCGTTGCCGCGCGGCGAATCCCAGCCCTGCTGCAGCAATTCGTTGCTGTTGGCCGGCACGAAGGCTTGCGAGGCCAGCGCTTCTTCCAGCTGTTCGGGGGTATAGGCCCAGGGAGCGGGCAGGCGGTAAATCTGAAGATTCTTGAACCACATAAAGTTGCTTTCGGCTATCTCTAAAATCCAGGGGAACGACATTCTACACGCTGACGCGTGGCAAATTTCACGCAGCAGGGCAGGCTTTTTTAATGTGTTGCACGTTCGTCAAACAGCTTGAGCTGTTCGACGATTTCGGTGTCGCTGAGGCGTACGCCGACGCCCAGCAGGCGCACCGGACGGCTGGCGCGCAACCAGCCGGTTTCCAGCAGCCGCGCGTAGACCTCCAGGTTCGGCGCATAGCCGACGCACTCGACCGTCGTCTGCTGGAAGTCGGAAAATTTAATTTTCACGAACAGTTTATTGATGAAGCGTTCGGCGCCGTTGCGCTTGATGCGGCCCTGCAAATGCTCCATCAATTCCGGCAGCAATGCCATGCAGGCGGCCAGGTCGGGAACGTCCGGCGTATACGTTTCCTCGGTGCTGATCGATTTCCGCTCGCGCACCGGATTCACGTCGCGGTGGTCGATCCCGCGGCTCAGCTCGTACAGCCGGGTCCCGAAGGAACCGAAATGCTCCTGCAGCTTCGCGATCGGCCATTGCCGCAGGTCGCCGCAGGTATCCAGGCCCAGGCGGTTCATCTTGGCGGCGGTGACCTTGCCGACGCCGTGCAGCTTTTTCACCGGCAGCACCGCGACGAAGGCATCGACTTCGTCGGGCCGCACCAGGAACAGGCCGTCCGGCTTGTTCCAGTCGCTGGCGATCTTGGCCACGAACTTGTTCGGCGCCACGCCGGCCGAGGCCGTGATGCCGACGGTGTCGAAGATGCGGCGCCGGATCTCCTGCGCGATCAGGGTGGCGCTGCCCTTGCAGTGGGGCGACGCCGTCACGTCCAGATAAGCCTCGTCCAGCGACAGCGGCTCCACCAGCTCGGTATAGTCCTGGTAGATCTCCATGATCTGGCGCGAGGCGATCCGGTATTTCTCCATATTCGGCGGGATCACCAGCAGGTCCGGGCACAGCTTGATGGCCTGTGCCGTCGCCATTGCCGAATGGATGCCGTAGCGGCGCGCTTCGTAATTGCAGGTGGCGATCACGCCGCGCTGGTCATGGCGCCCGCCCACGGCCAGCGGCCGGCCGCGCAGCGACGGGTCGTCCCGCATCTCGACGGACGCGTAGAAACAATCGCAATCGCAGTGGATGATCTTGCGGACGGGAGCATTCATACTGTAATTGCATACAGTATCACTGAATTGATGCGGGTATGCAAGCGCATAGGGTGGACGGCTACGCTGTCCACGCGGAAGCTGGTACAGAGCCAGCGTTCGCGTGGACCGTCATTCAGGCAATTGGCCTGAATGACCCCGCCCACCCTACGGTTCAGCGCGTGGCGCTGGAATAGCTGCACGCCTTGACCACGTTCGGCAGCGGATCGCCGAAGGTCGCATTCGAGCACGCGGCCGAGCCAGTGAACACGCGCGACACGAAGCTGTTGTTGGCGCCGTAGCGCACTTCGCGCGTACCGCTGAACGAGCAGGTGCCGCCCTCGTTCGCGCAGGCGGTCCAGGTCACCGGTGCCGGCGCTTCCACGGTCGCGCTCGAATAGCTGCACGACTTGACCACGTTCGGGATCGGGTCGCCGAACACGGCGTTGGTGCACGCGGTCGAGCCGGTCACCACCTTCGTCACGAAGCTGTTGTTGGCGCCGTAGCGCACTTCGCGCGTGCCGCTGAACGAGCAGGTGCCGCCTTCGGGCGCGCAGCTGGTCCAGGTCACGGCCGGGGCCGGCGCGGGGGTGGGCGACCCGGTGCCGGCCAGCGCCGCGTTGACGGCGGCCTGGGCATCGACGATGCCGGCGCCGCAGCCGTTGCAGGCGGCCGGGAAGGCGCGCGCCGTCGATTTCAGCGTCGCCTCGACCTGGTCCGGGGTCAGGTTCGGATTCGCCGCCAGCATCAGTGCGGCCACGCCGGCCACGTGCGGGGTCGCCATCGACGTGCCCATGTAGTAGGCGTAGCTGTCGGCGGCCGGTGTCGAGGTACCGCTGTTGAGCGTCGACAGGATGCCGGCGCCGTTGTCGCCGCCCGGCGCCGCCACGTCGACCACGCTGCCGTAGTTCGAGTACGAGGCCTTGCCGCCGCTGCGGCCGACCGCCGCCACCGCGATCACGCCGGCGCAGTTGGCCGGGCTCGAGTTGGCGGCGTCGACGTTCGAATTGCCGGCGGCGACCACCACCACGGCGCCGCGCGAACGGGCGCCGTTGATGGCGTTCTGGGTGGTCGTGTCGCAGCTGCCGCTGCCGCCCAGCGACAGGTTCAGCACGCGCGCCTTGTTGGCGTTGGCCGGCACGCCGTTGACGCTGCCGCCCGAGGCCCAGACGATGGCGTCGGCGATGTCGGAGGTATACCCGCCGCAGCGGCCCAGCACGCGCGCCGGGACGATCTTCGCGTTGTAGGCGATGCCGGCGATGCCGGCGCCGTTGTTGGTGCGCGCGGCGATGGTGCCGGCCACGTGGGTGCCGTGCCAGCTCGAGGCCTGGTCCTGGCCCGGGACGCCCGCCGAGCAGCTGCCGGCCGGGGTCCAGTCGCCCGGGTCGCTGGCGTCGCTGTCGCGGCCGTTGCCGTCGTTGGCGATGCTGGTGCTGGCGATGAAGTCGTAGCCCTGCAGGATCTGGCCGGACAGGTCGGCGTGCGGACGGTAGCCGGTGTCGATCACGGCGACGTTGATGCCGCTGCCGGTCGAGCGGTCCCAGGCGCCGGTGACGTTGATGCCGCCGGCGGCTTCGTACAAGTCCCATTGCTGGCTGTAGCTGGGATCGTTCGGGACCGCCATCGCGGTCATGATGCGGTCCGGCTCGGCGTAGTCGACGCTGGCGTCGCGCGCCTTCAGTTCCGCCGCCAGCTGCCTGGCCTCGGCCAGCGACATGGTGCGGCTGAGCTGCAGCACGTTGGCGCCGGTCGCGGTCGCGCGCAGCGTGCGCAGGGTCATGCCGAACTGCTGGCCGGCACGGTCGATCACGGCCTGGCGCGCGGCCGACAGTGCATTCGCCGGTACCGCCGCCGGCGCCTTCAGGCGCGAGGTGTCGACGGCATCCTTGTAGCGGACGATCAGGCGGTCGGTCTGGGTGATGTAACGGGTGGGTTTCGCCGCGTCCTGCTGGCCTGCGCTGGCGGCCAGCGGGCCGCTGACGGCGAGCGCCGCCATGCAAAACTTCAACACGGTGGCGATCTTGCTGTGCTGTGTCATTCTGCTTCCTCTTGGGATTACTCTTGATGAGCCGAACCCGCAAGCCTAGCCGAGAATGCTAGCGTTGAGTCTGCTTTAGTGACGTTCGCAACGGAAAAATTTTTGTCAAGTTATTGATTACTAACGAAAAAGTGATCATATAAACAAAAAAAGGCGCTCCGGGGAGCGCCTTCTAATCAAAATAATAAGCGTCGAACAAAGCCTTCAGGGCAAGGCGCATTGTCGAAGACAGTACGCTAGTACGGCGAGACGATGCAACGCAGCCATGAAGGGTTTGTTCGGCGCGAACCTTACCAGGACAGTTTCAACGTGTACTTGCCGCTGGTCGAACCGGTACCACCGCTGTAGTACACCACGCGCACGTAGCGTGCCGCGGTCGTGCTGCCGGTGTTGGCCGAGCTGGCGCTGTCGACCGCGCCGACACCGTTTTCGCTCAGCGCCAGCTGGGTGCCCGCATTGTTGTAGATGTACAGGTCGTAGTCCGAGCTCGCGTTCGGCGTCATCACCGCACTCAGGGTCTTGCCGGCCGGGACCTGCACCACGAAGTAGTCGGTGTCCGAGGTGCTGGCCAGGGTGCCGTTGACGGTGGTGCCGGTGGTCGTCACGCTGTTGGCGGTGGCGAGCGTGTTGTTCGACTCCGCTTCCGAGGCCGTCGGACCGGTCGTGGTGCCGCTGCCGGTGGCGGCGTCGACCGCGGCCGAGGCATTCACGATGCCGGCGCCGCAGCCGCTGCACGAGGCCGGGAAGGCGCGTGCGCTCGACTTCAGTCGGGCTTCGACGTCGTCCGGCGTCAGCGCCGGGTTTTTCGCCAGCATCAGCGCCACCACGCCGGCCACGTGCGGGGTCGCCATCGACGTGCCCATGTAGCCGGCATAGCTGTCCGCGCCCGGCGCCTTGGTGCCGGCGTTCAGGGTCGACAGGATGGCTGCGCCGCTGTCGCCGCCCGGCGCCGCCACGTCGACGATGGTGCCGTAGTTCGAGTAGGAGGCGCGGCCGCCGGAGCGGTTGGTCGCCGCCACCGTGATCACGCCCGAGCAGTTGGCCGGGTTGCTGTTGCTGGCGTTCTGCGCCTCGTTGCCGGCCGCGACCACGACCACGGTGCCGCGCGAGCGGGCGCCGTTGATCGCGTTCTGGGTGGTGGTGCCGCAGGCGCCGCCGCCGCCCAGCGACATGTTGATCACCTGGGCGCGCGCCGCGATGTTGGGCACGCCGGACACGGTGCCGCCCGAGGCCCAGATGATGCCGTCAGCGATGTCGGACGTGTAGCCGCCGCACTTGCCGAGCACGCGCACCGGCACGATCTTGGCGCCGAAGGCGACGCCGGCCACGCCGCTGCCGTTGTTGGTGAGCGCGGCAATGGTGCCGGCCACGTGGGTGCCGTGCCAGCTCGAATTCGAGGCCGCCTCGCCGGCGCCGCATTCGCCGGCCGCGGTCCAGTCGCCCGGGTCGCTGGCGTCGCTGTCGCGGCCGCCGCCGTCGTTGGCGATGGTGGCGTCGGAAATGAAGTCATAGCCGGCCAGGATCTGGCCGGACAGGTCGGCGTGCGGACGGTAGCCGGTGTCGATCACGGCGACGCGGATGCCCGATCCGGTCGACTTGTCCCAGGCTGCCGGCAGGTTCATGCCGCCGGTGGTCTCGTACAGGTCCCACTGCTGGGTGTACATCGAATCGTTCGGCGTCAGCAGCGGTTTCAGGATGCGGTCCGGCTCGGCGTATTCGACGTTCGGATCGCGCGCGGCGACCTCGGCAGCCAGCTTGGCGGCGTCGGCCAGCGTGGTCTTGCGGTCGAGCTTGATCACGCGGGCGCCGGTGGCGATGCGGTGCGATTCCTTCATCAGGAAGCCGAACTGCTGGCCGGCGCGGTCGAGCACGGCCTTGCGTGCGCTCGACAGCGGCGCGGCGGACAGGGCGGAGGCGGCCGACGCCTTGCCGGCCTTGACCGCCACCGGTGCGGCCTCGTCCTTGTACTTGACGATGATGCGGTCGGTCTGGTCAACGACCGCCATGCCGCGCGCGGCGGGCGTGGCGGCGTCGTTCACGGATACCCCCGCGAAGACGGCGCCGGCACCCAGGCCGAGGACGGCTGCGGCGCACAATTTCAACACTGCGGGATACATCGATTGCTGAGACTTCATGTTTCTTCCTTATGTAAGAAAAACACAAAAGCTGTAGGTTTCCGCAAGCACTCTTATGCTTGAGATCTGATTGTCCCGGTGCGGCATCGATGCACCGGGCGTCCGTCTTGACAGCGGACAAATCCAGACTACTCCGGCTCAGCAATGTGTGGATGGATTTCACAATTGTATTCAATGCATATACAACACAAAATCCCCGTTTTCGCGCAAAAACTTAGATTCTTCGGCGCCGGATCAACTAAACAGAATGAAATATTGCCTAAACAACTCCCGAAAATCACACAACCGTCAGTACTTCCGGCTCACGAAATGTCACATTCGTATTGAGTCATATCAAATAGGCCACAACGTTCTGTGACAAATAAAAAAGGCCGCGATCGCTCGCGGCCTTTTTCGTCACACAGCTGACAGGATCAGAAGTTGCCCTTGAACTGCACACCGTAGGTGCGTGGCTCGTTGGTGAAACCGGTCAGGTTGTTGAAGTCGATGGCGCCGGTGATGCGGCGCTGGTCGAGGATGTTGCGGCCGAAGGCGGCGACTTCGTACTTGCCGCCGGCCCAGTTGTAACCCACGCGCAGGCCGCCTTCGGTCAGCGGCTTGCCGGTGTACTCGACTGCTTCGTACAAGAAGAAATTGATCTTGGTACGGTAGGACCAGTCGGTGAAGACGAAGAACTCGCCGTCGCCCATCGGGATGCTGTAGCGTGCGGTGGCGTTGAAGATCCACTTTGGTGCCTGCGGCAGCGGGTTGCCGTTGATCGACACCAGGCCGTTGGCGCCGACCGGATCGGTGACGGTGCCGGTGGTGGAACGGGTCACGTACAGGTTCGGGTCTTCGATCTTGGTGAAGTTGTAGCTGGCGCTGCCGGTCAGGCGCAGCGACGGGCTGACGATGCCTTCGACGTCGAACTCGGCGCCCTGGCCCTTGGTCTTGTTGGCGTTGATCAGCTTGGTGATGTTCGAGTTGCCACCCACCACGGTCAGCTGCTGGTTCTTGACTTCGTAGTCATAGATCGAGAAGTTGGCGCGGGCGCGGCGCTCGAACAGGTCGGCCTTGATGCCGGCTTCGTACGAGGTGATGGTTTCGGCATCGGCCACGGTGACCGGCACGGTCGCCGAAGCGGCGGCGATACTCGGGGCGCGGAAGCCGGTCGCCACGCGGGCGTAGGCGTTCACGTCGCGGTTGAGTTTATAGGTACCCGACAGGTCCCAGCTGACCTTGCTCTTGCTCTCGCTGACGCCGGCCGGTCCGATCAGGGTGACGTTGGTGTGCTCGAGGGTATTGAAATCCTTCTTGTCGTCGGTGTAGCGGATACCGCCGCGCACGGTGAGGTCGTCGCTGACCGTGTAGTTCACGGAACCGAAGGCGGCCCACGCCTTGTTCTTCTGGTTCGAGACCACGCGCGAGGTTTGCTGCTGGGCGTTGTTGAAGTTGTCGCTGCCGCCGGTCGCATCTTCGTCGAAGTAGTACAGGCCGGCCTGCCAGTTCAGCGGACCCGCATTCTTCGATTCGACACGGAATTCCTGCGAATACTGCTTCAGGTCGGTCATGCGGCTGGCGGTCTGCACCTGGAAGGGCACGCCCGTCTGGCCGGGGACGCCGCCGTCGATGTCGCCGCGGCTGTTGTAGTGGTTGACGGTCTCGTAGCCGGTGATCGAGTACAGCTTGACCGCGCCCAGGTCCCACGACAGGCGCATGTTGGCGCCTTGCGTCTTCAGGTCCTGGCCGTTGATGGCGTTGCTGACCAAGCTGTCGAGGTCGGTACCCGGTGCGAAACCGTTGGTGCCGCGCCCGATCAGGTTGGCGCGGAACAGGCGCGCGCTGCCGGTGGTGGTGCGCTGGTGCACGTTGAACAGCGCGTTGAAGGTCGAATCCGGGCTGTACAGGAACTGCACGCGCTCGGCGTGTTCGTTGTAGCCGTCCAGCTCGCCGGTCTTGTTGGTTTTTGCCACGTCGCTGTAGTTGTCGACGTAGTCGTCGCGGTGCTGGCGCAGGGTCGAGACGCGCATCGCCCACTTGTCCGACAGCGGCACGTTGACGGCGCCGTCGGCGTTGGCGGTGCCGTGGGTACCGTAGGACAGGTTGTAGTAGCCCTCGACCTTTTTCAGGTTCGGCTTTTCGGATTCGATCTTGACCACGCCGGCCGGGGTGTTACGGCCGAACAAGGTGCCCTGCGGGCCGCGCAGCACTTCGACGCCGGCGACGTCGAAGATCGGGAAGCCTTTCAGGATCGGGTTTTCCTGCACGATGTCGTCGACGATCAGCGACACCGGCTGCGAGGCGAACAGCGAGAAGTCGGTGTTGCCGTAGCCACGGATATAGAAACGCGGGAAGGTGCGGCCGTTGGAAGACTCGATGTTCAGGCTCGGTACTTTACCGGCCAGCAGACGGATGTCGTCGCCGCCCGACACCAGCACGTCCAGCCGTTCGCCCTTGATGGCGGAGACGGATACCGGCACTTCCTTGATGTTTTCGGTACGGCGCTGGGCGGTCACGGTGACCGTCTGCAGCTCGTTGGCCTGGGCTGCCTGGGCCAGGGCGGAGCCAGCCGGCAGGACGGACAGTGCGAGCACCGCACCATGCGCGGCAACGACGCGCTTGTGCATCTTGGACATCTTGATCATTGAGTTTTCCTAAGGGAAGGGTGAAAGAATTCCGCGTGTCTCCGCTATTTCCTTCGGCCGCCTTAAGTCGGCCTGCCGGCAACGCATCTTGTTGACGTCTATATATTGCCGGTTTGTAAAAGCATAATTGTCGGGCATGTGCATAAGCTTATGCAAGAAATTACGGAGTCCATACGCAGGCATACAACACTCACTGAGCA
>Ga0308168_1002203_pt1 | contig 16341 bp, 16 predicted proteins | sample PhyCR2_FD_202133 | JGI IMG/M metagenome (GOLD analysis project Ga0308168, IMG submission 202133) | Phyllosphere microbial communities from UC Gill Tract Community Farm, Albany, California, United States - DLSLRC.R2 | ecosystem: Host-associated > Plants > Phyllosphere > Unclassified | place: USA... | reverse complement strand
ACCTTCGTCGCCTGATTTAGACGCGATGGTAACGGTGCCCAGTGCATTGATTTTCTCAGCACGTGCATTAGCTGCAGACAGAACGTCAGCCAGTTTGGCTTCCAGTTCTGCACGGCGCGCTTCGAAGAATTCAACGTTTTTCTTGGTAGCAGGAACAGCTTTGCCCTGTGGTACCAGGAAGTTACGAGCGTAGCCCGCTTTAACGTTGACCTGATCACCCAGGCTGCCCAGGTTTGCTACTTTATCAAGCAGAATAACTTGCATTACCTTATCCTCTTAAAGTCGTTAATGGACAGTTGCCGTTACTGATGACGATCAGTGTACGGCAGCAGGGACAGGTAACGCGCGCGCTTGATAGCACGAGCCAGCTGACGCTGGTATTTTGCGCGAGTACCGGTGATACGGCTCGGTACGATCTTACCGCTTTCAGTGATGTAGTTTTTCAGCGTTGCGATATCTTTATAATCGATCTCTTGAACGCCTTCCGCTGTGAAACGGCAGAACTTGCGACGACGGAAATAACGTGCCATTTGGCTAGTCTCCAGAATCTATCAATTCAATCTGCTCGGCATGCAGTACGAGTTTGTTCAGACCGTTGCGCCCTTGATGGCTGCAAATAAAACCCTGAACAGTAAGCTGCGTGCCGACCGTTATACTTTGAGTAATGGCCTGATGAGCTTTGCCGCTGATAATCACCGGCATTCGACACCAGGCTTGCCGGTTAAAACCGGCTTCCACCTGCTCTGAACGATGCTCAAGCACGAACTGGCAGTGTGGAATTCCTGACGGGCTGACTTTTCGCGTTGGTGCCTTGCACACAGTGCCAGACAGCGTCAGTCGGTTAGCCGTCACGGAAATTACTCTTCAGAATCCCCAGCATCTGCATCATCAGAGGTTTCGTTAGCAAAATCTTCACGACGCTCACGGCGCTCGTCTTTCGCTTTAACCATCGGAGATGCTTCAGTTACCGCGTGCTTAACGCGCATAACCATGCTGCGGATAACGGCGTCGTTGAAGCGGAAGTTAGTTTCCAGCTCATCGATCGCTTCCTGCGGAGCTTCAACGTTCAGCAGAACGTAGTGGGCTTTGTGCAGTTTATTGATCGGGTAAGCCAGCTGACGGCGGCCCCAGTCTTCCAGGCGGTGGATCGTACCTTCTGCACCAGTGATGGTCGCAGAGTAGCGCTCGATCATGCCAGGAACCTGTTCGCTCTGGTCAGGGTGAACCATAAATACGATTTCGTAATGACGCATCGAATTTGCTCCTTACGGATTATTCAGCCTCCTGTCGGGGTCAACCGCGGCCCATGGAAGCAAGGAACGTTATAAGCCGTGACCTGACAACTATCGGGTCACAACCTGAGAATGCGGCTGAAAAATTGACGCGTAATCATACTTGCGAGGGGTAACGAACACAAGGTAAAGATCGGTATTTAGCCCACTATTTCAGGCAGCACGAAAAATGGCCGACCTTCCGGGCCGATCATCTTCCCACCGATGACAAATGCTGTTTAAAAAACGTCGTCATTGCCGTTAATGCCGGGGGGGTGATACGGTGCCCGATGCCTTTCTCTATCAGAAACGTCAGATTGCGGTTTTGCCCGCTGTCACGCAGCGCTTTTTCCAGCCGCACGCTTTCTGCCGCCGGCACCACCTCATCGGCCTCGCCGTGCCACACCAGCAGCGGCCGGCTGGCGAGCTTTTCTAACTGATGGCTGACTTCGTACTCATCCAGCGGTGCCAGCCGGGCAGCCAGCGCGTGATGCTCATCGGGTGTCTTTGCGACCAACGGTGGAAACAGTGTCTGCGCCAGCTGACTGAAATAGCCGGACCCCATCATGCAGGCTGCACTGTGCAACTGAGGATAACGCGCCAGCGCACCCAGCGCCGTCATCCCCCCCATGGATGCCCCGGCCACCGCCAGCCGCGAACCGTCCACCCACTGCTGTTGACGCAGCGCCTGTTCAAGCGCCGGAAGTTCATCGATATTACTGCGCAGGATCTCCCAGAAATGGGTTGACCGCCGTTCGGCATCACCGTCATACCGTGCACCGTGCATAGCGGCGTCGGGCAGTATGGCCCGAAATCCAGCCTGTGCCAGCGCGACAGCAAAATACGCGTAAACCTCTTTTGAAGAGGTATAGCCATGCCAGAACAGCACGGTGGGTAACGGGGTGTCCCGCTGTCCCGCCGGGAACGCATGTAAGCATTCAATACCGGCTAAACATTCTGTGTTTACTTCAATCATTCCCTCTTCCTGCCATTGCCAGTGGGCGCACGCGTCATGACGAGCGACGGTTTCGCCGGTGAAGACCGCCTCGGATGCAGGCGTTCACGATCCTGTCAGTTTACCCCCTTAGTTTATGGGGTAAATTTTCCCATTATCCTGCCGTTAACCCATACCAGAACCTAACGAATAAAGGCATAACCATGAAACGTCTCTCTCTCAAGACATGGAGTCTGGGCGTAAAGCTTTCGGTACTGGCCTCGGTGAGCGTCGCGGTACTGTTTATCATTTTAACCCTGACACTGAGCCACAATGCAGCAAAACAGGTCCATACGCTGACGCAGGCGGATATGGAAAACCAGGTGAACGGCATTGGCGATATGGCCAGTATGTTTAACACCACTCTCAGCGAAGAAGTCAGCAACTACACGGCCTTATTCCAGAGTTTTTTACCGAAACGCTTCTCTCTGGATGAGTCCCAGCAGATTACCGTGGGTGACCAGCAGACCCCAACGCTACGCGCCGGACTGCGTACGCTGAACCTCGACCAGGTACTGGTTGATGATTTTAAAGATCGCACCGGCGCCATTGCCACTATTTTTGTTCGCACTCAGGGCGATAAATTTATCCGTGTTTCCACCTCACTCCGAAAAGAGGATGGCGAACGGGCCATCGGCACCCAGCTTGACCCTAACAGCCCCGCCTGGCAGCCCATTCAGAAAGGTGACATTTATCGCGGTGTCGCCCTGCTGTTTGGCAAACGCTACATCACCCAGTATCAGCCGGTGCGTGATGAGACAGGCCGGGTGATTGCCATTCTGTTTGTTGGAGTGGACATCAGTAAACAGTATGCCGTGATCCGTGAAAAAGTGCTGGCGAAGCATCTCGGCGACAGTGGCAATTTCTACGTGCTGAACCGCACAGCAGGCAAGCAGCACGGCCACTATCTGTTTCACCGCACTCTGGAGGGGAAACTCCCCGAGCTGCCACAGGCGGTACAACAGCAGCTCCTGACGCAGCCCCAGGGCAAGCTGGAGGTGACTGACGACAAAGGCACGGAGAAAATTCTCGTCTGGCAGTACCTGCCGGAATGGAACTGGGTGGTCGTCGGCGACGTCGATAAAGCCAGTCTGCTGGCCCCGGTTCAGCAGACGCGTAATCTGTTCCTGCTGATTGGTGCGGCGCTGGTCGCGGTGTTCGCCATCATGTTTATCTGGATCACGCGTATCTGGCTGAGTCAGCCCCTGCAGCAGGTGATTACGCTGGCACAGCAGTATGCGGCGGGCAATCTGCTGGCAACGCTGGAGACACGGCGCCAGGATGAAGTGGGCCAGTTGATTGTGGCGATTAACGGCATTGGTGACGGGCTGGAACGTGTGGTGGCTCAGGTACGCCATGCCGCAGATGAAATAGCCAGCGGCACCGAAGCCATTGTCTCCAGTAGCAGTAATATCAGTGAGCAGATCAGCCGACAGGCCAGCAGCGTGGAGGAGACCTCCGCCAGTATGGAGCAACTGGGTGCCACGGTAGAACAAAATGCCGGCAATGTGACCCAGGCGCTGCAACTGGTTGGTGAAGCGGCAGAAGCCGTCAGCCACGGCTCGGCTACTGTCGGCCAGTCAGTGCTGACCATGTCCGATATCAAAACGGCCTCTCAGGGGATTGCCGACATCACTCAGGTGATTGAATCTATTGCCTTCCAGACCAATATCCTGGCATTGAATGCGGCAGTAGAAGCGGCGCGTGCCGGCGAAAACGGTAAAGGCTTCGCCGTGGTCGCCGCCGAAGTGCGGGCGCTGGCGCAGCGTAGTGCGCATTCCGCCAAAGAGATCGACCATTTGATTGCCGACTCTCTGCGTAAGGTCGTTCAGGGCCATGACCTCTCTGAGCAGACCCGACAGGCGATGGACAATATCACCGGGCGCATGGAGCAGGTCAAAGTACTGATGAGTGAGATTAACGTGGCTTCACATGAGCAGTCGACCGGTATCGGTCACGTGAATATCGCCATGGCGCAAATTGGCCAGGCTACCCATCAGAGCAGCGAACTGGTGATGCATTCCGAGCAGACGGCACAGGAGCTGAGTCGTAAAGGACATCACCTTAACGAGTTAGTGCAGGTGTTTAGTGTTAAGTCATAAAACTGGCTTACACTCAAAGTGGGATTTGTTTTGAGAGGATGACTATGCGTCCGATACCTGCTCTGCTGTTTGTTCTGTTACTGAGTGGCTGTAGCGTGCTGAACAGCACGCCGCAGCCCCCCCCGCCCCCTGCCGCGCAGGCAGTAGAGATCAGCCGCGCGCAGAGTAGCAATCTGCCACGTCTGGGCAGTGCCAGCGTCACTGTACGCGGCTCCCCGGATGATGCAGAACGCGCGCTGGCAGCAAAGGCTAATGCAGCCGGTGCGCGTTACTATCAAATTCTGTTGGTCAATGAAACCGTGGCGCCCGGCATGTGGTACGCAAGCGCTATTTTCTACGGCGCATCAACTGGCACCGGTGGCGCGCAATAGCAGACGCTGACACACTTTTTGCGACAGCGTAAAGCCAGAGTCGGGGCCCAGCTGCTGGCGGCACCAGGCATCGGCTAACGGGGGTTCAAGATGGCGCAGCACCTGTTCTGCGATGACCAGGTTAACGAGCTGTGTCACCAGATAGTGCGCCTGAGCTTCCTGTGGCCTGCGCAATGCTGCTCTGAGCTGACGCCAGCGTTGATCGACGTAGCGGTTCTGCCCTTTTACGCCGTCCATCAGCCGTCCCACCCCCTCAACGGCAGCAGGCTGCTTCGTCAGCACACGCAGAACATCAAGGCACATTACGTTGCCTGCCCCCTCCCAGATGCTGTTCACGGGCATCTCCCGATAGAGGCGCGGAAGTTCACTCTCTTCGCAATAACCCACCCCCCCCAGCACCTCCATCGCCTGTGCCACCATGCCCGGCCCGCGTTTGCAGATGACATATTTGGCGGCGGGTGTCAGCAGGCGGCAATAGCTGCGTTGTTCTTCATCGGCGGGCTGTGACCAGGCGCTGGCGAGGTGCATCAGGAAAGCGGTTTGCCCCTCCAGCCGCAGAGCTTCAGAAGCTAACCACTGGCGCATCAGTGGCTGATCGACCAGGTTTTTTCCCTGAACCTGACGCTGGTGCGCGTGGTACAGGGCGATCGAATAGGCCCGGCGCATCAGACCATGGCTTCCCAGCGCGCAGTCAAAACGGGTATACCCTGCCATTTTCAGGATTTGCCGCACGCCCTCACCTTCCTCCCCGACAAGCCAGGCGCTGGCATTGAGGAACTCCACCTCTGCGCTGGCGTTCGCGCAGTTGCCGAGTTTGTCCTTCAGGCGCTCAATCTGCACGGCATTACGGGTGCCGTCCGGCAGCAGACGCGGCAGGAAAAAGCACGACAGCCCTCCTGAAGCCTGCGCCAGCACCAGATGAGCATCGCTCTGCGGTACAGAGAAAAACCACTTATGGCCGATGAGGCGATACTCTTCTCCGCTCCCCCGGGATGCGACCGGTTCGGCGCGTGTGGTATTGCTGTATACATCTGTCCCGCCCTGCTTCTCGGTCATGCCCATCCCTATCAGCAGGCCGCTTTTTTGTTCACCTGGCTGCTGATGCGGATCGTAACGGTCTGACAGCAGGCCAGGCAGCCAGCGCTGAAAAGGGGCTGGCAGGTGTTGCTGTAGTAACGGGATCGCTCCGAATGTCATGGTCACAGGACACAAGGTACCGGCTTCTACCTGCGCGTGCAGCAGAAAGCGGGCCGCTCGCGCCACAAACGCGCCTTCCTGTGCGCCGGCCTGCCACGGCAGGTTATGTACGCGGTTGGCGCACAGCCCCTGCATCAGCAGATGCCAGGCAGGATGAAAGCGCAGATCGTCGAGACGCTGCCCACGGGCATTGTAACGCAGCAGTTCCGGCGGATGACGGTTAGCCAGCCGCCCCAGTTCCAGTGAACCGGCGCTGCCCAGTTGCTGACCGACGGAGGCCAGACGAGCGGTATCCCATCCCGCGCCTTCACGCAGCACGGCTTCACGCAGGGGGGTATCAGAGAGAAACAGATTACTGTGATCCAGAGGGGCAGGCTGATTAAAAACGGTGTGGGTTGTCCAGTCCATTGCGGCATCTTTTGTTAAGGGGCCAGATGCAAGGATAGGACGCAGGGAGGAGAATTCCGGGGCGCAGGTCACGCCCCGGAGAATTTATTTCGCGCTGCGCTGGCGCACCGCTTCAAACAGACAGACACCGGTCGCCACCGAGACGTTCAGCGAGGAAACGCTTCCTGCCATCGGAATGCTGATCAGCTCATCACAGTGCTCACGGGTCAGGCGACGCATCCCCTCACCTTCCGCACCCATCACCAGCGCCATCGGGCCGGTCATTTTGCTCTGGTACAGAGTATGGTCAGCCTCACCGGCCGTGCCGACAATCCATACGTTAGCCTCCTGGAGCACGCGCATGGTGCGTGCCAGGTTGGTGACGCGGATCAGCGGAATATGCTCGGCCGCACCGCTGGCCACTTTTTTAGCCGTCGCATTCAGCTGGGCTGAACGATCTTTGGGTAAAATAATCGCGTGAACCCCGGCGGCATCGGCGCTGCGCATGCAGGCACCGAGATTATGCGGGTCGGTCACGCCGTCAAGGATCAGCAGGAACGGACTGTCCAGGCTGGCCAGCAGATCCGGAAGGTCGCCTTCCTGATACTGACGGCCCGGTTTGACGCGGGCGATAATCCCCTGATGCACAGCACCTTCTGATTTGCTATCCAGCACCTGCTTGCTCGCCACTTGAATAACGATGCCCTGCGCTTCCAGCGCTTTGACCAGCGTTTGCAGACGACGATCGTCACGCCCTTTCAGGATAAACACTTCCTGGAAACGCTGGGGATCGCTGTCAAGCAGCGCCTGCACGGCGTGAATACCAAAAACAATTTCACTCATGGTTCAGTTACTCAACTTTCATATTCAGTGAGCGGGCTGCCCGAAAAAGAGGGTCAGCCCCTAAGCTAATGATGACGAATATCACAGGCTGACCGAAGGTCAGCCCCTGCGAAAAACAGGTTGCCCTGAACCGCAGGAGTCGACCCTTTTTCGGGTCGACCCGTATCGACAGTGTGCAGTTGCCGTTATTGTGCGGCGTCGGTTTTTTTCGCCCGCTTCGCGCGGGTGGCAGCCCCGATTTTACGGGTCTTGTCCGACGGTTTGCGGGGTTTTTTCTCTTTCGCTGCAGCAGGCGCCGCGCCGTCAGCGGCTTTCGCCGGGCGGAAAGCACTGTCCGGCTCAAAGTTGGCACCTTTGCGCGGAGCTCGACGGCGGCTGCCGCTGTTCTTCGGTGCTGCACGCTTTTCGCGTTCGCGTTCTGTTTTACCTTCACCACGCGGCTTACGGCTGCTTGAGATCAACGCGAAGTCAATCTTGCGCTCGTCCATATGCACCGCATCAACCCGCACTTCCACCGTGTCACCAAGGCGATAGGTACGGCCACCGGATTCACCAATCAGGCGCTGGCCCACGGCATCAAAGCGGTAGTAATCATTATCCAGCGTCGACACGTGTACCAGCCCGTCAATAAACAGATCGGTCAGACGCACGAAGAAACCAAAGCCAGTCACGCTGGAGATCACGCCGGTAAAGGTTTCGCCTACCTGATCCTGCATGAAGTCACACTTCAGCCAGTCGGCGACATCACGGGTGGCTTCGTCCGCACGACGTTCCGTCAGGGAACAGTGCTGACCCAGCTGCAGCATCTGCGGCATCTCATAATGGTAGCCACCGGTTGGCGTGGTGTTGCCCTGCAACGTCCCCGCCTCTTTGGCCAGCAGGTACTTAATTGCACGATGCAATAACAGGTCGGGGTAGCGACGGATCGGCGAAGTAAAGTGTGCGTACGACGCCAGCGCCAGGCCGAAGTGGCCCCGGTTTTCCGGGTCGTAAACCGCCTGCTTCATGGAGCGCAGCAGCATGGTTTGCAGCATTTCGTGATCCTGACGGCCCGCAATCTGACTCAGCAGTGCAGAGTAATCCACCGGCTGCGGCTTATCGCCACCCGGCAGGGTCAGACCCAGCTCATTCAGCACCGAGCGGAAGCTCTTAATGCTTTCATCACCCGGACGGTCATGGTCGCGGAACAGGGCAGGTTCGTTGTTTTTCTCAACGTAGCGCGCTGAAGCGATGTTCGCGAGGATCATGCACTCTTCGATCAGTTTGTGGGCATCGTTACGGGAAACCTGCTCCACGCGCTCGATACGGCGATCGGCGTTGAAGATAAACTTCGCTTCATCCGTTTCAAACGAAATACCACCACGCTGCTCACGCGCTTTTTCCAGCGCCAGATACATGCGGTGCAGTTCTTCCAGATCTTTCACCAGCGGCTCGTACTGCTGACGCAGTTCCTGATGCCCCTGCAGAATGTTCCACACTTTGTTGTAAGTCAGACGCGCGAAAGAGTTCATCACCGCTTCGTAGTGCTTGTAACCTGTCAGTTTACCGGTCGAGGAGATGGTCATCTCACACACCATACACAGGCGGTCAACTTCCGGGTTCAGGGAACACAGGCCGTTAGACAGCACTTCCGGCAGCATTGGGATCACCTGGGACGGGAAGTAAACCGATGTACCACGGTTAACCGCCTCATCATCCAGCGGCGTGCCCGGGCGCACGTAATAGCTGACGTCAGCAATGGCTACCCACAGGCGCCAGCCGCCACCGCGTTTACGCTCACAGAACACGGCGTCATCGAAGTCACGGGCATCTTCGCCATCAATGGTGACCAGCGGCAGATCGCGCAGGTCGACGCGGCCCTGTTTCGCCTCTTCCGGCACGTCTTCGCTCAGATGGGCAATCTGTTTTTCCAGCGCTTCCGGCCATTCGTGCGGAATATCATGCGTACGCAGCGCCATATCAACGGCCATGCTGGTCCCCATGTTATCGCCCAGCACTTCAACGACTTTACCCACGGCCTTGCTGCGGCGGGTCGGACGCTGAGTCAGCTCCACCACCACCACAAAGCCCATGCGCGCGCCCATCAACTCATCAGCCGGGATAAGGATGTCAAAGCTCAAACGGCTGTCATCCGGCACCACAAAGCCAACCCCTGAGTCGGTGAAATAGCGGCCAACGATCTGGGCATTACGTGGCTCAACCACGCGCACCACACGCGCTTCACGGCGGCCTTTACGATCGGCACCCATTGCCTGCGCGAGGATCATGTCCCCGTGCATGCACATTTTCATCTGTTCAGCAGAAAGATAGAGATCGTCCTTACTGCCTTCAATGCGCAGGAAACCAAAGCCGTCGCGATGGCCGATCACTTTGCCTTTAAGCAGGTCCAGACGCTCCGGCAGCGCATAACACTGACGGCGGGTGAACACTAACTGCCCGTCACGCTCCATAGCGCGCAGACGGCGACGCAGCGCTTCAGTCTGCTCTTCTCCACTGATGGAGAGTTCTTCTGCCAGCTCTTCACGGCTGGCCGGTTTTTCACGTTTATCCAGGTGGGCAAGAATGAACTCGCGGCTTGGAATAGGGTTTTCGTACTTTTCAGCTTCTCGTTCCTGAAAGGGATCGTGTGACATCGAGGTTCCTCCGTTGTCAGTTGCTCAGTGAAGGTCGTTCACTCAGCAAAATTTGGTAGAGCGGATTGTTGTCTTCAACCAGATCGGCCAGGGTGTATTGGTCAAGCTCATGCAGAAAACTCTGCAGAGCATCATGCAGCGCTTTTTTCAGGCGGCAGGCTGAGGTGATATGACAAAAGTCACTGTGGCAGTTCACCAACTGCAGCGGTTCCAGCGCACGAACCACCTGACCAATCACGATATCTCCGGCGGGTTGCCCCAGACGGATGCCGCCATTTTTGCCGCGTACGGCAGCAATGTACCCGGCACGACTAAGGTGATTGATAATTTTGACCATATGATTACGTGACACACCGTAAGTGTCTGTCACTTCACTGATACTGGTCATCTGGCCTGCCGGTAGCGAAGCGAGATAGATCAGCGCGCGTAAGCCGTAATCGGTAAAACTGGTTAGCTGCACGATAACCTCAAAGATACAACCGCAGGTGAAGTTGTGATCCGCTCAATAATTTGTATGGTTAACAATGATAATAAACCAGCCGGGGCTAGCCGGGCCATTTTATTTAAGGTGAGAACGGCAGAAGGGAACGGCAGGAAACCGGTACTGAATAAAAGCTGGCCGGGCAATGCCCGGCCTGAAACGACATTATGCGTCAAACGGGTCGCGCAGAATCATGGTTTCACTACGGTCCGGGCCGGTCGAAATAATATCAATCGGCACACCGGTCACGTCTTCAACGCGCTTGATATAGTCAAGCGCTGCCTGCGGCAGACCGTCCAGCGTTTTCACACCAAACGTGGTCTCAGACCAGCCAGGCATGGTTTCATAAATCGGTTCAATACCTTCCCAGCCTTCTGCTGCCAGCGGGGTAGTGGTCACTTCACGGCCGTCTGGCATGCGGTAAGCAACGCAGATTTTCACCTCTTTCAGGCCATCCAGCACGTCCAGTTTGGTCATGCAGAAGCCGGAGAGAGAGTTAATCTGAACGGCACGGCGCACGGCAACCGCATCCAGCCAGCCGGTACGACGACGACGACCCGTAGTGGCTCCGAACTCATTCCCCTGCTTGCACAGGAACTCACCGGTTTCATCAAACAGTTCGGTCGGGAACGGGCCTGCACCCACGCGAGTGGAGTACGCTTTGACGATCCCCAGCACGTAGTCAACATAGCGGGGACCAATGCCTGAACCCGTTGCTACGCCACCGGCGGTGGTGTTAGACGAGGTGACATACGGGTAAGTACCGTGGTCGATATCCAGCAGGGTGCCCTGTGCGCCTTCGAACATAATCAGGTCGCCACGCTTGCGCGCGCCGTCCAGCAGTTCGGAAACGTCAACCACCATCCCGGTGAGGATGTCGGCAATTGCCAGGGTATCCGCCAGCACTTTGTCGTAGTCCACTGCGTCAACTTTGTAATAGTTCACCAGCTGGAAGTTATGGTATTCCATCACTTCTTTCAGCTTCGCCGCGAAGGTTTCTTTGTTGAACAGATCGCCCACGCGCAGACCACGACGGGCCACTTTATCTTCATAAGCCGGCCCGATACCACGACCGGTGGTGCCGATGGCTTTCGCGCCGCGCGCTTTTTCACGTGCCACGTCCAGCGCGACATGATACTCAAGGATCAGCGGGCAGGCTTCGGAAATGAACAGACGCTCGCGTACCGGGAAGCCGCGATCTTCCAGACCCTTCATCTCTTTCATCAGCGCAGCCGGAGACAGCACAACACCGTTGCCGATGATGCTGGTTACGTTCTCACGCAGGATGCCAGAGGGAATTAAGTGGAGGACGGTTTTCTCACCGTTGATGACTAGCGTATGGCCAGCGTTATGGCCTCCCTGGTAGCGCACTACGTATTTAGCACGCTCAGTCAGGAGGTCAACTATCTTACCTTTACCTTCGTCACCCCATTGGGTGCCCAGTACGACGACGTTCTTACCCATTTTTCAAAATCACCGATTGCTTAAAAAAGGATTCTACCATCGTCATTTCCCTCTTTCAGCAGTTTTAGCATACGATTGCGTACTTTTTTGCCAGTGAGTCGGTTGTACACCCGGGTTTGGCGGGTATTTTTGATTCAACCAGCGCCGCCACGATTAAGCATGTAGTAGATTACTGCACCGGCAACGACCAACCCACCCCCTACCCGCCGCAGCAGGCCATCCGGCATTTGTGCCATCGAAAGGATCATCCGCCGCCAGAGCTTCGGATAGAGCATCGGGCCTAACCCCTCAAATACCAGTACTAACCCCAGCGCCATCCACACCGTTCCATTCATCTCGTTCACTCACTGTCTGGTTTTAACTGAAACATAAAAAAAGGGCCGGAACAAATCCGGCCCTTTCCATTTTCCAACGGGTTAGCGCGTCGTGGTTGACGGACTCTTCATAAAGCGGAAGAAGTCGCTGTCCGGGCTTAACACCATGACATCCTGATTGCTCTTGAAGCTGTTCTCATAAGCACGCAGGCTGCGGATAAAGGCATAGAAGTCCGGATCCTGGCTGAATGCATTTGCAAACAGTTTCGCCACTTCTGCATCGCCTTCACCCTGAGTAATCAGAGCCTGACGACGCGCTTCTGCCAGTGTACGTTCCACTTCATAATCGGCCTGAGCTCTGACTTTTGCTGCTTCTTCCGCACCCTGAGCACGCTGGCTACGGGCAACGGATTCACGCTCTGCACGCATACGTGCATAGATAGCGTCAGACACTTCTGTTGGCAGGTTAATCTGCTTAATACGCACATCCACTACCTGGATACCCAACGCCGCCATACTGTTCGGGTTGATAGGCGGTTCATTGCTGTTGGTCTCGCTCTCTACGCGCTTGGCAACAGAGGCAATGGCATCATCGGCAGCTGGCGTAGCAACTTCATCATCCTGGCCTGCACTACCGGTGTTCAGGGCATCGCGGACATCGGTGGTCAGACGACCACGCGAATCTGTCACGATATCTTTCACATCCAGGCGGCCAATCTCAGAACGCAGACGGTCACTGAACTTACGTTTCAGCAGCACTTCCGCCTGAGAAATATCTCCCCCGCCAGTGGCCAGGTAGTAACGGCTGAAGTCGCTTACGCGCCATTTGATATAGGAATCAACGATCAGGTCTTTCTTCTCTTTAGTGACGAAGCGATCGGCCTGGTTGTCCATCGTCTGGATACGCGCATCAAGTGACTTTACCGACTCCAGGAATGGGATCTTAAAGTGCAGACCTGGCGCGTAGACCAGCGGTTTATTATCTGAATCACGCAGAACCTTGCCAAAGCGCATCACAATGCCACGCTGGCCTTCCTGCACAACAAACAGTGACGCGTACAGCACCACCAGCACAACAATCAATACTACGATTAATGGCTTACGCATCGCTTATTCTCTCCCTTCGCGCTGGGTATCGTTACGCTGAGCATTCACCCGGCGCTGATCCATAATGTCGTCCGGACTGAACGACGAACTGCCGCTGGCGCGTTCGTTACTGCCTGATGCCGGTGGCAGACGCAGCAGCCCACCGCTTGCATCCTGGCTGTTGGCAGACGCCCCCTGGCCACGCATCAGCTGATCCAGTGGCAGTACCATCAGGTTGCTGCCTTTATCATTAACCAGCACCTTGCGGGTATGACCCAGCACGCGTTCCATGGTTTCGATATACAGACGCTCACGGGTAATCTGTGGTGCCGCTTTGTATTCCGGCAGGATACGCGCAAAGCTATCCACTTCACCCTGTGCTTCCAGCGTCACGCGAGACTTGTAGGCACGCGCTTTTTCCAGAATCCCCTGCGCATCACCACGGGCACGTGGCAGTTTGTCGTTGGCATAGGCTTCAGCTTCACGCACTGCCTGCTCACGGTTTTCACGCGCGGCAATCGCATCATCGAAGGAGGCTTTCACATCTTCCGGTGGGCGTGCCGTCTGGAAGTTGACGTCAAGCAGAGTGATGCCCATGTCGTACGGACGAATGGTTTCTTCCAGCTCACGCTGGGTTTCACTACGCACGACGGTACGGCCTTCGGTCAGGATGCGATCCATGGTTGAACGACCGATAACGCCTCGCAGCGCGCTGTCGGTTGCCTGACGCAGGCTGTCATCAGCACTGGTCACCGCAAACAGATAGCGCTCTGGGTTTGTCACGCGGTACTGCACGTTCATTTCAACGCGCACAACGTTCTCATCCGAAGTCAGCATGGTGCCTGAAGCAGACAGCTCACGAACGGCCTCCACGTTCACCGCGCGAACCTGATCGACAAAGGTCGGCTTCCAGTTCAGACCGGGTTCAACCAGATGGCTGAATTTACCGAAGCGTGTCACCACGCCGCGTTCTGCCTCTTTGATGGTGTAGAAGCCGCTGCCCGCCCAGATCACGACCGCAGCCACAGCCACGATACCCACCAGACGCCCGGCATTGCCCGGCTTGCGCTGCGCGCCGCCGTTTCCGCTACCTGACCCGTCACCGCCGCTTTTCTTACCACCGCCCAGTCCGCCGAGCTTATTGCTCAGTTTACGGAAGATATCATCTAAATCAGGAGGCCCTTTATCACGCCCTCCCTTATTTCCCCCAGAGTTGCCGCCTTGATTATTGCTGCTTCCCCACGGGTCGCGGTCCTGTCCGTTATTCCCGGGCTGATTCCACGCCATGTTTATACTCCATTAATTGTGTGTGCGGTGGTATCCCAGGCCGGGATACACGTGTCAGGCAACTATGTAATCGACCAGCGAAGGTTCCTGCTTGCACAGGCGTCGCCAGTCAACGATCGGCATACGCACCTGTAACCCTACGCTGCCATCGTCTTCATTCCACTCTTTTTCTATCGCCTGCAATTGGTAAAAGCGGCTGCGTAGCCGCCCGGCTGCCGCAGGCAAACGCAGATCATACTGAGCAATCTCGCCAGCCAGACGCTCGGTGAGTGCCTGGAACAGCAGCGGAATCCCCTCACCGGTCTGTGCTGAAAGCCAGACGCGAATCGGCAGATTCTCTTCATCACGATCGATACGCGGAACGAAATCATCCAGCATATCGATTTTATTCATCACCAGCAGGCTGGGGATATCATCGGACTCAATTTCTTCCAGCACGACATTAACGGCATTGATGTTGTCATCAATACGCGCATCGGCAGCATCGATGACATGCAGCAGCAGTGCGGCTTCACGGGTTTCCTGCAGCGTCGCTTTAAACGCCGCCACCAGGTCATGAGGCAGATGGCGGATAAAACCGACGGTATCGGCCAGCACCACTTCACCGACGTCCACCACGTCCACACGACGTAGGGTCGGGTCGAGTGTGGCGAACAGCTGGTCCGCGACATAGACCTCTGAGGTAGTGAGGCGGTTAAACAGCGTAGACTTGCCGGCGTTGGTATACCCCACCAGCGACACGGTAGGCACATCGGCTTTGTTACGCGCCTGCCTGCCCTGTTCGCGCTGCTTCGACACGCGCTCCAGTCGGGAGAGGATCAGCGTAATACGGTTGCGCAGAAGGCGACGGTCCGTCTCCAACTGGGTTTCACCCGGGCCGCGCAGACCGATCCCACCTTTCTGACGCTCAAGGTGCGTCCAGCCGCGAACAAGGCGCGTGGCAAGGTGGCGGAGCTGGGCGAGCTCAACCTGCAGTTTACCTTCATGGGTGCGGGCACGTTGGGCGAAGATATCCAGAATCAGTCCGGTGCGGTCAATGACACGGCACTCGCACAGCGCTTCAAGATTGCGCTCCTGCGCCGGACTGAGGGCATGATCGAACAGCACCACGGAGGCACCGCTCTCTTTTACCGCTTCGGCTATTTCAACAGCTTTTCCTTCACCGACAAAATATTTGGGGTGTGGCGATTTGCGGCTGCCGGTAACAACACGCAGCGCTTCTACGCCAGCAGAAGACACCAGGGTTTCAAACTCCTGTAAGTCTTCAGTATCTCTGTCTTGCGAGAAATAGATGTGCACCAGTACGGCCTGCTCACCGGCATCATAACGGTCAAACAAACTTTAGACCTCTCAATACTTTGTTAAACCTGCTGCGCGTTGGCCATACTGCGTCAAAACCAGATTCAAAATGCGCGTTCAGCTCACTAAACGGCGTTTTTTGCATGGATTCTCTTAATGACTCAAGCGCAATAAGGAAGCCAGGCGATAAATTCGTTGCCATAAAAACATTGCCAGGACGGGGAACCGGTAACAAAAAACTCCCCGTCCGGGAGGGACAGTCACACTAATTATTCAGCGTCATCACTGTCTTGCTGAGGCTGAGAAGCGGCCCCCTGGTTACTTCCGCTATGATGATAGTTGCTGCTTCCGCCACCCGCATTGTTGCTGTGGTGGGAGACCGGGCGGGACGGAACAACGGTAGAGATCGCGTGCTTATACACCATCTGGCTAACCGTGTTCTTTAAAAGAATAACAAATTGATCAAACGACTCGATCTGGCCCTGAAGTTTGATGCCGTTTACCAAATAAATCGAAACCGGAACACGTTCGCGACGCAGTGCGTTCAAGAACGGATCTTGCAATGATTGCCCCTTAGCCATTCTATCTTTTCCTTATATGCTTGTTGTTTGT
>Ga0308168_1002195_pt1 | contig 16404 bp, 14 predicted proteins | sample PhyCR2_FD_202133 | JGI IMG/M metagenome (GOLD analysis project Ga0308168, IMG submission 202133) | Phyllosphere microbial communities from UC Gill Tract Community Farm, Albany, California, United States - DLSLRC.R2 | ecosystem: Host-associated > Plants > Phyllosphere > Unclassified | place: USA... | reverse complement strand
CGGAAAGGGCATGGGGGCCAGCGCCCGACCCACCGACCGCCCGCCACAGCGTGGCGGCCGTGCCCCTCACGTACCCACGTGCACCCCGTCCACGATCTCGCTGCACCCCAGGTGGTCCAGCGCGATCTCCAGCGCGTGCATGTAGCTCTGCGCGCAGTACCCGTGCGCCACCCCGATGCGCTGGCCGATGTCCGGCGGCAGACACGCTTCGGGACTGCGGGTGTCATCGTCGTGCACTTCCACATAGGCATTGCGCAGGTACGGCAGCAGCTGTTGAAGACGCGGGCTGCCCACGCACGCACCCGGGTCCAGCAGGGTCACCTCGCCACGGCTGTGGTCGGCCACGCGCAGTGCATCCAGCAGTTCCTGTTCGGACCCGCATGCGCGGATGGCCACCGTGGTGCCCGCATCGATCGCACGGTGCACCAGCGATTTCAGGACCGGTGCCGGCAACGGCTGCGCGGTGCGGATCAGCGCCCCGGCCGCCTCCGGGCCACGGATGATGAAGATCGACATGGCTCAGGCCTCCGCCGCCAGGCGACGCGCGGCGATCGCCAGCGACAACCGGCACGCATCGGCGCGGCCGCTGCTGCACACCACCCGCGCGGTTGGCGCGTGCTGCGGGTGCAGGTGGTCGTCCAGCGCGTCGTCGTCGTTGCTGGCCATCTCGATGTAGGGCGCCGGCAGCGCCTCCAGCGCCGTGCGCAGTGCCTGCCCATAGCGCGCCCATTGCGGCGCATCGACCGTCGTGGTGGCAATCAGCACCAGCGCCGGGCGGCTGCGTTGTGCCCGCTGCAGGCAGCGGCAGGGTGTCCGGTGCCGCGCAAGGCGGCGAGTGCCGGATCATCAGGATGGTCATGCAACACCTCGTTCAAACGCCTTGCGGCGCGGTGGTGACACGATGCGACCGGGGCGCGTAAAACCACCATGCCCCCGGTGCCTGCGCCGCATAAATTCCGCGTAGCTTCTGGGCGCGCGGCCGGGGAACTTGGCAGGCGCCGCCACGGTCATAGCCCCACACCCCGAGAGAGCCTGGCCATGGATATGCCCGCTACCGACCCCACCGCCGCACCCTCCAACCGCATGCTGCACTGGCTGAAAAAGGAAGCACTGCCGCTGGCGGTGATGCTGGGCCTGCTGTTGGCCGCGCGCGACTCGCTGGCCAACCACTACCAGGTGCCCAGCGGTTCGATGCAGCACACCCTGATGCCGGGCGACCGGGTAGTGGTGGACATGCGCGCCTATGGCCTGCGCCTGCCTTTCACCTCCGTGGAACTGCTGCCTACCGGCCAACCGCAGCGCGGCGACGTGGCGGTGTTCGACTCGCCGGTGGACGGCATCCGCCTGATCAAGCGGATTGCCGCGGTGGGCGGCGACCGGGTCGAGCTGCATGATGGCCACCTCAGCATCAATGGCCAGCCGTTGGCCGACGCCAGCCAGGGCGAGGTCGAAGACTTCGGACAGCACGTGGCCCAGCTCGATCTGGGCCAGGGCGGCGGGCCGGACATCACCGGACTGACCGTGCCGGACGGCAAGGTGCTGATGCTGGGCGACCACCGTGGCAACAGCGCCGACGGCCGCTTCTTCGGGCTGGTCCAGGCCAGCGCCTTGTACGGCAAGGCGTCGCACGTCTACTACCGGCGCGGCGATGGCCTGACCTGGCAGACGCTGTAACCACGGTCGCGATCTGAATCGATACGTGAAACGTCTCGATGCAGACATTCCGGGTTATGGATCGACCTGTCGGCGCTGCCTATCCTGAGGACTGACTTCCCGTCCGGGCCCGCAAGCGCGGCCATATCCCCATGAATGGCGACACCGCAGCGGTTCCCGACCGCAGCTGCTCAGCTCCCGCCACGGCGGGGGCGGCAGACCAGATCCAGCAGGGCACGCCCGCGTTCCGGCGCACGGCGGCCGCGCTGTTCCTGGCCGGGTTCTCCACCTTTGGCCTGCTCTACACGGTGCAGCCGCTGCTGCCCGAGTTCAGCCGGCACTTTGGCGTGTCGGCGGCCAACAGCGCGCTGACCCTGTCGCTGAGCACCGGCCTGCTGGCGGTTTCGATGCTGATCGCCGGGCTGATCTCCGACCGCATCGGCCGCCGCAGCGTGATGGTGGCCGCGTTGCTGGCCTCCAGCGTGTTGTCCGTGGCCATCGCGATGGTCGACGACTGGTCCACGTTGCTGGTGCTGCGCACGTTGCTGGGTATCGCGCTGAGCGGCGTGCCGGCGGTGGGCATGACCTACCTGGCCGAAGAAATGGACAGCCGCGCGCTGGGCCTGGCGATGGGGCTGTACATCGGCGGCAACGCCATCGGCGGCATGAGCGGCCGGCTCATCGCCGGCATCGTGGCCGACCACTGGGGCTGGCGCTGGGGCATCGGCGTGGTCTCGTTGATCGCGCTGCTCAGCACCGTGCTGCTGTGGATCCAGCTGCCCCCGTCGCGTCACTTCCAGCAGCGTCGCAGCGGACTGCGCGAACTGCCGGCGCGCTGGGGCCGGCTGTTTGCCGACCCCGGCCTGCCGTGGCTGTTCGCCACCGCCTTCGTGCTGATGGGCGTGTTCGTCACCCTCTACAACTACCTCGGCTACCACCTGCTCGCCCCGCCTTACCGGCTGAGCCAGACCGTGGTCGGCCTGATCTTCAGCGTGTACCTGGTCGGCACCTTCAGCTCGGCATGGATGGGGCAGCAGGCCACGCGGCATGGCCGCAGCCGCGTGTTGGCCATCTGCTACGGGCTGATCGCGCTGGGTATCGTGCTGCTGGCACTGCCGTGGCTGGGCTGCATGGCGGCCGGCATCGCGCTGGTCACCTTCGGCTTCTTCGGCGGGCACTCGGTGGCCAGCAGCTGGGTCGGCAGCCGGGCCGGCACGCTGCGCGCCGAAGCGTCGGCCCTGTACCTGTTCGCCTATTACCTGGGGTCCAGCGTGGCGGGCGTCATCGGCGGCGTGTTCTACACCCACTGGGACTGGCTGGGCGTGTGCGGTTTCGTCGGCGTGCTGACAGTGACCGGCGGCGTGATCGCCTGGCGGCTGGGGCAACGTGTGCAACCGGCGGGGGCTACGCTTGCGGTGAGCCGTTGACGGCCGCGTCGTCCAGACCGCCTAGCCGGCATGCACTACGGGGCGCTCCTCCAGCAGCACAACGTCTTCGGCCAGGACGTGGAACGCCACATTCTCCGCCATGAATTGAATGCTGAAGTGACGCAGCGACGGCGGCGTATGGGACGAGATCGACTGCCATGCCGCCAGGCTGCCGGCGACCCAGTCGGACCGGGTGAATTCGGTCAGTTCACCCAGCGTGTAGCACCCTGATCCTGCGTCGAACGCGAACAGCGTGCTGCCCGGAAACGGCTGCTTGATCAGCGAATGCACGCCGCTGAAGCGTATCTCGCGTGTCAGCATCGTGATCGCCGCATCCCGCTCATCGTCCCGCGCGTCTCTTTCGTAGGCCACCTCAAGGACGACATCCATGCCTTCGGAGCGGAAGGACACCGTCGATTCGCCATACCCAGGCATCCACTCGTAGGGATTGAAGATGGAACGTGGTGCGCCGATCAACATGGCTGGCCTTGTATGGGGTGTGTCTCTTCCACTGCGGGCCTCGCCCGTGCTCAACCGTGAGCCTGGCCCTGCAGCAGCTGGGTGAAATGTGCGATCAGCGGCGAGGCGGTGCCGCGTCGGCAGGCCACGTGCACTTCCGAACTAGCGGCGCGGTCGCTGAGCGCGACGAAGCGCGCGCCGTACACCTGGATATGGCTGCACGAGGCCGGCAGCACGGTCACCCCAAGACCGGAGGCGGCCAGGCTGATCAGCGTCGAGGCCTCGCCGGCCTCCTGGATGATGCGGGGGGTGAAGCCCGCGCTGCGGCACAGCGCGATGAAGTGATCGTGGATCCCGGCACCGACCTCGCGCAGGAACCCCACGAACGGTTCGTGCGCGAACAATCGCAGTGCCACCGACGCATCAGCCGGCAGCGCCCGTACCAGCGGATGCTGGTCGTGCACCACCAGCGCCAGCGGATCGCTGAACAGCTTGCGCGACATCAACGGTGCCGGCAAAGCACGTTTGCGGATCAGCCCGACGTCGAGCTCGCCGGCCATCAACGCATCGATCTGCTGCAGGGTGTTCATCTCGCGCAGCTTCAACTGCACCTGCGGGAACTGCTGGCGGTAGGCGAAGATCGCGCGCGGAATCTGCGTGGACAGTGGCGTAGCGCGGGTCAGCCCGATGCGCAGCTCGCCGGTTTCGCCGCGCTGCGCGCGCTGGGTGAGGTCGACGGCCTTGTCCATGCGTTCGAGCACCGCCGTGGCCTGTTCCTGCAGCACGCGCCCGGCTTCGGTCAGCTCCACGCGGCGGTTGGCGCGCAGGAACAAGCGGGCGCCCAGCAGCGTTTCCAGCTGACGGATCTGCTGGCTGAGCGGCGGCTGCGACATACCCAGGCGTTCGGCCGCGCGGCCGAAATGCAGGGTGTCGGCGACGGCCAGGAAATAGCGCAGGTGGCGCAGTTCGATCGACATGGCAGGGCAGGCGTCAGCGCTCGGAATGACCGCTTTCATCATAGCTGCGCGGACTGAACAGGTCCGGCTGGATCAGCTCGATGAAGGCACGCGCCTGCGGCGACAGGAAACGCCCGCGGCGCACGATCACCCCGTAGCTGCGCTCGGGGAACCAGGCACTCATCGAGCGCGTCACCAGCCGGTCGCGGTCGGTGTCGTTGAGGCACAGCGCGGGCACGATCGAGATGCCCATGCCCATCGCCACGTATTGCTTGATCACTTCCCAGCCGCCCACTTCCAGCGCCACGGTGTACGGCAGGCGGTGGCGCTGGAACACCTGGTCGACCAGCCGGTAGGTGATCTGGCGCCTGGGCGGCAGCACCAGCGGGTGCTGCGAGATCGCCTCCAGGCTGAGCTCGCCCCGCGCCAGCGCGTGCCCGGGCGGGGCGATCAACACCTGCTCGAAGCGGTAGGCCGGGGCGTAGCTGAGATCGGCCGGCACGTCGGTCATCGAACCCACCGCCAGGTCGGCCGCGTCGCTGCGCAGCAGGTCGGTGCCGTCGGCGCTGATCGCGTTGTGCAGGGTCAGGCGCACGTCCGGGTGGCGCTGGCGGAAGCGCTCCACGATGCGCGGCAGCAGGTACAGGATGGTCGAGCTGTTGGCGGCGATGTTGAGCTCGCTGGCATCCAGCCCCTTCACCTTGTCGCGGAAGCTGGCCTCCAGCCCGTCGAGGTTTTCCACCAGCGGCAAGGCCATCTCGAACAGCAGCTGGCCCTCGCGGCTGGGCACCAGGCGGCGCCCGCTGCGCTCGAACAGGTCCACCCCCAGCTCGCGCTCCAGCGCCTGCAACTGCTGGCTGATGGCCGGTTGACTGACGAAAAGCGCCTCAGCCGCACGTGAGACCGACCCCAGACGCACCGTCTGGCAGAACGCCCGCAGCGGCTTGAGCCGGTCGGACTTGTAGGAAAAACGGGGACTTGGCGCGGGCGGTGTGGGCATGGCGTCACGAGTATAAGCACAACTTATGTAAAGCATTGCTATAACTGTTTTGTCATATACGGTACGGCGGCGCACGGTGGGGCCTACCGCAATGCAGGAGCCCGCCATGTCCGCCGTCGCCGCTTTCGCCACTGCCCAGCCCACCCCGGCCGATGCCCCGGCCACCCCCGGGATTGCGCTGACCACCCAGCTCGCCGGCCAGTCCGCGCTGCTGCCGGCGGGGGTACTGGCCTTGCTGGTGTCGCTGCACCGCGCCGTGGAGCCCGAGCGCCAGCGCCGGCTGCAGGCCCGGGTGGCCCGCCAGGCCTTCTTCGATGGCGGCGGGGTGCCGGACTTCCGTGCCGACACCGCGCACATCCGCAGCGAGGACTGGCGCGTGGCGCCGCTGCCCGACGCGCTGCAGGATCGCCGCGTGGAGATCACCGGGCCGACCGACCCGAAGATGGTCATCAACGCGCTGAACTCCGGTGCCAAAGTCTTCATGGCCGATTTCGAGGATTCCACCGCCCCGGCCTGGGCCAACCTGCTGGCCGGCCAACAGGCGCTGATCGGCGCGGTGCGCGGTGACCTCACCCATACCGGCCCGTCGTTGGAGGGCAAGCCCGGCAAGCAGTACACGCTGCGCCCATTCAACGAACAGGCGGTGCTGATCGTGCGGCCGCGCGGCTGGCACCTGGACGAAAAGCATGTGCGCATCGACGGCCAGGCAATTGCCGGCGGCCTGTTCGATGCGGCCGTGTTCGCTTTCCACAACGCCCGCACGCTGATGTGCAAGCAGCGCGGCCCGTATTTCTACTTGCCCAAGCTGCAGTCGATGGAAGAAGCGGCGCTGTGGGAAACCGCGCTGTCGCACATCGAAGGCATGCTCGGCCTGCCGCACGGCCAGATCAAGGTCACCGTGCTGATCGAGACGCTGCCGGCGGCTTTCGAGATGGATGAAATCCTGCACGCACTGCGCGACCGCATCGTCGGCCTGAACTGCGGCCGCTGGGATTATATTTTTTCCTACATCAAGACCTTCCGCCGGCATGCCGACAAGGTGCTGCCCGAGCGTGGCCAGGTGACCATGACCCAGCCGTTCCTCAAGGCCTATTCGGAACTGCTGATCCGCACCTGCCACCGCCGTGGCGCGCATGCCATGGGCGGCATGGCCGCGCAGATCCCGATCAACCACGATGCCGCCGCCAACGAACAGGCGATGGCGCGGGTGCGTGCCGACAAGCTGCGCGAAGTGACTGCCGGGCACGACGGCACCTGGGTGGCACACCCGGCGCTGATCCCGATTGCCCAGGCGATCTTCGACGAACACATGCCCACGCCGAACCAGCACCACGTGCTGCGCAACGACGTGCAGGTGGACCGCGACGCGCTGATCGCCACGCCCACCGGCACCATCACCCGCGCCGGCTTCGAGGGCAACGTGGAAGTCTGCGTGCGCTACCTGGCCGCCTGGCTGGACGGCAACGGCTGCGTGCCCATCCACCACCTGATGGAAGACGCCGCCACTGCCGAGATCAGCCGCAGCCAGCTGTGGCAGTGGCTGCACACTCCCGGGCAGCACCTGGACGACGGCACCGCCATCGACCTGGCGCTGCTCGATGCCACCCTGGCGCAGCTGCCCACCCGGCTCGGCGACACCGCCGCGCTGCCCGGCAGTGCCCGCCTGCCCGAGGCCATCGCGCTGCTGGCCGAACTCAGCCGCCGCGACACCCTGACCGACTTCCTGACCCTGCCGGCCTACGACCGCCTCGCCTGATTCCGCCGCATTGGGCCCCGGCCAGCCGGGCAGAGCCCGGCTCTACACCGAAACACCCGTAGAGCGGGGCTCTGCCCCGCTGCCCGGCCCCGGCCAGCCCAAACACCCGTAGAGCGGGGCTCTGCCCCGCTGCCGTTCCCACCCCAGCCCGGCGCCGCCCGGCGTCCCGCATTCCCTTCCTGGAGAAACCGACATGAGCACCCTGCAGACCGCCGAACAGATCCAGCACGCATGGAACACCGACCCGCGCTGGGCCGGGATCACCCGCAACTACACCGCCGCCGACGTGGTGCGCCTGCGCGGCACCGTGCACGTGGAGCATTCGCTGGCGCGGCTGGGTGCCGAAAAGCTGTGGACCTACCTGCAGGAAAAGGACTTCGTGAACGCACTCGGTGCGCTTACCGGCAACCAGGCCATGCAGCAGGTGAAGGCCGGCTTGAACGCCATCTACCTGTCCGGCTGGCAGGTGGCCGCCGACGCCAACCTGGCCGGCCAGATGTACCCGGACCAGTCGCTGTACCCGGCCGACTCGGTGCCGGCGGTGGTCAAGCGCATCAACAACACGCTGCTGCGCGCCGACCAGCTGCACCACGCCGAAGGCAAGGATGACATCGACTTCCTGCAGCCGATCGTGGCCGATGCTGAGGCCGGCTTCGGCGGCGTACTCAACGCCTTTGAACTGATGAAGGCGATGATCGAGGCCGGCGCCGCCGGCGTGCACTTCGAGGACCAGCTGGCCTCGGTCAAGAAGTGCGGGCACATGGGCGGCAAGGTGCTGGTGCCGACCCGCGAGGCGATCGAGAAGCTCAACGCCGCACGCCTGGCCGCCGACGTGATGGGCGTGCCGACCCTGCTGGTCGCGCGCACCGATGCCGAAGCTGCGGATCTGCTGACCAGTGACATCGACGGCAACGACAAGCCGTTCACCACCGGTGAGCGCACCGTCGAGGGTTTCTACAAGACCCGCAACGGCCTGGACCAGGCGATCAGCCGCGGCCTGGCCTATGCACCCTATGCCGACCTGGTGTGGTGCGAGACCGGCAAGCCGGACCTGGAGTTTGCACGCAAATTCGCCGAGGCGATCCACGCGAAGTTCCCGGGCAAGCTGCTGGCCTACAACTGCTCGCCCAGCTTCAACTGGAAGAAGAACCTGGACGACGCCACCATTGCCAAGTTCCAGCGCGAACTGGGCAGCTACGGCTACAAGTTCCAGTTCATCACCCTGGCCGGGTTCCATGCGTTGAACTACGGCATGTTCAATCTGGCCCACGGCTACGCGCGCCGCCAGATGAGTGCGTTCGTGGAACTGCAGGAAGCCGAGTTCGAAGCGGCCGAGCGCGGTTTCACTGCGGTCAAGCACCAGCGTGAGGTCGGTACCGGCTATTTCGATGCGGTGACCCAGGCGATCCAGCAGGGCCAGTCGTCGACCACCGCGCTGACCGGATCGACCGAGGAAGAGCAGTTCCACGGCGGGCGCAGCGAACGCGCGGCGTGATCCGGTGCGCGGCGTGATCCGGTAGTGCCGGCCGCTGGCCGGCAATCACGGGATGCTCCGGGCGCTGCGTGGCAGCCGGCCAGCGGCCGGCTCTACCGGGGCCTGGAAATCCGATCAGGGTGGCCAGGGAAGGGCCAGGCAACGCCGGCCGGTCGGGGGACCTGCCGGCGTTGTTGTATCGATGCAAGGGGGGCAGCCAGCGGGCAGCGTCAATCAGGCGCACCCCGGGTTCCGGCAACTTGGCCGAAACCCTGTGAAACCCGGCATCGAATTGATCCAGCAGGGGTTTTGCCCGGGCACCCGTGACCAGAACGGGCCACCACCGATCTTCACGTCAATCAAGATCGGCAGAACGGTCAAAATGAGATAGGGCGCACACTTTAAAGCGGTGCTATGCTCCGCGGCTCACCAGGGGACGCTGGCGGCGGGTGCAGGGAATGACCGGCAGGGGTGCGGCCGAGAACAGTGATGTGACGACAGGTATCGCCCGGGTGGCGATGGCCGAGATCGTGCACGCGCTGTTGTCAGATGCCGAGGTGGCATTGTTTGCCAGATTCGCCCGCGCATGCAAGCTCCGTGCCGGACAGTGGCTGTTCCAGCGTGGCCACCGCGGCGAGCGCATGTATGTGATCCTCGAAGGCCAGATCGAACTGGACTTCGGCGAGGACCTGGTGATCAAGACACTCGGGCAGCATGAGTTCTTCGGAGAACTGGGCCTGCTGGTCGGCGACCACCTGCGCAGCGCCAGCGCGCGCGCGCTGGTCGACTGCGATGTGCTGGAACTGGGGCCGGCTGATTTCCACCGGCTGGTCGAATCCGATCCGGGCCTGGTGGCCTACTTCCTGCGCCGCACGATCATGCGCGTGCTGGCCAACGAACAGGCCCTGATCAGCCAGTTGCGCCGGCGCAACCACGATCTGGAAACCGCGCTGGACAACCTCTACATCACCACCCACCAGCTGACCCACACCCGCGAGCTGGTGCGTACCGATGAACTGACCGGTCTGCACAACCGCCGTGGCCTCACCCTGTACCTGCAGGAGTGCCGCGAGCGTGCCGAGGGGCCGCCGCAGGCGCTGCTGCTGATCGATTGCGACCGTTTCAAGCAGATCAACGACCGCCACGGCCACCAGGCCGGCGACCGCGTGCTGCAGAGCATGGGCAACATCCTGCGCTCGATGGCTGGCGAACAGGACCTGGCCTGCCGGCTTGGCGGTGATGAGTTCTGCCTGATGCTGCGCCGTGGCAACCGCGAGATCGTGCAGCACGCTGCCGAGTTCATCCTCAGCGCGGTGCACGGCCTGCTCGAGCGCAGCCATGGCACGCCGCATGTAAGCCTGGTCAGCATCGGAGCCAGCCTGCTGGATGCCGACGCGGACTGGAGCGAGTGGTATGCCAGCGCCGATCGGGCGCTGTACCGGGCCAAGCGTGATGGCGGCAACTGCCTGCGCTGGGTGGATGATCCGGACGGCCAATAGGGAGATGCAGGCGATGAATGGCGACAACGGAACGTCAGCCCCGCATAGCCCACAGCTACGCGCCCTGCTGTTCACTGATCTGTGTGATTCGCTGCAGCTGGTCGAGCGGATCGGCGACGTGGCGGCGGCGAGCCTGTTCCAGGAACACGACCGCCTGGTGCTGGTGCTGCAGCACCGCTGGAATGGCCAGCTGATCGATCGTTCGGACGGCCTGTTCATGCTGTTCGAGCGCGCCATCGATGCCCTGGGCTTCGCCCTGGACTACCAGCGCGAACTGCATGCGCTGGGCCAGCAGCGTGCGATTGAACTGCGCGCGCGTGCCGGCCTGCATGTGGGTGACGTGCTGACCTGGGAAAACAGTGCAGAGGCGGTCCGCGCCGGCGCCAAGTCGATGGAAGTGGAAGGCTTGGCCAAGCCGATGGCGGCGCGCCTGATGATGCTGGCGCGGCCCGGCCAGATCCTGTTGTCGGCGGTAGCCGAATCGCTGACCCGCCGTGCCACCGATGCGTTGGGCGAGCGCGGCACGCGCCTGTTGTGGAAGTCGCACGGGCGCTGGCGCTTCAAGGGCGTGCCGGTGGTACAGGAAGTGATCGAAGTGGGCGAGATCGGCTCCGCACCGCTGCGCATGCCGCGTGCCAATGCCAAGGCCCGCCGCGACCTGCCGTTGTGGCGGCAGCCGCTGGTGCTGGCCGCCGAAGGCCTGGTGCTGGCGGTGGCGGTGCTGGGCGGCTGGCTGCTGCTGCGGCCGGAACCGGCGATCGCGTTCGCCGAGCGCGACTGGGTGGTGCTCGGTGATGTCGACAATCTCACCGGCGACCCGATCTTCGACGACTCGATGCGGCACGCGATCCGGATCGCGCTGGAGCAGTCGCGCTACGTGAACGTGCTGTCGGAGGGCAAGATCCGCGAAAGCCTGGAAATGGCGCGGCTCTCCGGCGATACCCGGCTCAGCCGCGATACCGCAGCCAACGTGGCGGTGCGGGAAGGCGCGCGCGCCGTGCTGTTGCCGACCGTGCGGCAGAAGATCGGTGGCTACGAGCTGGCCATCGACGTCGCAGCACCGGGCAGCGGCCAGGTGATCCAGACGTTCACCGCCACCGCGGATCGATCCGATCAGATGGTGTTCGCGGTGGACGATGTGGTCGGGCGCCTGCGGCGCGGACTGGGCGAATCGGTGGCGAGCCTGGAACAGTCGTTGCCGCTGCCGCGGGCATCGACCCAGGACCTGCGCGCACTGCGTGCATTCGCGCTGGCGGAGAGTGCACTGGGCCAGCGTCGCTTTGAGGAGGCGCGCAACCTTTACCAGGCGGCGATCGATATCGATCCCGGTTTCGCCCTGGCCTACATGGGCGTGGCCAAACTGCATGCGCGCGTCGAGGAAGGGCGGCGAGCACGCGAAGCCATGCAGCATGCGCTGGACCTGCAGGATCGGCTGCCGCCACGCGAGCGGCTGTACCTGAAGGCCTGGACGGCCGAGCTGGAGCCGGGTGGCTGGGCGCTGGAGCAATGGCGCACGCTGGCCAAGGTCTATCCGGATTCGTTCGCGGGGCTGTCCAACACGTCCTGGTACCTGCTGCAGGCCAACCAGTTCAGCGAGGCCGAGCCCTATGCGCGTGCCGCCGCAGTGCCGCAGGATCCGCTGCGGCTGTATCCGCTGGTCCACCTGGTGCGGATACAGATCGCTGCCAACCAACCGCAGCTTGCCGCCGAAACACTGGCACAGGCGCAGATCCTGCGCGGCCGTGATGACGCCGATGAGACCGGCGTGGATGTGCTGGTGGCGCAGGGGCAGTACGCCAAGGCAGCGAAGCTGTTGCCGCAGATCCATGCCAGCGATGCCCTGCAGCAGCGGATGAAGCTGCGTGCGCAGCTGCTGCTGGCGGCCGCGCAGCGCGACTGCCCGGCGATGCAGCGGGCGATACGCGAAGATGCAGCGGCGCCGACGCTGGTCGATCTTCAGGTGCAGCAGCGCCTGCAGCACGCCAGCGTGGCGGCGTTGTGCCCGGGCGCTGACCGTGTCGAGCTGCAGGCGATCGCGGCGCTGCTGCAGCCGATGCTGCAGGAGCGTGATGATCCCATGCTGCATGCCCGTGGCCTGCAATGGCTGGCACTGGTCCACCTGGCGCAGCGGCAGGGCCAGTTCGAACTGGCCAGGCGTTGGCTGGACGAGCAGCGGCCCCTGCTGCGCAGCCTGCGCAGTCCGGTCGCGGACCGCTGGCTGCGCATCGTCAGCGCCATGGATGAGCTGCAGATGCAGCGCCCCGAGGCTGCCCGCGCCCTGATCGAGCCGATGCTGGATGGCAGCGAGCCGGTGCAGGCGCGCGTCGTGCTGCTGCTCGCGCTGCGTGCGCAGGGCGATGAAGCCGCCGTGCGCCGCCAGCAGGCCTGGCTGGCCCAGCATCGCGGCCAGGCCATTGCCGAGGTCACCGCCCTGCAGGTGTGGCAACCGCTGAACGTGTATGACGTCTCCACGTGGGCTACGTCGGCCACGGCCGGCGCGCCCTGATGGCGGGTCAGCCGTCGATGCGCTCGCCGACCTTGCCGGCTTCGAAGCAGAACACCACGGTCATGGCCGCCACCGACCCGGACAGGTGGGCCTGCAGCCCGTCACGCACTTGGCTCAGCTCCTCGACCGAGGCCAGGGTGCCGATCTTCATGCAGTCGTTCTCGCCAACGGCACCGTCCAGGCCGATCGAGGCCAGGGCCTTGGCCGGCGACGCGGTGAAGTGGCGGCGGAAGTCGTCGCTGCCGATCAGGTGGTCCAGCAGGGTGCTGGCGTCTGCGGCGGAAAGGCGGGGATGGGTGCTCATGGGGATCGTCCGTAGGTGGAGTTTCTCGTATCGGCCGCGACAGCCTGCCATTGAGGGCCGCGCTGCGCACATCGCTAAAGTTGGCCGCGCCGCGGTCGTTGCTGCTATGCCGGTTGTGCGGCAGAAGGAAGGAAACTTATGCGCCTGCGCCGCTGCGCCAGCCTGATGTTCGAGCCCCGCGAGGCGGTCACCCTGGACCTGCGCGCGATGCTGGCCGGCCACGCCGAGATGGACAGCCAGATCAGCTGGGTGGCGCTGGCCGCACATCTGGACCAGCCACTGCCGGTGGACGCCGAGGAGCGCCAGCTGCTGGGCGAGCTCAGCGCGCACCGCTGGAGCGAACCGCCAGCCGATGCCTCCCCGGCGATGCTGGCCCGCCTGGTCGAGCAGGGCCTGCTGCTGACCGACCCGCCGAGCGAGGTGGGGCATCAGTTGCGCGACGAGGCACTGCGGCGCAGCCAGTGGTGGCCGCTGGCCGCGCTGGCCCATCGCCATGCGCGCTGGCAGGCCGTGGACAGCGTGGAGGACATGCGTCGGCAGGGGTTGGACACCGCTGCCGGCCTGCGCCAGCGCCTCGGGCCGCCACCGCCGGTGGTGCAGCCCATGCAGGGCGACTACCAGCCGCTGCCGCGCAGCGAAGAGGCCGCGTTCGATGCACTGCTGGCGCGCCGCACCACCTGCCGCAATTTCGACCCGCAGCGCGCGCTGCCGCTGCCATTGCTGGCCCAGGTGCTGCAGCGCACGCTGATGGCGCACGCGGTGCAGAAGGTCGAGCGCGACACCGAGTTCCTGAAGAAGAACGTGCCTTCCGGTGGCGGCCTGCATCCTACCGAAGGCTTCCTGCTGGTGCAGAACGTGGAAGGACTGGCACCGGGCCTGTATCACTACCACCCGGTGCAGCACGCCGTGCTGCCGCTGCCCTCGCCACCGTCGCAGGCACTGCCGGCGCTGGCGCGGCGGATGCTGTCCGGGCAGGCGTGGTTCGCGGATGCGCCGGCGCTGCTGGTGCTGGCGCCGCGCTATGACCGCTGCTTCTGGAAGTACCGCAACCACGCCAAGGCGCATCGTGCGGTGACGCTGGATGTCGGCCACATCTCGCAGCTGCTGTACCTGTGCGCGACCGAGCGCGGCCTGGCCGCCTTCGTCACCGCAGCCATCAACGATGCCGATGTCGATCGTGCCTTCGGCTTCGATGGCATCGGCCAGAGCGCGATGGCCATCTGCGGCCTGGGCTGGCGCAGTGCCACACTGGACACGGCAGAATTCGATCCCGCTGGTCGGGTGACGGCGGGCGACGACCGCTGAGCGACCGTCGCCCTGGCGTTCACGCCGCTTCGAAATCCACCAGCACCGCGCCGTCGTTGACCTGGTCACCGGCCTTGGCGCGGTAGCCCTTCACCGTGCCGTCGGCCGGCGCCTGCAGGGTGTGCTCCATCTTCATCGCTTCCAGCACCACCAGCGGCGTGCCGCGCTTGACCTCGGTACCGGCGGCGACCAGCGTGGCCACGATCTTCCCGGGCATCGGTGCCAGCAGGCTGCCGGCATCGGCCACGGCGTGGTCCGATTCGCTCACCGGATCATGCAGGGTGAAACGGTGCTGGCCGTCGGTGCCGAACAGGTACAGCTGGTCACCGTCGCGCAGCAGCTGCAGTGTCCAGCGGCGCCCGCCCAGCTGCACCGCCAGCCCCCGCACATCGGCGGTGCCGATCACCTGCACGGGTGCCGCGTCATCGCACTGCACGCGCCAGCCATCGGTCTGCGCCCACACCTTCAGCGTGTGCCGGCGTTCACCCTGCTGCAGCGGAAGCACGCGCGGCGCGGGCGCGCCAAGGCGCCAGCCATCCTGCGCCTGCCACGGCGAATGCGGGTCGCGCGCGTCGCTGGCTGCACCTGCAGTAGTGGCCACGGCGGCCACCGCCGCCAGCAGCCACAGCGCATCATCGCTGTCACCCACCCGGCCCAATGCGGCCTGCTCGCGCTCGATCAGCGCGGTATCCAGCTTGGCATGGGTAAACGAATCGGTGTTCACCAGGCGGCGCAGGAAGCCGGCATTGGTGGTCACGCCCACCACCTGGCAGTCGGCCAGGGCCTGGCTCATGCGGCGCAGCGCGGCGTCGCGGTCCACGTCCCAGACGATCAGCTTGGCAATCATGGGATCGTAGTACGGCGTGATGCTGTCGCCTTCCTCGACACCGGTATCCACGCGCACATGAGTCGACGGCGACGGCAGGCGCAGGCGGCGCAGGAGGCCGGTGGACGGCAGGAAACCACGGTCGGCGTCTTCGGCATACAGCCGCGCCTCGATGGCGTGGCCGTGGATCGCCAGCTGCTCCTGGCGCAGCGGCAGTGGCTGGCCCGAGGCTACGCGCAGCTGCCACTCCACCAGGTCGGTGCCGGTGATGTACTCGGTGACCGGATGCTCGACCTGCAGGCGGGTGTTCATTTCCATGAAGTAGAAATCGCCGTCAGGGCCGGCGATGAACTCCACCGTTCCGGCGCCGACGTAGCCCACCGCGCGCGCGGCATCGACCGCGGCCTTGCCCATCGCAGCACGACGTTCGGGGCTCATGCCCGGGGCGGGCGCTTCTTCCAGCACCTTCTGGTGGCGGCGCTGCACCGAGCAATCGCGCTCGAACAGGTAGACCGCATCACCGTGGCTGTCGCCGAACACCTGGATCTCGATATGGCGCGGGCGCTCGACGTACTTCTCGACCAGCACTTGGTCGTTGCCGAATGCCGAGGCCGCCTCGCGCTGGCAGCTGGCCAGTGCATCGACGAAATCTTCGCTGCGTTCGACCTTGCGCATGCCCTTGCCACCGCCACCGGCGCTGGCCTTGATCAGTACCGGGTAGCCGATGGCATCGGCCTGCGCGCGCAGGAAATCCGGCGCCTGCTGGTCGCCGTGGTAGCCCGGCGTCAGCGGCACACCGGCCTTGGCCATCAATGCCTTGGCCGCGCTCTTGTCACCCATCGCGCGGATCGCGCTGGCCGGCGGCCCGATGAAGGTGATGCCGGCGGCGGCGCAGGCATCGGCGAAGTCGGCATTCTCGGACAGGAAACCGTAACCGGGGTGGATCGCCTGCGCGCTGGTCAGGCGTGCGGCGTCGAGCAGCGCGTCGCCGCGCAGGTAGCTCTCACGCGCGGCAGCCGGGCCGATGTGGATGGCCTCGTCGGCCAGGCGTACGTGGCGTGCATTGCGGTCGGCATCGGAATACACCGCCACGGTGGCGATGCCGAGGCGGCGGCAGGTGGCGATGACGCGGCAGGCGATTTCGCCGCGGTTGGCGATCAGGACTTTGGTGAACATGGCAACAGGCTCGGTCATGGCACGGGTTACATGCGGAACACGCCGAAGCGCGTCTGCTGCGGG
>Ga0308168_1002191_pt1 | contig 16427 bp, 17 predicted proteins | sample PhyCR2_FD_202133 | JGI IMG/M metagenome (GOLD analysis project Ga0308168, IMG submission 202133) | Phyllosphere microbial communities from UC Gill Tract Community Farm, Albany, California, United States - DLSLRC.R2 | ecosystem: Host-associated > Plants > Phyllosphere > Unclassified | place: USA... | reverse complement strand
ACGACACCGTCGGGCGCGAAGTGGCGGACACTCAGGCGCTGGCGTTCCTCACCGGTTATCTGATTGAAAAAGCGCTGGCCGTCGACAACGTGTTTGTCTGGCTGATGCTGTTCAGCTATTTTGCCGTACCGGCCGCGCTGCAGCGCCGGGTGCTGATTTACGGCGTGCTGGGTGCGATCGTCCTGCGTACCATCATGATCTTTGCCGGAAGCTGGCTGGTGACTCAGTTTAGCTGGCTGCTGTACATCTTCGGCGCCTTCCTGCTGTTCACCGGGATTAAAATGGCCCTGGCGAAGGAAGATGACAGCGCTATTGGCGACAAGCCGCTGGTACGCTGGCTGCGCAGCCGTATGCGTATGACCGACAAAATCGAAGGCGAGAAGTTCTTTGTGCGTAAAAACGGCGTGCTGTTTGCGACGCCGCTGCTGCTGGTGCTGATTATGGTGGAACTGAGCGACGTGATTTTCGCCGTTGACAGTATTCCGGCCATCTTTGCCGTGACCACCGATCCGTTTATCGTGCTGACCTCCAATCTGTTCGCCATCCTCGGCCTGCGTGCGATGTACTTCCTGCTGGCGAACGTGGCGGAGCGCTTCTCGATGCTGAAGTATGGCCTGTCGGTGATCCTGGTGTTTATCGGCGTGAAGATGTTAATCGTCGACTTCTTCCATATTCCGATTGCCATCTCGCTGGGCGTGGTGGGCGGTATTCTGGCCCTGACACTGATTATCAACGCGGTGGTCAATTACCGTAACGACCGTAAGGTATCCTGACGAGACGGGAGCGACTGGAAAAAGGTCGCCCCCACCGGGTAGGATCGCCAGGGGGCGATCATTTTTTCGATTGCCCCTGGCACATGACAACCACAATAACGGGTCTTCCCCTACAGATAACCCTGATATCCCTGTGCGGCCCCTCATTTTTCCCTTTCCCTGCCAGATGATTTCCTTATACTGCCCCACGCAAACACACTCCAATACATCGATAACGATAGCGATTTTAAACTATGCGTACTGAAAAAAGTGGCCACGGGCTGATTCGTCGCCTGATGCAGGGTAGCCTGGTAACACAAATCATGATCGGTCTGGTGGCAGGTATTGCCCTGGCCTGGTTTTCGAAAAGTAATGCGCTGGCGGTGGGCCTGCTCGGTGAGCTGTTTGTCAGCGCGCTGAAAGCGGTAGCGCCGCTGCTGGTGCTGGTGCTGGTGATCGCCTCGATTGCTAACCATCAGCAGGGACAGAAAACCAATATTCGCCCCATTATTATGCTTTATCTGCTCAGTACCTTCTGCGCGGCGATTGTCGCCGTGGTGGGCAGCCATCTGCTGCCGCAGAATCTGACATTAAAGGCGGCCAGCACTGAGATTGTGCCGCCGTCGGGGATCCTGGAGGTGCTGCGTGGCCTGCTGATGAGCATGGTGACCAACCCGGTTGAAGCCGTGATGAAAGCCAACTACATCGGTATTCTGGTCTGGGCGATTGGCCTGGGCTTTGCCTTCCGCCATAGCAGCGACAGCACCCGTACCTTCCTGAATGATGCCTCCGATGCCGTCACCCGCCTGGTGCGGATTGTGATCCGCTTCGCGCCGATCGGGATTTTTGGCCTGGTCGGGTCGATTCTGGCTTCTACCGGCTTTGATGCGCTGTGGGACTATGCCAGCCTGCTGGTGCTGCTGATTGGCTGTATGCTGCTGATGGCGCTGGTGTTTAACCCGCTGCTGGTGTGGTGGCAGATCCGCCGTAACCCGTATCCGCTGGTCTTTACCTGCCTGCGCGAAAGTGGCGTGACCGCCTTCTTTACCCGTAGCTCTGCCGCCAATATTCCGGTCAATATGGCACTGGCGAAAAAACTCGGTCTGAATGAGGATACTTATTCGGTCTCGATCCCGATTGGTGCCAATATCAGCATGGCGGGAGCGTCGATTACCATCACCGTGCTGACGCTGGCGGCCGTTAATACGCTGGGCATCCACGTTGACGTGCCGACCGCCATTCTGCTGAGTCTGGTCGCCTCGATTTGTGCCTGCGGGGCCTCGGGTGTGGCTGGCGGTTCCCTGCTGCTGATTCCGGTAGCCTGCAACATGTTCGGTATTCCGAATGAGGTCGCGATGCAGGTGGTGGCCGTGGGCTTTATCATCGGCGTATTACAGGATTCAGCGGAAACCGCACTGAACTCGTCGGCGGACATCCTGTTTACCGCTGCGGCCTGCATGGCCGACGATCGCCGCGCCGCAAAGAACGCGTAAATCGCAGCGGGCTGACCAAATGACCTGGTCAGCCCCTGCCCCCCGCTCACCCGCTGCCGGTGACAGGCGGCATTACAGCGTGACCCCGCTTTTAAATATCGCCAGCTCGCGAAAATCATTCTCTTCGTTACGTGTCTGCCGCCCGTTAGCAATGGCCACGATGGTATCGACAAACTGCGCCAGCAGCGCAGGCATCTCCACGCCGTGGATCAGCTGTCCGGCATCGAAATCAATCCAGTGGGGCTTTTTCGCTGCCAGCTCGCTGTTGGTAGCGAGTTTCACCGTTGGCACAAAGCCCCCGTAAGGCGTACCGCGTCCGGTACTGAACAGCACCATATGGCAGCCTGCCCCGGCCAGGGCGCTGGTGGCAACGGCATCGTTACCCGGTGCGCTGAGTAAATTCAGCCCCGGCTGCGTCAGGCGCTGCCCGTACTTCAGCACGTCCACCACCTGGCTCTGTCCGGCTTTCTGGGTGCAGCCCAGCGACTTCTCTTCCAGCGTAGTGATGCCTCCGGCTTTATTGCCCGGGGACGGATTTTCATAAATCGGCTGGTTGTGGGCGATAAAATACTGCTTGAAGTCGTTGATCAGGGTAACGGTTTTTTCAAAGGTCGCCGCATCGCGACAGCGGCTCATCAGAATACGTTCCGCGCCGAACATCTCCGGCACCTCGGTCAGCACCGTGGTGCCGCCGTTAGCAATCATCTGGTCAGAGAAACGTCCGAGCAGCGGATTGGCGGTGATCCCCGACAGGCCGTCCGATCCTCCGCACTCCAGACCGAACTTCAGTTCGCTGAGTCGGCCCGGCTGGCGGCGATCGTGGCGCATCGCCTCATACAGCGGGTGCAGTAACGCCAGGCCGGCTTCCACTTCATCGTCCTGCTGCTGGCAGACCATAAACTTCACCCGCTGAGGGTCAACGTGACCCAGCGTCTCGCGGAACACGTCCACCTGATTGTTTTCGCAGCCGAGGCCTATCACCAGCACGGCACCGGCGTTAGGGTGTCGCACCATATTTTGCAACATGGTGCGGGTATTCTCATGATCCTGGCCGAGCTGCGAACAGCCGAAAGGATGGCTGAACAGATGGACGCCATCAATACCGGGCGCCCCGGCGGTCTCTTTCAGGAAACGCTGCAGGATCTGGCGGGCAATACCGTTGACACAGCCCACGGTGGGCAGGATCCACAGCTCATTGCGAATGCCCACTTCACCGCTGCTGCGACGATAGATCTGTATCTCACGGTCGGCGGCCTGTTCAGGCAGCGTAACGTAATCGGGCTGATACTGGTATTCATTCAGGTCGCTGAGGTTGGTACGCGCGTTGTTCGAGTGGATCATCTCCCCTGCAGCGATCGCCTGGGTTGCATGGCCAATGGGCAGGCCATACTTCACGACCTGCGCGCCTTCTGACAGAGGCTGCAGGGCAAATTTGTGTCCACGGCCGACAGGCTGTTTCAGCACCAGCGACAGCCCGCCCTCGTGGATGTGCTCGCCTTCGTCCAGGTCACGCAGCGCGACGGCGACATTATCCAGACTGTGTATTTTAATGATGCTTTGCATGTTTCCCGCCTTGTGTGATCTGTGCCAGTGCGGCGCGCATCCCGCTTGAGGTGATCTGCTGCAGTTGCGCCGTCACGCACTCAGCCAGGCCGGACAGCCCGGTGAGATCCTGCCCCCAGTGCCTGGTGTCACTCAGCACCTCGTCCACCAGCTGCCGCAGGGTGATCACGCGGTCATCCACCTGTGGCCACAGCACGGCAAAGCGTGCCAGCCAGTGAGCGTCATCCTGCAACGGGTAGCACTCACCGTCACGTTCGCCCCGGTAGTACGCCAGCAGCGCGGCCAGCGCAAAGCTCAGATAAGGTGGCGGCGTGCCGTGCTGCGCCTGCTGCCACAGCAGAGCCGGCAGCAGCCGGGTACGGAATTTCGTCATGCCGTTCAGGGCGATGCTACTGAGCTGATGGCGGATAAACGGATTACGAAAACGGGTCAGCACCGCATCCGCAAAAGCGTTCAGCTCCGCCACCGGCTGTGCCAGTGTCGGAATGATTTCGTGACGCAGCATCTCATCGACAAAGCCGGCGACCGCCGGATCGTCCATCGCGTCGCCCACGGCGTTCAGACCGGCGAGAAAAGCCACCGGTACCATCGCTGTATGTGCCCCATTGAGGATGGCCACTTTGCGCGCTTTATAGGGTTTGATGTCGTCCACCAGACGGATATTCAGATCCAGCTTGTTCAGCCGCAGCGCCTCCGCGACAGAAGAGGGTCCCTGGATCACCAACTGGTAATACACTTCGCCTGCCACCAGATAGTCATCCTGATAGCCCAGCCCGGCTGCCAGTTCGCGGGCATCCTGCGGATAGCCGGTGACAATGCGATCCACCAGCGTTGAACAGAACGTGTTGTGCTGGCTGACCCACTGCATAAAGTCTGCCGGCAGCTGCCAGCGCTGCGCCGTCTGTAACACGCACGACCGCAACGCCTCTCCGTTATCGTCAATCAGCTCGCACGGCAGCATAATCCAGCCTTTGTCTGCCGCGCCGTTAAAGTGCTGCCAGCGCGCCAGCAGCAGGCGCGTTAACTTAGCCGGGAAGCTGACAGGCGGCGCAGACGCCAGCGTATCTGCCGGGTCAACGTAGATCCCTGCCTCGGTGGTATTGGACACCACAATGCGCAGCCGGGGATCGTGTGCCAGCGCCATAAAAGCGGCAAAATCCTCTGTGGGCTGGATTTCGCGGTTCACCGAGCGGATCAGGCGTGCCTCACTGACCACCTCGCCCCCCGCAGTGAGCCCCCGGATCAGGGTGGTGTAAAGCCCGTCCTGACTGTTCAGACTGCGGGGACTGCTGCCGCCGCGCGGCCTGACCACCACCACACCGGCCGCCAGGTCGGTATGCTCATTGAGCTGGTCGACCTGCCAGTCGATGAAGGCACGCAGGAAATTGCCCTCTCCGAACTGGATAATGCGCTCAGGATAGCGCGGCCCCGGAAAATCGTGTCGGTTCAGCTTACGCATTTTCTCTTCCTTCATTACCCGGCTACAGCTCAATGGCGAAGTAATCGCGGGCGTTGTTAAAGCAGATGTTCTGTACCATTTCGCCCAGCAGCGCGATATCCCCCGGTGCTTCGCCTTTCTCTACCCAGCGGCCAATCATCTGGCACAGCAGGCGGCGGAAATATTCGTGGCGGGTGTAAGAGAGGAAGCTGCGGCTGTCGGTCAGCATACCGACGAAGCGGCTTAACAGCCCCATCTGCGCCAGTTGGGTCATCTGCCGTTCCATGCCATCTTTCTGATCGTTAAACCACCAGGCTGAACCAAACTGCATTTTGCCCGGCTGCCCTTCCCCCTGGAAATTCCCGACCATTGTCGCCAGCACTTCGTTATCGCGCGGGTTCAGGCAGTAGAGGATGGTTTTGGGCAGCGCATTATCGCGGTTCTGCGCATCCAGCAGTTTCGACAGCGGTTCCGCCAGCGGGCGATCGTTAATCGAGTCAAAGCCGACATCCGGCCCCAGAAGCTGTAGCTGGCGGCGATTGTTATTGCGCAGTGCGCCAATGTGGTACTGCTGCACCCAACCCCGGCGGGCATATTCGGCCCCCAGCCACACCAGCACGGCGGTCTTGAACTGGGCGATCTCACTTTCCGGCGGGATCTGCCCACCGAGGCGGCGCGCCAGGATGGCATCTAGCGTCGCGTCATCCGTCTCGCCATACAGCACCACATCCAGCGCATGGTCAGACACCTTACAGCCGTGGGCGGCAAAGTGGTCAAGCCGCACGCTCAGTGCACGCCGCAGGTCATCAAAGCGGGTGATGGCGACATCGGCTACCGCAGACAGGGTGTGCAGATAGTCGGTGAAACCTTCCGCCTCGATATTGAACGCCTTATCCGGACGCCAGCTCGGCAGCACTTTTGTGGCAAAGCTGCTGTCTTCGGCCAGTGCACGGTGATGGCGCAGGTCATCCACCGGGTCATCAGTGGTGCCGACCATTTTCACCTTCATCTGCTGCATGATGCCACGCGCGCTGAACGCCTCCTGCGCCAGCATTTCATTGCACTGGTGCCAGATGGCATCAGCCGTCGCGGGCGACAACAGCGTATTGGTGATACCAAACGGCCGACGCAGCTCCAGATGTGTCCAGTGGTACAGGGGATTCCCAATGGTGTCCGGCACCGTGCGCGCCCAGGCATCAAACTTCGCCCGGTCGCTGGCCTCTCCGGTACACAGGGCTTCTGCGACGCCGTTGGCACGCATCGCCCGCCATTTGTAGTGGTCGCCCTTCAGCCAGATGTCGTAGAGATTGTTAAAACGATAGTTTTCAGCAATTTGCTGCGGCGGCAGGTGGCAGTGATAGTCAAAGATCGGCTGATCAGCGGCGTAATCATGGTAAAGCCGGCGGGCAAATTCACTGTCGAGTAGAAAGTCTTCACTCATAAAGCGTGACATGGGGTCTCTCCTGCTGGGTCTGATGCCAGTAAAGTTATCATACCAATTATGATTGCCGCTGAAATAATAGTGCGAATGCGATCACAAAAACACCACTATTTATCCGTGAATCAGACTGCCTTTCACGCCTTCAGAAGCTATCCTACTGTGTTTTCAGTGGTTTTATTATCCCTCATTGCAAAAATGGTTTTTGTGATGGCTCTCAACTTTTAAATCTGTATGACAAGTTATCGTGTCGGCGTTTCATATTGAGCAGGCAAGGTTGTCGTGAAATTACCGTGCGGGTGCTGTACGCAGCAGGCCGTCCCGCCCCTTACAGGTGCACGTCCCCCTGACGTGACATCAACAATAATTACGGGAAGAGGTTTTAAATGCGTAAAATTAAAGGGTTACGCTGGTACATGATCGGTCTGGTGACCATCGGTACCATCCTGGGTTACCTGACGCGTAACGCCATCGCCGTGGCGGCCCCCACGCTGGAGACAGAGCTGCATATCACCACACAACAATATTCCTATATTGTTGCCGCCTATTCAGCCTGTTACACCATCATGCAGCCTGTGGCTGGCTATATCCTCGATGTGCTGGGTACCAAAATCGGCTATGCCCTGTTCGCCATTCTCTGGGCGGTGTTCTGCGCCGCCACCGCGCTGGCAGGCAGCTGGGGCGGGCTGGCGATAGCCAGGGGGGCAGTGGGGGCCGCTGAGGCAGCCATGATCCCCGCCGGGCTAAAGGCCAGCAGCGAATGGTTCCCCGCTAAGGAGCGTTCAATTGCCGTCGGCTATTTCAATGTCGGGTCGTCCATTGGTGCCATGCTGGCGCCCCCGCTGGTCGTGTGGGCTATCGTGGCACACAGCTGGCAGATGGCGTTTATCATTACCGGCGTGTTGAGCATGATCTGGGCACTGTGCTGGCTGGTGTTCTATAAGCATCCGAAAGATCAGAAGAAGCTGGATCCCGAAGAACGCGAATACATCCTTTCCGGCCAGGAAGCCCAGCATCAGACCCATAACGGCAAAAAAATGTCCGCCTGGCAGATAGTGCGTAACCGTCAGTTCTGGGGCATTGCCCTGCCGCGCTTTCTGGCGGAACCCGCCTGGGGCACATTCAACGCCTGGATCCCGCTGTTTATGTTTAAGGCGTACGGTTTCAATCTTAAAGAAATTGCCATGTTCGCCTGGATGCCGATGCTGTTTGCTGACCTCGGCTGTATTGTCGGAGGCTATCTGCCGCCGTTTTTCCAGCGCGTGTTTGGCGTTAACCTGATCGTCTCGCGCAAGCTGGTGGTCACCATGGGAGCAGTACTGATGATTGGCCCGGGCACCATCGGGCTGTTTACCAGTCCTTATGCCGCGATTGCTCTGCTGTGCGTCGGCGGTTTTGCCCATCAGGCGCTTTCCGGTTCGCTGATTACGCTCTCTTCTGACGTTTTCGGCCGCAATGAAGTGGCCACCGCAAACGGGCTGACCGGCATGGCAGCCTGGACCGCCAGTACCATGTTCGCCCTCGTTGTCGGCGCGCTGGCCGATACCATGGGGTTCAGCCCGCTGTTTGCCGCGCTGGCGGTGTTTGACCTGTTAGGGGCGGTCGCCATCTGGACGCTGCTGAAAAATAAACCCATTTCAGAGCTGGAGCAGGAGAAAAAAGAGAAAATGGCCGGGGTGGTGACCCAGCATTCCGCATAATACTGCGGGCGCCCCCTGCAGTATTCTCACTGAGATGGCCGACCTTCTGTTTTGGTCGGCCAGTCGCGCAGAGCGGCCCCGTGGAGCAAAGCATGAGCGAGGGTGACCGCAATAACAGGTCATCCCTGCAGGACACCGCGATGTCGCGTCGGATTTGATCTCACAACGAGTACCGTTTTTGCAGGAGGGTCGACCCGTCACCGTGAAAAGTGGTATAACAAATTCCATTATCAGTGTGACCTGAAGGGGAACGTGGAGCATGGAATTAACTGAGTCGCGCCGTCTCTATCAACAGCTGGCCGCCGAACTGAAAAGACGCCTGGAGCAGGGCCTGTATCAGGTTGGCGAAAAATTACCTGCGGAGCGTTTTATCGCAGAAGAGATGGGCGTCAGCCGGACCGTGGTACGGGAAGCGATCATCATGCTGGAAGTGGAAGGCTACGTCGAAGTGCGGAAAGGTTCCGGCATCCATGTCGTTTCCCTGAGCCAGCAAAATCGCATCGCCACCAGCAGTCAGCTGGAGTTTGCCAACTTCGGACCTTTTGAGCTACTGCAGGCCCGTCAGCTGATTGAAAGCAACGTCGCCGAGTTTGCCGCCACCCAGGTGACACGCCAGGATATCCTGCAGTTAATGGCGATCCAGACTCAGGCGCGAAAAGAAGATCGTTTCCGCGATTCCGAGTGGGATATGAAATTCCACGTTCAGATTGCGCTGGCGACGCAAAACAGTGCGCTGGCGGCTATTGTAGAAAAAATGTGGCTACATCGTCTGCATAACCCGTACTGGCTGAAATTGCATGAACATATTGATGAAAAGTCGATTGAGAGTTGGTGCGAGGATCACGATAATATCCTGAAAGCCCTGATGCGCAAGGACCCGGCGGCCAGTAAGCTGGCCATGTGGCAGCACCTTGAGAACACCAAACAGATGTTGTTTCATGCCACCACAGATGACTTCGAATTTAACGTCGACCGTTACATGTTTGCCGAAAACCCGGTCGTCATACCGGAATCAGTGGCAAACAGCGAAAAATAGCACTCTTCCTCCAGGCTGAGCTGACTCTTTGAGTCAAAAAACCTTCAATAGTGTCAGCCTGTGTAAAACTCCTTCCAGACAACGCAGTACAACGGTAAAACATCGTTAGGCCTGTGTTTCTTCCTGTCCAGGCTTGCGTAATTTTGTTACAGTTATCCGTCTTTTTTACCCGTTCCTGCACGGGATAAAAGGCGAGGTCATATTCACCAGCCATGCTGTTCCGCCGCCCGTTTTATGCTAATCAGCACCGATATAACGATGAATTAAGTGTGCAAAAAAGATGAAACAGGCCAACTATGACGTTCAGGACTATTAATGGATATTTTCAAATCTCTGGTGCACGCTCTCTGGCAACAGGATTATGCCACCCTGGCTGACCCGACGCTGGTATGGGCGATTTACTTTGTTCTGTTTATGATTTTGTTCCTCGAAAATGGATTGCTGCCCGCCGCCTTTCTTCCGGGTGACAGCCTGCTGATTCTGGTCGGCGTACTGATAGCTAAAGGAACCATGAATTTTGCCCTGACAGTGTGTGTCCTGACCACGGCGGCCAGTCTCGGCTGCTGGGTAAGTTATATACAGGGCCGGTGGCTGGGAAATACGGTTACGGTGCAAAAATGGCTGTCCCATCTGCCTGCGCAATATCATCAGCGTGCCCATCAGATGTTCCACCGCCACGGTCTCTCTGCGCTGCTGGTCGGCCGCTTTATCGCCTTTGTCCGCACGCTGCTGCCCACCATTGCCGGCCTTTCTGGTCTGAGCAATGCCCGTTTTCAGTTTTTCAACTGGATGAGCGCCCTGCTGTGGGTGCTGATTTTGACCGTGATGGGATACGCGCTGGGTAAAACACCGATTTTCCTGAAATATGAAGATCAGCTGATGTTCTGCCTGATGTTACTGCCCCTGTTTTTACTGGTGTTTGGCCTGTGCGGCTCACTGTATGTCCTGTGGCGTAAGAAGCAATCCACAAATGAGAAAGGAAACTCATGATGTCCGGTTTGATGAAATTACCGACGCGTCTCCTGCGGCTGTTGCCGCTGATGGCCATCGCCCTGTTAGCACTGGTGCTAATGCCCAGCCTGTTTCGCAGTGAAAATGCCCTGCAAATCCGGGCTTCCCGTCAGGGAATCAGCCTGCCGGATGGCTTTTATGTCTATCAGACGCTCAATGCCCAGGGTATTCAGATCAAAAGTATTACGCCGGAACAGAACGCGCTGATTATCAAATTTGACTCCATGGAGCAGAGCGCAGCGGCTGAGAAAGTGCTGCGTAAACTGTTGCCCTACGGGTTCGATATTGCACGGCATGATAACAATGATGCGGCTAACTGGATAAACCGCATCAGCCTGCGGCCGCAATCTGTCGGCTGATCCCCTCCCTTTTCATCGGGTTTATCCTTAAGAATGCTCTCTGTTTTTGAGATTTTGCTATTTTCTGTCTATGCTTCATAAGCAGTAAAATGCGATACACCTGTTTCAGGACAACGATATCTGTCACTTGATATCTCGCAAAGGAAGGTCACAATCACGATGAAAAACCATTTTATTCTTGGCGCGAGCCTGCTTATGTTTGCCACTTTCTCGCAGGCAGATACGCTCTGTCAGCAGAAAGAGCAGTCTATCCAGCATGAAATCGACATGGCGAAAAAACACGACAATCAGCGTCGGGTTAACGGTCTTGAACGTGCGTTAACGGAGACCCACGCGAACTGTAGTGATGCCAGTCTGAAAGCAGCCCATCAGGATAAGATCAGGCAGCACGAGAAAAAAGTGGCCGAGCGGGAACAGGAACTGAAGCAGGAAAAAGCGGAAGGAAACGACCGCGATAAGATTGCCAAACGCGAACAGAAACTGGCTGATGCCCGACATGAGCTGAAGGAAGTGCAGGCTGCGCCCTGGTAACGGGCACACTCTGCCAACGTCATTAAAACTAAGGTAAAGGAGTTTTCAATGTCTAAAGATACTACATCAGAACATCTGCGCGCCGAGCTGAAAAACCTGGCTGATACGCTGGAAGAAGTGTTAACGACCTCCGGTGAGAAGTCTAAAACTGAACTGGACAAGCTGCGCAGCAAAGCGCAGAGCGCGCTGAAAGATACCCGCGCCCGCCTGGGTGATTCCGGTGATCGCATTGCGCAGACCACCCGCGAAGCCGCAGAGCGTACCGATGTTTATGTGCGTGATAACCCGTGGACCAGCGTAGGTATTGGCGCCGCAGTTGGCGTTGTACTGGGCGTGCTGCTGACCCGTCGTTAATATGGCAGAACATCAGCCAAGCCACGGCCCCGGCAAAGGGGTCTTAAACATCGGTCAGCGAATTGTTACTACTCTGGTAGGGATGGTGGAAACACGCATCCGTCTGGCGGTAGTGGAGCTGGAAGCTGAAAAAGCGAACCTGATACAGATGCTGTTGATGGTTGGCCTGACGATGCTGTTTACTGCCTTTGGTCTGATGAGCCTGATGGTGTTGGTAATCTGGGCAGTCGATGCACAGTATCGTCTGATGGCCATTGCCATTACGACCGGCGTGCTGTTCGCCCTGGCGCTGATCTTTGGTCTGTGGACGCTGGCAAAATCACGCCGCTCAACGCTGCTTAGCGCCACCCGCAAGGAGCTGTCGGAAGACCGCAAGCTGCTGGAGGATGACTGATGAGCCGCGAACGCGATGCACGTAAAGCTGAACTGCTCCGGCAAATTCAGCAACAGCGACTGGACCTGAGCGCCGGACGTAAAGCCTGGCTCGACAAGACTGCACGTTACGATCACGGCTTTTTGACGCTGCTCAGTGCCAAACGCTGGCTGACCATTGGCAGCGGTGTGATGGCAATCTGGTCCGTGCGTAATCCGCGTTTCATGGGCCGCTGGGCCAGACGCGGCCTGGGTGCCTGGAGCACCTGGCGGATGGTTCGTAACTATCTGCCGCGCCGATAATCCTCTGCATTAGCGGCCGCAGCTACGCGGCGGCCGCCTCTTCTCCAGTTTTCTTGAATAACTTCGACAGATTATCTCGCTTACAATGGTTTGCTTCCCCGACTATTATCTCCAGCAACGAAAGGTAGTGAGCGGTTAACACGCATCAGACCTGAGCCAATCCGGTCGGGCCGCTTGCACGACCAACTAATCTTGTTTGGGGATAATCATGAAAAAATTCGAAGATACCGGTATTGTTCTGGCGCGCATCCTGATGGCCATTCTGTTTGTGGTTGCCGGCTGGGGCAAGCTGACCGATTATGCAGGCACCCAGCAGTTTATGGCCTCAATGGGCATCCCTGCTCTCTTCGTCCCCCTGACCGTGCTGCTGGAGTTTGGTGGTGGTCTGGCGATTATGTTCGGCTTCCTGACCCGTACCACCGCGCTGATTACCGCTATCTTTACCGTGCTGACCGCTATCCTGGCGCACAGTAACTTTGCGGTCGATGGTCCGACCATGTTCCTGAAAAACATCAGCATTGCGGGCGGTTTCCTGCTGCTGGCGATTAACGGCCCGGGCGCACTGAGTATTGACCGTCTGCTGGGTAAGAAGTGGTAAATCCACAGTACCCGTTATACTAAGATTATCGGGGGTGAGGATCATATCCTCACCCCTTTTATGTTACGGAAAGGAGCAACACTATGGGACAACTGATTGAAGGCGTCTGGCACGACCAGTGGTATGACACCAAAGCCACAGGCGGCCGTTTTAAACGTTCTGAATCTGCCTTTCGCAACTGGGTTACCGCCGATGGTGAAGCCGGCCCAACCGGCAAAGCGGGTTTTCGCGCTGAAGCCGATCGCTACCATCTGTATGTGTCTCTCGCCTGCCCGTGGGCACACCGCACGCTGATTATGCGCGAATTAAAAGGGCTGTCCGATCTGATTTCAGTCTCGGTGGTGCATCCACTGATGCTGGAAAACGGCTGGACCTTTGATGAAGATTTCCCTGCTGCTACCGGCGATAGCCTGTATCAGAACGAATATCTTTACCAGCTCTACCTCCACGCCGACCCGCAGTATACCGGCCGCGTGACGGTCCCGGTGCTGTGGGACAAACAGCAGCACACTATCGTCAGCAATGAATCAGCCGATATTATCCGCATGTTTAACAGCGCCTTTGACGGTGTTGGTGCGCGCGCAGGAGACTATTATCCGCAGGATCTGCATGCTGAAATTGATGAACTGAATGGCTGGATCTACGATACGGTCAACAACGGCGTGTATAAGTCGGGGTTTGCCACCAGCCAGCCTGCCTATGATGAGGCGGTAACCGCGCTATTCGCATCGCTGGACCGGCTGGAAACCCTGCTGGGTCAACACCGCTATCTTGCCGGGGAACACCTGACGGAGGCCGATATCCGCCTGTGGACCACGCTGGTGCGTTTCGACCCGGTGTACGTCACTCACTTCAAATGCGACCGTCACCGGGTGAGTGATTACCTGAACCTGAACGGTTTTCTGCGTGACCTGTGGCAGACGCCCGGCCTGGCGGAGACCGTTAATCTTGATCATATCCGTCATCATTACTACTGCAGCCATAAGACCATTAACCCAAGCGGCGTGATCTCACTGGGCCCGGCGTACGACTGGGATGTTCCTCACGGCCGTGACCGGCATTTCGGTTAACCCTTAGCAACCAGGGCGATTTTCCTCCCCGCCCTGGATGTTCCGCACCCTTTATTGATCTGGCACAAATTCCCCTCTTTCGCGCTTACGTATCTTTACTGACGTGAACACCTAAAACGAAATCACTACGGGGATGGAGCCATGATCAAATCTGTCGCAATCTGCCTTGCCGTTGTTATGCTCTGCTATGTGGCTTTTGTCGGCCACTATTACTATCAGACTTTTTCAACCTTCAGCAGCATTGAGCATTCTCAGGAAAACAAAGCTGTTCAGTAGTCTGACGCGGCGACTGCGGGCTGTTATCCCTGGCGTTTCGCCAGCAGTTTCGGGATCTCCCGCAGGCACCAGGACTTTGCTTCCCCCATACTGTCACGCCGCCATGCCATAATAATGTCCACTTCCCGGGTGTACTCCGGGCTGACCACGCGCAGACGCCCTTCCGCAATATCCTTCTCCACCATGGTGTAGGGCATGGTGCCCACACCCAGACCGGCCAGCAGTGCACGGTGTTTATCTTCGATGGTGCTGACCGTCAGTCGCTGCTGCTTGTCGAGCAGCGTCACGGTCAGCACCGGACGTTCGCGGGCGGTATCAGCGACGGCAATCCCGCGATACTTCACACGCGTGGTTTCTGACAGGGGTTCCGGCTCCAGATGAATAGGATGCTCCGGGCTGGCCACATAGACACTCATCAGCGTGTAAAGCTTGCGGGTATTAATTTCTGATGACGCGCGAAAATGCATATCCGGCGCAATCACGATATCAGCCCGCCCCTGCTCCAGGCGCTCCCAGGCCCCCGCCAGCACTTCGGTCATCAGGGAGACCTGAGTATTGGCTTTATCGGCCAGCTTCCCGACCAGGGGAAACAGCAGCTCAGTGGACACCAGCGCTTCGGTAGCGATGGTCAGATGGGTTTCCCAGCCGCGCGCCAGCGCTTCAGCATCGGTGGTCAGTTTATCCGCCGCTTCCAGCAGAACGCGTCCCCGTTCCAACAGCATGCGTCCGACATTGGTGAATTTTGTACGGTGACCTGAACGGTCAAACAGCACCACATCTAACTCTTCCTCCAGCTTCTGCATTGTATAACTCAGGGCGGAGGGGACGCGACCCAGCTCATCCGCGGCGGCGGCAAAGCTTCCGCGACGGTCGATAGCGTCCATCACCCGCAGCGCTTCCAGCGTCAGAGCACGATCTTTGGCCATAGTAATTCTCTGTCAGGAAATTTGAATATTGCCAGCAGATTAACTGGCTAACAATCCGGCGTCCAGAAACTTACCATAACAGGATAATAAACGGCGGGATGTTTCCGGCCGATAAGGAGAAAAGTATGATAACCAGTCGAACCGCAGAGCAGTGTGGCAAAGCCGATTATGGCTGGCTGCAGGCACGCTATACCTTCTCCTTTGGTCACTATTTTGATCCTCAACTGCTTGGCTACGCGTCATTGCGCGTGCTGAATCAGGAAGTGCTGGCACCAGGGGCTTCCTTCCAACCCAGAACCTATCCTAAGGTCGATGTACTGAACCTGATATTACAGGGCGTGGCAGAATACCGTGACAGTGAAGGCAATCATGTGCGAGCACAGGCTGGCGAGGCACTGCTGCTGGCGACGCAGCCCGGCGTCAGCTACTCCGAGCACAATATCAGTAAAGAGGTCCCTCTGACGCGTATGCAGCTGTGGCTGGATGCCTGTCCTGAACGTGAAAATAACGCGGTGCAGCAGATGCCCGTTTCTGAACATCTGCGCTATACCCTAATCGCTTCGCCAGATGGCAGTGCGGGCAGCCTGCAGTTACGTCAGCAGGTGTGGATCCATCAGGTGGTGCTGGCACCGGGCGAAAGTTACGTCCTGCCTCTGCATGGCACGCGAGCCTATCTGCAATCGATTCATGGCTCCCTGAAAGCGACCACAGATTCTCAACAGGAAGATCTGGCCTGCGGTGATGGTGCCTTTCTGCGTGAGGAGCAGAGCCTGACCCTTACGGCGGAAAACCCCTTGCGGGCGCTGGTTATCGATCTCCCGGTATAACGGCATCAGGATCATAACCTTCTGACGATTCAGCGATGTCCTGACCGGTAAACGGCTATACAGAGCAGCAAAACTGTACGCTGTTAACGCAAAAACCCCGCCGAAGCGGGGTTTTTACTGAATGGTTCGACGCTGACCGGTAAGCCGCTTTCCTGTCACAGAGAGTGTCGTGGACGGTCAGAGGCCATACAGAGCAGGAAAACTGTACCCTGTTAACGCAAAAACCCCGCCGAAGCGGGGTTTTTACTGAATGGTTCGAAGCTGACCGGTAAGCCGGGTTCTGTCGTGGACAGTCATTCATCTAGGCCAGCAATCGCTCACTGGCTCAAGCAGCCTACCCGGGTTCAGTACGGGCCGTACCTGGTGAACCCCTATTTGGC